>Ga0180434_10000461_pt1 | contig 59750 bp, 46 predicted proteins | sample SS_ome_7_FD_132453 | JGI IMG/M metagenome (GOLD analysis project Ga0180434, IMG submission 132453) | Hypersaline lake sediment archaeal communities from the Salton Sea, California, USA - SS_1_D_2 metaG | ecosystem: Environmental > Aquatic > Non-marine Saline and Alkaline > Hypersaline >...
CATGATGTAATACGCCAGGCTGTCAATCATCAACTGGAAGTCATTGAAGGCTGCGTCCTGGTCGTCCTGGTAATTGTCCCAGTAGCTAGGAAGACGCGATGCTATAACGTTGTACTCTTCCACAGCATCCGTAAGCGGAGTGGCGTTAGCGGAGACTGCAATCCCCAACGCTAACACCAAGCTGCAAACCAGCAAAATTAAGCCTTTATACATTTGCCCTTTCCTCTCTTAGAAAAGCAATGCTACATATTGATTGTAACGTGTGTGTGTGTGTGTCAAGCCTCCGAGAACAAGCGGCGGCTCAATTGCGCTACAATGCGGTGTGTGACTGCGGGCAAGGTAGTTTCCGGGATTCTGTCGGACGGGATTTTCGGCTACGACGGGCTGACGCTACTTGCCATTTCCGGCGAGAGCTTCACTGAAGCACGGAGTGTCAGCGAGAACGACGCGAAGGATGCCCTAGAGCAAAACCCGCACGTAATAGACGCGCGCGGGAAGCTCGTCCTGCCGGCACTTATTGACAGCCACGCGCACGTGCTCGGCGCGGCGCGGTATCTCCTGGAAATCGACGTTCACGAAGCAACGAACACAAACGAGCTCGTTGACCTTGTTAGTTCTTCGCCGCATTTCACGGCCGATTTCGTGACCGCCGGGCTGCTGAACGCGAATCCCTGGCCAGCGGACGAGCGGAACCGCATCCGCGAAGCGATTGACGCCGCCTTTCCGGACAAGGCGGTCATGGCTAAGAGCATCGAGCACCATTCGGTGTGGCTGAATGCGCGCGCCTGGCAGCGCATAAAAGTGGACGAGCAGGCGATTGCCATCGGCGTTGCAGACAACGAACTCCGCAAAATGCGCGAGACCGGACACGTCCACGGCGCGCTTCACGAAGCGCTGTCCGAAGCGCTGTATGACACATACACACTGGAGGAGCGCCGCCGAACGCTGGCTCAGTATCTGGACACTCTGCCGGCGCTGGGCGTGGGCGGGGTGCACGCTTTAGTAGGCTACGGAACCGACCGGGCAGCCGATATCCGCCTGACGATGGAAGTAGCCTCTGAGCGGGACGACCTTGACCTGTTGGTCTGGCCGAGAACGCGCGACATCGGCCTGGTATGCGAGCTGGGACTGCCGCGCATAGGAGGATGCATCCTGCTCGACGGCGCAATCGGCGCGCGCACCGCGGCGCTCTTGCAGCCCTACCTGGACGAGCCGGACAACTTCGGCGTGCTCTACTTCACCGATGAGGAGTTTTATCGGTTCGCCGGGGATTGCGCCGCTGCAAGATTGCAGCTTTGCGTCCACGCTATCGGCGATGCGGCCATCGAGCAAGGCATTAAAGCCTACGAGAATCTATCAAAAGACTGCGACCTGCACGCGCTGCGCCCGCGCATAGACCACTTCTGCATGGGGACTCCGCAGCAGTGCGCCCGGGCAGCGGCGCTGGGCGTTGCATCGGGCATCCAGCCGACCTTCGACCACTTCTGGGGCGGCGAGGACGGCGCGTATGCGCACGTTCTGGGCATCAGGACGCTTACAGCCAATCCGCTGCGGACGGCGCTAGCCGCAGGGATGATTCTCGGAGGCAGCAGCGACGCGCCCATTACCCCTCTCGACCCGCGCCTGGGCATCCACGCAGCGTGCAACCATACGAACCGGCAGGAAGCCCTGCGATTCGACGAGGCTGTCAGGCTGTTTACCGAGGGCAGCGCAGCGATTGGCCGGGAAGAGCACTCAAAGGGCAAGCTTGCACCCGGCTACCAGGCTGACTTCATCGTGATGCCGCGCGAGACCGATGGAAGCAACATCCAGCGAACGCCGGTGCTTACAGCAGTGCATCGCGGGCGCGTGGTTTACGGATAGCAGACGTTACATGCTCAGTTATCGCTGCGCAGAGGTGAAAAACTCGATGACATCCAAACCCTTGAACGGGTAGTCAATCTCGCCGAATACTATAAGCTCGAAATCACTCAACTCAACCCGTGAATGCGGCATAAGCTGGAAGCCGAAACCGCCGGGGATTGGCTCCACTCCCACCTGAATGAGCGTCTTATAGCTATTGAGCACAATAAACAGCCGGTCGTTCAGCTTCGCCAGCTTTATTGTGACGTTTCGCGGAGTCCTGCGGCGCAGCTTAAATCTGCCCTGGCGCTCGCGCACCATATGCCCATTCTGGGAATGACCGATACTGTACGTGCCGTCGGGATAGACCAGAAGCAGTATGTAGGACGCCCAGTTGACGTCCTCATAGTACTCGTAGCTTACAAACACACCGACCGCGCCGCATTCATCCCGCCGCTTGGGGAATACGATATTCGCGGCGAGAGCGAGGTCCCGCTCGCCATAAGGCGCGACAAGCAGCATCGGCTCGCCGCCATCGTTCGCAAGGCTCCATGTCCCTTCAGCCAGCTTCTGCTTATCCGCGAGGTTTTCGGGCTGCACGTTCCAGTTCAGCCGTTCAAAACCCTCAATGGAGTACTTCTTCTCCAGCGGCAGGCCGTTTTTTGCAGATGATAAGAGACCAAGCACGCTAGCGGTCACGGCCAGAAGCGTAGACCATCTGATGAGAAGACAGCACATGACGTTTGCTCAGCGAGTTACGCGATGGTCGAGACGTCGTCGATAGCCACCAATATGCGGTCCTGCTTCACACCATCACCGTTGGTGAAATCCTCGCGTTTCTCGACATACTCTCCGGTATCCTTCAAGCGCACAAGAACTTCGATGAAATCGTCGTCGAAATCCACTATGCGAGCGGCGAACGACTTACCGCTGCTTTTCAGCGTTATAACGACAACCAGATTGCGAGCCTTGCTTACTAGAGCGCACATATCGACAAGGATGGGATTATAACACAAGATTATGGCAGTCACATTTGAAATCGAGGCTTGCGCTGCCGTAAATTGAGCCTGTCGGCCCGCGGATTCGGAGCAAGGGCCTATGCTTCCTTAAAAGGATCTCAGCCGAGTGTCCCTTTACCATACTGGTGACAAAGGAATTTGCGTTTGCTAGAATAGATGGCTTGGGAGCGGACGCTCGATGCGTGGCTTCCATTCTTTTGCAGGATATTTGGATGGTTGAATTCGAAGAACTATTAAATCAGGATTTGGACACGCAGGCTCTCCGGCAGGGCGCAGTAATCACGGGTAAGATCGTGCAGATAGGCGAATCTGGCGTTTTCGTGGACATCGGCGCTAAGAGCGAAGGCGTGCTTCCTTTGGAACAGATACTTCCCAGTGACCTGCCCCGGCTGCAGGTTGGCGACGAGATACAGGTGAAGATCATCAAAAGGGCGGAAGGCGAGTATATACTGAGCAAGCGGGCGGTAGACTTCGAAGAAGCCTGGAACAAAATCGCCCAGTGCCAGAAGGACAACGAACCGCTGGACATTACACTTGAATCCCATACTAAGAACGGATTCGTCGCCAAAGCCTTCGGCGTCATCGAGGGTTTCGTGCACAAATCGAATTTCGAGAAGAAACCCGAGCCTGGCGGCAATTACAAGGCTTACGTCCTCGACATGGACCGGCGCGAGCGCAAGCTGGTCTTCACCCGCCGCGTCATCCTCAGAGAGGAGCAAACCAAGCGACTGGAAGAGGAGTTCTCGCGCTTCCAGCCCGCTATGGTCGTCGAGGGCAAGGTGGAGAGCCTTACGCCGTACGGCGCGTTCGTCCGCATATCGGACAACATTACGGGGCTGCTCCATATCTCGGAACTAGCCTGGCACCAGGTAAAGCGCTCGTCCGACATAGTTAAAAAAGGCGAAAAGCTGATGGTCAAGATACTTGACCTCGATCCCGAGAGCAGAAAGGTATCGCTCTCGCTGAAAGCCACAACGCCCGATCCACTGTCGGTGCTGCTGCCGGGCGAAGAGCTGGACGGCACAGTGGAGTCGATTGCCGACTTTGGCGTGTTCGTGCGCCTGACAAACCATATAACCGGATTGGTGCATAACTCAGAGATATCCTACAAGCGCTTCGGGCATCCGTCAGAGCTCTACAAGCCGGGCGATAAGGTCAAGGTGAAAGTGCTGAACGTAAACGTGGATGAGCGCCGCGTGGGATTGTCCATCAAGGCATGCGAACAGGATCCCTGGGCCGAAATCCATACTAAGTATCAGCTGGGGCAGGTCGTCGAAGGCACAATAGTCCACCTGCTTGACAATGGCATCGTCGTGAAGCTGGACGAAATCTTCGAGGGCTTTGTGCCCATTGGAGAGATAAGCCTCGACCGGATCGACCACCCCAAGCGCAAGCACAAAACCAACGAAACAGTAAACGCCAAGATCATAAACATCGACACCAAGCGGAGACGCATCAGGCTCTCTCTCAAGGCCCTGCTAGCCGACAAGGACGGCCCGAAGGCTCAAGCGGAGCCCAAGGGGCCGGTTGACCTGACCCCAACCGCCGGCAAGGTGACGCTCGGAGACCTGATTGATACCAGCAAACTCATCATCGAGGAAGAGTGATGGTCGTCGGCATCACCGGGGGAATCGCCTGTGGAAAATCGGAGGCGGGCAGAGTCCTGGAAACCGCTGGCGTTATGGTGCTTGACGCGGACGAAGTCGCCCATTTCGTCAGCAAATACGAGCCGGAGACGTGCGACGCGATAGCCAAGGCCTTTGGAAGCACGGTTTTCTCGCCCTACGGGATGCTGGACCGGCGGGCTCTGGCGAAGATTGTCTTTTCCTCGCCCGGCGAACGCGTGAAGCTGGAACGGATACTGCATCCGCGTATCAAAGAAATATTGGGCGTCAACATCAAGCGGGCGCGCAAACGCAAGGCGAACATCGCCCTGGTAGCACCTTTACTCATTGAAGCTAATTTCCAGGACATAGTTGACGTCATCTGGGTTGTGAGTAGCGAGGAGCGGCTCCAGGTCAAACGGCTAAACGAGAACTACGGGCTAAGCGAGATAGACGCTTACCGCCGCATAAACGCGCAACTGCCTTTGCGGGAAAAGGAAGCCTACGCAGACTACGTGCTCCGGAACAACGGCACTATTAGCGAGTTCCAGAAACTTGTAATCGAAACCTGGGAGAGCACGCTGCGTGAGCAAGAAGAGGAGTAACTCAACTGCACCTTTCGGGCATCAGGATCCCTGTTGTTCCATTGCATCAAAAGCGACGCGGCTGTTAATTGCCATCTTGCTTATCCTCGCATCGTTGCCTGCATACCCACGCACTGCCTTTGCGCAAGAACAGCCCGCCGCGGATGCCGCTCCCGCTTACGCTGAAAGCGTCGATTTCAAAGTTATCAAGTGGGCACTACCCACGCTGCCAGACGAACAAGTACTAGACCTTCTGGCTGACATCGAATATGAGAGCTATCGATACGGCGTCAATTACGAGTTCGCCTTGGCGGTTGTCGCGTCTGAGTCGTCTTTTTCCGGACGCATAGCGGCCGGGCGAAAGCGAAACGTGGATATCGCCAGGTTGATGATGAAGGCTGGAGGGCGCGATCCCTATCCTCAGGTAGTGAACGACCTGCCAAACGCGCTGTCCACGCTCGACAACCTGCTGCGCACCGAGGAAAGCACCGAGATCGCGCTGCGCGAATACTGGGCGGACAGCCTACGCGATTACAACACCGATACGGTCTCCGAGTTCGTCCGGCGCGTCGGCGAGAAGTACGCGTTGTTGGAAGGTTATAACGAGCGGGAAGCGCAGGAGAACTACCTGCGGCAAATACAGCAGTTCCCCAGCAAAGGCGTCGAGGATATACCGTTCAACGTAAATGAGATGCCCAATCTCACCAAGCAGCTCGTGCGGTACGATGAAGAGCCCCAGTATGCCGACGTGGCCCGGTATTTCAATCCGAAACTGACCGATGACGAAGCCAGCATTATCGCCCGGAGCGTGCTCACGTTTTCAATGCAGACCGACACGGTCGATCCCCGGCTCGTAATGGCGCTGATAGCCGCGGAATCCAGGTTCCGGCCGCGCGCTGTGTCAAAGAAAGGAGCAATGGGCCTGGCTCAGCTAATGCCCGCGACGGTAAAGAGCCACGGCATCCGCGACGCCTTTGACCCGATACAGAATGTATACGTCTGCGTAAAATACCTTGAACGCGAGATTGGCCGCTGGGGAAACCGCGGCAACTGGCTTGACCTTGTCCTCGCCAGCTACAACGCGGGCTCCGGCGCTGTAAAGAAGTACGGGGGAGTTCCGCCGTATTCGGAAACGAAAAGCTTCGTGCTCATCGTAAAAAAGTATTACAATGAGCTTCGGGGAAATCGCTGATGGCAAACGAGGCAAAAAAAACACCGCTACACGACACGCACGCCAAACTCGGCGCGAAGATGGTGGATTTCGCGGGCTATACTATGCCGGTGTGGTATCCCGACGGTATCGTAAAAGAGCACCTGGCGGTGCGCGGCGGCGTTGGCATATTCGATCTCACGCACATGGGCGAGTTCTTCATCAAGGGCGAACGCGCGTTTGATTTCGTCCAGCACGTCACCTGCAACGATGTCCGCAAGATCGGAAACGGGGGCGTGCAGTACACGCTTTTCCCCACACCCGAAGGCGGCGTGGTGGACGATTTGCTCGTCTACCAGATTAATCCCGAATATTACATGATGGTGGTCAACGCCTCGAATATCGACAAAGACTGGGCTTGGGTTAACAAGCACAACGATTTCGGCGTCGAGCTTATAAACTCATCGGATAAGTACTCCCTTATCGCTGTCCAGGGCCCGCGCTGCGAAAACGTGCTGGCGGCCGCGGGATTCGAGGACGTAGCTTACGACCACCCCTTCACCTTCCGGCGCGTGAAGCGTGACGGGAAGCGCGTTTACCTGTGCGTAACGGGCTATACAGGCGAGCGCGGTTTCGAGCTTATCATCCAGAACGCTGGAGCCCAATCGCTCTGGGACGACCTTATGGCCGCGGGAGCAAGCGAGGGAATAGTGCCAGTAGGCCTTGGCGCGCGCGATACGCTGCGACTCGAAGCTGGAATGTGTTTATACGGACATGAACTTGACGACACGACATCGGTGATAGAAGCCAATCTCGGCTGGGCTGTAGGATGGGACAAGGATTTTCTGGGCAAGGACGTGCTGGTGCGCCACAAGGCTGACGGAACTGACCGCCTGCTATTCGGGCTGACCGTCGAGAAGAAACTCGGCAGTCCCCGCCCCGGCGCCAGGATTTTTGCGGAAGGCGCTGATTCCGGTATCGTGACCAGCGGCTCGTATTCACCCAGCCTTGATAAAAACATCGCGTTTTGCTATTTGCGCCCAGAATTGTGCGAAGCGGGACGCGAACTCACGGCCGAGGTGCGGAAGAACCAGGTTCCTGCAACGGCGGTGAAGCCGCCGTTTATCAGGCACCGGCTGTTCGAACACAAATATTGAGGAGAACGAAGTGGCAACTTTCTGGTTTCAAAAAACCCACGAGTACATCGCGGACGTCGACGGCGAGTACAGGATTGGCATCTCCGAGTACGCCGCCCATGAGCTTGGGGACATCACTTTCGTGGAGCTGCCGGACGCCGGAGCTACGTTCGCTCAGGGAGAGCCTTTCGGCACCGTCGAGTCGGTGAAGGCCGTATCCGACGTTTACGCTCCGGTCGACCTTGAAGTGACTGCGGTAAACGAAGTTCTCGCCGACGAGCCGGAGAAAGTAAACGCCGATCCCCAGGGAGACGGCTGGTTTATTAAAGCCAAGGTGTCAAATCCCTCGCAGCTTGACTCTCTGATTTCCGAAGCCGACTACCACGCGATGGACAAAAAGGCCGGTTAGCAGAAGCGCCGCCCGTTTGCAGAGCCGCAGCCGCTTCAGCGGCTGCATTTTGGCAATCGCCAGGAGGGAGGATATGCCTTACATACCTAACACCGACGCCGACCGCTCGGAAATGCTGGAGCTGCTTGGCCTGAAACACACCGAGGACGTCTTTGATGTCATCCCCAAACACGTGCGGCTTGACGGGAACCTGAAGCTGGCCGAAGGGATGCCCGAAAGCGAGCTTGTCGAGTACTTCGATTATCTCGGCACCGCAAACCACGTCTTCCCCGCGCGCCGCATCCTGGCGGGCGGCGGGGCTTACGCGCACTTCATCCCGCCAGTAGTGAAGGAACTCGCCCACCGCAGCGAAATGTACTCGTCTTACACTCCCTACCAGCCCGAAGTGTCGCAGGGGATGCTGCAGGCGATTTTCGAATACCAGAGCTTCGTTTGTATGTTGACCGGGATGGACGCGAGCAACGCAAGCTCATATGACGGCGGCACGGCGCTGATGGACGCGGTGCTGATGGCGCACAACATCACACGAAAGCCGCGAATCCTGCTGCCCCGGTTCATTAATCCGCAGTATCGCGGCGTTGTCGAGGCCAACAACCTGGGAATGCGACTCCAGCTGGAAACGCTACCCGCGGATTCCGAGGGCGTGCTGGAGCGCGACACGCTGGGCGGGCTGCTTGCCGAAGGTGACGTCGCGGCGCTCGTTTTGCAGGTACCGAACTACCTGGGCTTTTACGAAGAAGGCCTGCGGGAGCTGGTGAAGCTGGCGCACGACGCGGGAGCGCTGGTGATAATGGCCGTGTATCCGTTCGTGATGGGCGTGATGTGCACGCCGGGAGAGCTGGGCGCGGACATTGTCGTTGCCGAAGGGCAGCCGCTTGGACTGCCGCCAAGCTACGGCGGGCCTTACCTCGGATGCCTTGCCACGAAAATGAAGCACATCCGCCAGCTCCCGGGGCGCATCGTCGGCAAAACATCCGCCGCCTTCGGCCGCGAGGGCTTTGTGATGACACTCCAGGCGCGGGAGCAGCACATCCGCCGCGAGAAAGCCGCCAGCAACATTTGCACAAACCAGGCGCTGGCAGCCCTCCAGGCAACCATCTACATGTCCATCATCGGGAAGGACGGCTTCCATAAAATCGCACGCAAGTGCGAGGAAAACGCGCATTACGCAGCTGAGCAGTTGGCAGCGGTTGACGGCCTGCATCTCGCATATCCCGAACGCGCGTTCTTCAACGAGTTCGTAGTCGTGTTTGACGACGCGGCGAAGTCGGAACCTGTGCGTCAGATGCTGCTTGCCCGCGACTGGCTGCCCGGCTTGCCGTTGGGAGAAAGCTTCCCCGAGATTGCAGGTGGAATGCTGCTTGCGTTCACCGAGCAGCAAAACCGCGACATAATCGACGAGTTCGTGCGCGACCTCAAGGAGGCGCTCAATGTCTAAGCTGATTTTCGAGAAATCGCGCCCCGGCACCAGGCGATACGACGTGGCTGACTTCACCGGCCTGGAGCCTGGAAGCCCATTCGTCCCGGCGGACATCCAGCGCACGGGCCCGCTGCCACTGCCAGAAGTCGCCGAAGTGGACGTCGTTCGCCACTACGTGAAGCTGTCGCAGGACAACTTCGGCGTGGACGTGGGCTTTTACCCGCTGGGCTCCTGCACAATGAAATACAATCCCAAGGCTAACGAGGAAATCGCCTCGCTTCCCGCCTGGGCGCAGCTTCATCCCGAGCAGCCGGTAGAGACGACGCAGGGCGCGCTGCTGCTAATGCACGAGCTCCAGTACGCGCTTGCGGAGATCTCCGGTATGCGGGCGGTCTCGCTCCAACCCGCGGCCGGCGCCCACGGCGAACTCACCGGCATGCTTATGTTCCGCGCCTGTTTCAACGACACCGGCGAAGCGCGGAAGGTAATGATCGTCCCGGACTCTTCGCACGGCACCAATCCTGCGAGCGCGGCCATCGCCGGCTTTGAAGTCGCGCATCTAAAAAGCGACGAGCGCGGCATGGTCTCCCTCAAGGCGCTGAAGGCGCTGTGCGAGAAGCACGGCGAAGAAAACATCGGCGGCATAATGATGACGAATCCGAACACGCTTGGCGTGTTCGAGCAAGAAGTCAAGGAAGTCGCGGAATACCTGCACCGCATCGGCGCGCTGCTTTATTACGACGGCGCGAACCTTAATGCCAACCTCGGCTACGCGCGCCCAGGCGACATGGGTTTCGATCTCGTTCACTTCAACCTGCACAAGACGTTCTCCACGCCGCACGGCGGCGGAGGCCCCGGTTCGGGGCCCGTCGGCGTGTGCGAAAAGCTGGAGCCTTACCTGCCCTACCCGCTTGTGGGACGCACGGAGGAGGGCTACGTATTTCACAAGCCTGAGAAATCTATAGGCAGGATGAAACTCTACTACGGGAATTTCCTCGTGCTGGTGAAAGCGCTGGTATACCTGCGCGCGCTCGGCCGTGAAGGACTAAAACGCGTGGCGGAAAACGCGGTGCTCAACGCAAACTACGTCCAGGAGCGGCTGAAGGACGCCTACGACATTCCGTTCTACCAGCGCTGCATGCACGAGTTCGTTCTGTCGGCGTCGCGCCAGAAAAGACAAGGCGTGCGCGCGCTGGACATCGCCAAAAAGCTGCTTAACGACGGCTTCCACGCGCCGACGGTTTATTTCCCGCTGGTCGTTCCCGAAGCGATGATGATCGAGCCCACCGAGACCGAGAGCCGCGAAACGCTGGACGCGTTTTGCGACGCGATGCTGAGATATGCGCGCGAAATCGAAGAAGATGCGGAGAAGTTCAAGGAGCTGCCGAACCTGCGCATCCAGCGCCTCGACGAAGTCGGCGCGGCCCGCAATCCGGTCGTGCGATGGAAAAAGGGATAGGGATTGCGGTTAACGGACTAGCTAACTTTTTAGCTCCAATTACTCTTCCATAGCGCCCGGCATCGTTCGCGAAATAATGGTAGAATCGCTTGCGGGGGGCAAGCCGAATTGAGCGGCGATCAAGAACAGACTTCGTTTATTTTGTTCACCGACATCTACCGCTCGTCCGCGCTCTGGGAGAAATATCCGAACGAGTTCAGCCAGGCGCTGGAAGAGCACAACTGTGTCGTGGAGCAGGCGGTGGAGTCGCGCGGCGGCGAGATTATGAAGAACCTCGGCGACGGCTACATCGCGCTGTTTGACACGGCTTCGGTGTGCGTTTCCGCGATGGTGGACGTGGAGCGGGGAATGGGCGCGCTGCCCGCGCTCCCCGATGATGAGCGGGTCCGGCTGCGGGTGGCGGGCCATGGCGGGCCGCTGAAGCGACTGGCGGTGGGCAAGGGATACTTCGGCCACGCGCTGAACCGCGCCTCGCGCATCGTGCAGGTGTGCCATCCGGGGCAAGCGCTGGTTTCGCAGGTCGTGCGGGCGCACACGGGCGAAGCGGTGGACGGCGCGAAGCTTACCGACCTGGGGTCGCATCATCTGCGGGATCTGGCGGAGCCGGAGCGTCTGTATCAGCTTGACCATCCCGAGTTTGCGCTGCACGAATTCCCGCCGCTGCCCACGCTGGAGTTCCGGCCCAACAACCTGGTCTATCAGCCCAACGCTTTTATCGGGCGGGCGCGGGAACACGGGGAGCTGAAGGAGCTGATACTGGAGAAGAACAAGCGGCTCATCACCCTCACCGCGCCCGGCGGGTACGGCAAGAGCCGGCTGGCGACGCAACTTTGCGCCAATCTGCTGGACTTTTTTGAAAACGGCGTCTTTGAAGTTCTGCTGGCGCCGGTAGGAAGCCACGAGCGCATCGTAACCACTACCGCCGCCGCTTTAGGTTTCCAGTTCTATGGACGAGCCGAGCCAAAGAGTCAGCTCATTGATTACCTCCGCGAGAAGCAGATGCTCATCTCCTTCGATAACTTCGAGCATGTGATGGAGGGCAAAGACCTGCTGGCGGAGATTCTGCAGCACGCGCCCAAAGTGAGCCTGCTGGTTACCTCCCGTGAGCCGTTGCGGTTGAAGGCGGAGAAGGTGTATAAGCTGGCACCGCTGCCGGTGGCTGTTACCACTGGAGTGGGGACCCGCCAGGTACCCGGAGTGGGGACCCGCCACCCAACCGGAGTGGGGACTTCAGTCCCCACACCGCCTAATCTCGCGAATGAATTCGCGAGTCCGGTAGTTGCGGAGACCGAAATCCCCGAGGCGGCGCAGCTCTTCGTTGACCGTGCTACCCTGGTGAAGCACGACTTTTCGCTGACGGAAAAGAATCTCGCGACGGTCAACGAGATATGCGCCAAGCTGGACGGGGTGCCGCTGGCGGTGGAGCTGGCGGCGGCGTGGGCGGACAGCTTCACGCTGCCGGAGCTGCTCTCCGAGGTGGAGCGGCAGCTTGAGCTGACGGCGAAGATGACGGATGTGCCGGCGCGCCAGCGCAGCATCCGCGCGAGCCTGGATTGGAGCTATAACCTGCTGACCGAGGAGCAGCGGGAGGTCATTCGCGCGGTTTCCACGTTCAGGGGCGGATTCTTCTTCGAGGCGGCGGAATGTGTTGTAGGGCGGGGACTCGCACCCCGCCTTCCGGAAAACCCCAAAGACGGCGCGATACAAGTTCACCCGCCTTCGGCGGCGCCAGAGGCGACCAGGGTTCGCGCCCTACAGAAGAACCTCCGAAATCTTCTCTCCCAGCTTTCCGACAAGGGCTGGCTGTTCACCCGCGAAATGCTTGCCAAGACACGCTTCTTCGTCCGCGATACCGCTACGCATCAGTATGCGTTTGAGAAGTTGAAGCAGAACGGAGTGGGGACCCGCCAGGTACCCGGAGTGGGGACTTCAGTCCCCACACTAGAAGGCGGGCAAGCTTCAGTCCCCACACTAGAGGGCGGGCAAGCTTCAGTCCCCACACCGCCTAATCTCGCGAATGAATTCGCGAGTCCGGGGGTTAGCGAATACGAATCCCGCGTCCTCGCTCACGCGGGATACTTCGCGGAGCTGATTGAGCGCGAGGGCGAACGCCTGAAAGGGCACGGACAGATGGAAGCGCTGAAGATACTCGGCGTTGAGCTGGAGAATATCTATGAGGCGATTGATACTTGCCTGAAGCGCACTGTAGGGCGGCCAGCGGCGGCTGCTGACTTCGGAGTGGGGACCCGCCAGGTACCCGGAGTGGGGACCCGCCAGGTACCCGGAGTGGGGACTTCAGTCCCCACACTAGAAGGCGGGCAAGCTTCAGTCCCCACACCGCCTAATCTCGCGAATGAATTCGCGAGTCCGGCAATCACGGGCGAGACCAACCTACGCCAAGGCTCCGGCGGGCAAGCGCCCGCGCTACCCTTGCTCCTGCCCTTCGCCCAGCATCTGGAATCCTATCTGGACAAGGTGAGCCGGTGGCTTGAGGGCTTGCCCTGGTATGAGCGGATGCTCAAACACGCTGAGAAGTTAGAAGACCGCGCCCCGCCACGGTGGGCAAGCCCGCCACGGCGGGCAAGTCTTCAGACGCCGGCTTCGCTTGGGCTCTCCCGCCTTCTCTGGCGTCTCAGCCGCTATGAGGAAGCGGAGAAAGAAGCAAAGGCGGCAAGAAAGCTCGCCGAGAAGGCAGGCGACCGAGCATCGCTGGCTACCGCAGTTCGGACATTGGGGAATGTTGCCTCCGACCAGGGTCGCTACGAGGAGGCGGAGAAGCTGCATCGGGAGAGCCTTGAGATAAAGCGTGAAATCGGCGACCGCAATGGGATTGCCACCTCCCTCAACAACCTGGGGCTTGTCGCCTCCGGCCAGGGGCGATATGAGGAGGCGGAGAAGCTTTATCAGGAGAGCCTCAAGATAAAGCGCGAAATCGGCGACCGCTGGGGGATTGCCTCCTCCCTCAACAACCTGGGGAATGTCGTCCACGCCCAGGGGCGATACGACGAGGCGGAGAGGCTGTATCGGGAGAGCCTCACGATACAGCGCGAAATCGGCGACCGCAGTGGGATTGCCATGTCCCTCAACAACCTGGGGATTGTCGCCTCCGGCCAGGGGCGATATGAGGAGGCGGAGAAGCTTCATAAGGAGAGCTTGGATATTATGCGTGAAATCGGCGACCGCCGGGGGATTGCCAATTCCCTCAACTGCTTGGGGATTGCCGCCTACTTGCAGGGGCGGTATGCGGAGGCGGAGAAGCTATATTATGAGAGCCTGGAGATAAGGCGTGAAATCGGCGAGCGCTCGGGGATTGCCATGTCCCTCAACTGCCTGGGGCTTGCCGCCTACGACCAGGGGCGGTATGCGGAGGCGGAGAAGCTATATTATGAGAGCCTGGAGATAAGGCGTGAAATCGGCGAGCGCTCGGGGATTGCCGCTTCCCTCAACAACCTGGGGGCGGCGCAGGCCAAGCAGGCTAGGTTTAGTGAGGCGCGCAATTCTTTGTCCGAAGGTATAGAAACGGCGAAGGAAATCGGCAACCCAACGGATATTATCTGCGGAGCGGTGGTGGAAGGATACTTGCTGGCGGATACTGGCCATTTCGCCTCTTCCGCCGTTATTCTAACCAGCGCGCAGCATCAGGCGAAAGAGATGAAATACAAGCTTGAGCCGATGGAGCAGGGCATGCTGGACGAAGGAATGGCGAAGCTTAAAGATGCGCTTTCGGAAGAAGAGCTTGCGGAAGCGCAAGCCCGCGCGGAAGCGATGACCCTGGACGAGCTTACTGACTTCGCCCTGAAAGCGCTGGAGGAACTGGAGGTGTAGGACGCGTCGAGAACGGTGGCGGCTGGGTGCGCCAAGACCGGAGTGGAAGCTTCAGCCTCGACAATAATAAATCTCGCGAGTGAATTCGCGAGTCCGGTTCCAGCAGTGGGTAGCGAGCCAAGCTTTCACGCCGCGCAACCAGCCACGGCAGCGGCGCGTGTGCCAGGCCTGAAAAACGTGCGTCTCGGCAACGTTCACCTGCCGGGTAACACCTGTTAGGCCTGCCCTTGAGGGTTAACTCTTATCCGCGAGAGCGCTTCGTTATGCTGGCGAGCATGTCCGCCGCTGCGTCAACCGTCATTACCAGCACATTAGCGCACAATCCGAATGGAGACGCGCGCTGCCTGTTGTAGTAGTCCATATACTCTTGAACCCGCAAGTAGCTTTGTTCGGTCCGTTCGCTCTTCGCCACAACGATGCCTACGTGCCCTGTCAGCGAAGCGTTCACCAGGTCTCCCATCCTGTGCTTGCGCGTTCCCGTGTAGCCAATCTCAATGGCGACCAGGCAGTTCGGGTGGGGATTTACATCGGCGGTATGCCCCTTGAGAAAGCTCGTCAGCGCGTCCTTTTCCGCGGCATTAAGGATCTCCTTTGATCCTCCGGCGGCGTCGAAGGGGCCCACTGCAATATCCACCCGGGGGCTGTAGTGGCTCCATTCCTCTTCCGTCTCTTTCTCGGTGAAGGGAATCCAGTCAGGCCGGACTTCGTAGCCGCGCTTCTGCAGCTTGTTAACGAGCCACCACTTGCATTCACCGCCGTCGCTGAATCTCTTCCAGACCATGGTTCCCCCCTCCCGGTGGCACGCGCTGCCCTTATCGGGACTTCAGCATAGGCTCGCCGCTGGCGCGCCAAGGAGTTCTTGATACCGATTGTAGCATAACGGCAACGCTTCTTACCCCGGATGCCCCACCGGGATAATCATCAGCGGCTCGTGGTCGGCGGGCAGGCTGAGGACTTCCGCCACCCGGTCGTCGTAGAACGCGCCGATGGGCACGCCGCCCAATCCCAGCGCTACCGCCTGCAAAAGCAGGTTCTGAGCCGCGTGCCCCACTTCCATATGCACGTATTGCGGGGCGCGGTCGCGGTACTTTTTGCTAGTGCGCGCGTAAACCGCGGTAATCACGAAGATGCAGCTTCCGCTGTATACCGAGCTTTGCCTTAGCGCCGCGTCCGCCAGCTTCCCGCGCAGATATTCCGTGCCGAGAACTTCAAGTTCGTGTTCGCGCGGATTGTAGTGGTAGAGCCCGTCCGGCGTCACTAAATAAAGCTCCAGCGGGTACAGCGCACCGGCCGACGGCGCAGTCCTGAAGCCCCGGTCTTGGCGCGTTATCCCTTGCGCCGCCCAGCAAAGCTGCGATATCTCATCGAGCGTTAGAGTCTCGGTAGTGAAAGACCGCACGGAGCGGCGTAGCGCCAGCGCCTCTTCCAGCGATACCTCGCTATCCGTTCGCGGTGGGGGGAGCTTGACCGTTTCGGCGCTGCCTTCCTCGCTCGGGGCAACCTCCGCGTATGCGAGCATCGGCAGCAGCACGCTCAACAACAGGCCTAGCGGTATGAACCGCCAGCTCACAGGAAACATTTCCCTGCACCTCCTCACATCGGTTGAGACTCGCTCTAGCCGGTTTCTATGCACCCGCGAAGCTCATTCAATGACGACGCGCCGCACTCGGCAATGAGTGACGGAAGCTCATCGTGGATGCGACGGGGCCGCAGCGGGTCGTGGAAAAGTACCGTGCCCAGCTGCACAGCCAGCGCTCCCGCGCGCACGAACTCGATGACGTCGCACGCCTCGCAGCAGCCGCCTGACGCGAGTATCGGCAACTCCGGCACCGCCTGCGCCACCTGCCGCACGTTGTACAGCGTCAGCGGCTTCACCGCCGGCCCCGAAAGCCCGCCCGACGCCCGCGAGAGCTTGCTGCGGCCGGTGCGCCAGTCGAGCGCCATCGCCGGATGCGTGTTGCTCACCGTCACCCCGTCCATCCCCGCGCCGTCAGCGATTCTCCCGTAAGGCGCAAGCTCCCCGGCTGATGGAGACAGCTTCGGAATAAGCGGAAGTTCCGTGACCGCACGCGCTTTCTCGCATACGCGCCCGAAAAGCACCGGGTCGGTGGCGAACATCGTCCCGCCGTCAACGTTGGGGCATGAGAGATTCAGCTCGAAGGCGTAGATGCCCGGCTCGTCGCGCAGCCGCCGAAGTACTTCGATGTAGTCGTCCTCGCTGTGGCCCGCCACGTTTACGATAACCGTAGCGCCGGTCTCGCGCAGCTTGGGCAGCAGCTCGGCGGCAAACACCTCCACGCCGGGATTTTGCAGCCCGATGGCGTTTAGCATCCCGCAGGGCGTTTCGTGGACGCGCACCGGAGCGTTGCCCGCGCGCGGCTCACGGGTTATAGCTTTGGTGATGAGCGCGCCGACCTCGGAAAGCCCAAAGAAATCTTCGAACGGCTCGCCAAACGACGCGCATCCCGACGCCAGCAGCAGCGGGCTTTTAAACTCCAGCCTCCCCGCAGCCACCCGCATCTGTACGGTATCCTCTGGCATCACCGAGAGTATTATAAGCTACCTGACCCATTGGCTCGAACGCTGACTTCGGGTAGAATGCTTTATCGGGGATGGGCCCGAGCCGGGAGCCGGCTCCGTCAAGACTCTCAACTTCGTGAGATTGCCAGCAAGCCTTCCGGCGAAGTTAACTCAGTCCCGTAGGAGGTCGACGATGAAGGAAGAACTAAACCCTCGCGTTGTTGCCCAAAGGCAGCTCGATCTCGCAGCAGAAATGCTTGACCTTGAGCCAGGCATGCGCGCGCGGCTGCGGGAGCCGAAGGTCGTAATGCGCGTCGCGATTCCCGTTAGAATGGACGACGGGCGCGTCGAAGTCCTTCCCGGCTGGCGCAGCCAGCACAATTCATATCGCGGCCCGTGCAAGGGCGGCATCCGCTACCACAAAGACGTTGACGAAGACGACGTCGTGGCGCTCTCGATGTGGATGACGTGGAAGTGCGCACTGGTGAACCTGCCATACGGCGGGGCGAAGGGCGGAGTCCGCTGTAATCCGCCGGAGATGAGCCAAAGCGAACTGGAAAGGCTTACACGCAGGTTTACTTTTATGCTCAGCCCGATTATCGGGCCGGAGGTAGATATCCCGGCGCCCGACGTGTACACCAACCAGCAGACTATGGCCTGGATGATGGATACGTACAGCATGCTGAAAGGTTACACAGTTCCTGGTGTTGTAACCGGCAAGCCACTGGATCTGGGCGGCAGCGAAGGACGAGTTGAAGCCACAGGCCAGGGCTGCGTGATAGCCATTCGCGAAGCACTGAAGGAGCTGGGTATTGACCCGTCCACGACCACCGCCGCCGTGCAAGGCTACGGCAATGTAGGCTCAAATGCCGCGATGTTCCTGCAGGATTTGGGGGTGAAGGTTGTGGCCGTCACCGACGTTTTTGGCGGCGTAGTCAATCTTGACGGGCTCGACACTCACGAACTCACCCGTCATGTCTCCGGGACCGGCTCGGTGGTCAAATTCCCCGGCACAAAGCCCTTTACCAACGAAGAACTTATGGCGATGGATGCCGATATCCTGGTGCCGGCTGCAATGGGAAGCGTGATCACATCCGAGAACGCGGGCGACATCAAGGCGAAAATAATCGGTGAAGGAGCGAACGGCCCGACAACTCCCGAAGCCGACGTTATTCTGCGCGAGAAGGGCGTCTTCGTCATCCCGGATGTTCTCGCCAACGCGGGTGGCGTGACCGTATCCTACTTCGAATGGGTGCAGGACCTGTACCACCTGCATTGGGACCTCCATCGGGTGAATGAAGAGTTGGAGCGGATGATGGTTAGCGCGTTTGGCGACGTGCGCCTGATGGCGAAAGAGAAGGACGTTGACAACCGAACCGCTGCCTATCTGCTCGCTGTATCCCGCGTAGCGCGTGCTGGCACAGAGCGCGGCCTGTTCCCTTAATATCCCGAAAGCGTTTTATTTAGCGCTCGCGGTGGAGCAGCGGAACGGCAGCGCCTCGCGCACGAATCCTAAATCCTGCCATCCGAAGGCTCGCGACTCCCGGCCGGGAATGCTGCGCTTTTCTGGATACAGCGGCCTGCCGAGGGGCTTCTACTTCAGCACTTCTTTTACGGCGTCCAGCATTTCGGATGGCTCGACGAGCCGCACGTGCTCGACGGCTTTGCCCAGTAGCTTTTTGGCTTTCCCGTGCAACTTGCCCGGCACTGCCAGCAGCACCGGGATGTCGTAAGTGATACACGCGTGCAGGATGTCCACCGTGTTTACTTCCCAGCCCTTAGGCACGACGACCTTATGCAGATACCCGATGACCGCGTCCACTTTGTCCCGGTCATTGAAAAGCCGCACGTTTTTGCCGTGCCCATCGTAGCCGTTGGATACCGGCAGCGTGTCACAGCCCTGAGCAGTCAGGCTCGTTAGCCAAATTGAGTCCGCTCCGGCAAAATATCCAATGCTCTTATGTTTCATCGTTCACTCCTTGATGTCCGCGATTCCCACTGACAGGCTCCGTTAGCTCAGGCAGCCCTAAATCCCTACACCACGCCCTGAGCCATCATCGCATCGGCTATCTTCAGGAATCCTGCGATATTGGCACCGTTCACATAGTTGCCTGGCGTGCCGTACTTCTCCGCTGTTTCGTAGCAGGCCTTGTGGATTGCGACCATAATGCTGTGCAGCCGCTCATCGACCTGCTCACGGGTCCACGAAGTGTGGCCGGCGTTCTGCGCCATTTCCAGCCCGCTTGTAGCCACACCGCCGGCGTTTGCCGCTTTGCCCGGCCCGTAGAGAATTCCCTCTTTGATGAAGTGCTCCACCCCGCCGGGAACCGTAGGCATATTAGCGCCCTCGCTAACAACATACACCCCATTCTTGGTCAGCGCCGCGGCGTCCTCGACACTGATTTCGTTTTGCGTGGCGCTGGGGAAAGCGCACTCCGCGCCCTCCACGTTCCATACGCCACGCCCCTCGTGATATTCGCACCCGTACTTCTCTGCGTATTCGCGGATGCGGCCCCGGCGGACATTCTTCAGGTCAATTACGAATTCGAGCTTCTCGTCGTGGATGCCTTGATGGTCCACGATGAATCCGGAGGAGTCCGAGAGCGTGACCGCCTTGCCGCCTAGGTCGTTAATCTTCTCTATAGTGTACTGCGCCACGTTACCGGAACCAGATACTAGACAGGTTTTTCCCTTGATGCTCTCGCCACGCGTGCGAAGCATCTCTTCGGCGAAATAAACCGCGCCGTAGCCGGTGGCTTCCGGGCGGATAAGGCTGCCGCCCCAATTCAGGCCTTTGCCGGTCAGCACTCCCTCGAACCGATTGACGATGCGCTTGTACTGGCCGAACATATATCCGATCTCACGGGCACCGACGCCGATATCGCCGGCAGGAACGTCGGTTCGGTCGCCCAGGTGACGGTAAAGCTCGGTCATAAAGCTCTGGCAGAACTGCATTACCTCATTGTCCGACTTGCCCTTGGGATCGAAATCGGAACCTCCCTTCCCCGCACCAATCGGAATAGTCGTCAGGGCATTCTTGAATATCTGCTCGAACGCGAGAAACTTGAGAATGCCCAGGTTAACCGTTGGGTGGAATCGCAAGCCGCCTTTGTATGGACCGATAGCGCTGCAAAATTCAATCCTGAATCCCCGATTGATCTGGACGTTGCCCTCATCGTCCAACCACGGCACGCGGAACATAATCACGCGCTCCGGCTCACAGATTCGCTCCAGGATTTTCGCATCCCGATACTCGGGATGCCTTTCCAGTGCAAGCTCCAATGACTCAACGACTTCGCGAGCGGCCTGATGAAACTCCTTCTCACCGGGATTCTTCGCAGCCAATCCCTCCATGAAGGTATCAACCCATTGAGACATATCGGAAATCCTCCAGAACGTTGTAGTGTATTACCCTACTCCAATGCCTGACCGCGGAGCGCGGGGCAGACGATTTTGTAGTTTATCATACGATTTCCCTAAAGGCTAGTAATTTCCCTCACAAAATATAGCACTCAATAGGGATTTCCCGCATATCTATACTCATATGTGCTAGACTATTATCTGTCCGGACGGCACTGCATGGCTTCTGCCCGAAAAACATTTGCTGAATTCAGGTTGCGCGTTCGCCCCACGAGGCATCCAAACCCGAGGCCGTCGCGTTTTCCCGCCGCGGTGATACGTCCCGATCAGTTGCAAGAGCCGCAGGCTCGTTATGACGGAGTTTGTGTATGAGCCCTGCTGAATCCAAATCCCGTCGTTCCACCAAGCGAAAAGAGCAGCTCGCCGACCTTAAGAAAGAACACCGCATCCTCTCCACTATCGTCGATGCCGCGGGCGCCCTTATTGTTGTGCTCGACTGCGACGGCAAAATCGTGCGCTTCAACCACGCCTGCGAAGAAACCACCGGTTACTCCTCGGACGAGGTGATAGGCAATCATTTCTGGGACTTATTTTTGCCTCCCGAGGAGCTAAAAGAGGTCAAAGGAGTTTTTCGCAAACTGTGTGAAGGCGATTCCTCGGGTAAACATCAGAATCACTGGCTGACCAAAGAGGGTGAGAGACGCCTTATATCGTGGTCCAACACCACGGTCTCGGACAGCAAGGGAAATGTCGAACTGGTCATCGGTATCGGCACCGACATTACCGAAAGCAGGCGCGCCGAGGAGGAGCTGCGCAAGCGCTCGCACGACCTCGGCGAGCGGGTTAAGGAGCTGAACTGCCTTTACGGAATCTCCCGTCTGCGCGAGGAAGCCGACCGCCCCCTTAAAGACATCCTGCAAAAGATAGTTGAACTCATCCCGCCTGCCTGGCACTATCCTGAAATTACCTGCGCGCGAATTACGCTAAAGGACGATTGCTACGAAACAGCGCACTTCGAGCAGACCCAGTGGATGCAAACCACTCACCTGACTACGGATGGGAACGAAGTGGGATCCGTGGAAGTGTTCTACCTTAAAGAGATGCCGGAGCTGGATGAGGGGCCGTTTTTGGCCGAAGAGAGACACCTTATTGACGCAATCGCCGAACGGGTGAGCCGGATTATCGAGCATCACCGTGCGCGCGAACGTATTCTGGAGTATCAAGAGGAGCTGCGCTATCTGGCTTCGCAAGTCTCACTGACAGAAGAGCGTGAACGGCGACGCATAGCTGTAGCCTTGCACGACCGTGTGGGCCATACTCTGGCAATCGCCAAATTCAAACTGGAAGACCTGCAGGAATCAGTGCCGGCAGGCGCGCTTGACGAAGCCATCCGGCTAATAGATCAAACCATCAAGGATACACGGTCGCTCACCTTTGAGCTGAGTCCGCCCGTGCTGCACGAGCTTGGATTCGAAGCGGCGCTTGAATGGCTTGCCAAGCAGGCGCGAGAACAGCATCCCATCGAAATAGAGTTTAGCGATGACGGGCTGCCCAAGCCTTTGGGGGAAGATATGCGGGTTGTGCTCTTCCAGGCGGTGCGGGAACTGCTGGTGAACGTAGCCAAGCACGCGAATGCGAAAAAGGTGGAGGTTGGCGCGCGCCGCTCAGGAGACACCATCCAGATACATGTCGAGGATGACGGAGTGGGCTTCGATCCCTTCGAAGTCGCGTCGCATCGCGGCAAGGAAGGCGGCTTTGGCCTGTTCAACATCAGTGAGCGCCTGGGATACCTGGACGGCAGGATGGAGATTAGCTCAACCCCCGAGACCGGGACTCGCGTCACTCTTATCGCACCGCTCAAACGCGAGATTAAAGAACAGCCGGTTCCGAGCAGGGCTGCCGAGGCTCTGACGGAAGGGCTCATAGTCCGTGCCGACCACGCGATTACGGTGCTACTCGCTGAGGATCATAAGATCACGCGCGAGGGCATACGTGCGCTGCTGGAAAAAGAGCCTGACATAGACGTAGTCGCCGAAGCCGACAACGGCCGGAAAGCCGTGGAACTGGCGAAAGAGCTGGTGCCCGATGTGGTCATAATGGATATCGCAATGCCGGAGCTCAACGGCATTGAGGCTACCCGACAGATAGTCTCCGCCGGTACCGGTACGAAGATAATCGCCCTTTCAATGCATTCCGACAAGCAGTACGTGCTTGAGATGCTGCGGGCGGGAGCCTCGGGCTACCTGTTGAAAGACTGCGCCCAGAGCGACCTTGCCCGAGCCGTGCGCACAGTGGACTCCAACTTGGCTTTTTTCAGCCCCGAGATTGCCGACAACGTGGTTGAAGAATACGCCCGCCACCGCGCTAAAGACGGAATCGACGCCGCTTCCATCCTTACACCGCGAGAAAGAGAAGTCCTGCAATTACTCGCCGGAGGAAAGAACACCAAGGAAATCGCGATGCACTTCGGTGTAAGCGCCAAAACCATAGAGACTCACCGGCAGCACATAATGGAGAAGCTGGGGCTGCGCAGTTTAGCCGAGCTTACCAAGTACGCTATCCGTGAAGGGCTGACCGATCTCGAATCCTGAAATCCGCCGCTCAACCAGCCCGCACAACACCAATCTCTCCTCAGGCCTTTCCCCAACAGGGATTCCCCGATTGCCAGAACGCTTTAAACGCGGATAATCAGCCCTGTTCGGTCAACGCCGTTTGACCAGCCAATCGTGGTTTCGGATAAGAACATTAAGGTCCTGATCGCCGACGATCACCGGATCTTCCGGGAGGGATTACGCGCGCTTCTGGAGGACGAACCGGGAATTGAAGTGGTGGGCGAGGCCTCCAACGGGCATGAGGCAGTCGAGCTTACCAGCAGACTGGCGCCAGATGTGGTCATTATGGATATTCGCATGCCGGACATGACCGGGATCGAGGCTACGCGCCGGATAACCGCGGAACAGCCCCGTACGAAAGTCATCGCGCTTTCAATGCATAACAACGTGCAGTTTGTGCAGGAAATGCTGCACGCAGGGGCATCGGGTTACCTGTTAAAGGACTGCTGCCGAAACGACGTGGCTCAAGCCGTTCGTAACGTCAGCTCCAACATCACATACCTGAGCGCCGATATCGTAAATGCCGCGGCGACCAGAAATACCGGTTACCACGAGCCGAAGGAGATGTCAGCCTCCGTTCTCTCCGCAAGAGAACGAGAGGTACTACGGCTGCTGACCTCCGGAAAGAGCACCAAGGAGGTCGCCGCCCACTTCGGGATCGGCGTCAAGACAATCGAGACTTACCGCGGACGTATCAGGAATAAACTAAAGCTGAAGAGCCTAGCGGAACTGACGAAATACGCCATCAAGGAGGGATTGACCGGCCTTGATATCGATACCTGACAGCCCACATTTGCACAAAATGCCGCTGTTTCAGGAGAATGCCGCAAAATCCCCATATGCTTCCCTGGTCTTTTTCTCAGGGATTCCCTGTCAGGAATTCCCCAATTGTGGAGTCGGCGAAACCTAGGTAAACTCGCTTGTGACGAAAGGTACAAACTATAGAGCGGAAAAGCGGGCTGGCGGCTCCGCAGTCTCGATACCGCCAGTGTGTTTCCGCCACTGGTAATGGCTGATATGGATACAACCAACAAACAGGATTCTAAGTGGATCCTGTAAGGACCCGACCTGAGAGGTCGGCTAATGGAGGCAATGGCAATGACCACGACAAAATCTAAAGAGGCAACTAGAGCCTTTGTGGTTTCCAGCAGGGAACTCCAGGGACTCTGCGTAACCTGCAACCACGCCGAGAGCTGCGCTGCGTGCAAGGACGCCCGCGAACCGGTATGGTATTGCGAGGAGTTCGACGACCGAGCTGCCCCGGTGGGGGCCCGGGATACTAATAAGGCTCAAAGCGTTCGTTCCGAACCGGCACCCAGGCCTAACGGTGCCGCCGATGGCCTATGCGGGGATTGCTCGGTCCGCGATGAGTGCAGTTACTTTAATCCCGAAACACCCATCTGGTTCTGTGAGCAGTACTGCTAACACAGAACCGTGTGGGAGTTGTCAGCAAATAGACTTATCATATTCTACGCAAGGTATAACTACACGGCATGGACCGAAACGGGACCCGTATAACCACGGATAAGCACGACAGCGAACTCGACGGCCTGATTTCCATCCTTGAGAATATCCAGGCCAAGTACAACTACCTGCCGCAGGAAGCTCTGCGCAAGGTATCCGAGGAGACCGGGCGCTCGCTGGTGGATATCTACGGCGTCGCCACGTTCTACCGGGCATTCAGCCTGAAGCCCCGGGGCAAGCACCTGGTGTCCGTGTGCCTGGGAACGGCCTGCCACGTTCGCGGTGGACCGATGATTGCCGAAGAATTCGAACGCCAGCTCTGCATTTGCGCAGGCGAAACCACATCGGACGAGGAATTTACGCTGGAAACCGTCAACTGTCTGGGCGCCTGCGCGCTGGGGCCGGTCGCAGTTGTGGACGGCAAGTACTTTTCCAAGGTGCGCCGGACAGAGGTTAAGGATATTCTAAAGCAAGCGCTTACCGGCGCGGAGGAAATCGACGCCGCAACCGACCAGCGCATCTTCCCGGTGGAAGTCAGCTGCCCCCGCTGCAATCACAGTCTGATGGACACCCGGCATCTCGTTGACGGCCATCCTTCCATTCGGGTAACGGTGTCGTTCGGCAAGGTGCACGGCTGGCTGTGCCTTTCCAGCCTTTATGGAAGCTACAATGTCGCTTCCGAGTACCCGATACCGGAAAACACGGTGGCCCATTTCTTCTGCCCGCACTGCCACGGGGAACTGCTCGGCACTTCCGACTGCCCCGAGTGCGGCGCACCGATGGTAAGAATGATTATCCGCGGCGGGGGCGTAGTCCAGATATGCTCGCGAAAGGGCTGCAAGGGACACATACTTGATCTCTAGGCGGCCCGTGCGGATGTCCCCGGCTGAATCGCCGCCTGAGGAACAATCGGATGCAAAAGGTATCAACACTTGACGAGTTCAAAAATCTCCGCAGGCTGATTCTGGCTGAACCGGAAGAGGATAAGCCGTGCTTGGTCATATGCGCCGGAACGGGAGGCCAGGCCAGCGGCTCGAATGACATTATCAGGATTGTCAAGCGTCAGATTATTGAGAAAAACCTCCAGGAACGGCTGTCTCTCCGGGTTACCGGTTGCCAGGGCTTCTGTGAGATGGACCCCTTCATTCTCGTTGAGCCCGGGCTTAACCTTTACCCCCGGTTGAATATGAAGGACGTTCCCCGCATCATCGACGCGGTAGCTCAGGGGCGGGTGCTTGAAGACCTCCTCTATAAAGGCACCGGTGAGGTAAAGTGCTACCACTGCCAGAACGATATCCCCTTCTTCAAGAAGCAAACGCGTACGATTCTGGGCAAGAACGAACAGATTGATCCCATCAGAGCCTACGATTATATCCGGCGGGACGGATACGCGGCGCTGGAAAAGGTGCTGGATAGTTCCGACCGCGCCTGGATAGTTGACGAAGTGAAACGCTCAGGATTGCGCGGCCGGGGCGGCGCGGGATTTCCCACCGGTCTGAAATGGGAGCTGGCACGCGCTTCAGGCGACGGCTCGACGCAGAAGTATGTCGTATGCAACGCAGATGAAGGAGACCCCGGTGCGTACATGGACCGCAGCCTGCTGGAAGGCAATCCGCACGCCATCATCGAAGGCATGTTGATTGCCGGGATCGCCATAGGCGCGACGCAGGGCTATATCTACGTCCGCAGCGAATATCCATTGGCGATTAAGCACACGCTGATTGCGCTCCGGCAGGTGCGTGAGATGGGGCTACTCGGCCGCAATACCCTTAATACAGGCATAGATTTCGACATAGATATCGTGCGCGGGGCGGGAGCGTTTGTCTGCGGCGAGGAGACCGCTCTCATCCGCTCCATCGAAGGTCTGATGGGCGAGCCAAGGCAGCGCCCACCTTATCCAATCGAAAAAGGCATCTGGGGCTACCCGACCTGCATAAACAACGTTGAGACATTGGCGAACATACCGGTGATCATTCGCGACGGAGCGGATGAATACGCCAAGATCGGCGTGCCCGGAAGTACCGGCACCAAGATTTTCAGCCTGGTCGGCAAGATACGCAACACCGGCCTGGTGGAAGTGCCGATGGGCATCACCATCGGCGAAATCGTCTACGACATCGGCGGCGGCCCTATCGGCGACGCGAAGATAAAGGCGGTGCAGACCGGAGGCCCCTCCGGCGGCTGCATCCCCGCCAGCATGTTCGACCTGCCCATAGACTACGACAGCCTGGCTAAGGCCGGCTCCATCATGGGCTCCGGCGGCATGATCGTGATGGACGAAAACACGTGCATGGTCGATGTCGCCAAGTACTTCATGGCCTTCCTCAAGGACGAGTCCTGCGGCAAGTGCTTCACCTGCCGTAAGGGCACGCAGCGGATGTACGAAATCCTCGACGACATCACCAAGGGCAGGGGCACACTGGAGCATCTAGACCTGCTTGAAGAACTTGCCCTTGCAGTCAAGGACACGACGATGTGTGGTCTGGGCCAGACGGCGTCCAATCCCGTTCTGTCCACGCTGCGCTACTTCCGCGACGAATACGAAGAGCATATTCTGCAGAAGAAATGCCGCGCGTTCGTTTGCAGGGACCTGGTTGGCGCGCCGTGCCAGACCGCTTGTCCCCTTGGCACAGAAGCCTGGCATTACGTCGCCCACATCGCTCGCGGCGAATACGAAGACGCCTACCAGGTCATCCGCAAAGCTAACCCATTCCCGTCCGTGTGCGCTCGCGTCTGCAGCCATCCGTGTGAAAGCAGATGCAGAAGCGGCACTCTTGGAACACAACCGATAGCCATACGCGCATTGAAGCGCTTCGTCACCGACCGCATCGACCCATCAACCTACAAGCCGGTGCGGGTACCCGCGAACGGAAAAGGGGAACACCGCATAGCGGTGGTCGGCGCCGGCCCCGCAGGACTCGCGGCGGCGCACTACCTGTCGCTGCAGGGATACAAGGTGACGGTGTTCGAAGCGCAGTGCGAGCCCGGCGGAATGCTCATCAGTGGAATTCCAGCCTACAGGCTGCCGCGCGAGACTCTTAAGAAGGAAATAGAATCTCTGCTTGACGAAAATGTCACGTTGAAGTGCGAACACGCGCTGGGCAAGGACTTCACCATCGACAGCCTGTTTGACGAAGGCTTCAAGGCGGTATTCCTCGCTATGGGCGCGCACAAAAGCCGCCGCCTTAACGTGGAAGGCGAAGACCTGAACGGCGTGTATCCGGCCATCGAGTTCCTTAAGTCGTTCAATCTGCGCGGCGAGAAGCGCGCGCGCGGGCGCGTGGGCGTCATCGGCGGCGGCGACTCCGCGGTTGACGCGGCCCGGGTCGCGCTGCGCCAGGAGGGTGTTGAAAGCGTCACCTTACTCTACCGCCGCACCCGCAAAGAAATGCCGGCACTCGCGGAAGAAGTTGACGCTGCAATCGAGGAAGGAGTAAAGCTCGAGACTCTGGTCTCGCCGCTCAAGATCCACGCGGAACTGGAAGAGGGCGTTGCTGAGGATGCCTTAGAATCCCCCGTGAAAATTCATACTAAGGAAGCCCATGTAACCGCAGTTGATTTCATCCGGAACGAGCTGGGCGAGATTGACGCCAGCGGCAGGCGTAAGCCGGTGCCTATAGAGGGCAGCGAATTTACTCTTCCCGTTGACACGCTTATTGTCACCATCGGTGACGTTCCAGATATCGACTACGTAGTAGATATGGGCGTCGGCGTGACCGACTGGGGCACGCTGAAAATCGACGAAGAGACGCTTGTCACCAGCCGCGAAGGCGTGTTCGCCGGCGGCGACGTGGTTACCGGCCCGAACACGGTAGTTGACGCGATCGCCGCGGGCAAGAAAGCCGCCGTGATGATCGACCGGTACGTGCGGGGCGAGAACCTGCACCAGCCCGCCCACGTAGAACTGCCAGAAACCTACATCGAACCGCTCATGCTAGACGAAGAAGAACTCAGCACGGCGGAGCGCGTGGAAGCGCCCACAATCGGCAGCGACAAGCGCGCCCGTTGTTTCGATGAAGTCGAAATGACGATATCCGTTGAAAATGCCACCCGCGAAGCGCGGCGGTGCCTGCGGTGCGATCTGGAGTTCACCCAGCCAAAAGAGGATGAACCGGCCGAGGAAGTCGCCCTGCCCGTCGAAGAAGGTGAACCGGCATGATCAATTTGACCCTTAACGGCCTGGAAGTCTCGGTGGAGGAAGGCACCACCCTGCTCGAAGCCGCGCAGTTTTACGGATTTCCCATCCCGACGCTTTGTTATATGGAAGGGCTTTCTCCCTACGGGGCATGCCGCTTATGCGTGGTGGAGATAGGAGAAGGGCCTCGCGCCAAGCTCGTAAGCTCCTGCACCTATCCCGCCGAAGAAGGGCTGAAGGTGCGCACAGCGTCCGAGCGAGTAATCAAAGCGCGAAAAATGGTGCTGGAACTCCTCCTGGCGAGCTGCCCCCAGTCCAAAATCATCCAGGACTTAGCTTCGGAGCACAACGTCCGTCAGCAGCGCTTCAAGCAGGAATACGAGGACTGCATAATGTGCGGGCTGTGCGTGCGGATGTGCGAGGAACAGATGATGGCCAAGGCCATCGGCTTTCGTGGGCGCGGCGAGAAGCGCAGCATCGGCACCCCGTTTGACATAACGTCCGAGGAGTGCCGCCAGTGCGGCGGCTGCATGTACGTCTGCCCCGCCTGCCAGCTCAGGTGCACTTACAACGAACCCGAGAAGGCCATATGCGGCGGCTGCGCCAACCTCAGCCCGCCGTGCGTGGAGAAGGAACAATTCGACGATATGATGTGCTACATGGAACCCTGTGTGGCCTGCGAAATAAAGACGGAATGATGCACGAACAAGGAGACTGCGATGTCGACAACCTTTTCTAGAGTTAACTCATCAGCTGCGACTCTAACCAAGAACCGCACGGAAGGCTCGGTGACGCCGGCCTCCGGCATGTGCGTAACCTGTGTGGACGGCTGCATCGGTATGTGCGAAATCGGCAAGTCCGCTTACCGCGGGCACGAGGTCATCTACCCGCAGCCGTTTGGCGTGATAACGACAGCTGCGGAAAAAACTTACCCGGTGGACTACTCCCACTTCAACATAATGGGAACCGCGGTCGGCGCACACGGGATCGAGGCCGATTCCGACAAAGCTGTTTTCCCTGCGGTGAACCTGGAGGTCGCATTCGGCCATGACAAGGGCCTGAAGTTCAAGCTCCCGATTATGATCCCGGGCATCGGCTCGACGAACATCGCCAAGAACAACTGGGAGGGGCTTGCCATCGGCTCCGCGCTAGCGGGAACAGGCCTGACCATCGGCGAAAATGTAGTGGGAATGGACCCCGAGTCCGTCATCAAGAACGGCAAGGTAGTAGACACGGTGGACCTGAAGCGGCGGGTGAAGCTCTACCAGGACCATATGCGCGACGGCTACGGCGCCATCGTCCTGCAGGCTAACATCGAGGACACGCGCCTGGGCGTGCAGGAATACGGCATCGACAAGCTTGACGTCCAGTGCGTGGAGCTTAAATGGGGCCAGGGCGCGAAGGACATCGGCGGCGAGGTAAAAATCCGCGATCTGAAAAAGGCGCAGTTGCTCTACGAGCGCGGATACGTCGTGCTGCCCGACCCCACCGACGAAAACGTGATAAAGGCCTTCGAGCGCGGCGCGTTTAAAGAATTTGAGCGCCACTCGCGCGTGGGCATGGTCACCGAGGAGGGCTTCGCCCAGCGCGTCGAGGAGTTGCGCAAGGCTGGCGCGAAGTACGTCTTCCTTAAGACCGGCGCTTACCGTCCCGCCGACCTTGCCCGTGCGGTCAAGTTCGCGTCGAAGTACGGAATCGACCTGCTTACCGTCGACGGAGCGGGTGGCGGTACCGGAATGAGCCCCTGGCGGATGATGAACGAATGGGGCGTGCCGCCAGTGGAGCTGCACTCGCTGCTTTACGAGTACGTCAAGCAGCTCGCCGACCACGGCGAGCACGTGCCAGCTATTGCCGTCGCCGGAGGGTTCACCTTCGAGGACCAGATGTTCAAAGGCCTGGCTATGTGCGCCCCGTTCGCCAAGCTCATCGGTATGGCGCGCGCGCCGATAGCCGCGGCTATGGTGGGCAAAACCATCGGGCGCACCATTGAGCAAAACCTGGTGCCGGTATACGTGGAGCGCTTTGGCAACACGAAAGACGAGATATTCGTCACAGCCGCCGACTTGCGCCACGAGCTGGGCGACAAAGAATTCGACAAAATCCCCACGGGCGCGCTAGGGCTTTACACCTACTACGAGCGGCTCGCGCAAGGCTTGCGCCAGCTTATGGCGGGCAACCGCAAGTTCGCGCTGGAATACATCACGCGCGACGATATAGCGTCGCTAACGCTAGACGCGGCGCGCATAAGCGGCATTCCTTACATAATGGACGTGGACAAGGCTGAAGCCGCGAAGATACTGTCTGCGAACGGCAAGGCTGGAAAGAAGAAGTCGGGCAAGAAAGCCGGCTAACCGGAACGTTTGGGATTTGCCCGGTAACGCCGATCGAACGATGGCGTCTTAAGCTTACACGCTCAAGGCCGAGCGGATCCTCTGCGCCACTACCTCTGGATTCAACAGAGCCAGCACGAGGTAGATACTCACGCCCTTCTCCTCGCCCGTTAGCGTGAGCCGCAACGGATGGAGCAAGTCGCGCGCTTTGCGCCCATCGGATAGGTTTAGGAAATCATTCACGCGCTTCTTCGCAGCCTGCGGCTTTCCCGCGATCCTCTTCGCGGGCACCTGTTCCCAGAGCGCTGCGAACTCAGCCAGCAACTGCACAGCCCAGTCTTTCTCGGCATGAGCGGGTTTGAATCCGCTATCCAGGAACGCGAACATTTTCGGCGCCTCGGAAAACAGGGCGCCACTGGCGACTATCTCCTCGAAGACAGCTTTGGCCAGCTTCTCGTGCTCCAATGCGGCCATACCTTCCACGTCCAGCCCGCTTAGATGCTGCAGGAATCGCGGTTTGCACCTGTCATAGGTCGTAAGCTTCAGGTGTTCGCGGTGGAAAAACAGCAGCCGCTCAGGGTCGAATACCGCGGGGCTCCGCGAGATTCGCTCTATCGAGAACTCTTTTATAAGCTGAGGCAGCGTAAATATCTCCCGCTCGCTTCCCGGATGCCACCCCAAAAACGCCAGCGCGTTCCTCAGCGCGCGCGGCAAGATCCCCATCTCTACGAACTCGCGCAGCGTGACCGCGCCGGCCCGCTTGCTGAGCTTCTTCCGGTTGCGGTCGAGTATGAGCGGCAGGTGCAGATACGGAACCTCTCCCAGGCTTAGAGCTTCGCGCAGCAGCAGGTGGCGCGCGGTGTTAGTTATGTGCTCCTCACCCCGAACCACGAGCGATATCTCCATCTCGGCGTCATCCACAACGTTGGGCAGGTCGAACGTGAAGTCCCCGCCGGTTTTGCGGATAATGAAATCCTCCATCGCGGAAATCGCAACCTTGATTTCCCCGCGCAGCTGGTCATGAACCACAACTTCTCCGCAATCGGGCAGGCGGAAGCGCACGACGTGCGGCTCGCCCTTTTCGGCCAGCTCTTTAGCTTCCTCCACCGGCATATTCGCGCACTTCCGGTCGTAACGCGGGGGGCGCCCTTTCTTGCGCTGTTTAAGCTTCAGGTCGCCTATCCGCTTCGGGCTGCAAAAGCACCGGTACGCATGCCCGGCTTCCAGCAACCGCTGAACGGCGTCTTCATAAAGGCCTGTCCTCCGAGATTGGAAGTACGACTCGTGGGATCCGCCGACGCCCGGCCCTTCGTCCCAGAATAGGTCAAGCATAGCCAGCCCCGCTTCGATCTCCTCCTCGTAGGCGCGCTTGCTGCGGGCGCGGTCGGTGTCTTCGATGCGCAGGATGAATTTCCCGCCGTGCTTCTTGGCGATGAGGTAGTTGAATAGCGCCGTGCGGAGGTTGCCCACATGCAGCCGCCCGGTGGGGCTGGGCGCGAAGCGCAGGCGAGGTTTTGCGGGAAGCCCCTTCACGGCTTGATTATAGTCCAGCGCCATTCCCGTAGCAAACCATGATTCGGGACATTGCGGGGCACGCACGGCGGAGCGCTCGATTAGGGGGTATAATAAGAGTGTAGCCTATTCGTAAGTTCCCGTATCGGGAGGGTGGATAACGATGAAGTCAATAATTGACAGGGGGGGGTAGGCGCACTTAGCGCCACCCTCATTGCAGTGCTTGTCGCGCTCTTCATTGTCGCCTGTGGAAGCAGCGCTCATAAACCGCCAGAAATCCCATCGCTGCAAACCGCCGACGCGACGCAGCCGGCTGACAAGGAGGTGGCCGTCGCGGGACCGGGCGCCGGTAGTGGTAGTGATACTGGAGATAACGGTCTCGACGGGGATAGTGAGCCGGAAGAGGACTGGCCGGAGTGGGTCATCCGCGACTACTACGACCCGGGATTGGGAGAGAACATCTCCATCATTGACGGCAGAGTCATCATCTGCATGACCGATCCACCGCAGCATCCAGAACTCAACCCGAATTACTTCGACGATGAAGGTGTTGTGGCCTACCCGCCGGAAGCGTATCCGGAGTACCCCGACGTTCTAGACGACCAGCGAGTGATGGAGTTCCTGGCAGAAACCGGCGCGACACCGTACAGCGAATGGCTCAGCATAAGAGCGTTCGGCGTATTTCTGCCACGGGACGTTTCAGTGGAGTACGCCGTGGAGAACTGGCCGTCCCAGTATTCGGAGTGGATGGAGTCCTGCGAGCCCGACTGCCTGTTGATGATGGATACACGCCCCAACGACCACTATGCACATACGGTAAGGTCGGAATCGTGGCACTTGTGGGGCCCCAGCCAGGGATACTCCTATGGTATGCGGTTCTACGATGCCTGGGAGAACGGCAACAAGGGAGTTTCGGCCTACTTCCGCATCGCCGTCGCCGACTCGGGCGTGGACCGCGAATACGCGGTGCCTATATATGGGATATGGAGGGATTTCAGGGGCCGTCTCACGCCGGACGGAGCCAATGTGGGCGACTACAGCGGCTCTACGCAATTCGGCACCGGGGCGGGTGAGGGCTGGGCCTGGGTGCGCAACAAGAAGGCTTCTTGGGCGAAGGAATGGGGACATGGAACTCTGGTGACCGGCGGCATCGCAGGAAGAGTGGACAACGATCCGGATTCTTTGCTAGGCGGCTATAATGATGTCGCGGGAGCCACCTGGTACAACAAGGTGTTCCCCATAGCGATGAAGCACGGCGGCGGTTTTAGCACCGGCACCGAGAACTGCATGTATGAAGTCCTCGGGGCGGTGAAGCGGGTCTACAACCCGTACCAGGTATGGAGGAAGCACCCGCAGATAGCCGCTATGTGCCCGCGATACAACCTTGAAATCGCCAATTTCAGCTTTGGCGGCCCCTTCTGGTCTACTACGAGCAGGCGGCATGTGGACATCCTTTCACGCTATATCCTGATAATTGCTAGCGCGGGAAATCACGGAACGACGCAGATGATGTATCCGGCGGGACATTCAAGGGTGCTGGCCGTCGCCGCATATGGGCAGAATGGGTATCGCGCTATAGGCTCAAATTGGGCATCGGCGTATGGAAGCTGGGTATTCGCTGCCGCGCCAACTTGGTATATGTCTACCGACGCGATTGGTGCAAGCCCTAACGGGTACATGTATGGGAACGTTATCAATTTCCATGAGACTTGTATGTTCTCTGGGACTTCGGCAGCCGCGCCGCTTGTTACAGGTGCCGCGGCGCTGGTGCAAAGCAAGTATCTTAATTGGACGCCGCTGCAGGTGAAAAGCCGCCTAAGAGCATCCATTAACTTGCTGCCGGACAGCTCATTGCCGGGATTTATTGACGTTGCCATGGCTACACAGTAAGAGGGAATCATAGATGAAAAGACTAAGGCTTATAAATACGAGCTTGCTTTTCATTCTGGCTGCGCTCATACTCGGCGCAATATCGTGCCGTGGCTCCGAGAACGCGAGAATCGGACCTCCAGAGATGTGGGATTACTGGGTGACGGCTTTGATATTGGATTATGACCGGTTCGAGCACGCTCCTGTGGAGATACGACTGCTCGTGGACCTTGGCTCCGCCATGAAAATCACCGATGCTCGGGTAGATTGGGGGGAGGGAGCCGGATGGGAGCCGGTAAACCTGCCGCTGGGGTCCGAAGGGTATTACGTTGCCACCTACTCAGGGCTGATTATCCCCCACGCGTATGAGGAGAACGGTGATTACGACATCAGCTTGGTAGTCTCGCACCTAGATGGCAGGCAATATCAGCTGCCTTGGCCTGTAAGCCTCCGTATCGGGCCCGAGCGGCGGATGTTCACCGACCCGCGCGACGGGAGCACCTACGAAATCTACGGCGGCACGGTGTGGGTGGCGTTCGCCGACTGGGAGCGCCTGAGCCAGCTCGACCACGATATGGCTGAAGAGCCGGATATCGCGGCGTTTCTGGAGGCGGAGAATCTGCGGGTGCGGCAGGAGCAGGCGGTGATTGCGGCGATGGAGGTCATTTTGCCTTACGGCGGCACGGTGGAAGAAGCTGTCGGCGAGTGGCCTTCGCGCTATCCCGAGCTCATTGAAAGCGTAGATCCCAATGCTATCAGTGAGCTGCACTAGCTGATTGAGCTTGGCTGTGGTGCTGACCGGGGGGGCCGGCCCTGATCGTATTAGCGCGCACCGGCGCTGTGTGTGCTCCTCAACGCGGGAAACCCATCGGCTCTTCGCGCCTAGCTTACGCACTGGCGCAACTCCTCCAATCCCAAGTGTACGCTCGCTATCACTGCTAACGATGAATGGCCGACTGCGCCGATGCCGGCTTTCGGCGCGCTTTTGGTATAATGCCCCTAACTTCCTGCGGCCGGGGGAGGGCTTTGCCTTCGCAGCGAAGTTTACGAAGGGCATACCGGGAAGTTTATGGGATTCTCCAGGCGCAAACTGCACGTTGCAGCCATAGGGCTGGTCGCCGCGCTTCTGGTGCTTTCGCTTCCCGCGCCCGGTGCTTCGTCGGTAACCGTAATCCTGGAAAACGACACGTTCGTCCACCCCACAGAAGCTGAGACGCTGGCGGGCTTCTTCACTGAGCTGAACCTCACACTCCCCGCTAAATACGTCACTGAACAGCGTTTTACGCTTTCGGATCCACCGCCCGAAACGCTAAAGCTTCCGCGCCTGGCTGTCGCGCGAGTCTCAGAACTTGAGATTATACCGGCGCCCCTGGAGTATAGAGAACTGCCTACCCAGATGGACGCGCGGGTGGACATCGAGTCGCCTGGCGTGCCAGGCCAGATGCGCAATACCGCAACTTACTTCTACCTCTCAGGCGAACTCGTGGGCGAACGGCGGCATAGCGAAATTGTCCGCCAGCCCGAGCCGAGAGTAATCCTTCTCTACCGGATGGTGGGGCGGGAATATACGCCCTCGACCGAGGAAATACTGAGGCTGCGGCGCCTTGCGTCGAGAGAATGGAAGCCTCCGCTGCGCTACAAGCGCAAGCTGACGATGGAAGCCACCGCTTACGAGCCGGGCCCGCACAGCAACGGCCCCTGGGCAACCGGCTACACCTCGTGCGGACTCAAAGCGGGTTACGGTGTGGTTGCCGTGGACCCTGACGTGATTCCGCTGGGCACGCGGCTTTTCATCGAAGGCTACGGATATGCGCTGGCGGGCGACGTTGGCGGCGCAATCAAGGGAAACCGCATAGACCTGTGCTTCGCCACTGTCGAGGAATGCTATCAGTTCGGCCGCCGCGACGTGGTTGTGTACGTGCTGGACTAGGCGCAGGCTGTTGTTCGGGAATCCTCAGAAGGACGTAGCCTTGAAGTCCTTCGCCGCGCAGTAAATTACCTGAGCAGGCTGATCAGCACACCGGCTGCGACCGCGCTCCCGATAACGCCCGCTACGTTTGGCCCCATCGCGTGCATTATCAGGTGGTTTCCGGGATCCTCGTCCTGCCCCATCTTCTGCACCACACGCGCCGCCATCGGCACTGCCGAAACGCCCGCCGCGCCTATCATCGGATTGAGCGGGCTGCGGGAGAAGCGCGCCATCACTTTGCCCAGCAGCAGGCCGCCAGCCGTGCTTACTGAAAACGCGAATATGCCCAGCACGAATATGCCGATAGTGCCCCAGCGGAAGAACGTCTCCGAGGTCAGCGTCGCGCCGACGGCCAGCCCGAGGAATATCGTGACGATGTTGATAAGCTCGTTCTGGGCAGTCTTCGACAGCCGGTCCACCACGCCGCACTCGCGCATCAAATTGCCAAACATCATCATTCCGATGAGCGGCACCGAGCTTGGCGCCAGCAGGATGCAAAGCAGCAGGACGCTTATGGGGAACAGTATCTTCTCGTATCGTCCAACCGGCCGGAGCTGCTCCATCCGCACCCGCCGCTCTTTCTTTGACGTAAGGAGCTTGATGATGGGCGGCTGGATTATCGGCACCATCGCCATATACGAATAAGCGGCGATGGCTATAGGCCCCAGCAACTGCGGCGCGAGGATTTGCGCGGTGTAGATACTGGTCGGGCCGTCCGCGCCGCCGATGACGCCGATCGCGCCAGCCTCGCGCAGGCTGAATCCGATTATGACTGCGCCTATGACCGTTATGAAGATACCCAACTGAGCCGCCGCTCCCAAAAGCGCCGTCTTGGGGTTGGCGATGAGCGGCCCGAAATCAGTCAGCGCGCCGATGCCGAGGAATATAAGGAGCGGGAATATGAGCGTTTTAATGCCCGCCGCGTGGATGATATACAGCACGCCAGTATGCGCCTGCGCGTCATACAGCCCCGCGAGCGGAGCGTTGGTCAGCACGACGCCGATGCCTATAGGTATGAGCAGCAAAGGCTCGTAGCGCTTGAAGATGCCCAGCCAGATAAGCAGCAACCCGAGAAGAATCATCGCAATCTCGGCCCACCCGATATTGACGATGCCCAGCGTTTCGATATAGCGGGCAAAGAGCGCGCCGAAGCCCTGCTGCGACTGTAGCATAATTAGCGCGTAAGGCATTGCGTTAGCCCACCGTGGCGAGGACGTCGCCGGGATTCACGTCCTGGCCCTCGCCCACGCGTATCTCCAGGACCTTTCCGTTCAGGGGCGACACAACGTCGTTCTCCATTTTCATCGCCTCGAGAACCAGCACAGGCTCGCCCTCGGAGACGGGATCGCCCACCTTCTTTACCAGATGCAGCACCTTGCCCAGCACCGGGGCTTTTATCTCCGTACCCGTCACTGCTGCTGCCGGCGGCGGTGATGGCGCAGCTACTGGAGCAGGTGTCTGCGCTGCTGGTGCCGGAGCGACCGCCACTGGATTGCCCGAAGGTTCGACAATGACATCGTACGGGCGCTGGTTCACGGTAATCCTGAAACTCATAGTATCGAGCGGTGCGGGCGCGGCGGCGGGCGCAGCTGCGGGTGCGGGCTTGGGCTCCTCCTTCTTCTTCGGCAGAACCGGCGCAAGCGTTCCAGCCTTGCGCTTTTCGAGGAACTCGTGACCCGCCTGCGGGAACAGCGCAAGCGTCAGGATGTCCTCTTCACTCTCGGCGATGTCCTTGTGCTCCTCATTGAGCCTATCCCATTCGGGCTCAAGAATGTCGGCCGGTCGATGGGTAATGTGTTCCGCATCGCCGATTACCTTCTTCCGGACCTCTTCGTTCACCTCTCCCGGCGGCTTCCCGTACTTGCCCATGAGGTAGTTTTTCGACTCCTCAGTGACCATCTTGTATCGTTCGCCCGAAAGGACGTTGAATACCGCCTGCGTGCCAACAATCTGGCTCGTGGGAGTCACCAGCGGCGGATACCCGTAGTCCTCACGCACTCGCGGCACTTCAGCGACCACATCTTCGAAGCGGTCAAGGGCTTTCTGCTCCTTTAGCTGGTTAGCAAGGTTGCTGATCATACCGCCGGGTATCTGGAACACGAGCACGCTCGGGTTGACCCCGCTGAACGCGCTCTCAAAGTCCGTGTAGTACTTCATTCTTATGTCGCGGAAGTGAACCGCGATATTATCCAGCGTCTTCAGGTCAAAGCCGGGATCGCGGTCGGTACCCCTTACCAGCGATACGATGGTCTCGGTCGGCGGATGGGCGGTGCCCGTGGAGAAACTGCTTATGTCGGTGTCCACGCCGTCCACGCCTTCGTCAATCGCTTCCCAGTAGCAGACGCTGGCAAGACCGCTCGTATAGTGGCAGTGAAGCTGCACCGGCAGTCCGGACTCCTTAATCGCGCGAACGAGAGCGCGTGTATTCTTCGGTTCCAGCAGGCCCGCCATGTCCTTGATGCAAATGCTGTCCGCACCCATCTCCGCCAGGTCTTTTCCCATCTGCCGCCAGAACTCCAGCGTGTGCACCGGGCTGGTTGTATAGGAAAGCGTGCCTTGCGCGTGGCCTCCGTGCTTCTTCACCGACCGGAAAGCCTGCTGAAGGTTGCGTATGTCATTCAGCGCGTCGAAGATCCTGAACACGTCGATCCCGTTTGCCACCGCGCGTTCGACGAACTTGTCCACGATATCGTCGGCGTAATGACGGTAGCCCAGGATGTTCTGCCCCCGAAGCAGCATCTGCATCTTCTGGTTGGGCAGCGCCTTTCGCAGCTTCCGCAGCCGCTCCCAGGGGTCCTCGCCGCAAAACCGGATGCAGGAATCAAACGTGGCTCCGCCCCACATCTCCAGGCTCCAGTAAGGCTGGGAGTCCAGCAGTTCGGCGGCGGGAAGCATATGCTCCGTGCGCATTCGAGTCGCAATGAGCGACTGGTGCGCGTCGCGCAGTATCAGGTCGGTAATTCTCAACGGATTCGACATTAGCCCTTTCCTCCGTGATGAGTACGATGATGGGCGAAATACGCGGCCAGTGCCGCAGATATGGCGGCCACATCATCTTCCGGCCCTTCAAGAGCTGGCGGAGCGAACCTTGCCACTCCAGCGCTCATCGCGCAAATCAGCGCAACCAGCAGGGCCAGAAATGTAAATACGACTCCCATGCCGATGAGAGCCAGTGTCAGGCTTGCAGCGAAATTCTCCATGAAAGCAGACCAAGCATTGGGAATTGTATCACAAGTTGAATATTCTCGATATCACTTATAAGCTCCTATCCCGGCTATCAAATCGCGCCTTGCTCCCCCGTAGATTCGCTCTCGTCACCGGGCCCTGACACCATCGCTTCTCTGTATTCGATATAGTCATATTCCGCCGGAAACACGAGCACCATTCGCCCGATATCACCGCTCATGCGGAAGGCCAGCGCCGTGTTCTCTCCGCGATAGATGAGGACTGTATCCCCGTATTCATAGATGGTCTCGTCGGGCTCGCCGTAAGCGTCAGTGAGGCTCTTCCGCGTAGGGCTCATCGCCACACCCGCCTGAGTCGCCACCTCCGGATTACGCTTCGACGCCAGGTGAGCCTCCGCGGCGGAATACTTGGCGATATAAGACGTATCTTTGCTCGGTTCGCCTGCCAGTTCTTTGGCTTCATCAACCAGCGCGGTATACCTGTCCTCGGTAATCATCCCCAGGGAGAACGCCGTCTGCAGGTCTGCCGCCAAAGTTATCGTTCCGACAATACCCGGATCCCACGGATTAGGCTCCAGGTAAAAGTAAATAGTGCCGTCGCCAATGGTACCGGGCACGAGCTGGTCACTTGAGTCCTCCACGCTCGGCTGTACCGGAAATGATGAATCCGCGAGGTTCTCGCATAACGTCTCCGGTATGAAAGAACTACCCAGCTTCACGTTGAGTCCGAAAGACTCGCCGTCGGCGACGGACGAATAGGCGATTTCAGGCTGTGCGACCGGGGCATCGGTGGATTCTTCGCCAGCAGGCTGGCTGCACGAGAAGCTAGCCAGCAATAGCGTTATCGTGATAAGGAACAGTGCCGTTATCAGAAATTCCCGTTTCATAACCGCGGTTTTCACGGCGCAGAGTATAGCAGGAGCTAGCTCGCTGATTCACCTGCTGGACGGTGCCATCGCGTCGCCAGGTAAATAAACGGCGTGTCCAGTGCCGCCACCAGCGCCTTTATCAGCCAGGTCGTGAGGTACACCTGGATGAGAACGGGCAGCGTGAAGATGCCGATGAACGCCACGCTGCAAAAAACGAGCGTGTCCAGAAGCTGCGAGACAATCGTCGATAGGTTGTTGCGCAGCCACAGGTGCCGGCCGTGCGTAAGCGTGCGCAGGTAATGGAAGAACCAGACGTCATGGAATTGCGACACGAGGTATGCCAGCAGGCTTGCCCCCGCCAGCCGGGGCATGAAGCCAAATATCGCCCTTAGGTGCGAGTCTGCCCAGTCCTCCGGCCCCGGGGAAAAAAGCAGCGCGAGCTGCATCAGGGCGGTGAACGCGACGAGGGCGACGAAACCGATTATCACCCCCCTCGCGGCTTCGCGCTTCCCGTGCCTCTCCGCCAGCAGGTCGGTGCACCAGAAAGTCACCCCGTAAGCTACGTTGCCCAGCGTCGCCTGAAGGCCAAAAAGCTGCACCTGCTTTACCACCTGAAGGTTGCAAACTATAATGTGCAGCACGATGAGGATCAATAGACCCTCTCTGCCGAGCCAACGGTACACGAGCAGCGCTACGCAGAAATCCACCAGTAACAGGATTATCCAGATAACTTCGTTCGGCATACAAACTCCCCTGCCGGGTCAGAGAGATTATAGATGATGGTGGATTCACCGGAAAAAATTGAGAAGCTCAAAGAACGGTGGATGCTGGACCCGTCCTCAGGGCTGATCCGCCCGGCGCTAATCGAGGCACTGCGCGCGCTTCAGGACGGCGAGAAGGACTGGGAGCGCCACCTCGAAACCGTTCCCCATACCGACGAGATAAAAAACGGGCGCGACCTGCGCGGTGTTGATTTCTCGTCGCTTCGCGGGATGGGCCTCAAATATATGCGCGACGGCTTCTTGGACCTGCGCGATGTGGATTTTTACCGCACGCACCTGGAGCACTCCAACCTCTACCGGATCCACCTCGAGAACGCGAACCTCTACTCGGCATTCCTGGACGGCGCGAATCTCCACAATACCCACCTGCAAGACGCCATCATCGAGTTCGTCTCGCTGGAGAACGCGAAATTGCAGCGCGTGGACCTGCGCGGCTTCGACCTTTGCACGGTCAAGCACCTGAACTCGGTTGACCTGTCGCAGGTGCGCCTGACCGACGCGATTGTAGACCGTGAGCAGTTCCTCCAGCCCGACGGGAAATACATGGTCAACAACGAAGTGAAGGCGATGGAAGAGCACGCGCGGAGCGAATTCACGCCGAGCGTCTTCACCCATTTCGAGCAGGCTCATGAAGTCTACCTCACCCTCAAGAACAACTTTATAAACGCCGGCAAGTACCGAAACGCAAGCTGGGCCGCCTGTAAGGAGAAGCACATGGAGAAGCTGCTGCTCTGGCACCATCTCCGGCAGGGCAGCTATAAGGGCTGGCATCGGGTGCAGAAGCGGATGGAATACATGGGCTATTCGGTCTTCAACACGCTCTTCCAGTACGGCGAGAATCCCTGGCGCCTTATCTGGTGGGCGCTTGCGGTAATGGTCGTCTGCGCGCTGTTCTATCCCATTTCCGGCTTCACACTGACCGCTGTCGGTCGGACTTCGGTGGTCAGCTATAGTGGCTTCCAGAGCATCGGCGTGGCTCTGGATGGACTGCTCTCCGCGCTCTACTTCTCCATAATCACTTTCACCACGGTAGGCTACGGCGACGTGCTGCCGGTGGGATTCCTGTCGCATATGGTCGCTGCGGTGGAGTCTTTGTCCGGTCTGCTATTCTTCGGCCTGTTCGTCTTCACGCTCGGCCGCAAGGTGAGCGCGAGGTAACCGCTAACAGGAGGATACAACGATGCGAAATGCAATCCTTGCGGTAATCATCACCGCAATTGCGGTTATCGCAGCCCCCAGTCCGGCATCAACGACTGCTGCAGGCGAGCTTGACGGGCGGATTGTCGCAGCCAACAACGACTTCGGCTTCAAGCTCTTTAGCAAGCTCGCAAGCTCCACTCCCACCAAAAACGTCTTCATCTCGCCTTCCAGCGTCGCGTTTGCGCTAGCGATGACGCTAAACGGCGCCGATGGCGAAACCCAAGACGCGATGGCGCGCGCGCTTTCGCTGTCCGAAATGACGCTCGAAGAAGTCAATGCGGCGAGCGCGATGCTGATGAACGAGCTGATTAGCGCCGACGAAGAAGTCGAGTTTGCCATCGCCAACTCGCTCTGGGCGCGCCAGGACGTGCAGTTCCTGCCCGATTTCATCCGCGCGAACCGCAGCTACTACGACGCCGAAGTAACCGCGCTGGATTTCGCCAGCCCCAAGGCGGCTCCCTGGATAAATACCTGGGTCTCTAACAAGACGCAGGGCAAGATTGCGGACATCGTGGACGATCCCATTGACCCGATGACGATAATGTTTCTGCTCAACGCAATCTACTTCAAAGCCGAGTGGACCGAGCCGTTCGACCCCGAATCCACGCGCGAAGCCGGTTTCCAGCCGCTAACCGGCGAAACCAAGATAGTGCAGCGGATGCACCTCTTTCACGATTTCCGCTACCTCGAAACCGAGAGCTTTCAGGCGGTGAGCTTGCCCTACGCATCCGGGCGCCTGAGCATGTACGTCTTTTTGCCGGGAGAAGCCATTGGCCTGCCAGCATTTCAGGATGAGCTTAAGCGCGAAAACTGGGAGCGCTGGATGGCGGAGTTTACTTACCGCGAGGGATTGGTTGCGCTGCCGCGCTTTAAGGTGGAATATGGCGCGAAGCTGAACTCCACGCTTTCCGCGCTGGGGATGGGCGTTGCGTTTGACCAGAACCTGGCGGATTTTTCGTTGATGGCGGAAACCGAGTTCCCCGTCTACATCAGCCAGGTGAAGCATAAAACCTACATTGACTTAGACGAGTTTGGCACGGAAGCTGCGGCGGTGACGATGGTAGAGATGGCGCTCGGCTCCGCACCGATGGAAGACGAGCCGGAGCCGTTTACGATGATAGTCGACCGCCCGTTCGTCCTCGCCATCCGCGATAATGACACCGGCGCACTGCTCTTTTTGGGCTGCATCGTCGAGCCGTAAGTCCCCTGTAGGGCCGGGTCTCCGCGCCCCGCCTTCCCACAAGCGCAATCTCGGGTGCAGCGCCGTAGCGCAACCATAAATCCGGGTGCAGCCGCCTATCCAGGCGGCTGACCTTCTGCCCATAGAAATGTGTATTTTGGAGGGTTATCCACTAGCCCAGCTTTCACCGGATTGTTAACCACATATGTTATTTTCTCTTTCAAATCCGTCTTGGTTCTTAGTATCCTACTGTAGTATTTTCTAAGCCATATGCTACCCCGGCGCGCTCGTGACTGGTTGATCCGCCTGGCCGTGTATCCCTTGATGCCGCCAACAATCTTGGATAACGGGCAGTAATTCTCCTTATCATCCTGTATAGGCCGGATTACTATATGTACGTGGTCGGGCATAACCGCAACGGCAAACAGCTGGTATCGCTTATTATGCCAGTATACGCACTCATCGAGTACTATCTTCCGCTCATCAGGTGTTAGATCATATCCTCGCCTGACTGAGAACCTGACGTGATAGCAAGCGTTCGGAAGCTCCCATTGAGGTATGCCGCCTTTCGCTTTCCTAACCGGAATTGTCGGATATATCCGTTTCATATCAACGGTCGGCTGGATAGCCGACCCCACCCCTAGCAATTTCAGATGCCATGATTCACAAACGCAAGTAAGCCCGTTAATGCACCCACCGCAACCACTACTCCCCACAAACACCCGCTGCGGGTGGCCTTGGGGGGCCTAAGTTTCATCTCGCGGGCGGCGTCTTTTACCGGCATCCCGGCGAAGCGCAGAAGCTCGGCGGGCTTGGGCAGGCTGGCGCGCGTAAACATCACCGAATGCGCAAACGTTATCGGAAACGTGCGCGCGAATGCCAGGGCGAACAGCGGGTCTTCCACCGGTGCAACCGGGCTTGTGGGCGGCTCGCCGGGGCTTGCGTAGACCGCTTCCACCCATCCGCACACGCGCTCGCCCAGCGTGGTCTCGGTGCCCTCCACAGCGCGGATGGATTCAGCGATAGCTTCCGCGCAATCCACCAGATACTTCGGCGCGCCCAGCTCCGCCGCGGCGTCCAGCATCCCCTGCTCAAACGACCGGCAGGGGTGGCTATCGGGCAGCTCCGATAAATCGAGCAGTGCGAAACAGTAAACCACGCCCACTCCCAGCAGGCACGCCCGGAAGCGCTCATCGCGCAGGCGCTCCTTGGTGGCGCTATCGAGCAGGCGTGGCAGCGTGCGCTCCATGTCCTCTTCATGCTCCAGGCTGAGCTTCGCCAGCGCCACCCGCCCGTACTCGCAGGCGTGTCGCCGCTTCAGCCGGGTGAAGTCCGCTCTCAGTTTGGCGAGCAGGCGCGCGGTCATCGCCGCCGCTTTAGCGGTATGCTCCCCCGCTTCTTTCAGGCTCTTTTCAGGCATTGTTCCCCCAGGGAATTGACGTGGTCACGCGATGGATGAGCCTACAACTCCTCGCTGCCCGCGAACAGGACGAACGGGTCGATCTCGGTGGCGAGCGTTTCGCGCATCGCCTTAAGCGCGGGCGCCATCGTGGCGTAATCCACATCGGCGACCTCCCACCAGCGGCGCAGGCAGCGCACCGCGTCGGCGCGCAGCCCCCAATCGTCGCTTTGCAGGCATCTGATTACGACCTGCACCATCAGCTCGTCCGGCTTTATCTCCGCCCGCATCAGCACGGCAAGCGCCGTCCGCATCTCGCGCACGCCGTAGCGCCCCTTGCTGCAAAATCCCTCGCGCAGGCCCGGCTTATAGACTTTGTAGTTCTCGCACAGCAAATTCGTCAGCGCCTCGCGGATGCTCATTAGCGGATGCCCCAGCAGCGGCTGCAAATCCTCGAAGCTCGCGGCATTGAGCTTCACCAGCGCGTTCATTGCCGAGATGATAACTGGCTCGTATCCTTCCGGATCGAGCATCGCGCGCAGCTGCTCGTCAGCCGCATGGCTTCCGATGCTCGCCAGCACGCCGATTGCCCGCCGCTGCAACTCGTCGTCGTCCAGGAACGGCACTACGGCGTCCTCAAGTTCGGGAAATCCCAATTCGCCGATGAGATAAAGCGCCACCGTGTTGCGCGTGGTGTCACCGCTTGCGGCGTTTTCGCGCAGCACATCAGCCACGGCTTCGCCGTGCTCATCTTTGAGCGCGCCTAAAATATCCACGAACGCGCGGTACGCCAAGCTGCTCGCCGTCTGGTTCATCACTTCACTCAAATACGGCAGCACGTCCGCGCCAAACGCGATAAGCCGCTTGCGCGCTTCGGGCACGATGTAGCTATTGTCGCCCACCGCCCAGCGGATGGAGACCTCCCACAGCTCGTCGAACACTTCCTGCGTCAGTTCGCCCTCGTAGTAGCAGATTTCGGGGATGGGCGCGTCGCCGGCGGGCACGCCCGCCGCGTTCTCCGGCTCCGGCTCGGGCTCCGGCGTAGGCAGATCCCAGCCAACGCCGATTTCCGTGTGCCGCCACAGCATTTCATCCGCCATAATCCCCAGGTAGTCGTCGGTGCCTTCCAGGTCAACCAGCAGCCCGATGGAACTCGTCCCGCGCGCGGGACGCCCCCAGTTGATGCCGCCACTGCGTCGACCCGCGTACGTGTCGTTGCCGCTGCGGTCGATGTGGATGCCCACCGCGTTGGTGAGACCCGTGCCGTTGCAGCTCGTCATCCCCATGTAGTGGTCGTTGCCGCCCCGGTCGTGCAGGATGCTGGCGGCGTAGTCGTGGCTGCCGCCCTGTCCCAGCCCGCTGTGCATCACGTACGTGTCGTGGCCGGAAACGTCCACCAGCCCGCCGACAGCAAGGTGGATACCGCTGCCCTGGCCGTATTGGGTCATCTCGTAGGTGTCGTTGCCCCCCCCGTCCCACAGCAGTCCGGCGCTGTACCAGTAGCCCACGCCCTGGTTGTAGATGTCGCCTAAGTAGCGGTCGTTGCCGGCATAGTCAATCAGCATCGCGATGCCACCCGCGTAGTCAATCCCGCGCTCGCCGATGGCGAATCCCTGGCTGAACGACTGGTAGCGGTCCGAAAAAAGCGGCGCGTGCAAATACACGCCGCCGGCCTCGTATACTTCGTTGCCGCGCTGGTTGTAGCAGATGGCGATGCCCTTGGTGCGCGCGAACGCCTGCGAATTTGTCCATGCATGGTAAATGTCATTGTCGAACAACCCGATATCAATGGGGTCCTCCATCCCTTCGTCGGTGCTGAACTCAGGCTCCGGCTGCTCGCTAACGTCTATCATCAAACCCGCGCCGTACCCGGCGGCTCCCTGCGTGAAGACTTGTCCCGAGTACGAATCGCTACCGCCGTCGTCGAAGAACATGCTGCATCCGGCCATCGCCGCGCCCAGCGCGCAGCTCCCGGCGATATAACGGTCGTTGCCTTCTCCCAGGTCAGCGAACACACCGGCGCCAAGCACCGCCGCGCCCAGCGTGATATTCGTCTCGCCGCAGTCGTAGAAGTCGTCTCCGTCAAGGTCTACAAACAGCCCCGCACGCCTGTCGGTTGTGCCGTACGCCGCACCCAGGCGGCAGTTTTTATACGTGTCATTCCCATCAGGCTCGATTAACACTGCGAATTCGCCTTCGTAATAATCGTCTCTTGGCGTCCCCAGCGCGATGCGCCCGAAGCGGCTATCGAAGATTGCAGGCTTGTCGGACGGAAACGTATTAATCGCCCAGTTTTCGGCTTCGCTGCCTTCTGCGACAAGCACAGCGAGCGCGGTAGCGGCGCCAGCGTAATCCTCCCGCGCTGCAAGTTCGTACAGATAATCGTCAGGTTTATCCTCAAGCTGCGCTTCCAGCTCCGTCCGGCGCTCCTCGCCACATGTGCTTTCAAACACGTCGTGCCACGCCATCGCTTCGGGCAGAAACTCCCGCAGGATTTCCTTCTCCCTATCGTCCCATTCAAACGCGAGCGTCCGTTCCGCGGTCGTCAACACTTCCTCCAGGTATTCGGCGGCTTCAGTTGCTGACGACGGACGGGCGCGGAATCCCCATCCTTTCTGCATTACTTCAAGCTGCGCTTCACTCCAGCCGAAACAACCACTCAGAACGGTAAAGAGCGCGCCGCCATCCATCAGCTCATTTGCCGCAAAGTCCATAAACGGCGCGATGAGGAGCGGGTCGTGCATCATGTCGCGCACGATGGGGAAGCACGCATATCCCTTCGTGTAGTCCTTATTGAAAAGCATATCCTCGCGCGTCATATTCCCCGCCCACAGCGCGCGGTCAATCGCGGCCAGCTCCGCCTCCGTGTACGTCTCGCCCAATTGCGCGGAGAGTTCCGCCCCCAGGGCGGACAGCTCATATGAACCCGCGCTCGACGAACCCACAGCGCAGAGCAAAATCACCACAAGCAGCAATGAAGCGATTGTCGCAGTTCTCACGAAAAGCCCCCTTCCTCCGAAGTCCGCCCGCATGCAGCAGGCGGTGATGATTCTACACCACGCTCCCGCTTCGCCGCGCATCGGGCGAATGCGGGTAGAATAGCTGGGCTAAGGGGAATGGACGAATCACGCAAAACAGACGCCGGCGGCGAGCCGGTAGACGTGCCCACCTACCGGCGTCCGCTGACCGCGATTACCGAAACGCTCACGAGCTGCGGCTTCACCATCGAGCGCATTATGGAACCGCTGCCCACCGAGGAGTTCAAGCGCGCCAATCCCGAATCCTACGAGCAACTCTCCCGCCTGCCGGGCTTCATCTGCTTTAGCGCGCGGAAATCCGCCATCTGAAGCGACCATAATATAATGCTCCACGTATGGGGAATGACGCGCACTCTCGTACTCCTGCAGGATGGCGCTGGCGCCTTTGGCAGCTTGGCGACCGCTTGCTGCGGCGCAGTGCTACGTCACCCTACCTTTGGCTGATGGAAACGCAGTACTGGCCCGCAAACCGGCTGCAAGAGTTAGCTGAAACGAAGCTGCGAGATTTAATTGAGCACGCCGCGAAACATGTGCCGTATTACCGCGCACGATGCTCCGGTACCGCATTAGATGAATTCCCGGTGCTTACCCGCGCCGGCTTGCAGCAGTACGCTCAGGACTTGCTGGCAGACGACGCCGATTCGGTTCTGCGGACGCTAAGCAGCAGCGGAACGACCGGCGAGAGGGTAACCGTCAAGCGCGACCGGGCGATGCAGGATATGAGCACTGCCTGCGCGTGGCGCGGCGACTGCTGGGGCACGGACGCAGCCCCATGGGACCGCCAGCTTACATTGTGGGGCGATCCTCAAAGTGAAAGTTTCGATGCCCGGCTGCAAAACCGCATAAAGCCCTTCTACCGGAACCGCTTTATATTCAGGGGCTTTATGTTTAACGCCGACCGCGCCAGGAAGTGCCATCGGATGCTATGGCGCCTTCGCCCGAGCATCTTAACCGGATATCCAACTAGCATGGTGGCATTCGCGCGCTTCGCCTGCGAGCTGGGGCTGAAGCCGCCACCGATAGCGAAAATCCTGCCCACCGCCGAGCAGTGCTACGCCGAGGACGCGGCGGAGCTGACGGAGTATTTCCAGGCGCCGGTGCTGGAGCGTTACGGCGCACACGAGACGGGCGCGATAGGCCATCAGTGCGAGCACGGTAACTGGCATTTGCACTGCGAACACACATACCTTGAAGTGCTCAAAGACGACGGCAGCATTTCGCAAAACGGCGCCGGCGCGCTGCTATGCACGACGATAAGCAACTACAGCATGCCGCTGGTTCGCTACGAGATTGGCGATTACGCAGAGCTTAGCGACGATAAATGCCCCTGCGGCCGGGGCCTGCCGGTATTTTGCAAACTTGAAGGACGGTTCGGCCAGTTCGTCTTCTGCCCTGACGGGCGGTGGATCACGTCGCATGGCTTTCTGGCACCACTACGATGGTTCGACGTAGGCGGTTTCCGGCTGGTGCAGGAGGAGCCGGGACGCGTCGTCCTGATGCTCGCGCAAGCCCGACTGAACAAAGACGACCTGGCACGCCTGCGCCAAGCCTACGAGCGGCTGCACGGCGGCACGCTGCGCGTCGACTTCGAATTCGTTAGCGAGATCCCGCCGCTTCCCAGCGGAAAACGCACGCGCGTGCTGTGCAAGCTGCCGCGGCCGGAAAACGTAATAATCAGCCAAGGCCAAGGCTCCTGAGCTAGCGGAGCGAGACTGGCATCGTTCTGTGTGCGATAATGATGGCGCGGCTCAAAGCTGCCAGAAGCGCGCAATGGAGCAGCAAAACGAATATGGCAAGGTTGCGGATTTCCACGACTCCTACGTTACGTTCAAAGACGACATCCCGTTCTTTTTAGAAGAGGCAAAACGCGTAACCGGCGAAATCCTGGAGCCGATGTGCGGAACCGGACGCGTTTCCCTTCCGCTTCTGGAATCCGGCGTGCGCCTGACGTGCGTGGACAACTCGCCCGAGATGCTTGCCGAACTCAAGGAAAGCCTAAAGCGCCGCAAGCTCACAGCACCGGTGCACGAGATGGATATATGCAGTTTGAAGCTTGAACAGCGCTTCGATCTAGCATTCATCACCTTCAATTCGTTTTCCGAACTGCTAACCGGCGAAGCGCAGCGCGCCGCGCTTGCCGGAATCCACAAGCATCTCACCGATTACGGGCGCTTCATCTGTACGCTACACAATCCAAAAATCAGAATGAAGGACGTTGACGGCAGGAAGAAGCTGCTGGGCAAGAAGCCCCTGCGCCGGCAATACGGCGTAGTCGCAATGTGGAAGCGCGAGAGTTACGACCCGGAAACGCGCATTGTGAGCATCCATCAGGATTTCGAGGCTTACGGCCGCAACTCGCTTCCACTATTCGTCCGCGAAATGCACCTGTGCTTCCGCGTCATCGAGCCGGGCGAATTCGAGCAGCTGGCGAAATCCGCCGGCTTCAGCATCGCCGGCCTTTATGGCGACTACTCCTGCGCACCGTTCGACGAGACCGCCAGCCCTTATATGAACTGGATTCTGACAAAGTAAGCCTGCCGGTTGAAGACCCCGATGCGCTGCTATAATAATCTTGCCAAGCCGAAGCTCCGAAAGGAGGACTACGATGAAGATTAATAAAATAACGGCAGCGGCCCTGCTTCTTGGCGTGGTGATACTCGTTCACAATCCCGCAATGGCGCAGGTTCCAGCGGAAGAAATCGAGATAACCACTACAGTTCACGAAGCTCCGGCGACCGGCGACTTCTACACTGTGCGGATAAAGTGGGAGTCCTACGACCTTAGCGTCGTATCGTGGGCTAATTCGGCCTTCATCAGCTACGGTTCATCCACGCCGGCCGGGGAACTCCAGTTTCTAAACCTCGAACCCAGCGCCGACGCGCCAAGGCTCGATATTGCGAGACTGCCTGATGATATGTCCGAGCTCCTCCAGGTGTGCATTGGCATGGCAATCGCCGCTCTGGAGAAGGACGAAAGCGAATCTGCAATAAAGCCCGGCGCGCGCGACGCCCTGGCTTTACTCGGCGAAAGGCAATTTTCTGTCAACGACTATTCCTCCAACGGGAGCCTGTCCCTGTCCTGGTACTCCAGCTACCGGGGCGAAGGGCGGGTTAACAACTTCGCATATCGCGATTCCCGGGCTAGATTTGACATCGAAGGAGCCAGCGACGCCTGCAAACTGACTCTCCAGGAAATGCCCAGCCCTTACTCCGCCGAGATTACGCTGAAAGGCGGCAAGCTCACCGCGAAGGCTCTCAGTGCAGGAGGCCGGGGCTTGCCGGACGAAGCAGAGCTGCTTGAATTTTTGCGCGAGATAACGTCACGCGCGCACGGCCTCGCCGCTGGCGGCTATTGCGGCGCTCCCGACGATGTAGTCAGGATGCTAGAACGACTCTCTGGCGCGCTGGCATCAGCCGAGCGTTTCGATTCGTACGAAGAACTCGAAGAAGCGATTTGCCCCACGTGATAACCGCGCACCGGCGCCGTGCGCGCCCGGCATGAAGCGTCGCAGCGCCCTGCAAACGAGACTGGCTGGCCGCCTGACCCCCCTTGCCTCCCGCGGTAAAAGCGGGTATTAATAGCGCAGTAAATCCACCGCGCATAAGGATATCCCTGCAATGACAAAACTCGTTTGCCACAGGTGCAAGAAAGTCGTCACCCCCGAAGAGCACGCAAGCTGCCCCGAATGCAAAGGCGACCCGAGCGTGGTCTACCCCTTCCGCAACAGCGACGAGTTTTTGCGCCAGCGCATCCCGCCGGTGCTGGAAGAGCGCGAGCGGCTGGGCCTGAACGGCCTCGTGGGCGGATTGGAATGCGTCATAATCAATACCGAGCCCGGCCGCCAGCAGCCGGCGGTGGACGAGCTTCTGCGCTACACCGGTCTCAGTTACGCTGAAGGTTTCGAGGGCAACAACCTCCGCACCTGCGTCCTGAAAGCCGAAGGCCCGGCGGATTTCCTCGTGCAATCGCGCCTGACATCGGCAAATCCCTTCCACGAGCACAACGTATTCCCCAAATCGGGTAGATTGCCCAACACGCGACTGGAGACGTTCGTATTTTCCACACCCGACATCGCCGAATACGTCGCCATCCAGAAGAAACGCGGCGCGACCTTTATGACCGAAGATATCGTCGAAACTCCCGGCTTCTCGTTTATCCAGACCACGCCGTCGCGCTACACCTCCAACTCGCTGGGATTCATCCAGTGGCACGGCGAACGCGGAAACTGGGCCACTCACGAAAGCGCTCCCCTCGACTGGCGCTTCGCCAAACCCGACCTGCCGCATCTTGCCAGCATCAAGCACCTCGACCACGCCGCCACACGGGTGCACGCGGAAAACCGCGACGCGGCGATAATCGAGTTTATGCGGCTCACCAACTACAACTTCGACTTCGCGATTTACGTGCAGGCGCTAAACTCCATTACTAACGTCGCGCGCCTGTCGGACAAAGACTTCGCGATGGTGTTCACGTCCGGCATCATCCCGTTCAACTTCGACGCCGAGTCCGGCCCCACGGAAAACTTCATCCACAACTACGGCGCGCGCACGCACCACATCGCGTTTTGCACCGACAACATCGACGAAACCTTCGCCGCGATAAAGGCCGACGGTATGGAGTTTTTAATCGAGCTCGTAGGCTCTCCCGACGAAGGCTTGAAGCAGACGTTCACCGTCGCGTCGCACAACACGATGCTGGTAAACGAGTACATCCAGCGCTACGGCGGCTTCGACGGCTTCTTCACCAAAAGCAACGTCACCGACCTCACCCGCGCAACCGAGAAGCAGTAGGACTGCGCAAGGATGACTACTCGCGGCTTCTGGGTATAATTGCCCCGTGGAATTCCGGGAATACAACGCCAAGCGCGACAAGGACGCCGTCCACCGCATCTGGCTGGAGACCGGCTGGCTGGAAAAGGACAACAAGGCCCAGGTGGAGGGGATGGACCTCTTCGTCAACGCGGGCAAAGCGCTCGTGGCCGACATCGACGGCGATGCCGAGTGCCTGGTACTCACCATGCCAGGCACCATCCGCCACCTCGCTGACGACCTGCCGATGTCCGGCGTCACCGGCGTTACCACGAGCCGCATAGCGCGCAAGCAGCGCATCGCTGCGAAACTCACCGCCGCTGCCGTCGCGCAGGACGCCGCCGACGGCGCGCTGGTTTCCGGCCTCGGAATGTTCGAGCAGGGCTACTACAACAAGCTCGGCTACGGCACCGGCGGTTACGAGCACTGGATTTCGTTCGACCCGGCGCGCCTGCGCGTTGACGCAGCGCCGCGCGTGCCGCGAAGGATAACGCTTGACGACTGGAAGCTCGTGCACGAAGCGCGCCTGTCGCGCAAGCGCGGGCACGGCTCGTGCAACCTCACCCCGCCGGAAATGACCCGCGCCGAGATGCTATGGGCGAAGAACGGATTCGGCCTGGGATACGCCGACGCCGAAAGCGGCGCGCTCAGCCATCACCTCTGGTGCGACGCGAAGGACGGCGGCGAGCACGGCCCCTACACCATCTGCTGGATGGCGTACAAAACGCGCGAGCAATTTCTTGAGCTGATGGCGCTGCTCAAAAGCCAGGGCGACCAGGTGATGTCGATCCGAATGCGCGAACCCGCCGGCATCCAGCTGCAGGATCTCATCACCCAGCCGTTCAGACACTACGATCTCACCGAGAAGGGCAAGTACGAAGCCCGCGCCTCCGCATACGCCTACTGGCAGATGCGCATCTGCGACGTGGCGGGATGTATCGCGGGCACGCGCCTTCCCTTCGGCGATGCGCGGTTTAACCTGAAGCTCACCGACCCCATTGAGGGCCTGCTGGAAGAAAACGCGCCCTGGCGCGGCTGCGCCGGAGAATACGTAGTGACGCTGGGGAAAAGCTCCGGCGCGGAAGCCGGACGCGACGAGACGCTGCCCACAGTGAGCGCATCGGTAAACGCCTTCACGCGCTTGTGGCTGGGCGTGCGCCCCGCGTCTTCGCTGCGCTACACCGACGAACTAGACGCGCCGCCCGAGCTAATCGAAACGCTCGATTCGGTGCTGCAACTGCCTCCACCCCGCCCCGACTGGGATTTTTAGCATCACAGAGCGCCTAAGCGCGTCATATAACCCAAATTCTGAGCTTTTGATGATATAGTGTTATCAAGATGAACGGCGCGGTGCGCCAGATAAACAAAACGTGCGCGGGGATGGCATTATGAAGAAAGAGTTCTCGATTAACCTGCTCGATTTAGTGCTGTCATTAGCGACTGCGATCGACCTCGTGAGTACCGTCGTCGCCGACCACCACAAGCGGGTGGCTTATGTCGCGTTGAGTCTCGGCGAGGAACTGGGCCAGAGCCACGACGAGCTGGAAAACCTCGTTCTGGCTGGCTCGCTGCACGACATCGGCGCGCTGTCCCTCAAAGAAAGGATTAGCACGCTGGATTTCGAGCTCGCGGACGCCAAAAACCACGGCGAGCTGGGCTACCGCTTCCTGCGCCAGTTTCCCCTGCTAAAAGACGTCGCGGACATCGTGCGCTACCACCACGTATACTGGGAGGACGGCAAGGGCGCCAAGATGGACGGGAACGACGTTCCGATGGCGAGCCACCTGATCCATCTCGCCGACCGTATCTCGGTATCCGTCGATCCGAAGCGGCACGTGCTGATCCAGGCGCAGGACATCTACCAGAAAATACGCGAGAACGCGGGCAAGATGTTCGTCCCGGAATACGTGGCAGCTTTCGAGAAGCTGGCGTCTATGGAGTATTTCTGGATGGACTCCGCGTCTCCGTCCATTGACCTGGCGCTCAGGCGCAAAATCAAGTCAGACTCGTCCCAACTCAGTCTCGCTGAGATGGACAATCTCTCAACGGTATTCACCCGGATAGTGGACTTCAAGAGCACATACACCTCGACTCACTCAAGCGGCGTCGCCGCAACCGCGGAAACTCTCGCGCGGCTTATGGGATTTTCCGGCCTCGAATGCAGTTATATGAGGATCGCCGGCCACCTGCACGACCTGGGCAAGCTCGCGGTGCCGGCGGAGATACTGGAGAAGCCGTCCGCGCTGAGCGAAGAAGAATTCAGCGTGATTCGCGGCCACACGTTCTACACGCGGCAGGTGCTGGAGAGCATGGGCGACCTCGATGTCATCACCGACTGGGCGGCGTCGCACCACGAGCGGCTGAACGGCTCCGGGTATCCCGGGCACGATGAGCACGAGGATTTATCGCTCGGCGCGAGGATAGTCTCCGTTGCGGACGTGTTCACCGCACTGACCGAAGACCGCCCCTACAGGAAGGGGATGGAAAAAGACCAGGCGCTGGAAGTCCTCCACGAGATGGCTGACACCGCCGCGCTGGACTCTACCGTCGTGTCGCAACTGCGGCAGAATTTCGACGAGATTAACGAAGCCCGTATCGCGGCGCAGAAGGTCGCCAAGCAGGAATACGACGAGATGGTCGTGTCCCTAGGCCTGTCCTGAGCTGCTTTCGCTTCTTGCTATACTACAAGCGCGCCCGGCGCAAAGGGTGCTCTAATGCCTAAGAAACGGGGGAACTCCGGTATGCTCATCGCGACAGCCGTAATGGCCGTGCTCGCAATCGCTTTGCTCGCAATCGGCTACTTCAAAGGCGGCGGCCAGCATCTCACCGGCCTGAAATCCGGCGCTATGATGGTCGTGGAGATACTCCCGCTGCTCATCTTCGCGTTCATCATCGCCGGGATGGTTCAGGTGCTGTTGCCCCAGGAGCTGCTGTCGCGCTGGGTCGGCGCGGAATCGGGCATCCGCGGGATACTGCTCGGTTCGCTCGCGGGCGGCTTCACGCCCGGCGGGCCCTATGTCAGTTTGCCCATCGTCGCGGGCTTGCTTAAGAGCGGCGCAGGCACGGGCACGATGGTCGCGTTCCTCACCTCGTGGTCGCTCATCGCCGTGGGGCGGCTGCCGATGGAAGTGGGCATCTTGGGCTGGAAATTCACCGCCGTTAGGTTAGCCTGCACCTTCTTCTTCGCCCCCATCGCAGGACTCCTCGCCAACGCGTTTTTCAGCAATGTGAAATAGCCGTAGGGCGAGGCTTCCGTCGAAGATGCTGAGCCCAGCCGAAGCGCGCTCTGCCGATTAATTCGCCTTGCTATTCGCCACCCGCTACGGATAGCGGTCAGCTCCCCTGGTAATCGTGCCATCATCGTGGTAGCGGTACATTCCTAAAATCCGGAACTGCCGCGCAGTCTGCGGTCCTAAATAGAGATACTCCATTAGCTGGGCCTCCCACCAGCTAGTGGACTGCTCCCAGATGTCTTCCGGTGTCATTTCGAAAACGTCAGATTTAACGGGCAAGATATCTGTATATCCCTCGTCCCGCAGAAACTCGCGCCAGACGGTAGAGCCTAAAACCAACCCCCTGACCGCGCCGCGCAGGCTGCCGATATCTGACAACCAATACAATGTGTCCCGGTCGAGGGAAATAGCCCCGATTTCCCCCGGCATATCAGCAATCAATCCCACCAGCACCACTGCAACAAGCTGCTGAATCGTCTTTGAGTACTGCTGCTGACCGTAACGGCAGGCGAAAACGTAAGGCACATTTAACAGCTCAACGTCACCGGATACCGAGACCATAACCTGGTACTCCTTTATCATGTGTCTGCGCTCGATGTATTCAGGCAGTGGTGTATACATTAGCGCAAAGGCAAGCAGCCGGAACTTGCCGCTCCCGTCGTCCCGCTCCCGAATCTCGCGCAGGTTGCGCACGATATAGGATTCGGGAAAGAGCTGCACGTTTTCGTTCACCGGCGCCGAGTTCCCAAGGCGCAAAAGCTCGGTGACCCGCTCGTATTCGCCGAGTTTGCGGATGATAAACGCGGCCTCGTAGAAATAAAACGCGTTTTGCGGCTCGCGTTCCGCGCAGCTAACCATCACCTCCGCCGCATCGCGCATCACCTGTCGCCGTTTGAGCTGCTCAGCGAATGGGTCTTCAACATCCTCCATAATCGATTCAGCCAGAGCGCGCTTCGCATCAGCGAGGAAATACATACTCGCCGGATCGTCTGGCGCGACATCGCAGGCGCGCTCCAGGTAACCGACGTTCGATTCTCGTGTGTCCGCCCATTCGAAAAAGCATCGCGCCTGCCAGTACTCCGGCATATCACCAAACTCCGCTTCCAGCGCGGCGAGCTTCCCTTCGTCGGGCCGCAGGCCCATCTCGTCGATGTCCTTCGTCCAGCCGTTTTGCCAGTGGTCCCATTCGGCCCCGCCGGCAGCCAGAAACCGTTCCTTCGCTTCCGCCAAGTCGCGCACCGGATAGCAGTCCACGATCGCCCACAGCAGCGCCTCCAGCCGCTCCGGCGGCGAGTAGAAAACGGAGTATTCAGACGCTGTCTCTTCAGCGGCGAACGCCCGCGCGGGCGGCGCGCCCGATAGCGAAGTCCCGGCGGTTAGGCCCACAACCAGCAGTGTCACCAATGCACTTTTCACGATATTCTCCTCGTCCTGTACTGAGAGTTATTGTAACACGGGCTTTTTTTGCTACTCGCCATTTACCCGCCATAGCCTTGCCCGTCCTCCGCAGAAGCCGTGCTTCGGAGGATGGAGCGAAGGCGGGGTCGCCCCTCGCTACTTCTTCTTGCTATACTATTCCAACGGGCAGGTGGCGGAATGGCAGACGCGCCAGCCTTAGGAGCTGGTGGGGTAACCCGTGGGGGTTCGACTCCCCCCCTGCCCAGATTGCTGGGGCATGCCCGTCACGCGTAGCGCGTGATGGCGGGTAAAGCTTACGCGCCTATGGAGTGCTACGCCCACACGGTGTGGGGGCTTGCGCGCCCGGCGCATAGCGCCACAGGCGCGTTCGACTCCCCCCCTGCCCATTTAGTGTGCGGCTACTAGCTTCACCTGCTGCTATAATCGCGCAATGCAAACAATGAAAGCGATGCTCATCCGCGAATTCGGGCCGCCGGGCGTACTCAAGCTCGAAGAAGTTCCCGTCCCCGAACCTGCGCCCGGCGAAGCGCTCGTTAAGCACGATATGATCGGCGTAAACTTCGCCGAGACGCTGATGCGGCGCGGGCTTTACCACCGCGGCGGGCCGTTCAAGTTCCCCAGCAAGCTCGGTCTCGAAGCCGCGGGGCGCGTGGCGAAGCTTGGGCCGGACGTAAGCGTCCCCGACATAAAGCAGGGCGCGCGCGTCGCCGCCATCTACCGCAAGCCCTCCGCCTACGCCGAGTACGGCACGCTACCCGCCGACCAGCTCGTGCCGCTGCCCGACGGCCTCCCGCTGGAAGTCGCCGCCGCGTTCCCGGTGCAGGGAATGACCGCGCATTACATGCTGCACGCGATGCACCGCACGCAGCCGGGCGAAACCGTGCTCATCCACGCGGTCGCGGGCGGCGTGGGCCTTCTCGCAACACAGATGGCGAAGCGCCTCGGCGCGCGCGTCATCGGCACAACTTCGAGCATGGAAAAGGCGCAGCTTGCGCGCAAGTTCGGCGCCGACGAGATAATCAACTACGCGGAGCAGGATTGGGTGCGCGAGGCGCGGCGGCTCACCGGCGGCAAGGGCGTCAATCTCATCCTCGACAGCGTGGGGCACGCGACGTTCGACGGCGGGCTAAAGGCGCTGGCGGACTTCGGCCACCTCATCCTCTTCGGCAGCGCGAGCGGTATCGTGGAGCACACCGAGCCGCAGGCGCTTATGCGCGGAAGCCACACCGTCTCCGGCTTCTGGCTGCATTCGGTGCGCGAACGCCCCGACCTTATCCGCCCGACCGCCCAGGCCGTGCTCAAGCTCTACGACGAGGGCAAGCTGGAATTCATAATCGACGAAGTGTTCCCGTTCGCGGACGCGGCAAAGGCGCACCACAAGCTCGAAAACCGCCGCTCCACCGGCAAGCTTCTGCTGAAGCTGTAATTCCCCTCACAACGCGCGCATATCCAAGAATCGAGGATTAGCGCTTGAAGCCGCGTCAGATTGAGGGTAAACTGGGCATAAGCGGCTGAAGCGGGCCGCAGGAGCAGGTCAGGAACCGGGGCAGGCGAAATGAAGGCCAGGGCGAACCTGCGGGGGATATTTCTCACTCTATTGCTATGCGCGCTCGCGCTCGCATTCGCTACCTGTGGTGGGAGTTCTCACCGGGTAGCGCCGGCCCGCCAATCCGGCGGGCAAGCTATCCAGGCGGCGGTTGACGTTTCCCTCGACGAAGCGCTCGCCGAACTTGACGCGCTTCCGACACCGGACGGCGTAAACCCCGCGCTGTTCGCAGAATTGAAGGACGCGCTGGCGTCCCTTCTAGAGTCGCGGTTTTCTAACCGCGATTATGAAGATGGGAGTGGGGGTCTCCAGGCCACCACACCTTTAATCGCGCAGCCTGGAGACTGCGCGTCCAGTGTTGTGTCAACAACCAAACGCATCGTCTCCTCCCCCCCCACCGGCGCAGCAAACCGCATAGACGACCTGGCGTGCTTCCTCAGCGACGAGAACGAATACGGCCTCTCGTGGCTTTACCGCAACTGCGGAGATTACGACCAGAACGGCGCGGTCGGCATCGAAGATATCACGCCGCTGGCTATGCATTTCGCCGAAGACACAACGCTTGACAACGAATGGATTGACGGAGATTTAGACGGGCGGGTGCACATCTCCGACATCACGCCCATTGCGATGAACTTCGGCGCAAAAGTTCATCACTACTCGGTGCAAGGCTCGCATTTCTTCAGTAGCCAATTTACCGAAACAACGCAGCTTGTGTTTCCCGAAAACGCGCCCAACGATGCGCGTCTCACTCTTGAGCACTCTCTGGGCGCAGAGCCGGAATATCTCTACTGGCGCGTTGTGCCGGTGGACGACGAGGGAAATCCCGGCGATGCGAGCAATACCGTAGAGGTCAGCGCCGCGCCGCCGCC
>Ga0180434_10000462_pt1 | contig 59745 bp, 74 predicted proteins | sample SS_ome_7_FD_132453 | JGI IMG/M metagenome (GOLD analysis project Ga0180434, IMG submission 132453) | Hypersaline lake sediment archaeal communities from the Salton Sea, California, USA - SS_1_D_2 metaG | ecosystem: Environmental > Aquatic > Non-marine Saline and Alkaline > Hypersaline >...
CGAGGGTCGGACGGTCGATCTTGCCGTCGCCGTCTTTGTCCACGAACAGCTGGAGCACCACCCCGCGCACGATGGCGGCGAACATGAGCACGATGACGGCCCACACGGGCAGGTCGGGCATGGACGACTAGCCGGGGATCGCGCTAGTGTGAGACATGACCGTTCGTGCCGACGACACAGTGGAGGTGTGGGCCGGGGTGTTCCGCGGAACCGGGGGTGCCCCTCGGCCCGGGGACCCGTGGACTCCATGCAAGGTGCTCGACGCCAGGGAGGCGAGCCTGTACGTGAGCCCCCTGGGCGGGGCCCTGTCCCCGATCACCGTCCCCCATCCCAGCAAAGTGGTGCGCGTACCTGCGCGCTCAACCGCGCCGGTAGTCCGGGGGGAGGTGTACTGATGCCGTCCTTCAAGCTCCGCACCACCGACCCCAGCGGCGGCGGCCCGCCCATCCACCATCTGGTCCTCAAGCAGATGGACAATCTGCGGCGGCTCGACGGGGTAACCCACGTGGTGCTGTGGGACGGGCCCGGCAAGGGGTTCCACGGGGACAGGATCGGCCGGGGCCAGTGGCTACAGGACGCGGTGGAACAGGCCGTGGCCTACGCCCCCGGCAAGCCGTGGGCCAACCCCGCCGACCCGTTCCACCTCAAGACCGTGGCCGGGGGGTACACCTACGCCGTGCGGGTGGAGGGGGAGTACGCCGTGGGGTGTGTGTTCGGGACGGGGACCAAGGCCGCCAAGAGCGTCAACCGATCCATGCGGCGGGTGCTCAAGGTGGCCGCCGAGACCAGGGGCCAGCCTGTCCAAACCACGATCCCCGGGAGTGAAGCCCCGGACCACCGCCGCGGCAGCGGGGTGTAGGTGCGCAGGGGACTTGCGGGCACACGCGCCACGGGGCGCGGTACCGCCACCTGTCCCCAGTGCCAGGGGAGGGGCCAAGTCCCCGGCCCGCCGATCGGCAAGAACCGCGGGATGGCCGCGTGCCCCCTGTGCGGGGGGCTCAACCGAGTGGACGTGATGGCCGCGTGTCGGGCAGGCTGGAGCGGGTCCCTCCACCCTATCGTAAACCTGGCTGCCAACGAACTGCTGACCGACGATGACTGACTTCACCCACGAGGCCGCCAAGTACCGGATCCTGGCCAAGGAGTACCTGGAGGTGGCCGAGCAGGCCCTGGCCGCGTGCCAGGAGATCACCGGCCGCCTGGAGCGGGTGTCGGCCATGAACGAAGCCGCGTGCGACCAGCGGGACATGGCCCTCCTGGTCCTGGGGGAGCTGGTGGCCAAGTTCAGCCGCCGGCGGCTGGTGACCCTGGAGGGGAAGGTGAACCTGGACCACGAGGGGGCCCGGGACATCCTGGGGTTGGTGGCCGCCGCCGAAAAGGTGCTCCGGGACACCGCGGCGGCGCAGAACGCAGTACGGAATGGCCAGGACCCGCGCAAGTAGGGGGTATGTCCAAGAGAGAACGACGTGCGGCCGAAGAAGCCGCGGCCCTGGCGTGGGTGGACGCCAACACCACCCCCCACAAGCCCCAACCCGCCCCCCGGGAACACCGGGCTGCCATCCGGCGCCTGGTCAAGCGGGGGGTGCTCGTGAGCCGGGTGGCCGCCGAGTCGGCCGCCCAGGTGAACCCCGACGAGTACGTGTACGGCTCCCAGCCCGTGCGGGCCCGGGTGATCGTGAGCCGCGCATGACCCACTGCATCAACGACTTGGTCCTCCTGGTGGCGTTGTGGAAGTGCGCCGCCGAGGGGCACGACAATCACCCGGTCAACGGGTACAACGCGGCGGCCAAACGGCTGGCGGCCAGGGGGCTGGTGTCGATCAACCCCACGTGCGCCTACCAGTGGCGGATCACGGAGGAGGGGCGGGAGTTCTGCGCCGACGTGGTGGCCTCCCTGGGCGCCCCCGTACAGCAACCCAACTGCGCCCAGGGGCCGCGGGTGGTGAGGGACAACTACTGATGGCGCGGCGACACTGGGATCGGTACGACCAGATCGAGCATCTGGCCCCGGAGAAGATGAACGCGAGCACGGCGTTCGCAGAACTGGACGACTACCTGGGGAGCGGCGACGACCCCATCCGGTGGAAGGGCCAGGACACCACCCCCAACAATGTGCGGTACCGGATCCAAGGGGACCCCAAAGCCACGGACGTGCGGGTGGGGTACTACGGGGGGCCGGGGTGCCAGTGGATCACCGCACGCAAGGGGACGTTGGCCAAGTTGGTGGCCGACCGCCGCCGCTTACGTGCCGAACGGGCCGTCAAGGACAGGGCCGCCGAGTTGAGCAAGGCCGCCAAGACCCGGGCCAAGACGGCGGCGGCGGGGGTTCCGTCCCTGGCCCGCGCGGAGGTGCGGTGGGCTGTGGAGATCACCTACTGGAAGAACGGCAAGGCGGTGGACAAGCCGTTCCTGGCCGGTCGGTTCTACTTCGACTCCCCTGGGGACCCCCTGGGGCCCCGCCATGGGCGAGGGGACATGCCTCCCGTGGCCACCTTCGACACCCGGGACCTGGCCAGGGAGCGGTGCAAGCTGGTGCGGGGCGGCCACCCGTCGTGGAGGACCACGGCCCGGCCTGTCAAGGTGCGGGTGGAGGTCCACCGGGTGGAGGGGGCGTGACGGATCACCGCCGGGTGCTTGCCGCGGAGTTCGTTCTGTGCCCGTCGTGCGGTGGGACAGGCCTCCAGGTGGAGAAGGGGTCGATCATGAACCCCAGCACGGAGCGCCCTCCCGCGGGGGAGGACGCCGTCCGCCGCCTTCGCCAGATGGTGGCGGGGGTGGCCGCCGACAACGACGACGACTACGACCGGGACTACGACCCGTTCTCCGTAGAGGCCCAGATGGCGGAGTGGGACCACGACGACGAGTACGGGGCGGAGTACGGGGACCCTGCCACGTGGATGAACACCAACATGGTGGAGAAGTGCGACCTGTGCCGCGGCCGGCGGCGGATCTTGAAGGCCAAGGCCGCCGCGTGGCTCATGGAGAACCCGGGATGACCCGCGGCCGCGCGTTGGTGTGGGTGGTGGTGTGGGTGGTCCTGGCCTTTGCCGCCGCGTGGGTGGGTCAGCAGTGGTGGCCTGCGTGGGTGGTGTTCGTGGTGGCCGCCCTGGGGCTTCTGGGGGCCGTGTCCGTGGTGGCCAAGGGAGGGGTGGATGATCAACATGAGTGACTGGCCGGAACTGGCCGAGTTCGTGGTGGCGGCCGACGACGACGCCCTCACCCGGGCCGACCTGGCCAAGCTCCTGGATGGTGGGGTGGCCGCGGGGTTCTTCCGGGCCTACGCGGTCAAGGAGGTTTTCCTTGGCGGGGTGGTCCACGTGGTGGTGGAGGCTCCCAACGCGTCGGCCATGGACCGGCGGTGGATCGAGAAAGCCCGCCGAGCCGTGGACGCCCGCCGAGCCGCGGGGGTCAAGGTGGAGTGGAAGATCCTCACCACCGCGGAGGAGTGCGCCCAGCGCCTCCTGGGGGAAGATTGATGCCCCCCAAGAAGAAGACCATCACCCGCAAGGAGCAGGACGCCCGCCTTCGGGCCGCGGTGGCGTTCGTGGTGGAGAAGGGCGCGGACAGCGGGGTCCAGGTGGATCAACTGGCCCTTACTGCCCCGGCCAGCGCAGAACCTACCGTAAAGCTCACCCTGCGGCTGGGGTACGATGGGGCCGAGGTGATCGGCGCGGCGCTCAAACTGGCCGCCAGCAAGTCCATGCTGGAGGGAGGGGACTGATGGCGGTCCCCGGGCGGGTGTACGCCTACGATGCGGACGGCAACCAGTTGATCTGGGATCCGATCAAACCCCCGCCGGGGTGGAGGTGGTGTTCTGCCTCACCAGGGTTTCCCCTGCACTACAAGCCGGACGACGGCGCGCCGTGCCCTTACTGCGGAACGCACCCCGAGGCCGAGGCCGAGGCGGTGTACGATGACATCGAGGACGTGGCTCCCCAATGGAACAGACCCCAGACCAAACACGCCAGCGGCTGAAGGCCGTCCTGGAAACGGCCTTGTCGGCGGAGATCGCCGCGGCCAAGCGCGCCGTGGGCCGGGTGGAGTGCCCTTGCTGTGAGGGGACCGGGGTCACCCCGGACGTTCGTTCCACCACCACCCCCCAGGACGTGGTGGCTCGTCGGTTTCGCGCCCAGGCCAGCATGACCTTGTGCTCCACGTGCGATGGGACGGGATGGGCCGACCAGGACGCCGCCGCGGAGTGGCTTTTGGCCAACGACCCCGAGTCGTCCATGGCCGACCTGGGCCCGGTCCCCTACACCGCGGCCGAAGTAGCCAAGGCCCTTGCCGACGTGGATGGGGTGGCCGCGGTGGCGGTGGCGGACGTGACGATCACGGGCGACGCCCTTTCCGTGTCGCACGACTAGGCGCAAGGGTGTGGGTATGGACGTTCGCGTCACCCGACCAGACGAGTTCAGCGACACCCTCCGAGACGCCATGCCCGGGGCCGTGGTGTGGATCGAGAACCCCGACCAGGCCGTGGTCCAGATGCGGTTCCCATGGACTCCGCAGGAGGCATGGGGGCGCGGGGCGTGGATGGTCCAGACGTACCCGGGGTACGAGGGGGGAGACGACGGGATCTTGGCGGTGGAGATCGCCACGGGGCTGGGGGCCTTGTTCCGCCCCGACGCCGCGGTGTGCATCCGGGAGTTGGCCTTGGTGGACCCCACCGCCACGGTTCCCACCCCGCCCCTGGAACGCCTGGTGGCGTCGTGGCGCAAGGCGGATAGGGATCACCTCAATGCGGGGCACCCAGAGTTGAGCGGGGCGGCCCGCGCTTTCGCGGACATGCTTGACCACGTGCTGGCCCACGGGACGTGGCCGCCGGAGGACGAGCCCGACCAGGAGGCGGGGGCGTGAAAGGGCACCCCACCACGTGCGTCCTCAACGGGCCCACCCTCCTGGTGGACGCGGTGATAGGCTGATCGGCCCATGGACCACTGCAAAACACCGCCACCTCCACCGTCCTTCAATCTGCTCACTCCACCCGGCGCAGTTGGCACACCCCCGGAGGAGGTGGTATGCGCGTCCGCATGATCGTGGAGGCAGAGCTTGTTCCGGGAACCGCGCTGGTGCGCGGCGACTTGGCCGCGCCTGCCTTGATGGGGCCGGTGTACCGGATCGGGAGCATCACCCCCACCACCGCCAACGGGCGGGATGCGCTCATGGTGGAGTGCTTTGAGGCCGTGCGGGGGCGCGATGGTCGGACGGTGGAGGAGCGCAATCAGGTGTACGTGGGCCCGGATCACACGTGGTGGCGGGTGCCGCCCCCTAAGACCACCGATGCCACGTGCCAGGACTAGCCCTCCCGCGTGCCCCACGTGCGGGGGTTCAGGGCGGGTGATCGAAGTCCTCCCCCCGGAGATCATGCAAACCCTGCGGGTGGACCTCCGGGGGCTCGCGGGGGTGGGGTTTTCCCGGGATACGTGCCCCACGTGCGGGGGGCGGGGGTCCTTGTCGCCACCGTGCCCCTTGGGGGAGTATCCTCCGTGTCCAAGGGACCACCATGGGACTGATCAAGATCCGCCGAAGTGACCGCCGCCTGGCGGAGGACGACCGCTTGCGAGACAAGTACCTGGACCGCCACCGCTCCCCCGAGGAGTTGGTGGCACGGTACGAGGCCGAGGCCAAGCGCCTGGGGCTGCGGATCGAGAACAAGTCGAGCCACTGGGGGCGCCTGTCTCGGATGTCCACCACGTACTACCGGGAGTTGCGCTTGGGGACTGGGGCCCAGAACTACAAGCCGTTCCCCAAGGCGCGGCTGCTGGCTCACGAGCTGTTCCACGCCCGCCAGTGGCGGTGGTGGGAGCCGACCAAGTTCCGCACCCGGTACGTGTTCTGGACTCGGTGGCGGTGGGCCATCGAGGTCCAGGCCTACTGCGAGTCGGTGCGGGCCATGATCAGCATGGGGGCCAGCGACAAGGCCGTGGACGCGTACATCGAGGACCGCCCCCGAGTGCTGTGGGAGAACTACGCCCTCAAGGGCCTCCGCAGGGACCACGTGTACCGGTACACCAAGGCCATCCTCCGCAACGCGGCCACCGAGCACAGGGCTCGTGTCGCCGCGTAAGTGGTGGGGGTGAGCAGGATCAGCGAGGACACTCTCAACGGGGACACCCCCGTGGTGATCATGGCCTGGATGCCCCGCCCGGACAGCGGGGAGGTCAACAGCCTGGTGTACGCCGGGGGCCTGACCCGGACCTACTGGAAGGACAGGTTCGACGGCCGCGCCGCCCTGGGGGCGCACCGGGCCCCGCCCTACTTCCGGGACCCCCACGAGGGGGTGGCGTACATGATGCGCAACCCTGGCACCCGGGGGTTGATCCAACTGGATGCCCGTGCCGCCATCGAGTTGGGGTGGGGGATCGGGGCCATGGGGGAGCCCCCCGGCGCGCCCGACGACCCCCCCACCATGGGGTACGCCGCCGCGGCAATGCTGGAGGGCGACCAGTGACCAAGGGCGCCAAGTTGCCGGTGGCCGAGTCGATCACCCTGGGCCTCCGGATCGACAAGGTGTTCGTCCCCACCCCCAACGGGGGAGCGGCCCCTCGGTTCCGGGTGACCGTGTACCCCGTGGGGGAGGGGCGGTACGACTCCGAGCGGACCCGGATCCAAGTGGAGGAGCCCTACATGCGCCAGTGGGCTGCCGACGAGGTGGCTGCCCTGGACGTGGTGGCCGCGGCTCTCCCCGACATCCGGGACGCGATCCGCGCGGTGGAAGTGGCCGCCATGGTGGAGGACGACGACTGACGCCCAACTGGGCGGACGACGATGTTCGCCAGCACTCGGTGGGGTAGGGTGGTGGGGATGACTGCCGCCGACATCGCCGGGTGGGTCCCCGCCGTAGTTCTCCCCACCGCCACGGCCGCCGCGTTGGCCGCAGCGATCCGAGCGGCCCGCCAGGGGGACACCACGGGGGTGTCCGTTCTGTCCTGGGTCCTGTTCGCCGCCGCCAACCTGGGAGGGTGGGTGTACACGGAAAAGCTCCTGGCTCCCCAGGCCTTGATCGCCTACGCGGTGACCACCGTCCTGGACGTGGTGATCATCGTGGTGGTCCTGGCTGCACGGCACCGTGAGCGGCCCTCCGCGGAGTAGTGGCCAACCCGGGGGCGCCGTGGTGTATAGTCCGCCCATGGCGGCGAAGATCTCCCTGGACGTTGACCTGGCGCTCGACGTGCGCCTGGACTCCGGCACCTGCCCCGGCGGATCCACCGCCCCGGGGAGCGGGTACACCAACAAGTTCCCCTTGGCGGCGGACTTGGAGATCAGCCAGCAGCGGGCCGCGGTAGACCCCGGTCCCGACCCCCTTCCGTTCCCGGCCAACCTCCAGGGGCGGTTCCTGTACTTCAAGGCCCTGGCCGGGGGTCCCTTCGACGTGACGGTGACCCACGACGCCCAGGGGGCCACGGTGTACCCCGTGGCCGCGGCCAACAAGAACGGGATGCTCGTCCTGGTCCCGGCCGACGACGAGTTCATCACGGGGGTCACCGTGGAGGGCGCCGGCGAGTTCGAATGGCTGTGCGCGGGTGACGAGGCGTAGGTCAAGTCGCAAGGGGGGACCATGACCCGACAGCAAGCGATCAAGTTCCTGGACAACGCGTGCCGCGCCTACAAGGGAACACGGGAGGATCACGTGGCCCTCCAGAACGCCATCAACCTGATCCAGGCCGAACTGGCGCAGAAGGACGCGCTCCAGGCGGAACTGGACGCGCTCAAGGTGGTCCCCATGCCGGAGCCCGAGGCCGAAGGGAACGACGCCGCGGCGGGAGGGGACGCCGAGTAGGTGCGCAACCTGCCCGCGGATCTGTTCAACGACCGCCTCGCGCCGCAGGATGCACGCCTGCTGCGGGAGGCGTTGTCGTGCCCTGTCCAGGAGGGGCCCACCTTCTCCTGGGGGGTGATCACCGCTCCCGGCACCGAGCTGTACGGTTCCCCGGCCGGGCGGGACCCTACCTCCGCGATCGGCGCGGACACGTACTGGCCCCAGGTGTTTCCCACGGAGATCCTGGCCCTGGGGGTGAGCCTCCTGGCCGGCGCGGACTACACCCTTCGGATCTACACCTCCCAAGGTGCGGCCTCGGTGCTTCTCCGGGAGATTGAGATCGCCGATGGGGGCCCGGCCTTCCGCCGCCTGGACCTGGAAGACGACGCCGGGAACGGGGCCCTCCTGGTGCCCGCCCCCAGCGGGGTGGCTATCTCGGTGGCGGCATCGGCCATCGGGGGGATCACCGTCACCCCCTACCTTCGCCGGAGGACCGCATGAGCCTGGTGCTGGACAAGATCGACCTGCGGACCACCGCCCCGTCCATCCTGGACCAGATCGGGGAGTGGAAGGCCACCCAGGCCAAGACCCTTCAGGGTCTACGCCCGTTCAGCGTGAGCGCCCGGAACGGTGACGTGCTCCCGGCTCCCGGGGAGGACAGGGACGGGGAGCCACTCCCCAACCCCGCAGGGGACAGCGTGTACTTCCTGGACCACCCCTCGGCCATCACCCTGGGCAACCCGGTGATGCGGCCCGGGACCTACGACGGCCAGCGCGTCCGGCTGAGCCCAACCCAGGCTGCGGTGGCCCTACCCCCGGGGTCCGCCCGTGGGGCCGGCGCGACGGTGCTGGTGGCTCCTGGCGGGGACGTGACCCTCCTGTGGGACCAGACCCGGGGGGAGTGGGTTCTGTCTGGGGGCGCCGGGACAGGAGGAGGGGGACTCACCCCCGTCACCCGGGTGGCCGCGGTTGCTATCGCCGCGGGGGACGTGGTGGCTTTGGACACGGTGGTAGGCCAGGTGCGCCCTGCGGACGCCACCTTCGCTAGCGGCCTGTGGCAGCCCGCGGGAATCGCAGCGGTGGGTGCCTTGGCAGGTGCCGCCGTCCTGGTCCATGAGGTTCACGCCCAGGTGGTCCCTGCCAGGTTCGCCGCCGCGCCGCCGGCGTCTTCCCAGCGGCGACCAGTGTTCCTGGACGACACACCGGGGCAGGTGACCCTTACGCCGCCGGACGTTTCTTCCGCTGGTCGCGTGCGGTACTTGGTAGGTATCCTCCAAGGCGCGGACGGATTGTCCGCCACGCCGCCGATCCTGTATCAGCCCCAGTACATCAGCCGCCGCCCGTAGGAGACACACCATGGCCGCCCTCACAGACGCAGTTCAGATTCTCGACCCCGCCGACCCGTTCCTCACGCGGGTTCTCGATCCTTCGGCGGACACCCTGGAGTTGAACGTCCCCTTGACGCTCAACCGGGACACCACGATCAACGCCAACCTGACCATCAACGGCACCCTCACGGCCACCGACGAGGAGCGCGTGCTGATCCAGGACGGCTACCCATACCTCAACAATGGGTACACCAACCCGGTGGCCAAGACTGGCGGCCTGGTGGTCAACGTCCTGCCGAGCGTCACCAGTGACACCGTGAACGGCGCGTTTGTGGCGGGCGTGCTAGCCACTAGCAACCCCGTGGTGACCACCGCAGGGAGCAACACGTTCTCGACGGGGGACTTCATCCAGATCAGCGGCGCGGCGGATCCCGGCAACGACGGGCTGTATGAGGTGCTGTCCCACGTGGGGACCGCCCTGGAGATCCGCGGCGTGGGGGTCACCGCCGCCCAAGAGAGCTTCACGCAGACGGACTTCACGGCCGACGCCACGGCGCAGGGCACGATCACCAAGCTGGACACGGTGTCGATCCTGCGGGCCAACGCCAGCGGCGTGTGGGAGTCCGCGGCCGGCGGATCCAGCCCTACGGGCACCCCCCTCACCTTCACCGCCCTTGGCGGCGGCGCGGCGGGCTTGGACCCCAACTACCAGGCAGGCAACACGATCACCACCGACGCGGCGAACGGCTCGGTCACCATCGGCGGCACCGAGGCGTTCATCATCACCGCCACCGGCGGCCTGAACGTGGACACGGTGGCCGACTTCGACGTGTCGGTGTTCGACGTGCAGATGACCGGGGCCAATGGGTTCTCGATCGACGGCACGGCGGCAAGCAACCTGTCGGTGGCCAACGGCAACCTCACCCTGGCGGCCACGGGCGCGGGTTCCGACGTGATCCTGTCCGCTGCCGACTTGGTGGACATCGACGGGACCACCCTGGACCTGGACGCGAGCGGGGCGGCCACCTTGGACGCGGGTACCACCCTGGGCCTGACCGGCGGCACCGGAGCGACAATGACCGCCACGGCGGGGCAGGCCCAGATCACCGCCCCGGCGGGCGAGGTGGACATCACGGCGAACACCGTCGTGGACATCAACGGCGCCACCCTGGACGTGGACACCACGGGCGATGCCGCGATCACGAGCGGCGCCACCCTGGACTTGGACGGCGCCACGGTGGACATGGACTCCACCGCCGCCACGACCATCGACGCGGGCACCACCCTCGGGCTCACCGGCGCCACGGGTGCCACCCTGTCGGCCACCGCCAACAACGCCACGGTGCAGGCCCCCGGCGGCAATGTGGTCCTCAACGCCAACGCGGTGGTGGACATCGACGGGGCCTCCCTGGACGCCGACATCACCGGCGCCGCGGAGATCGACGCCCAGTCCTTGTCCCTGGACGCCACCGCGTCGAGCAACCTAACGGTCGCCGGCAACAGCGGCTCTGCCACGGACCTCACCCTGTCGGCCACCAACGCCGGCGCGGGTACGGGCAACGTCCTAGTGGCGGCCGACGACGAGATCGACCTGACCAGCACCACGCTGGACATGAACGTGGCCACCGGACAGGCCGCCGCGGCCACTCTGTCGGCGGGTGGTACGGACTTCTTCACCGCGGACAGCACCAGCGGCGCCGAGCAGTTGGTCACTGGGACGTTCCTCAACGTCCAGGGCACCGCGGGGGTCCGCCTCACCGCTACCCCGGCCGTGACCGCGGGTGACGTTCTCACCCTCAACGCCTCCGGGGAGGTGGAGCAGGCCGACGCGAGCGCGGCGGCACTGGATGGTCTGTCCGTGGGGATCGCCCTTCGATCGGCAGGCGCCGGCGCCGACGTGGACGTGGTCACCGTGCCGGGCTGCCTGGTGCCGGTTCGGTTCGCGGTGGCGCCCGCAGGGGCGAACAACCGGCGGCCGGTGTACGTGAGTGGCACTCCGGGGTTGGCCACCCTTACCCCGCCCACGGGGAGTGGCACCACCCGGTTCCTCCTGGGTTACCTCCAAGGCGCGGACGGTGTCACCACCACGCCGACCATCATCTACCAGCCGCAGTACCTCTCGCGCACGCCATAAGGAGCGGTCGTGCCCGACCGTCGCCTGATCTACACGGACCCTGCCACGGGGTTGCCCATCGAGATCCTCTCGGAGATCGAGGTGTGGGGATTCGGCACCCTCGCCCAGCGGCCCGCCGCGGGCAGCGAGCCAGGCGATCTGTTCTGGCTGATCGACGGCGGCGCCGTGCGTCCCCAGGTGTGGGATGGCGGCGCGTGGTTGGAGATCTCGGCGTCTCCGTTCGGTTCGGCCGGCGGCGCCCTGTCCGGCAACTACCCCGCGCCTACCCTCAACGAGGCGGCGGTGCCGGGGGCGGTGTTCGGCAAGGAGATCCACCGGGCCTCCCGCCTGGACGACCTGTTCACCACGGGCACCACGTTCGTGGACCACCTGGACTTCGACTTCACGGTGGCCGAGGCGGGGCAGTTTCTGATCCTGGCCCAGATCACCGTGGGGGGCGACAACAACCAAACCCGGGTGGAGGGGCTGATCAGCCTGGACGGTATCCCCTTCGCCGGCGGTGCAGTCCGCCCCGGCGCGGGGGCCTTGGGGGAGGTGACGTACACCGAGATCCTGGACGTGGCCCTGGCCGTGGGTCCCCACAACCTCCTGTCCCAGTTCCGCCGCGTGACTGGTGCGGGGACGGCTTCGTGCCTGCGCTCGCGGTTCTTCCTGTGGAGGGCTGACTGATGGCCATGGAATGGAACCCCGAAGGCACCGTGCTCACGTTCTCGATTGCGGCGGACACCAAGTTCGCCCGACTGGACCCCGCCTCGTTGGACGACGCCCTGCGGGGGCTTGCGGTCACCAAGGCTCTGGACGGGGTGTCCGGTGGGAGCACCAACGACGTGGGGACGATCACCTACCGCGCCGAAGTGCCACCCGCTGAGCGGATCCTTGTCCAGCAGGTAGTCAACGACCACACTGGGATCCCGGCGGTGTCGGCCGAGCCGGACGTGGTCAACGGTAAGCTACGGGTGGAGGTCCGGCCGCGGGACGGGACCAGTTACGAGGACTACTCCGTCAACTGGACGGACCCCACCACGTGGCACACGGACAGCGTGCGCCACACCGCACACGTGCCAGCCGACCAGGGTGGCGGGGTGTACCGGATCACCGGAGTCACCTACGGGGTGGTGGACGTAACCCATGGCAAGATCACGCAGGAGCGTCGCCTGGCGGACATGCGCCTGCGTGTGTACGTGGACGGGGTGGAGGTGCCCGAGGAGGAGTTCGGGTGGGCGGACTACGAGGCCGACCCCCACGTGCTCCCGGACGGGTCCACTCGGCCCAACCCGTTCGCCGCGGGTGACTGGACTTGCGACTACGCCACCGGCACGATCACCTTCAAGTCCCCACCGGCAGGGGTGGTCACATGCGACTGGAGCGACGCGGTGTCCAGCGCCTGGTACATCACACCGGATGTCGGTCACCAGTTGCACCTGCTCGCGGTGGAGATCAACGCGTCGATGGACGTGGTGATGCGGGACTCGGTGTGTTTCGTGCCGCAGATCTTGGCGGCGGCCGCTGCTGCGATCGGGGAGTTGGACCAGGAGGCCGCGGCCATAGGGATCACACCGGCTGCCATGGCAGGGCTGGGACTCACTGGTCTGCCCGGGACCATGATCTTGGCCAGCCGGGAGGCCGACGCCGCACCGTTCTACGCGGCCGCAGCCGCGTCCCAGGGGGTCACGGTGGAGCAGTTCAAGGCCGGGGTGGGCCTCCCCCTCCAGGACGACGCGTACTTGGACGTGAGCGCGGATATTCACGAGTACAAGGTGGTGCGGGACTTCATCGTGGAGAGCCAGCGCGCCTACCCGTTGATGGCCAAGGTGGGCGGCGCCAACAGCCGCGGCATGACCGTGGACTGGTTCACTTGGCGGTGGCCCTACGAGGAGGCCGCGGCGCGCCTGCTGGTGGGAGCCAACGGCACACGGGTCAAGATCCATTTGCGGCACGACATCCCCTACGGTGGGGAGTACGCCAACGCGTCGGTGTACGCGATCGATGAAAACGGGGCGGGCCAGTGAGCACCTGGCGTGACCGCCGAGCCGCCGACCGCCGTCTGTGCAGGATCGCGTGGTCCATCGCGCGGGACCGGAAGCAGTCCCGGTCCACTCGTCGTGCAGCCCGGAAGGTATGGGCTGTGTTCGCCCTGCGGGTTGCGCTGGGGTGGCACGCCAAGCCCACCAAGGCACTGGAGGCGTTGGTGGGTTCTTTCCGGCACGGGGAATACTGCGGGGTGGGCCACGGCCTACCAGACGGGGAGTCCGCCGACCCGGTGGATGCCCTGGACGCCGCGTGCCAGGATCACGATCAGGCATACGGGTAGGGGAGGGCGCTCCAAACACCCTTGCCTTTTGCGCGGCCGTAGCGCTAGTCTTGCCCCCGCCAGGAGGACTCCGACATGACCAACCCGACTCACGCCACGCCAAGCAACCCCGCACCCCTGCCCGCCACCGAACCCGGCGCTGGGGAGAGCGGGCACGCACCGGGTGCGCCGCAGTCCCAGCCGGGACCCACCCCTACTCCCCCCACTGGTCCAGCCCCCGAGAGCGCGACCCCACCTGCTCCGTCGCCGGAACCTGCACCTGCCCCCACCCCGCGCACCCCCCCGGTGAGCGAACTGCTCCAGACCCCGGAGATCCAGGCGGAGATCGCCAAGGCTGCCAAGAAGGCCGCCAAGGAAGCCCGGGAGGCCGAAGCTGAAGCGGCACGCGTGGCGGCCGAACGGGCCAAGATGGACGAGGTGGAACGGCTCAAGGCGGAGAAGGCCGACCTGGAAGCTCGCGCCACCAAGGCCGAGGCCACCGCTACCGAGGCGGCCATGGAACGAGACCTGGCCAACGTCCTGGTGAGCGAGGGGACTCAACTCCAGGACGCCAAGGCGGTGGAGTACCTTCGGTACCAGGCGTTCAAGGCCTGCGCCGACGACGACGGCCTGTCCATGAGCGCCGCCGTCAAGAAGGTGCTCGCGGACAGCCCGTGGCTGGTGAAAACCGCCGCGACCCCCGCCAGCGCCCCCGCGCCCGATCCCACGCCGGCACCCCCGGCGCCCGTGCCTGCCCCTTCAACGGCGCCCAGCGCCCCAAAGCCGACTGCTACGCCGGCCGCGGGGGAAAAGCCGTCCCAGGGGGTTGACACCATGAAAATGAGCCGCGCAGAGTATGAGGAGTACAAGCGGAGGCAACACAACCTCCACTAGCGGCCCCACCCAGGGGCACTCAACCGCCCCGCGCGAACGACTGACACAAGGAGACACACACCATGGCCGCCGGACTCGGATCCATTCTTCCGCCCCTCGCTTTCCTCGACCCCATCGTGCAGGACAACACCCTGGCGCGCGAGTTTCGGGACGCTCTGTTCCCGCAGCTCCTGTTCCGCGAGGAAGCCATGCCCGAGAAGTGGGAGATCAACGTGGGCGATTCGCAGATCTTCACCCGGAGCAGCTTGCTGCCCCCGGCCGTGAAGCCGCTCACCCCCGGGACGGATCCCACGCCCAAGCAGCCGTCGTTCGAACAGTGGAGCGTCCGCGCCGAGCAGTACGGCGACTCGATGGACACCCACATGCCGTCGAGCCGCACCAGCCTGGCGCCGATCTTCGCTCGCAACGCCAAGACCCTGGGCCTCCAGGCTGGCCAGAGCCTCAACCGGGTGGCCCGTAACCGCCTGTTCTGCGCCTACACCGGCGGGGACACGGTGACCGACAATGCCGGTGCACCTTCCGCCACCCTCGTGGTCGCGAGCCTCAACGGGTTCACCACCACGATCGTCAACGGCCAGGAGGTCCCGATCAGCGGCGGCAACCCCAAGGTGGTGCGGATCAGCGGCGTGGCGGGAACCCACAACGTGATCGCGGCCGCCCCCGCCGATCCCAACAACCCCTTCGGCCCGGGTACCCTCACCCTGGCCGCGGCCACCACGTTCCTGGCAGGCGCTCGCGTCCTGGCCGTGGACGCTCCCCGGATCATCCGGGTGGGTGGTGCCGCCACCGTGGACGGCCTCACCGCCGTGTCGGCTCTTTCCCTCAAGGAGATCCGCCAGGCCATTGCCATCCTCCGGCGCAACCGGGTGCCCACCCACGCGGACGGGTACTACCACGTCCACCTGGACCCGGTGGCCGAGTCGCAGATCTACAACGACAACGAGTTCCAGCGCCTCAACCAGGGGGTGCCGGACGGTCTGCGCTACGCCGAGTTCGCCATCGGGCGCCTCCTGGGTGCGATCTTCTTCACCAACAACGAGAGCCCCAACGTGTTCAACAGCGACCCCCTCCAGGGCGCTGGTCTGGTGGGGAGCCGCCCCCTGTCCGCGGGTTCGGCTCTGGCCAGCCCCGAGCACTACGGCGAGGTCCGCAACGCCGCGGGCGTGGGCGTGATCCGCACGATCATCACCGGCGGCGGCTCCATCATGGAGAAGTGGATCGATGAGGAGAGCGACTACCTCACCGAGGCCGGGTACGTGGGCAAGGTGGGCCAGTTCTCGGTGGTCAACAACGGGATCCAGATCAGCACCGAGCGGATCCGGTACATCATCCGCGCCCCGCAGGACCGCCTCCAGCAGCAGGTCTCCCAGTCCTGGTCCTGGAGTGGTGACTGGGGCGTCCCCACGGACCTGCTCGGCGGCCAGACCGGCGGCCGGTACAAGCGGGCCATCGTGATCGAGAGCGGGTCGGAGGACTAGTCCTCAACCCCTGATCGACCCCAGCCCCGTAGCGGTTCGCCGCACGGGGCTTTGGGGGTAGAACCCCCACCCTCCCGCAGGAGACAGAGACATGGCCAACCCGCGCAGCGCACAGATCGACAAGCACTCCCCCACGGACTACCTGGACCAGCTTCGGGTCATCGCCCCCGCGCTCCGTTCCGCGCTGGAGTCCAACCTTCCCCCCGTGGCCCGCGACGCCAATGTGACCGCCGTGGCCGTGGCCGCCGACACGACCGGCGCCCTGGGTGACGCCGCCGCCAAGACCGGGTTCGCCGGCGAGGTGGTCCGGGTCAACGTCACCGCTGGTGGCGCCCCCGGTGACAAGACCATCGTGGCTGGCGCTCCCGCGGCCGGCGAGGCGCAGGTTGCCTACGACGCCAACGGGATCCCCACCGTCAACTTCAACGCCGCCGACGCGGTGACGGAGTGCGAGATGGTGGCCAACCTCCTCCCCCCCAACTTCAAGGCCCTCATGGCCGAGGAGGCGGGGCCCTAAGCCTCGCCGCCGCGGCTCTCACCTCACCGGGTGTGGTAGGGTTCAACCCGGAGGAACACGCAGATGCCCAAGAAGCAGCCCGTCCACAAGACCAACAGCCTGTGCCGCAACGAGTGTGGCCCGTCCGCGCCGGGGGGCACTTCCCTGGGCAGCGTCCTTCCCCAGAAGGGGAGCAACACCGCCCCCAAGGGGGAGAAGCACCCAGGCCAAGGTCACGCGGCGGCCACCGGTCCCATGAAGGCCGGGGGCGGCTCCACCGAGCAGTAGGCTCCTCGCCCTTCCCTCCTTCAGACCGAGCCCCCGCCACGCCCCGCGTGCCGGGGGCTTCGTTTTCCTGGTAGACTGTGCGCGCCAGGAGGACACCAATGCCCAACGACCCCAAGACCAGCAAGCCCGCCCCTCTCAAGGAGCAGGTGGCAGAACTCCGAACCGCCATGGACGCCAAGGACACCGAACTGGCCGCGCTCCGCGACCAAGTGACCACCCTGACCAGCAAGGTGGAGCACCTCACCAACGTGGTGACGGCCAACTCCACCCGCCTGGAGATCATGGAGGTGGCGGCTCCCGCGGAACTCCGCGCCCTCAACGCCGACGCCTTGGCGGGGATGGTCCAGGACAACCCCTATGCCCGCCTGGAGATCCTGGAGGACTGGGCCAAGAGCGCCAACAGCCAGTTCCGCAAGGGGGCAATCGTCCGCGCGGACCACGTGCCCCACCTCGTGGACTACGTGCGCCACGGACTCAAGGTGGGGATCCCCCAGGACCAGGCGGCCCAGATCGCCAAGCTCAAGGCCGAGCACGCCGCTCGGCTCGCGGCCGCCGAGGCCGAGGGACAGTTGGCCAAGGCGCAGATCGAGAGCGCCGAGGCCCGGATGGCCGCTGCACGAGCCGAGGCAATCGCCGCAGGAGGGTAACCCATGGCACTCACCCAGGAAGAACGCGCACGGACCCGGTATCACCTGGGGTTCCCCAACATCGCCGCCGGCGCGGCGCTGGCCCTGGGGTTCCCCGCGGCCGGGCATCCCGCGTACCTCCTGGAGGCCGCCATGAACGACATCGTCCCGGAGGCCGAGCCCAAGTTCAGGGAGGTGCTCCATCAATGCGAGTGCATTGAGCGCCAGATCATGGACGCCAAGAAGCGCCTCCAGGCGGTGTCGGTGGGCGGGGTGATCCTCCGGGGGCCGGAGGAGCTTGAGGCCCTGGAGGACCAGTACGACTACTGGACCGACGCCCTCGTGGACATCTTCGGCGTCAACAAAAACCCGTTCAGCAAAAAGCACCAGCGCGTCGGCGGCGAGTACGTCGTCATCAACCCATCGTAGGAGAACCCCGTGCCCGTCAACACCAACTGCATCATCCGCACCAAGGGCGCGCCCGATCCCGCGCCCGCCACCGACGATCCGCCGCCGCGGCCGTACCCGGAGGGGGACCCCTCCGAGGACTGGAAGCGGGTGGAACTGGACGCGTGGTGCCAGGACAACGGGGTCGCGGACTACCAGGACGCCCGCACCAAGGCGGACGTGATGGACCTGATCGACGGGACGCGTGACTGATCATGGGACTGGCAGGAGACACCCCCCGCTACAACGAGTGGATCGTGGCCCGCCAGATCGCGGTGGACGGGTTCGCGCCTGACCCGGACTGGGTTGCCACCCAGGACCCCCGCCTCCTGGACGGGGCCGGGAATCCTTCCCGGGCCTTCCAGGTGCCCAACCTCCCCGGCCGCCCCGCCAAGGGGTGCGCTGTAGCCGTGGTGGCAGTGGACGCAGACGGGAACGTGCAGGTCCCCGCGGGTGTGTCCGTGGACGTGGACGTGGTGGAGGTGGTCCAGTTCAGCGGTGACTACAACGACCGCGCGCCACACATCATGGCGGTGGAGGACCCCACCACCCCTCTCACGGCGTGGTCGTTCACCCTCCCCGCCGCCATCGTGGCCCGCCTCCCTGGGATCGGTGGAGCGCAGAACCAGTTCGCCTTCCGGGTGTCCGCAGCCGCGGGCGGCCCGGCGGGCGGCGAGTACCGGATCCTGGTCAAGCCCCTCGGAGGCGGATGATGTCGTGCTGCTCCGCTTGCGGCGCACCGGGGGCAGTCACCCCGGGCGCGCCCTGCGGGGCGTGCGGCGCCATCGTTGATCCCGTCACGGGGGCAGTGGTCCCCGCCCCAGGGGTGTGCGCCCCAGGACCGGCCAACGTCCCGATCACGGACGAGGAGTACGCCAACAGCCTGGGGGTGTGCCTTCAGGACGCGGTGGACTCGGCCCGCAAGATCCAGCACGACCTCGGCCTTCGGCCGTACCGGGTGCGCCTGGTGTGGTGGGAGCGAGACGGCCGCCAGCGGTTCACCAAGATCTACCGGGAGTTGGAGTTGACCCCGGTCCAGGTGAGCACGTTCAACGACCTGGACTGGGAGTTGACGGAGGCGGGGATGCAGGACCAAGGGGACCTCCTCCTGTCCGAGATCTCCCCGGTCCAAGTGGACCAGGCCACCCTCCTGGGCAAGATCGACGGCGCCGACCCACCTCCGGGGGTGGAGTTCTTCTACGAGGTCCAGCAGATCGGTCGGTGCGTAGGTACGCCGCCGATCAACCCCGGGCGGTTCACCCCCACCGCCATCCCCTACCTGGACGGGGAGCAGTTCCAGTATTTCATGGTGATCGGGTCCCAGAATCACCCCCGGGCTGCCGCGCCGGGACCGGACACCCCGGACAGGGACAACACCTTCAAGCCCGCGCGTCTCCGCAGGCGTAGGCGCGGGACCCTGCGGACGTGATGGATGGCGTACAAGCGGATCACCCTTCCCCATCCCAGCCGGATGCGGGCCGCGGCCAACAAGCTGGACATGGCCACGGGCAACGCGGTGCGGATCGCCATGGTCAAGACCGCGGAGTTCGGCCTGGGCGCGGTTCGACGGACCACCCGCCAGACCAGCCCCAAGCCGATCGCCCATGGGACCTACGATCAAGCGTGGGAGATCAAGAAGACCAAGACCGGCGCCGTCCTGGGCAACAGCGCCCGGCACTCGATCTTCGTGGAGGTGGGCCGCCGCCCCGGCAAGATGCCGCCCCTGGAACCCATCCTGGAGTGGGTCAAGATCAAGCGGTTCAAGTTTGACAAGCAGGGGAAGGTGGTCAAGAAGGGCCAGGGCAAGAAGCGCAAAGGGAGCGCCAAGAAGAAGTCCCCCGGTCAAAGGGCGGCCGACAAGGCCCAGCGAGATCTGGCCGCCAAGTACGGTCCCACGGGGAGCGGGGGCGGACCCCAAGCCCCCAAGAAGCCCAAGGGGGCCAAGAAGCCAAGCAAGGCCGCCCTCCGAAAGGCTGAGCACCAGGAGGCGTTCGCCTGGATGGTGGCGCGGGCCATCGGTAAGCGGGGGACGCAGGGGCGGTACGTTCTCCTGCGCACCATGCCGCGGATCCAGAAGTACGCCAAGCGCGAGATCAACCGCCAACTGGGCAAGGCCCTCAAGAAGCTCACCCCATGACTGACCAGCACCACCAGCACGAGAACGCGGACGGCACCACCGTTCCATGGGATGGGGAGCACGACGGTGTCCGCCAGATCATCCCCCCGGGCCAGAACGAGGGGCTGTCCCCCCGCCTGTTCGTGGACGACCTCACCGCCCTCCAGGTGGGCATGGCGGACATCCTCACCAGCCTCACGTTCACCACGATCGACCGCAAGGCCCTCCTGGAGGACCGGCGGGTGGAGGCCAACGAGATGCGGGTGGAACGGGTGTTCCTGGACTGGCCGGACACGGAGGACGACCAAGTCCCCGTCCCCAGCGCCACCGTGATGGCCCCGGACGCGCAGGACATCGAGTTGGCGGGTCCCCTGAGTGGCCGCCAACTGCTGGAGGACACCGTGGGGGTGTACGGGGAGGGGACGGTCCTCCGCCATCTGGGGGAGGTGTCCACCACGATCCAGGTGGTGTTCTGGGTGGCCCACAAGGACGAGCGGGCCGCGGTGCGCCGGGAGATGATCAACGCGTTCATCGCAGAGCCCGACGACGAGCGCGGAGGGCGGCGGGTCACCGTCCCCGAATACTTTGACCGGGTGGCGCGGTTCTCACTGCGAGACGTGGCCTACCAGGACAACCCCACGGATGCCCGGCAGAAGATCTGGCCCCTGGTGGCCCGCTTCGACGCCGACATCCAGTTGGTCAAACTGGTCCAGGCGCCCGCCACCCTCCTTGTGCCGCGGATCGACGTACAGGCCACGTGAGCACTTGACGCGACAGGCGGCGCCGTGCTGGGTTAGACTTGCCGGCGGCGCCCCACCCGACCCAGCAGGAGACACCCCACCATGGCAGGATTCAAGCGCGTATTCGTTCAGTTCCCCGGCTTCAACATCCTCGGGAACATCGAGAGCGTCAACACGATCGACATTCCCCCTCCCGCTGCGCCCCTGGGCGCGGGTGTGGGCGTCACGGCAGTCATCGGGGAGTTCGAACGCGGCCCGGTCAACACCCCCCTCCGCGTGTTCGGCGGGAGTGACCTGGAGGCCACCTTCGGGGGCTTCGGCCACACCTACAACGGGGAGACCAACCAGCTCCCAGTGGCCGCCAAGTCGGCCGGATCCGACACCGACAACTTCTGGAACGGCAACGGGTTCATCGCCCTGCGCAACAAGCGGTTCAGCGGCCTGATCCTGGTGCGGGTGGACAACTCCCCCGGGACCGTGTCCTTCAGCCGCCTGGCGTGCGTGGTGGGCGGCCGAGGGCCGTTCGAACTGGTCAACGGCGACACCGTGGACATCTCGGTGGACGGCGCAGCGCCGGTCACCGGCACGTTCCTGGGCACCAAGGGGATCCTCACCGGCGTGGGTGGCGTGTACCCCACGGGTTTCGTGGGGGGCGAGACCCTGGAGGTGAGCGTGGACGGAGGCCCCACCCGGGTGATCACGTTCACCGCCGCCGATCAGACCGTGTTCCAGGTGCGGGACCGGATCAACGCGGTCCTGGCCGCCGACGTGGCCTTCGAAGTGGGCGGCGAACTGGAACTGCGCTCCCTGGTGGAGGGGTACAGTGGCACCATCGAGGTGATCGGCGGAACCGCGGTGGCCACCTTCGGCCTCCCGTTCCCTCCGGTCCAGCAGTTGGACACGGTCACGATCAACAGCAACACCGGCGGTGGCGCGTTCACCCTGCGCACCACGGTGGTGATCGACGGGGTGAGCACGGACTTCGACGCCACCTACGTGGCCGGCGCTCTGGACACCCCTGCCGTGGTACGGGACAACCTCCTGCTCGCGGCACAGGGGCTTGGAGTCCCGGGTGTCACCTACGCCACCAGCGGCGTGGCCGATATGACGGTGGAGGGGGACGTGAACGTTCCGTTCACCACCTCCGTGGTCGCAGAGCCGGCCGGCGGCGACATGACTATTGCCCTCACCACCCCGGGGGTGTTCTCCCTGGGGGTGGGTACGGGCAACGTGGCCAACCTCCTCCTGGTGACCCAGGCCGAGGTGGCGTCCATCCTGGGCGCCCTGGCGGGCGTGGCCGTGGACGCCAACCCGGACGGCAACCTGCGGATCTGCGCCACCACCACCCCGGCCACCGGGTCCATCCTGATCGCCGGAACGAGCACCGGCGCTGCGGCCCTGGGGCTCACCACGGGGACCACCGTGTTCGCCAACGTGGGCACGGAGACCGTGATCCCCGCAGGAACCCGCGTGCGGGACGTGACCAGCGGTGCCCTGTGGGTGACCCTGGAGGACACCACGGTCCCCGCCAACCAGAGCAGCGCCCTGGACATCAAGGTGCGCCCGGGTGTGGACGACGACACCACCCCCACGGCCGCCATCGGTGACCTGTCGGAGTTGGTGGACACCCTCCTGGATGGGTTCTCCGTCACCAACGCGGCGGCTCTGTCTCGTCTCACCGCGGCCCAGATGGACGTGCGGTACCTGGAGGCGATCGACACCACGATCGACGTGAGCGGGGTCCCCCACGACATCAACATCATGTACTCGGCGCGTACCAGCGAGCGGATCATGCAGAAGCTCCGGGACAACGCCCTCCAGGCCACGGCCACGGGCCACCGAGCCCGCAAGGCCGTGGTGTCTCCCCCGATCGCCACCAGCCGCGCCGACGCCAAGGCGGCCAGCGGGGTCGGGGTGGGCAACGTGGGCCGTGAGCAGCGGGTGTTCTACGCCTTCCCCGGCCTGATCACGTTCATCCCCGAGATCGCCGCCAAGGGGGAACTGGGCGGCCCCGGGTTCACCGACGACGGGGTGATCCAGGCGCGGTCGGACGGGTTCTACGCGAGCGTGGGTTCCATCCTGCCGCCCGAGGAGAACCGCGGCCAGCAGTTGAGCGACACCAACTACGGCCCCCTCAACGCCCTGGGCCTGGAGGACGCCTACAACAAGGAGCAGGGCGGAATCGGCCTCACGATCGATGACTACATCGACTTCAAGGCCAACGGGATCATCGCCCCCCGCACCGACCGCGTGGCGGGGATCGTGTTCCAGAGCGACGTGACTTCGGTCCAGCCGGCCACCCAGCCCGCGCTGGTGGACGCCAAGCGCCGTTTCATGGGCGACTTCCTGATCGACTCGTTCAGCGACATCGGGGTGGGGTACGTCAAGAAGCTCAACACCCCCGTGCGCCGGCGGGCCCTCCTGGGCACCCTCAACGGATTCCTGGAGCAGCTCCAGAGCGCCAACCAGCCGGAGTCCTCCCGGATCGAGGACTTCAACGTGGTGGACGACACCACGGAGGAACAGCGCGGCCAGGGGTTCCAGATCATCTCCATCGCGGTGCGCCTGTTCGCATCCATGGACTTCATCGTGTTCCGCACCACGGTTGGCACTACCGTCAACGTGGAGGAGATCAGCAGCTAAGGCCGCCGCGCCGCCCACCCGCAGGAGACTGAAACATGCCCGCAGCACAACGCGCAAAAGGCCAGGAGGTATCGATCGCCATCACGGTGGACGGTGCCCTCCAAACCCAGATCGACACCATCCAGAGCGCCGAGATCGAGTTCGAACAGGAGCTACTGGAGGAGGGGTACCTGGGGGAGACGAGCGACCGGGTGGACTCGGTCTTCAAGTTGATCCGGGTCAACCTCACCGGCCACGCCAACAGCCAGGCGTACCTGGAACTGGCCGACGCCATCGTGGCCCGGTCCCAGCGCCGCGCGGGCGGCCTGGTGCGGGTGGACATCATCGGGTCGTTCGCGTTCCCCAACGGGGATTTCCCGTCGATCGTGATCCCCGACGTGTACTTCGAGAACCTGCCGTTCAACATCGGCGGCCGCAACGAGTTCATCGAGTTCACGCTGGCCGGCAAGGCGAGCAACTACAAGATCATCTAGGCGGCCCATGCCCACCCTGCACACGTTCCGGGTGGAGGCCGTGGTGGAGCACGCGTACTCCGTGCGCATGGTGGACGCGGAACGAGCCGAGGCGCTGCTGATCGCCTTGGCCGACAAGGTGGGCCCCGGGCAGACCGCTTACGACCCCCAAGTGGCGCGGATGGAGCCCCCCGAGGGGGGCCTGTCCGCGTCGTGCCTGTTCCCCGGGGGCCACGCGATCCTGCACACCTACGAGGCCGCGGGGCGCCTGCCACCCCGGTACCTGCTCGACGTGACCGCCACCGACCCCATCGACGGCCAGGCCGTCCTGGAGGTGGTGGAGCGGCGCCTGGGTATCCCCGCGGCGAGCTTGAGCACCCGCGCTACGGCGTGGTGAACCCCAAGTCGTCGTCATCGGCGGTGAGCATGGCCTGTGCCAGGAGGGACCGCCGCTTGGTCGGGGATTTCTTGGCGGCCAGTGCGTCGGCCTTGGACACCCCCACCCGGGACGCGATCGACACCCACCGTGGAACCCACACGTCGGCGGTCTTGCACTCCGCGGCGGTGGGCACCTTGACCTTGTTCCGCCGGGCTCGCTCCTGGAGGCTCGCCACCCCCCGAGGATCCGGCTGGGCCTTGATCCCGATGCTCGCCGCCAGGGCGGCCGACTTGCCATTGTGGGGGACGGGGACCCACCCCCGGGACCGTAGGCGGTTCTCCTTGTGCCCCGGCTGGAGCTTGGCCCTGGGCTTTCGCTTGCGGGTGTGGGGGTAGTCCCTGTCCACGGTGGCCCGGAGTTCCCGCAGGGCGTCCAGCACGGCCTCCCGTGCGTTGGCCCTGGCCCGGGGGCCCTGGTCGGGGTCAAGCCTACGCAGGGCTATCTGCAAGTCCTTGTTCCGGTCCTTGACTGTTTTCCGTCGTCCCATCGTCCGGGTCCTTGCGCGCTCCGGCCAGCACCGTTGCGCCCTGGACCACCAGCCCCCGGAGGGCAGCCTCGGACAGGCGGAACTTGTCGTACAGCCTCCAGGCCCCCCGGTCTCGCTTCCACCGGGTGATCACCCACCGCCTGGGTCCCCACGTCCCAGCGCGCCGGTCTTGGAGGGTCAGGAGGACAGTGGCCCACCCGTTGGCCTGCTGGACCACCACGGGGGGCGCAGGCTGCCTCACGACCTGCTGGCCGTCGTGGTGCCGCTCCCAGATGATCTGGTCCAGGGAGTCCACCACCCGCTCGCCGTCTGTATCAAGTGCCATCGGGTCCATCTTGCGCCACCGCGGCGGCGTGGGGTACGGTGGGCACCGCCAGGAGAACACCCATGAGTGACAACGACCCCGGACTCGGAATCCCCAACCGCGGCGCCGCGAGCGGCCTTATCACCGACAAGGCCCGCCCGCACATCGAGTACACCCTTCCCGCCAGCATGGTGGGGATCGCCTTTTCGGCGGAGGGGTTCTCGGATGAGGACCGCACCTTCAAGATGATCGAGATCACCCCGCGGCAGCAGGATCACGCCGCCAAGGTGGCCAACAACAACCCGTCGATCCTGAGCCGCGAACTCCTGTACGCGGCGATCTGGAAGATCGGCGGCTGGACCACCCGGGACAACCGGGAGAAGCTCACCAAGTGGTGGGACGCGATCGGGTCCAAGGGCCGCCGGCTGGTGGAGGCTGCGTTCATGAAGATGCAGTCGGTCGAGGAGGCCGACGTGGAAAACTTTCTGGCTGCCGGGAAGCCCGCGGTCTGAGCCAGACGAGCCGGAGCCCGACGTGGAGCACGTCTTCGCGCCGCGGCTCCGATACGACAACGGCCACCTCGTGGCTGTGACCCCCTTCCCCGTTCAGCGTGACCCGCTGGAGGGGTACGCCGCGTCCTTCCAGACGTGGTGCGATCTGGTGATGGCGGATTGGTCCCGCAACATCCAGCACACGTGGAAGCTCATGGTGGCCGCGGCCCGGTACGGGGCCCAGGACATCGAGACCATGAAGGACTGGCCGATCTCCGAGGTGGTGCGGGTAGTCCGCCTCCTGGGGGACCTGCTGGAAAAGGAGAACCCCGACCCCACACGCCCCAACTCCGCGGCGTCCGGGGCGTGGTAGGCTAGGCCCGCTCCCATGGCCCAAGGGATCGAGTATCACGTCCGCGCGATCTTGGAGGCGCGGAAGGGACGGAACGCTGCGTCCAAGCTGGACAAGTGGGCGGCCGGGATCGTCCGCGTGTCCCAGGGGGTGGAGAACGTCGGCAACCGCCTGATCGGCAACACGTTCCAGACGGTGGCGCTGTGGGGGAAGCTCGGGGCGTCGATCGCCGCAGCCGCCGGCGCAGCGGGCCTGGTGGCCATGGTCAAACAGGGGTTCGCGTTCAACGCGCAGTTGGAGCAGATGCAGTACAGCATGGCCTCCACCCTCCAGCTCATGGGGCACGCGCAGGGGGACTTCAACAAGAACCTCCAGATCAGCGAGGTGGTGCAGAACCGCCTGTTCGCCATCGCCGCCAAGTCGCCGGCCAGCTTTGAGCAGGCCAGCCAGATGTTCACCAACATGCTCCCCGGCGCCCGGTCGGTGACGGACAACATGGAGGACATCCTCCAACTGTCCAAGGAGTCCCTGGCCCTGGGCATGATCATGGGTGGCGACTTCGCCACCACCGGCGCGCAGATGAGCCGGATCCTCACCGGCGGCGCCGGTGCGGAGTTCGAAACGTGGAAGGTGCTCCAAAAGCCCATCCTGGAGGCGGGCAAGTCCCTGGACTACTTCGGGGACAACATGGCCTTGGGCACCAAGCTCACCCAGGAGTTCAACCGCCTGTCCCCGGAGAAGCGGTTCGAACTGGTGCGCGCCGCCACCGAGAAGTTGGGGGTGGCCACCGAGGCGTTCGGCGGCACGTGGGCTGGTGTGTCCAGCACCATGATGTCCGACCTCCAGATTCTCAAGAAGGAGATGACCAGCGCCACGTTCGGCGCGCTCAAGGAGACGTTCAAGGGCCTCACCCAAACCGGCGGAGTGCTCGACCCCACGGGGGAGACCATGAACAAGCTCCGCGAGGCGGCGTCGTTCCTGGGGTCCAAGCTCGGCATGTTCGTGAGCCGCGCCGTGGAGCCCATGGGGCGGTGGATCCAGGACTGGGCCGACAACTGGCAGGCCAACCTCACCAAGCTATTCAACTTCATCGATCGGTTCGAACGCGCGGTGAAGATGGTGCTCAAGGCCAAGATCGCCAGCGTGGGGATCGGCATGGGGCTCAAGGGCGCCGGGATGGTGGGCAAGGGCGTGGGCAAGGCCATCCAGGGGATCCAGAAGGTCTGGCCCGTGATCATGCAGATGGGCGCCGCGGCGCTGTGGGCACTTCCGGCGATCCTGGTCCTGGGCTTTGCTCTGGCGGGTGTGGCCGCGATCGGTGGCGCCGTGGCTGCGTACATCATCGCCCACTGGCAGGACATCGTGGACGCGGTGAAGTCCGGGGCCCTGGCGTTTGAGCCCCTGTTCTACGCGATCGATGACCTATGGGCAGCGCTCGTGGCGTTGGGCAACGCTATGTTCGGCACGAGCGGCCCGGCGGGGCTCCTCCAAGGGGTGGTGGACTTCCTGGGCAAGGCCATCTACTTCCTCATGGGGATCATGGTCACGGGCATCCGGGTGATCGGCGCGTTCTACTTCGTGTGGAAGATGCTGATCATGGGCGCCAAGACGGTGAAGCTCGGCATGATCGCCATGATCATGGGGATCGTGGGCATCATGAAGGCCGCGGCCGACGCGATCGGCCTGGACGACATGAGCCAGACCCTCCAGAACGGGATGAACTCCCTGTACCGCACCAGCAAGGAGACGGTGATGGGGATGAAGGACGACGCCAAGGAGGCCACCAAGTTCTTCGAGTACGCCAACGCGTTTGAGAACGCCCGCGCCGACCCGGATGCGGGGATCACTAAGGGGCTCCGCGAGGGCCTGGCGTCGTGGCGCAAGGAGGGAGACAAGGACATGGACCTGGGGACCATGGGGGGCGCGGGGGGCAAGAAGCCACCCAGCGGTGGCGGCCGCGCCACCCACATCCACAAGATGGTGGTCCACCAAGACCTGCGGAACCAAGACCCCGACCGAGTGATCGGCGCGTTCTATCGGGCGGTGGACCGCTCGATCGAGAAGCGCACGAGCAGCCTGGCCCTGGAGGAGCAAGGGGTGTAGCCCATGGTCCAGGTCAACCCCCAGGCCCTGGCCAAGCTCGACGCCGTCCCGTCCCAGGCGTTCCCCCTATTCATCCAGGAGGTGACGGGGGAGGGGCGGACCATGGTGTTCCGCGGCCGGAGCCTCCCCTACCGCGGCGTCCCGTGGGGCGCGGAGTTGCGGGTGGAGACCAAGTATTTCCCCGGCAACCCCGTGGCCCAGGCCCAGGTGCTCGGCCCCACGTGGACCGACACCACCATGACCGGGATGTGGAAGGACGCGTTCCTTTTCAACGACGACAGCAAGGTGACCCTGGTCAACTTCCCCCGGATCAGCACGGAGGGGCGCCCCGGGTCGGCCAACTTCGGCGGCAAGTCGTTCGCCAGCGGCGGCGCCACGCCGATCCCCGGAGACGCCAAGCGGGCCCGGGTGGTGCGGGACGCGATCTTCCTCCTCCAGCGCGGGGGCCAACTCCTGCGGGTGGAGTGGGGGAGCATGGTGCGGTACGGGTTCATCTCGGCCTTCGAAGCGGACCACGACCGGGAGGAGGACATCCGGTGGGAGATCACGTTCAAGTGGATCGGTGACACCGCGAGCGCGCCCAAGCTCAAGATCCGCCCCAAGCTCGACCCCCCGGGCCTGCTCGCGGCGATCCTGGCGGCGATCCAGGCGTTCCTCAACGCGGTCAACGCCGCCCTGGCCATCGCCCGGGGGTACCTCACCCTGGTGTCCCAGCGGATCACCAAGATCGGCCAGTTGGTGGCGGGGCTGATCGACGCCCTCAACGGGTTCGTGTCCCTGGTGTTCGCCCCCGCGGAACTGCTTGGGGTCCTCCAGCAGCAACTCACGTCGATCGTCCTGGCCTGCAAGGACTTGATCGACACCATCCGTTCCATCCCCGCGGCCTACGGGGCCACCCGGGACGGGGGCAACAGCAACGACGCCAACCTGGCTGCCGAGGCGGCCGCGGCTATCGCCTTCAACGCGGCCAAGTTGGGTGTGGAGTCCGCGATCACCCGGGACCAACTTGGTGACCTCCAGAGCCCGGACATCCTGGGCACGTTCACGTCCCCCGAGGACGTGACCCTGCGGGACGTGAGCACCCAGTTCTACGGGACCGCCAACAACTGGACCTTGATCGCGGACTTCAACGGCCTCAAGGGGTCGATCGCGCCGCGGGGGACCATCGTCAGGATTCCAGCACTGGACGGCGCGCAGGGGGTGTAGCTGTGGCGGACGTGTTCTACCCCCAGTGCTGGATCCGCCTCCAGCTCCGGTTCGAAGACTACATCTCGGTGCCGCCGCCGCTCCCCCAACCCACGTTTGACGGGGACCCCGTGGACCAGGGTGGGTTCGTCACCCTGGACAAGAAGATCATCCCCATCAGCGCGCAAGTGACTCTCAACTCGTACCGCCAGGCCGACGAGGCGCGGGTCACCATCCCCTACGGCGCCCTGCCGATCGACCCCCGGGTTCTCCGCCAGGCCACGGTCCAGATCTACGCGGGCACGTTTGAGAACCCCCAGGACTTCGCGGACGGGATCGGGCCGATCAGCGGCGAGAGCCAGTTGACCTTGATCCCCGAGACGGGGACCTACGGCCTGCCGGCGGGGGAGGACATCGTCCTGCTGGAGGAGACCAGCAACGAGATCTTCCGGGGGTTCATTGACGACTGGGAGGTGAGCCAAGACGGGGACGACACGATCACCATCTCGGCGCGGGACATCACCGCCATCCTGATCGACACCGAGATGCCGATTGACGGCCTGGCGGGGATCCCCGCGTCCACGCCGATCGATGAGGTGATCAAGGCCGTGGTGGTGGGGGACGAGCAGGCCCAGTTCCTCCCCGTGGACGCGCGAGAACAGCGGGCCGGGCGGATCGATGCGCGCCGGGATGTTCGGCGGCTCACGTACCAGGCGGGGATCGTGGCCAAGAAGCTGGCCCAGTTGTCCGCCCAGCAACCCCCGAGCGCTGAAGTGACCGCGGAGATCGCCCGCCTCACCGCCAAGCAGTCGGCCATCGCCGCCAACCTCACTGCCGCCACCGCACAGGCCGCGGCCGCAGACGCACTCCCGATCCTGGCCAAGCGGTACGGCCTCCCCGGGATGCGGGGGCTGGAGGTGGTCAACGCCACGGGGGAGGAACTCCCCACGATCGGGGAACTCAAGGGGGCCACTTGGTTTGACAGCAAGGGCAACGCCAAGAAGGCGCGGGGCGGCGGCGCCAAAGAGCAGATCAGCTACTGGGATTTCGTCACGGACCTGTGCGTGGGGGTGGGGCTGATCTGCTACATGCGCACCCCCATTGAAACCCAGGGCGCCCTGGGTGCGCTCCCTCCCGCGGAGTTGGTGATCGACCTCCCCAAGACCTACTACAAGGAGAGCGGCCAGGAACTGCGGCGGTTCGCCTACGGGGACAACGTGGACAGCCTGTCTGTGGTGCGCAACTACAACGGCCGGAACGTCCCCACGGGAGTGGCCGTCACCGCCACCGAGGCCAAGACCGGGCGGAGCATCACCAGCAGGTTCCCCGAACTCCCCCTGACCACCAAGGCCGGCGTCAACCCCCTGGGGACGGGGGACCGCGCCGAGTACAAGACCGTGGTCCTCCAAGACCGGATCCCCAGCGACCGCGCCCAGGAGGTGCTCGACCGGATCGCGGAGTCCCTGTACGAGCAGTTCGGCCGCAAGGAGATGGAGATCAAAGTGTCCACCACCTCCCTCAACGCGTTCCCGAGCAACCGGGGCACGGGCACCCCTGACATGCTCCAACTGCGCGCCGGGGACCCCGTGGAGATCGTGATCGTGCCGAGCCTGCCGGACAACGTGGAGAACACGTATGTCACCCAGGCCGGCAACTTCTGGAAGCTGTCCACCCCGGAGCGGATCGAGGCGCTGATCACCACCTACGACTTCGACCCGGTGATCGCGGCCCAGTTGGCCCTGGCCATGGAGAGCGACCTCCTCCAGACCGTGTTCTACGTGCGGGAGGTGGCAGTGGACTTCCAGTACGACAGCGGGTTCAAGTTCGACATCCAAGCCATCAACTTCCTGGACGCGCGGTACGCCCTGATCCGCCAGTCCGTAGACTTCCTCCCCGCCGCCGTGGAGTTGGCGGAGGTGTTCCTGCCGGTGATCGAGGATCTGTAAATGCCCATGCACCGCACAGCGCCGCCGCCCCGCGACTGGTCCCGCCAACGGGAGGGGATGCGGGGGATGCCCAAGAACTTCATCAGCATGGGGACGGTGGGCCACCTGGACTTCACCCCCGAGTACGTGCGGGTGCAGGACGGGGACGTGCTCGTGGAGGTGACCCTGGCCCCCAGCGGCGACGAGATCGTGGCGCGCCTAGATCTGTCCGCGGTGGACACCGGGGGCCTGTACTTCCCCATCTCCTATGGCCAGCGGGTGGTGGTGGCCACGCCCCAGGGGCGGGGCGGGGACGCGGTGATCGTGGGGCGGTGCAACGACCAGGCGTGGCCGTTCCCACCTAGCGTGGCGGGGGTGAGCACCGGCCCCAGCGCCCCCATGTTCGTGTTCCTGCGCACCGCGGACGGCCAGCTTCTCGCCATCCAGACGGGGGACGGGGCCGACATTCTGATTCACAGCGGGGGCGGCCTCCAACTCAAGACCCTGGCTGGGGAGCACATCCTCCTCACAGGACGCACGCACATCGGCGCGGGTGCCGACTGGACCTCCCCTCCCACGGGGGGACAGGTGACCGACGCGGGGTTCGCAGCGCCTGGCGACCCCGGGGTGAACTACGTCCCCATCCCCAACACCAACACCGTGATCCCCCCGGTGCTCGACACCACGGTGGTCCCCCCGGTCCCCAAGCCCGCGGACGGGGTGGTGCGGATCAAGGACCCCGTTCAGAGCAACATCACCATCGACCAGGCGTTCTGGGCCTGGGTGGCCGCCATGGGCACCGCCGTGGGCCAGTTGGCGGCCTACGTCAACGCCCTGGTGCCCGGAACCGTCACCCTCCCCCCTGTCCCCCCGCCGAGCACGCTCACCTCCCAGCACGCAGACGGATCCCTCAACACTTGCGCCGATGGTTGAGCCCCCCTCCCCCGGGGCGAACTGGATTCCCCGCCTTGCCACCGTCAAGCGGATCGCCGGACGGCTCCTCCGCGCGCACCGCGGCGGCCACCTGGACATCGGGGGGTCCCAAGTGGACTCGTGCGTGGAGGTGCTCACCCGGGGGTTCGTGCCCACCCACCTGCGGCGGATCATGGGCGCCATGTGGCTCAAGCACGGCGCGGAGATCGCCGCCGGAGGGTGGGAGGAGCCTACCCGCCGCAAACCCGTGGACGACGAACTCGACGCCATGGTCCCCCCGGTTGTAGAGTAGGGCCGTGGCCGCCGCGAACATCGTGATCACCCAGAGTGGCGTGCGTGGTGCTCCCGGCGTGAGCCGCGACGACATCGCACTGTTCTCCGGCGCCAATCCAGTGGTGCTGTCCAACGCCGACGACAACGGGGTGCGGGGGTGGCGGTGGACCCTCCTGTCTGTTCCCCGCGGTTCCAGCGCGGTCCTGTCCAACGTGGTGGCCGCGCAGCCCACCTTGGAGCCGGACATCGAGGGGACGTACCTGATCCAACTCCAGGTGAACGAGGGGCTCACCGGGGAGGTGGACACCGTGGCGGTGGCGGTGCGCAACGCACCGATCACGATCGGCCCGGACACGTTCAACACCCGGTACATCGCAAGCGCCGAGACCGTGGAGGCCAACTGGGAGGCCGCGTGGGCCAACCCTGGCAACCCCAACGATACCGGGTGGTGGGAGGACTTGGACCAGTGGCTTCACCTCCTCCAGGCCGTGGCCGGGGCGATCGGCGGCAGCGGCGGCGGGACCGAGGCCATCACCAACCCCGCCCTCACGGGAGGGCCTGGGGACACACTGTCCCCCGCGCTCGGTGAGCGGGTGGTGTTTATCAACTCCGGCCCGTTTCCCTTCCCCCCGCCCATGTCCCTGGTCCTCCCAGAGATCACCCCCGCGGAAGCGGGCGGCGGCCGGCGGTGTTCCGTGGTCCTTCCCTTCGGCAACCCCTCCGCGGACCTGGAGATCACCCTGGCGGGCGGGGATGACTCCATCGTGGACTTCCTGACCGCCGCTGCCCCAGCGCCCGCCCTCACGTACCCCGCGGGGACGTTCACCGGGTACACGGTGATCCAGTGGGAGGCGGTCAAGGACTTCACCCCGCCGCCGCCGGGGACGGTGCTCTCTGTGGTGCCGGACACCTTCGCAGGGCCCAACCCCGCCCCCGTGCCCATCGTGATCAGCGGAACCGGTGGCACCCTTCCCGCCCTGCTCGACATCGCCGTGCTCCTGATCCCCCAAGGGCCCGGGTTCCCCCTGTTCCTCAACGTGACGGCAGCGGACCAGCCTGGGGGACCCGGCACCCCGTGGACGATCGACGCGGAAATCTTCGCGTTCGACCTCGCGGGGGTCCCCAACCTGTACGACCTCCAGATCCAAGACAACAGCGGGTTCCCGCCTGCGAACTTTGCCATCCTCAATGGGGCGTTCGGTGACTCCACCCCCGCAGCGCCATCTGGTCCCCTCGTGGACTTGTGGCTCCCCGAGTACAACACGGGGGGCGGTGGTGGTGGTGGCCGATGGGACGAGGTGCTCGCCGCCGGGCCCAACACCAATGGCAACGACGGGTTCGTCAACCTGGAAGACTGGCTGTTCTGGGACCCCTACGAGTCCACCCCCCTGGGCGACCCCACCACGGAGCCAAGCGGCCGCCCCTTGGGCCTCACGGACACGTTCCATGGCAAGGGTGTGCGCCGCGCCACGCTGTTCCCCATCGGAGGGGACCCTCCGGTCCCGTTCCACGCCAACATCGGAGCACCGATCTACACGTGGAGCCCGGCGGCAGACGGGGCCAACTGGAAGATCCACATTCGCGCCGTGGTGTCGCGTAAGGAGGAGACGCTATCCCCTGCCCCCACCCGCATCGGGGTCCTGGAGGAGGTGTGGGAGTACACGTTCGGGGTGTGGACCAAGGTGGAGACGATCGTCAAGAGCGCCGACATCGGGGCCGACATCCAGTTTGGACCGGACGTGTTCGCCCCGGACGCGTCGATCTACCTCCAAGGACTCAACGTGGCCGCGCCTGGCCCCCCGCTCACGTACACCGGGTACGTGGAGTACACCGTGGTGGACGGATACCCAGCGAGCTAGCCCATGTCCCGCAAGCAGAACACGTGGTCCTTCGCTAACGCAGACCAACTCACCTCCTTCATCGGCGCGGGGAGCATCGGTGCCGTTCATGGGGACTTCGCCATCCTGGAGGACACGGGGCAGCGGTACGTGTACCGGGCGCCCCCGGTGAACGCGTGGGAGCCGATCGACAGGCCCCAGGCCATCGCCACGGTGGACAGCGTCACCACTGCGATCGACTTCGCCAACGGGCGCAACGTCCACCTGGACATCAGCGCCCAGGCGAGCGCCGCGGACTTCACGTTGTCCAACGCCGTAGCGGGGATCACCTACGTCCTTCGGTTCGCCAACGGGCCGGGGGTGGGGATCGGGTCCACGTGGCCCGCCAACGTCCTGTGGCCTGGCGGCAGCGCGCCGGCGATCGACCCCACCGCCCTGATCCGCCTGTACTACGACGGCACCAACTTCTACGGCGTGGGGGACAGCAACTTCCTGTAGGAGCCCCGCCATGAGCTACCCCAACCCCACCCCGTTCGGCCCGTACCTCCCCGACCGCCGGCTGGTCATGCCCCCCATGCCTGTGCCGATCCCCATCGGCCGGATTGCGGACTTCCCGGGGTACCTGGGGCCGAGCTTGATCATCCCTCTCCAGATCCAGCGGGGGGACAGCCTGCGGTGGGTGTTTCGTGCGTACCGCGAAGTGACAGGCGCCCCCGGCGCGGGTTGTGTGGATCCCGACTACCCCTACGGTCGGGGCACCGGGCCCCAGGCGCTCACGGGACTCCAGGGGCGGGCGGTGATTCGGCGGGCCAAAGATCACCCCCAGGAATGGGCCCTGGCGGTGGCGGTGGATCAGACCAGCGGCACCCCCACGAGCGGCCAGATCATCGTGACCGCCCCGGCCAACGAGACTCGGCTGTACCCCGACCACGGGGTGTGGGACTTGGAACTGAACGACGGGACGGACGTGCTCCGCAAGACCGTGGCGGAAGGCCCCGTGGCCTTCAACCGGGACACCGCCATCTAGTCTCGACACCGCCGTGGCGCGCGGTGTAGGCTCCTCCCATGGCGCGAGAGACCCAAGCACGACCCGCCCTCCGCGAACGCCTCGGCAAGTGGGATGCCTCCCGCGCCGGGGACCTCGTGGGGGTCAAGACCCAGGACGTACCGGACGGGAGCACCGCCGGGAATGACGTGGAGGCCGACCCCGAGGCCAACCTCCACGTGAGCCGCGAGGCCACCGACGCGCACGCGTTCGTGGGCCTAGACCTCACCGATGAGGCGGTTCAGCCCATCCCCCACACCTTCAAGCGATCGGCGGCGGCCACCGAGGTGACCACCATCACCCTGGCCCAGCCGATCGACGGCAACACATCGTACACCCTGGACACGGCCGGCGCCGCGATCACGGTGATGCCCGTGGTGGGGTCGCCCACGCCCGCGTGGGAACTGGTGGCCGCGATCGGCACCGTCACCGCCGTCCCGTAGTACACTGGGCGCGTGACCGCGTTCGGCCAGTCGCCGCTGGGTACTGGGCCTGGCCCCTTCGGGGGACCGGGCCTGATCACTGTGCTCGGCGTCCTCCCCTTGTCCAACGGGGAGTTCGTGGTGGTGTTCGACACCCCGCCCGAAGTGCTGGATCCCCAGGCGTTCACGAGCGCCACCAATGAGGAGAACTTCGCGCTGGCCGCCATCGACCCGAGCTACACCGCCACGGACGGAACCGTGGTGGTGCCGCCGGGCGAGTTCGTCCCCACCCGGTTCCCCAAAAGCGCCATCGCGAGCGAGGACCCAGACGGTGACCCCACCCAGATCGTGGTGGCCGCCGACTCGGCACTCCAGCCGCGGGTGCGATACGAGGTGACCATCTCCCCGTCGATCTGCGGCGCCAACGGGGAGACGTTCGCCGGGCCCAACGTGTTTGAGTTCCGGGCCCCAGGCCTGTCCCGCCAGTTGAGCGTGACGGAGATCTCGCAGGAGCGGTACCGGGACTTCGACTACATCATCGAGCCCCGGCCAGGGGAGGTGTCCCAGGTGTACCGGCAGGATGCCAACGGGGACATCGGCCTCCAGGACGCAGTGACCAGCCTCCGCAAGCGGATTTACCGCAGGGTGTTTACGGACCCCGGCGCGTTCTCGTGGCTCCCGGAGTACGGGGTGGGGGTCAAGGTGAAGTCCCTGGCCCGCGCCGGACGGCTCCAAGAACTGGCGGGGCTGATCGCAGAGCAGATCAAGGCCGAGCCGGACGTGGTGAACGCGGGGGTGGAAGTGTCCGTGGACCGCACGGGGAGCGGCACGTTCGTCAACATCGCAGCGTTCGTCCAGCAACGGGACGCTACGACCCGGCGCCTACTGTTTTCCGAGCCCCTGTCCTGACGTGGTAAGCTGCCGCCGAGATGGCGGACGCACCCACCCAGCGCGACCTGTTCCTGGTAGGGCGCAACAACGCGCTCCTGAGCCCCACGCGCTTCGACCGCGCCATCATCGACACGGACGGGTCCGACGTAAACACCGTCCTCAACAGCAGCGCCGCCATGGGGGAGGAGGTGGTGCGGTACCTCCAGGTGAGCCTCAACGAGCTTGCCCTGGCCACGTCGCGCGGGGAGGCCCTGGACCGGTGGGTGTACGACCGGTACCAACTCACCCGCAAGGAGGCCACCAACGCGGTGGTCACGCTCTCCCTCCAGCGGTCGGACGGCACCATTGGGTTCACCATCCCGGAGGGGAGCCGGTTTGGCACCGAGGATGGGGTGGTGTTCGCCATCGTCAACGACGTGGCTTTCGGCGCGGGTGTCCTGGGTCCGCTCACCGTCTTGGCCACCGCCGAGCGCACGGGGCCGGAGGGCAACGTGAGCGAAGGGACGATCACCCAGGTGCTCACCGCCCAGGCGGACAGTTCCCTGGCGGTGACCAACCTCCAGGTGGCCGCGGGGGGCAACGAGCGGGAAACGGACGACGAGCTACGCGCCCGCGCCCGCGATTTTTTCGTGACCGCCCGCCGGGGCACCCGGGAGGCGATCGAGTTCGGCGCCACGGAGGTGGGGCGGGTGGACCAGGCCAGTGCGGAGGAGGTGTTCCAGGAGAGCACGGGCCTCCCGGGATACCGGGTCCTCCTCAACATCAGCGACCCGGACGGCCAGAGCAACGCCGCCCTGGGGGACGAGGTGGCCCGGAGCCTGGACGAGTACCGCGCCCTGGGAGTGCCCGTGAGCGTGGTGCCGGCGGTCCCCCAGTTCGTCAACATCGCCGCGAGCGGCCTCCAGTTCACCAGCGGCGCCAACACCACCCAGGTGCTCCAGAACGCCGCCAACGCGGTGCTCGCCCTGGTCAACGGCCTGGCCCCAGGCGCCACCCTCCGGTACGCAGACATCCTGCGCGTCCTGTCCAACACCGAGCAGTTGATCGTGCCCAACGGGGCCGTGTCCACCCCCGCGGGGGACTTGGTGCCCCTCACCGGCACGGTCATCCGTACCACCCGCGATCGGATCAGCCTCACGGGGTAGGCCATGGAGTTTCCCGCAGGACGATTCTGGTGCCCCCGGTGCGCCGCCATGACGGACTTCACAGTGGCCGAGGGCGCGAGCCCAGACGACCCCGAGTGCGCCCTGGAGTGCTGGGAGTGCGGCAAGGTCATGGACAAGGTGGTGGAGGAGATCGACCCCAAGACCCGCCTCCCCTACGCCACCCCCCGAGTGCGCCCCGCGATCAGCCGCGCCGAGCGTGAGCGGGCACGCGCCGAGATGCGTGCGGAGTTCCGCGCGCATGTGGAGCGCGGGGGCGCCCGGCGGGAGAACTTCACCAAGGGGAGGCGCCTGACCGATGGCTAAGACCCTCCCCGCGCCCGCAGGACCCCCCACCCCCGAGCAGTTGATCGAGGTGTGGCGCCGGGTGGTCCCCCGGGAGTACAGCGAGCCGTTCCTCAACGGGGGGAACGCCCCTGGCGACGCCCACCCGTCCTTCGCCTTGATCCGGTCCATGGCCTACCAGTGGGCCCAGGTGGCCGCCAAGGCCAACCGGTCCATCCAGGCCCGGTACCACCTCCCGAGCGCCATCCAGACGGACCTCCCCGCCTCCAGCGCCCGCGCGGCGGGGATCGCCCAAGGGGACGTTGTCCTCCGGCGCGTGGGGGACCGCAGTGATGCGCTGGTGATCGACCCCGGGCGGATGCGCCTGGCCGCGGATGGGGGCCGGTTCTACGTCAACCGGGACCGTGTGGTGTGGAACCCCGGGGACACCAACGACCGTACCGTGCGGTTCGTGTGCGAGGTGGTGGGGTTCATCGGCAACCTGGACCATCTGGCCAACCCCGAGGGGGGCCTGGACGTGGATCTGATCTCCATCGTGGACCAGGCCGGCGGTCGGGCCGCGGGGGAGGGGTCGATCCTGCTCCTGTCCCAGAGCGTCCTCCAGGACAGCGGGATTCCCGACCTATTCAACCCCGCCGACGTGGGCCTCCACGTGCGGATCGATACCGCCGCCACCCCCAGCAACGTGGGGCGGTTCATGCGGATCGTGGGGTTCGACTGGCCGGAACTGGAGATCCCCCTGGGGAGCGGCCGCTTCCCCCGCCGGGTGTTCCTGGAGGACGAGCGCCGGGTCAACACGGTGGAGGCCCTACAGGACGACGGCGGCGTGTTCACGGACTACGACATCCAGGCGCGCAACGAGAACGGGATCGGTGACGTTCCCCTGCTCCCCGCCGTGCCTGCGGTGGGGGACGCGTTCTACTTCGGGTTCACCGAGTTCACCACGGGGGTGGAGATCCGCCTAGACACGCCGGGGGTGGGCGACTGGACGATCGTGTGGGAATACTGGGACGGCCTGGCGTGGCAGCCCCTCCCAGACATTGACGACCCCACGGAGGGGTTCAAGCCCACGGCAGGAGCCGGCACGTACGACGTGCGGTGGACCATCCCCCTGGGGTGGCAGTCCCTCCTGTCCCCTGCGGGGTCCGGCCTCAACCTGTTCTACGCCCGTGCGCGGGTGGACGCGTTCGTGGCAGTCACGGACCCCCCGGCAGCCGGGCGGGTGGTGATGTACAACCCCCAGCCCCTCACCGCCGAGGCGGCGGACCCAGTGACCGGCACGGTCAAGTGGACCTTGCTCGACTACACCGCGGCCGGGGTGGGCCTGGAGATCGTGGAGGCCGAGCCGTTCACCGGCGGCCGGGACGACGACCTGTTCATCCTGGGGGACCAGCGAGGGCTGTACCAGCAGAACGGAGAGAGCGACGACGTGTTCCGGGACCGGGTGAGCCGCCTGGCCGACGTGGTGAGTCCCAACGCGATCCTCCGCGCCGTCAACCGGGTCCTTCGGCCGCTCGGCTTCCGAGGTGACGTGTGCGATGTGACGATCGGGGACACCGTGGGGGCGGGGTTCACCGGCCTGTTCTTCGACCTGGACCCCGCGCTCGCGCCCGAGATCGTGGCCGCGTTCGATATGTACGCGGCGGGGGACTTGTTCCCCAAGGACCCATGGCTCGTCCTCCAGTCCGCGCAGGAGGCATACGGCTGGTTCTTGGTCAAGGCGCCGTACCTTGGCGAGGGGGACTTCGGGATCTTCCTGGACGAGGGGCCGCTGTTCTTCGATGAGACGGTCCAGGTGTACTACGGCCCCAGCGCGTTCGGGTTCATGGATGGGTTCCCGATCGACGGCTATGCCACGTACGCGGCGATTTACTCCGCCGTGGACGCCATCCGAGCCGGTGGCGTAGGATTCACCCTCCTCCGCCGCGAAGACCTTACCGTCCCAGGAGCCTGCTAGTCATGCCCAGCAACAACCGCCGCCTGATCTTCAACACCCGTGAGCGCCTGCTGTCCACGGACCTCAACGACATGACCACCCTCCTCCACGCCAAGGGGACGGACGAGGTGGCGGCGGTTCTGAGCGGGGATCTGTACAAGAGCGGGGTGCCGGTGGCGGGCGTGGTGAGCGGCCTGCGGGTGTCGGCGGCCAACCCGGGGGTGGACCACACCGTGGCGATCACCCCGGGGGTGGCGTTCAAGAATGACACCCCGCCCACGAGCCTGGACAGCCCCTACCTCAAGGTGGAAACCCTGGCCACGTCCACCCTGGACTTGGCGGCGTTCGTGGACCCGGGCAATCCCCGGTGGGTGTGCATCGAGGTGGCCCCTGGTGACACGGCGGAGTTGGTGTCGGCGCGGGACATCTTCCAGCCGCCCCTGGGCACGTTCATCCCGGCCAACGTGGACAAGATCCGCCGCCCCGAGCCGGTGTTCTCGGTCAACGCGGGGGTCCCTGGGCCCACCCCCGCGTTCCCCCCGGGCAACCCTGGCCAGATCCCCCTGGCCTACGTGTACCTTCCGGCCGCGGCGGCGAGCGTGATCGCCACCGACGTGGTCCTGTGCCGCCCCCTATTCAACAGCACCACCCTCACGGCGGAGTTCACCAAGGACAAGGGTGGGATCAACGTCCTGGCGGCGGGCGGCGGCACGGTCCAGTTTCGGGAGTACACGATCAAGTTCCGCACCCAGGGCACGATCAGCCAGGTTCCCGCAGGGACGATCGCGGTGGCGAACTTCCCGGGCAACCCGGGATGGCGCCTGGGCGAGTCGTACCCCGTCACCGACGAGGTGATTTACGCGTACCTGATCGCGCCGCCGTATCCCGCGGGGTACGACGCCGACGTGGCGTTCAACCGGGAGTTCCTGGACGTGAGCGGCCGGATCCCGAGCAACACCCTGTCCGCGATCAACGGGGTGGTCATGTGGAGCAACGTGGCCCCGGTGGGGAGCACGTCCACGGGGCCTCACCCCGCGGGGTCGGTGAGCCTCAACGACCCCACGTGGGGCGGAGGTTCAACCCCTTTCACCAGCTACCTGGGGTCGGTCACCCACATCCAGTCCTTGGCGCCCGCCGGGCTCACCCAGCAGCTCACCCGCGCGGACCAAGTGCGGATCCTGGAGACCGCCAAGCTCCCCGAGGACCAGGACACCCAGACCGCGTCGTCGGTGGTGGGCCAGGTCGGGTCCTTGCGCAACCTGTCTCCCCTCCTCAACGGCACCGTGCATGGCGTGTTCGCCATCGTTCTCCCGGAGGCGTTCGAGTACAAGGTGCGGGTCCTGGACAACAACCTCCTCCAGGGGCAGAGCTACACGTTCAACATGACCGCTGCGGAGGAGCCCAACCAGAACCTGGCGGGTGTGTTCGTTGAACCGGTGGCCTTCGGCTACAGCAACAACGCCCTGGACAGCTACGCGCACCGGTACGAGTTCGACATCATGGCGGGCACCGCGGGGGCGATCACCTTCGACCACGCCTGCGGCATCGCCACCAACGCGGTCAACTTGGCCGTGGTGGGGTACCGGGACCGGATCCTTCAGCAACGATAGGAGGCGCCATGCCACTCAAGAAAGGCTACACCCCCAAGACGATCGGCAAGAACATCAAGACGGAGATGGCGGCGGGCAAGTCCAAGAAGCAGGCCACCGCCATCGCCCTGTCTACGGCCCGCAAAGCCGCGGCCGCGGCGGGCAAGAAGGGACCACCTCCGCCACCCGGCAAGGGGGCCGCTGGCAAGTCCAAGGCCGGCGGCAGCGGCAAGAAGTCCAAGGGGAAGTCCAAGGGAAAGAACACCACCACGGGGAGCAAGAAGAAGTGAGCCACGACCCAGCAGCAGAGAAGCGCGCCAAGATCAACCTCCCCCAGACGGGGCGGGGTAGCTCGGCGCAGAACGCCACCAAGGCACCCCCGCTCCAGCCGGCTCGCCAAGACGCCGCCACCCGGGGGCTGTCCTCCGGCAACGGCGGGGTCCAGGGGGCCGGAAAGGGGATGCGGAGCAAGTGACCATTCTGCGCACCACGGAGTGGGAGGGGGAGCACACCCGCCTGGTGCGCCTGGATGGCCTTCCCACGGGCCCCGGTCGGTACCGCGAGATCCGCGGCCGGGAGATTGAGACGGTGTTCGTTCACCAGTCGGCGGGCAATATGCTCCGCGGCCAAAAGGCAGCCGAGCGGATCAGCTGGTTCCACACGGCGCCGCCGAAGTACAAGCTCAACCCGGACGGGTCGATCCGCACCCGCATGGTGCGGGGCAAGCCCCGCAAGTGGTGGATCGGCGGCGGGCGAGGGTGGCCGGGCGCCGGGTACACGTTCGTGATCCCCGCCTTCCCCGACACCGTGGAGGGCAAGCTGGAGGTGTACCGCCTCCATCCCGACGAGACGGTCAGCTACCACACCGGCGGCCGCAACAACCGCCGCGGGGTGGCCGTGTGTGTGGCGGGCCTGTACCGCACCCGGCACGGCAAGAGCCGCGGCCAGGAGGCCCCGGACCCCACGGCGCAGATGGCCCTCCAGGAGTTGGTGTTCGACTACCTCCTCCCCCGGTATGGGCTCACCCCCGGGCCTGGGGATCCTGACGCCCTGTGCGGCCACTTCGACGCAGGGAAGGCCGCGTGCCCTGGGGACTGGATGGAGCAGTGGGTGCGGTTCATGCGGGGGGAGGACGTGCCAGACCCCCGCACGGACGGCGTGCTGGTGGACCCACGAGACCGGGACGACGAGATCGACCGCCGTCCCCTGGACACGCACGCTCAACGGCAGGCAGCCCTGGTGGAGCTAGGGTTCGACCTGGGGCCGTGGGGGCCCAACGGGGACGGGGTGGACGGGTCCTGGGGGGAGGACTCCAAGGGGGCCCTGCTCGCGTTCCAGGACACCGCCGAGATCAAGGTAGACGGCCGGTGGGGCGGCCAGACTGAGGCCGCGGTGCGGATCGCCTTGGCACAAAACGCCGCGGGGAAGTGGCCCCCGGGGAGCTAGGATCACGACATGACCACCGACGACCTCCGCCACGAGATCACCCGGGATGTCAACACCACCCTGGAGGCCAAGCTGTCCGAACTCCGCGCTTACCAGGAGCAGATGGAGGCGGAGAAGGACAAGAAGCGGAAGGAGGAGGAGGCTGCCCGCAAGAAGGTCCAGGACGACGCGGTGAGCCAACTCCTCCAGCTCCAGGTGAAGGAGGCGGAGGAGCGAGCCAAGCGCCAGGGGTTGTGGAACAAGATCCTGGCCGCGCTCGCGGTGATCCTCACGGGGGTGGCGGGCACGGTGGGAGTAGTGGCCACCCGGGCGCCGACCCCGAAGCAAAAGGAGCAGGAAGCCGCGCCTGTGATCGAACGGGTGGAGCAGGAGGGGGCCCAGATCGAGAAGCGGATCAAGGCCAACGAGGACAAGGTGGAGCGGCTCAAGGACTTGGCGCTGGAACAGCAGGTGCAGATCTCGGACTCGTCCGAGTACATCGTCAAGAAGATCGACGCGGCCCACCCCAGGACTGCCGACGACGTGGAGCGCCCCAAGACCATGGACGCCGCCAAGACCAAGGCCGACGCGATCAAGAAGAAGCGAGCCTCCGAACAGCGGGAGGCGATCGAGGCGGAGGTTGACCCCTTCGCCGGCCTGGAGTAGCGCACCAGCCGCGTGGTACCCTGGCCAGGTGCCAGGATCGCAACTCATTCAGTACGGGGAGAAGGAGGGTCAGGGGGCCATCCTGATCGACGTGGACGACGTGGACCTCCAGGACGAGGCGTCCCTGGTGGCCGCGGTGGCCGCCAACCGCCTCCCCGGGGCCAGCGTGGTGATGCTCACGGGGACCGTTCCGTGGGGGTCCAAGGAACTGGACAGGTGCCTCCTCATGCTCGGCGCCGACGCCCGCACGTCCAACGTGGAGGTGTGGGTCCGCCGGCCAGTGAGCGAGCACCGGTGGAGCGCCCAGCCGCTGTGGTGGGTCCACGACGTGAGCGAGATCCTGTGCGCTCCCCGCGCCACCCAAGCGGTGATCCACGCCCTCAACGCCATCCCGTTCGTCCCGCCGCCCGCCGAGGTGGTGGCGATCGACCCCCACCCCGACACGATCTCGGCGGTGAGCCTGGACGAGGTGGCCACCCGCCTGGATGCGGGGTGCGGTTGGCTGTACGTGGAACGAGGCTCCAAGGCCGCGGCTGTGGCGGAACGCGAGGTGTTCCGCGCCGCGACCCTGTGGGGGGTGCGGTACCGTGGGGCGGCGTAACCTGAGCGCCGTTCCCAACATCGCGGGGCGGCCAGAGGACACGATCACCCCCCAGCAGTACAAGGTGGGGTGGGACTTGGTGAGCACCGGTCACACGGTGCAGCAGGTGCTGAGCGCCACCGGCCTGTCCCGGCCGCAGTTGGCGTGGCTCATGAAGGTGGGGGACGAGAGCCGGGGGATGGCCTCGTACCAGGGGCGGATCGCGGAACTGTCCGCCAAGATCCGCTCTCGCGCCCAAGATGCTGCCGACGCGGTGGGGAGCGGGTCGGTGGACCACCTCAAGCGGGCCGTGGAGATCGGCGGGGTGGCCCAGACGATCGCCCGCAACCTCATGGCAGCCCACCTCAAGCATCGGGTGGGCCCGGCCAGCGAACGGATCCGCGCCGGGAAGGGGACCGACAAGGACTTGGCCCAGATGGCCATGCCCCACTCCATGCGGGAAACCCTCAAGGCCCTGCGCCCGTTCACCGATTTCAGCGAGACCGCGCGCGCGTTCCGCATCGTGTTCGACTCGCCGCACCAAGGACAGGACCCCCTGTCCCAACTGCCCAAGGAAGCCCGCCTGGACCTGTCCGGGGAAGCCCTCCTGCCCGCCGCCACCGCGCTGGTGGAGGAGTTGGTGGGGGAGGACGTGGGCCACGACATCCTGGACGACCTACTCCCCGAGTTCCGCGGGTGGACCGAGGAGGACATCGAGCACTTTGCGGAGACGGGGGAGCGCCCCGCCCGTGACTTCGGGGACGACGACCCGCTACCCTTGCCAACGGCGCCGGACGACGTGATCGACGTGGAACCGGCCAAGGAGACCGACCATGAAGCACGTGACCCAGTTCCTCCTCAAGACCCTGACCAGCCGTAAGTTCTGGGCGGCGGTGGCAGCCAGCCTCCCGTTCGCCCTCAACGAGGACTGGACCAACTTCGCCCTGGTGTGGATGAGCTACGCCGGCATCCAGGGCGCCGTGGATGCCTCCGAGCGCGTGGGGACGCAGAAGGCCATCACCGCCGCCGATGCGGCCAAGGCCGTGGGTGCAGGCCTGGAGGATGGGGTCCCCCAGTCCAAGGAGGAGATCCTTGCTGCGATCCAGGCCGTCGCGGCCGACCTGGCCAAGGACGAGCCGGGGACACCCTCCCCGGAGATCGACAGCGACCTCACCCCTGTGGATGGAGCGGTAGAGGAACCCGGGGATGCCTAGCCCCAACGCCACCCCCAAGGATGTCGCCCTCCTGACCTCCGCCGGCGCGCCCGTGGACGCCGCGGGGGCGTACCTGGGCCAACTGGCCCCCCAACTGGACGACCAGGGCGCCGCGGACCACGTGGCCCGCCTGTCCCTGTATCTCCAGGAGGAGGCCATGCACCTGCGCTCCATGGCGCGGGCCAAGCTGGAGTACCTCCAGGAGCAGTGGGACAAGGAGGACGGGGAGAGCGCGCCCGTCGATCACGACTGGCTGTACGCGGTGTACGACCAGCGGGCCGTCACCGACCGCGGCGCCGACAACGTGAAGTGGTACAACCCGTTCACGGACGAGAACGACTCGTCCGGCAGCACCCGCAACACCTACAAGCGGGGGATCTGCTTCCACCACACCGCGGTGGCCGGGGGGTTCGGCACCCACGGATCCCGCCGGGACTACTGGGAGAAGCAGATCGACAGCGGCCTATGGACTCCCAAGGTCCCCCAGCCCAACGGCAAGATGGTCCAGACGGAGTGGATCGACCAACCCCGTGGCGCCGCATGGGAGGAGCTGTCCGCCGCCGAGCGGGATCAAGCGTGGGTTCGGGCCATGGCGTTGGCCGACCGGTATCGGGGGTACAAGCCCCAGCAGTACAACACCGGCGTGCCGTACCACGTGGTGAGTGGCGCCAACTCGGTCCTGTACCTCAACCTGCCGTTCCGGTGGGTCACCTGGCATGGCAACGGCGCCAACAACTGGTACTTGGGCTTCGCCTGGGACGCCAACAGCAACGACGACAACCTGCACGAGGAGGATATGGAAGCCGACGTGCGCAGGGTGATCGAGATCGGCCGCGGTGAGGGGCACTTCGCTGACGGCCTGGAGTTCACCATGCACTGCGCCTTCACCAACAAGCCCACGGACGCGGGGCGCAAGTTCGCGGAGTTCCTGGTGGACCTGGCCGACAAGGTGGGCGCCACGATCCGCATGGACTACAAGGCCAAGGACAGCTACTCGTCCTTCAACGACGTGCTCGCGGCGTGAACCCACTCCAGGCAGAGGAACGTGCCCGGCTCCGCCTGCGGCAGCAGGTGCTCCGGGCGCGGCGGGACAGCGTGGAGTTCGTCCACCGGATCGGCCGCCAGGAGGGGGACCGGCCGATCCGCATGGGCAAGGTCCACGTGGAGTGGCACCGGCTCATGGACGAGCACGACCGGTGCGTCCTGTTCGCGCCGGTGGGCCACGGCAAGAGCAACCAGATCACCCGGTGGCGCCTGCTGTACGAGATGGGGCGCAACCCCAACATCCGCATCGGGGTGATCTCGGTGAGCAAGAGCGGCGTCCCCTCCAAGTTCCTGTCCGCGATCAAGGCGGACATCGAGACCAACAAGTGGCTGCGGGTGGTGTTCCCCCACCTCAAGCGGCAGCGGAAGGGTCAGCGCATGTGGAACGACGAGGGGATCATCATTGAGCGCACCCTGTCCCTCCCCGACCCCACGGTCCAGATGTTCGGCCTGTACGGCAAGATCCTGGGCTCCCGCCTGGACCTGATCGTTATTGACGACATCTGCAACCTGGAGAACACCATGACCGAGCGCTCCCGGGACAAGATGTGGGAGTGGGTGAGCGGCGAGGTGCTGTCCCGCCTGCCGCGGGAGAGCGGCCGCGTGTGGGCGGTGGGCCACGTGTGGCACCGGGAGGACGTGCTCCACCGACTGTCCCGGATCGAGGGCTACCACACCCGCAAGTACAGCGCGTTTGTCCCTGCGGAGGTTGGCGAGGCGCCGTTGATCCCAGAAATGTGGTCGATCAGCGGCCTGCGCCGCCGGGAGCAGGAGCTTGGCCGCTTGGCGCCCAACATGCTCCGCAACGTGATCCCCGCCTACGACGACGCCCGGATCAAGGCGTCGGCCATCGAGCGGTGCCTCCTCCGCGGCCGCGGCGAATCCCTCAAGGACTCGTGGAACCCGGCGGACAGCCCCACGTTCACCGGGGTGGACTTGTCCGTGGCGAGCGGCACCGGGGGTGACCTGGCGTGTGTCTTCACCATCACCGTCCTCCCAGACGGCACCCGCCAGTTGCTCGACATCCGCGCCGGGCGGTGGACCGGGCCGCGGATCCTCCAGGAACTACTGGACGTGCATCGGCGGTTCGGTTCGCTGATCATGGTGGAGAACAACGCCGCGCAGGACTACCTGATCCAGTTCGCGGGGGAACTGTCCACCTTGCCCCTCAAGCGCCACACCACCACGGCGCGCAACAAGTACCACATGGCCTTCGGGATCGAGTCCCTGGGGACGGAGTTCGACCAGGGGAAGTGGATGATTCCCTGCGACGACAACCTCGTGCCGCCGCCGGAGGTGGCCGAGTGGCTCCGAGAGTGCCAGGCCTACACCCCCAGGGAGCACACCGGCGACCGCCTGATCGCGTCCTGGATCGCGCGGGAGTGCGCCCGGCAGGCAGGGTACGCGGGAGGGGCCTGGACGTACCAGGACGACGCGGTCTACACCAACGTGGACACCCTGGTGCGGTGATCTGGTAGGGTACCCCCATGGCAGAGCAGGGCTCCAGCGGCGTGATGCGCGACGGCAAGGTGGTCACCCTTGCCGACCATGCCGGCGCGGAGGCCGGCAACGGCTTGGTGCGGGAGTACCTGTCCGCCATGCGAGTCCTGGGCCTGGAGGAGGACGACCGGTGCGTCATGCTCCGCCACTGCCAGTCGTTCTACGACGGCACCCAGCACGACCACACCGGCATGGACTGGAACGGGATCCCCCGGGACCCCGGGGTGGGGTACCTCCACGAGCGGCTAAAGCCCCAGGGGTTCGTGCCGGTCAACTCCAGCCAGTACGCAGCGCGCAAGCCGGACGCCCCCGTCCCCTTGGCGCGCCAGGTGGTGTCTCGGTTCACGGAGATGCTCCTCGGTGAGGGGCGGTGCCCCTCAATCCGGGTTCCCAGTGACCCCGCGAGCGAGGAGTACCTGGAGGCGGTATTCAAGTGCGCCGATCTGTGGGACGTGCTCGCGGAGGCTCGCGATGTGGCGGGCGCGTGCGGAACCGCGGCGGTGGCGGTGGGGATCACCGCCGGATGGATCAACGCCGAGGTGCTCCACCCCCGCAACTTGTGGGTGGCCGAGTGGGACAACGACGACCCCGGGTGGGCGCCGCGGGTGGTGGTGGAGCAGTACAAGGCCACCGTCCAGGTGCTCGATGACGGGGACGACGGCAACGGGCGCCTCAAGAGCGTGGACGTTTGGCGTACCCGCGCGTGGACCCCCGAGGAAGTGGTGTACTACGAGGACGTTCCGTGCGGCGACGTGCCCGACGACGGGATCCCCGAGCGAGAGCGCAAGCCCCACAAGTTCGGCGCGTGCCCCGTGGTGTGGTACCAGAACACCCGGGTCACCGCGTGCCCGGACGGCAAGCCCGACTGCGAGGGGACGTGGCCCCTCCTGGACAAGCTCGACCGCCTCCAGTCCCAGGTGTACAAGGCGGCCATCGCCAACACCGACCCCACCTTGGTGATCAAGGAGCCCCGGCACAGCCGTCGCCGCAACTCGATCATCCAGAAGGGGTCCACCGGCGCCATCCCCCTTCCCCCGGAGGGGTCGGCGGAGTACCTGGAGATGCAGGGCACGTCCGTCAAGGTGGGCCTGGAGGGGATCAACGCGCTGGTGAGCGAAGTCCTCCAGACGGTGGAGTGCGTGGTGATCTCCCCGGAGTACGCCAAGGCCTACCAGAGCGGCGAAGCCCTCCAGATTCTGTGGCGGTCCATGGAGAGCCGCGCCAACCGCCTCCGCGTCACCCTGGGCACCGCGATCCAGCGCCTGTGCTGGCTGATCCTGGAGGTGGGGACGGCCCACAAAGTGGCCAACGTGGAGGTGGTGGACCTCTCCAACCCGGAGAACTACCGCGGCCAGATCCTCCTGCCCCCGCGGCGAGTGGTGGAGGAGCCCGAGCCCCCAGACCCCCCGGAGCCCGGGGAGCCCCCGCCGCCCAAGCCCGAACCTGTGGTCACGTGGGAGCCCCACGACCCTGGCAACGCCCAAGCGCACGTGGTGCTGGACTGGCCGCCGTACTGGACCCCCACGGCCCAGCAGATCCTCGCGAGCGCCCAGGCCATGGCCACGGCCACCACCGCCAAGCAGATCATCAGCGCCGAGACCGCCACCCGCCACCTGGCCCAGATGATGGGCCATGACGGGGACGAGGAGGTGCGCCTCCTGGAGGCCGAGAAGGACAGCGGCATGGCCAAGATGATGGCCATGGGCGCCACCCTCAACGGGGTCCCGGACGACGTAGACGACGACGAGGACGAGGACGATGGGGACGGGGACGGCGACGGTGACGACGAGCCGCGGCCGCCCCAAAACCCCGCCAACGCAGCCCAGGCGGACGGGGACGGTGATGGTGACGCGTGAGCGCCGAGATCCGCGAGCTGTTCCAGGCGCAGTCTGACGCGGTCCAGAACCTGTCCGCCCAGGCGCAAAAGCGCGCCCTACGGATCACCCAGGCGCGCCTCAAGGCGATCCGCAAGGAACTCCAGCGCCTGGAGCCTGGGTCGTGGGGGTACGCGTCCCGCGCGGCCACCATGCGCCAGTTGCAGGTAGCCGTGGGGGAACTGGCGGTCCTCCAGGGCCAGGCCCTCCAGGGCCACCTCCGCAAGGTGGGCGGGGTGTCGGCCCGCACCGCGGCCCAGACCCTGCGCCAACTGGACAAGCACTACGCAGGGGTGGTGCGCCCCCTTCGGTTCGACACCACCCGGTGGATCACGGAGAACGCCCAGATGGCAAGCCAGGTGCGCCTCCGGGAGTACAGCCAGTCCTTTGCTCGGTACGGCTCCCGCACCGTGTCCCGGATCGAGGAGGAGATCGCCGGCACCATTCTCACCGGGGAACCCTGGTGGAAGGCGCGGCAGAAAGTGTGGCAGGCCACCCGGCACGTCGTTGGGGATAACCAGTGGATGGTGGATCGGATCTGCCGCACGGAGACGGCGGCCGCGTACAACGGCACCCAACTGGCCGCCATGATGGAGGAGGACGTAGACCCCGACGACCGCATGATGAAGCGCCTGGTGGCCACGTTCGACGGGCGGACGGGCAAGGACTCCGTGATGCTCCACGGTCAGACGGTGCCTGTGGACAAGCCGTTCGTGGACCCCTACTTCGGCAAGGAGTACATGGCGCCGCCCAACCGCCCCAACGACCGCGAGGTGATCGTCCCGTGGCGCCAGTCCTTCGGGGAGATGTACGCCGGGGGGAGCGAGGGGTTCATCGCGGACACCGCCGCCACGGACGAGTGGGGCGGCCCCGTGGTGGTGGCCGAAGGCAAGATGAGCGCCGCGGTTCAGCGGCGGCTCCGAGACCTGGCCAAGCGGAGCGCACAGCCCCGGAGCCTGGACGAGATCCGCCGCCAGATGGTCCGGGGGCAACTGGCCGACCTCCGCCGCCAGATGGACCAGTACCTCAAGATGCGCACGGGGATGACCGCGGAGGAGGCCCTTCGCCTGGACACCACCCTCACCGGCCTTCGGCGGTCCATCGCTGGCCTGGAGGACGAGGGGGTGATGCTCGACCTGCGGATCGCGGACGCCAAGGCCAAGTTGGACATGCCCGAGGGGACGTTCGCCAAGACCCACGCGGCGGCGGAGTACGGGGTCAACCCCAAGACGGTCAACGCGGCGGTGAAGAAGGGGGACCTCAAGTACATCGACGTGGAACTGCCTGGGGGGCGCGTGGTCAAGGGCTTCGACGCGCAGGAGTTCCACGAGTGGGCGCGGGACGCCAAGAAGGTCCGGGGGTGGGACAAGCCCTTCCCGCCCAAGCCCCCGCCCCGCAAGCCCATCCACAAGCCCAAGCCCCCCACCCCGCCCAAGCCCCCGGACCCAGTGCCGCCGCGGCCGCCCAAGGTCCCCACGGTGGACGGGGTGGCCGTCACCGATGGCCGCCTCACGATCACCCGCGCGGGCGCGTCGGTGCAGGACACGTGGGGGATCAACCCCAAGGCGATCAAGGCCGCCATCGACAGCGGGGACCTCAAGCTGATCAAGGTGGTGGGCCCTGACGGCAAGAAGACCAAGGGGTTCGACGCGGCGGAGTTTCAGGTGTGGGCCCGGGACGCCAAGAAGAAGCGGGGGTGGAAGGGGGACCACCCCGACATCACCGGCGGCAAGGTGGCCCCCAAGCCGGAACCGGGACCCAAGACCCCGCCCAAGCCCGCGCCCAAGCCCAAGGGGAAGGGCAAAACCGAGCCCAAGCCCAAGGCGCCCAAGCGCGTCCTGATCAGCAAGACCAAGGCCGCCAAGGAGGTGGGGGTGCCGGCCAAGGACATCAAGGCCGCCGTGGCCCGGGGTGAGTTGACGGAGTACGGGGCCAAGAAGCAACTGGACCTGGAGGAGGTCAAGGCCTGGGCCGCCAAGCACCAGGCCGGGCCCAAGCCCGGCAGGGCCATGGACCCCGCGCGGCGACCGGGGGCGTGGCGAGACAAGACCGCCACGGACATCATCGACCGCAAGGAACTTCTCCGCGCCACCAAGCGGATCGACGCGGACGACCTCAAGGAGGGAGCGGAGGTTCTGTGGAAGGGGAACATCCCCGCCCGGGTCAAGGAGATCGACGGCCAGTATGTGGTCCTGGACGTGGGCGGCGGCGCCACCATCGAGACCGCGATGGAACGGTACTCCGTCACCCTGTACACCGACAGCGCCGCGTTCCGCCGCCACCTGGGGGAGCCCAAGTCCAAGATCGAAGCCCTGCGGCGAGCCCAGGCGCGGATGGAGGCCCACCATCACCAGGCTCGCCGCGGGAGTCCTGCGGATCGCTTGTACCGGGACGTGGGGGACAGCCGCCCGGACCTGGCCCAGGCGCGCACCGACGCGCGGGTGGCCGAGTTCAAGCAGGATCTCACCCGTGAGTTCCGGGTGGCGTACTCCGACGCCAAGATGGCCTCCACCGCGGATGGGGCCGGGCAGTTGCAGATCGGCAAGCCCCCCGACCTCCCCGAAGGCCTGCGGAGTCCAGTGGGGATGCGGCGTGATGGCAAGCCCGACGCACTGGCGTACCAGCCCGTGGAGGTGCGCAAGGAGGTGCAACGGCGCGCCAAGGCGGCCGGGAAAGTCCAAGGCCCCTCCCCCGAGTGGCGCGTGTTCGTGGAGGACACCCTCCAGGCGATGCACAAGGAGCGATCCGCGGTGGTCCGCAAGGCCATCGACGCCGATGAGGCCACGTTCATGGCGTCCAGAAAGCGCCAGCGGAAGGCCATGGCGGAACACGCCCGCAGGGGCCGCAAGTCCGACTACGCCCCCAAGCGGCTGGACGAGTGGGAGGAGATCGGCACGGAGATCCGCGGGACCGTGGCCCGGGAGACCCGCCAGTTGGTGGAGGACGTGGCGTGGGCGCCAGACCAGATCGACTGGATTCAGGCCCTCCCGCCCAAGGACGAGAGCGGGGGGACGTTCGCGTTCTGCGGCCCCGGCGGCGGGTATGGCGGGGACACCGCGGAACTCATGGCCAACGGCCAGCGGCGCCCCTTGACGTACTTCGGGTACGGCCAACGGTCCATGGGCAACCGCGCCCAGGTGATGCACAACTGGGAGCCGGGGGTGTTGGCCCACGCCGATGGGAAGATCGCCCACAACGCCATCCCCCGCGGCAAAGCCCGCAAGAAGCTCATGGACGACCTGGCCGACGCGGGGGTCACGGGCAAGGACGCCCACGCCGAGATCGCGCGATCGGCCGTGGTCCGCCACGAGTTCGGCCACGCCGTGGACCACAACCTCCAGCACCTGGCCCGCCAGGGCAACGCGGAGGCCCAGGCCGTCCTGGACTTGTGGGAGAACGCGGTCAAGCAGGTCAACCGGGCCACGTGGCCGGACCTGGGCGGCCGCCCCGGCAAGAAACTGCGCCACGACGCCGAGCCCAAGGACGGGACGTGGGGCCAGTTGAGCCGGTACGCGTCGAGCAACCCCCGGGTGGAGGGTCTGGCCGAGGCCTTCGCCATGGCCACGTTCGGGGACTGGGACACCATCCCCAAGCCCCTCCACCGACCCCTCCAGATCATGCTCGGCCTTCTCAAGCCGTGACAACGCCGGCGCCAAGGCGCAAGGTGGGACCATGGCAGAGCCCCAAGACCCCGGCCCCGTGGTGGACTACAACCCGATTTGCCGACACTGCATCCACTCCGGCGCCGGCAACGGCGAGGCCAAGTGGGACTGCGGCGCGTACCCCGATGGCGTCCCCCTGCGGATCCTCCAAGGTGACCCCCACGTGGGGGTGGCGAGCGACCAGGCAGGCACCCAGACTTTCACCCCGATCCCCTACATGATCCCCACCCTGCGCGGGATGGTGGCGGAGGGGGAACTGCCGCGGAAAGTGCTCTCCGCGCTGGGTTAGCCGGCATCCCCCGCGCCGCGGCGCCCTTGCTCGTGCCAGGAGGTGAGTTGACCGCGGCGCGGGGTGGCCTTTCCCAACGCTGCGCAGGTCCGCGCGGCCGCGTCAACCCCCCGCGGCCACCCTGTGCGCGGGGTGGGCTACCCCCCAAAAGTGCGCGTTTTGCGCACCCCCACGGGGGACTCCTAGAGGATGGGCCCCGGCTCGACCCCGCTCCTCCAGGCCGCCGGGGCACCGTGCAGGGGGGCTGCGTCCCGTGTTCGGTTATTTGGTGAAAATAACCGGGGAGGGGGTATATTTGAGACCCGGGGGACGGACCCCCGGGAGACACCACACCAACCCAAACCCAAGGAAACGAGACAGACCATGCAGGACTACACCACCACCCTCACCCACCGCGAGCTTCTCAACATCATGATCGCCGCCTGGTTCACCCCCGGCCGGAAGGGCTCCGCCGCGGTTGCCACCAACGACACCGCCGCGCCCCGCGGCCGCTCCGCCGCCGACACCGCCGACACCCCGGACGCCGACACCGCCCCGACCGACGCCGCGTGGGTCCGGGAACACGGTGCCGCGATCCCCTTCGGACTCAACCTGCTGGTGTGGGATGAGCCCGGAACCGGGAAGACCTCCGCGGTGGAGTTGCTCGGCTGGGTGTGCGGGTTCGACCACGTCCAGACGATCGCCCTCAACAACCGTGCCCCGGAGGACGTGGGCGGCTACGCGGTGCCCAACAAGACCCGGACGGGGATGACCAAGCTCCCCGACGGGTGGGTGGACGCCGCCAACGGCGCCCGCCGCTCCCTGGTCGTGTTTGACGAGTTCACCGTGGACGAGGACCGCCAGGCCGCCGCCCTCCGGGTGTTCTCCGAGCGGATGGCCGGGGAGTTCCGCATCCTCCCCCACGTGCGCACCGTGGCGCTCGCCAACCCCCCGATGTGCGCCGCCACCCCTAACGAGATCACCCCGCCCAACGCCAACCGGTTCGGGCACTGCACGTTCGTCCCCTTCAGTGAGGACGAGTTCGGTGACTGGCTGATCGCCGGCGCCGGGAGCCAGGAGATCGAGCAGATCGACCCCGACGCCCACGAGGCCCGCATCCTGGCCGCCTGGCCCGAGGCGTTCGGTAAGGCCGCCGCCCTGGTCAAGGGGTACCTGCGCCGGTTCCCCCACCACCTCCACCAGATGCCCAAGGGCCAGGGGTTCCGCAACCCTGGTGACGGTGAGGAGGACAACCTCCGGTGGGCGAGCCGCCGGATCTGGGAGAACGTGGCCCGTGCCGTTGCCTCCGCCGAGTGCCACGGCCTCACGGAGGTGGAGACGGACTCGTTCATCGGGTTCTTCCTTCCCGCCGGTATCGCCGCGGGGTTCAACACTTTCCGCCGTGAGCAGGACATCCCGGAGCCCCGCGCCCTCCTGACGGGGAACGCCAAGTTCCGCATCACCCCCAAGGTGGACCGGACCTTCGCGGTGCTGGAGATGTGCGCCGGGTTCCTGGCCAACACCACGGACCCCGCACGGGTGGACATGGCCCGGGTGTGGTGGGGCCTGGCCGCTGAGGTGCTGGAGCACACCCACGGGGGGAAGGACTTTGTGGTCCCCTCCGCCAAGATCATGGCCCGGCCCAAGGCCAAGGGCGGCGCCGGGCTGGGACAGGACGTGGTCCCCGAGGCCGCCCCGGTGGTGACCGCCTTGTACGACGTGCTCGCCGCGGAACGGGACGCCAAGCGGGCCGCCAAGTAGGACCACCACGGACTAGGAAAGGAACAGACCCATGACCACCGACGCCATCACCACCGCCACCCTGGACCCCGCGATCCGCCGCAAGGCCCGTGATGTCCTGTCCGTTGCCCGCGCGATCTTCCGGGGTCGCGCCCCCTACTGGTACAACGCCCTGTGCAAGTTGATCGTGGTGGAGGCCCCCGGGCTCGCCACCTACGCCGTGTCGAGCCGGGGACAGCTCCTCCACGACCCCTCCACCACGGTCCAGTGGGCCGACCAGTGGGGGACCGACACGATCGCCGGGGTCCTGGCCCATGAGGTGCTCCACATCATCCTGGAACACCTCCTCCGCCGGGGGAACCGGACACCCCGCCGCTGGAACATCGCCGCCGACTTGTTCATCAACTGCCTCCTCCGGGACGCGGGGTGGAAGCTCCCCCCGGTGGGCGTGTTCCCCGAGCAGTTCAAACACAAGACCACCGGCGCCCCCCTGCCCGGCGGCCTGACCGCGGACGAGTATTACGACCTCCTCCCCGACTACGAGAACGACCAGGGGGGTGACGCGGACAAGGACGGGAACGGCCAGGAGGGCCCGTGTAACGGCGACTGCGGCTCCGGTGCCGGCGGTGAGGCCATGCCGGAGGAGCCGGAGGCCGGTGCCAACGGTGGGTCGGACGGGGAACGGTCCCTGGACGAGCTTCGGAAGGCCGCCGAGGACGCGGCCCGTGAGACGGCCAACGCCGCCAAGTCCAACCCCGGTTCGGTGCCCGGTGCGATGCGCCGGTGGGCGGAACAGGCCCTCAAGCCCCCGGTGGTCCCCTGGACGCAGGTGCTCAACCGGGCCGGGACCGCGGTGATGGCCAAGGCCGGACGGGGGCGCCGTTCCTACCGCCGGCCCCACCGCCGCCAGTCGTGCATGGGCGCCCATCCCCGGACCCCGGTCCTCCCCTCCAGGGAGACCAACGTGTGCGACGTGTGGTTCGCGGTGGACACGAGCGGCTCGATGTCGGCCCGGGACCTCACCCGCGCCGCCTCCGAGATCGACTCGGTTCTCCGCCGCCGGAAGGGCCGGGTGGCCACCCTGGCGTGTGACGCCGCGGTCCAGGGTGAGCCCAAGACCGTCAAGTCCATCCAGGAGGTGCTTCCCATGCTCCGCGGCGGCGGGGGGACGGACTTCCGACCGATCTTCGCCAAGGTGATGGAACAACCGGCCAAGGCCCGTCCCGACCTCGTGGTGGTGATCACGGACGGGTTCGGCCCCGCCCCCGAAACGGCGCCGCCGGGGGTGGCGGTGATCTGGGTGATCACGGAGGGTGGCCGGGCCCCGGTGTCCTGGGGGGAGATCATCCACATCAACGAGTCCAAGTTGCGGGCGGCGTAGTCCCGCCTGCGGGTGTGGTGCCCATGGACCCCCGGGGGATCGACCCCCGGGGGTCGCTTTGTCTGGTGCCCCAGCACGCCCCGTCGAGCGAGCCCCATCCCTTCCCGGTCCCACGGTGGACCCCCGGGCACCCCGGGGCTCGCACGGGGGACGTGCGGTCCTGGACGAGGGTGGGGCCGGTAGCTGTCCGCCAAGGCTCCAGCAGACCCCCATTTCCAGCGTGCTGGGCCCCGCTCCAGTCGGAAGGGGAAGGTGAGACCCCTCCACCCGGGCCAGCGCCGGGGGGCCTGCGGAGCCTGCGGGGGCCTCGTGATCTGCCCCAGATCACCACTCCTGGCCGGGGTGGGCCCCTGGTGCTCGGAAGGGTACGCTGCCGTCTCGTTTGCGGGGTGCCACGGGGTGCTCCCGTAGGGGGTTCGCAGAAGGCCCCGCACAGGGGTGCTGCACCCCGCGGTGATACAGTTATTTTCACTTGATAACTAAACGGTAACGGTCCACCATGGTGACCCGGGGGTGGACCCCCCGCACGAAAGGAAACGACAGACCGATGAACACCGCTACCGCCACCGCTCGCATGACTCACAAGGACTTGACCGTTGCCCCGGAGACCAAGGGTGCCGCCATTGCCGGCCGCACCGCATGGTGGGACCTCCGCGGCCCCGTGGGGATCGACCGCGTCCACGACGTGCTCACCGCCGCCGGGGTCCCGGAGGACAAACTGCCGGGTGCCCCCACGGTGGCCCCCCGCCTGTTCCGGGCGTGTGAGGCCGTTGCCGACCGCGACCAGATGGTGCGCCCCGTGAAGTCCGGGACGTTCCGCGGAGGGTACGCCCTCATGACGGAGGGCCAGGACGCCAACGGGTTCCCCAAGGGGGGCACCGCGCTCGCGGTACGCGCCAGCCGGGATGACCAGGGGGTCCTCACCTTGGAGTTCTCCGACGCCGCCCACCCCAAGGCCAAGGCCCTTGCCGCCGAGTTCACCCGGGCCGGCGAGATGCTCACGGGCACGGACATCTCCGCCTGGCTCGCCACCACCCTGGTGCCTCTGTGCCTGGCGGTGCGCCTGCGCCAGTCCGGGGGGTTCTACTTCATCCCCGCCCCCCGGTGCGCCTTGTGGCTCGCCGCGGTGGAGGCCATTGCCTCGGTGACGGGGTGCGAGTTCTACGACCTGCCGGTCCACACCCAGGCCACCGCGATCCGGGCCGCCGTCAAGGCCATCCAGAACGAGGCGGAGGAGGGGTTCGCCAAGGTGGCCAAGAGCCTCCAGGACGGGACCGGCCGCCGGGGACTCCGGTCCCGGGAGCGGGAGATGGAGGCCCTTGCCGCCAAGCTCGCGGAGTACGAGGCGGTGCTGGGGGTCACCCTGGACTCGGTGAAGGCCAAGGCCAAGCTGGCCAAGAACAACGTGGCGCAGGCCCTCCTGGAGGACGACGAGGACTAGGACCCCCCGACCGACCGCGGGCCCGGCACGACCGGGCCTGCGTTCGCTCTGGACCCTTCGCGGAGGCCCCTGATGCACCTATCACCCACCATCTACGACACCCTCACTCCCGTGGTCGAGCAGGCCGTGCGCGCCACGTCGCGCCGTTGGTCCGACATGGACCCGGAAGACCTACGGCAGTTCGCCTGGCTCACCGTGCTGGAGAGCCTGCCCACGTTCGACCCCTCCAAGGGGAAGCTGGTCCACTACATGAGCCGGATCCTCAAGCGGAGCCTGCCCAACGAGGCCCGGCGCACCCTGTGCCCCGTCCGGGGACCCCGGAACAAGGAACACACCATCCCCGCCGCGGCCGTCCGCAAGACGAGCGGGGAAGTGGCCGACGCCGCACTGCTCGGCTGCGCCGCGGCGGTGTTCCGCCCCGATGTGGCCCTGGACGCCTACCGCATGGCCAAGGCGGCCCGGGAGGCCGTGGCCGCGGTGACCCGCGACCAGCCGGAGGTGGCCGCCGCGGTCCTGTCCGGGGGAGACATCGGCCCCCGCCACCTGGCCGCCGCGTTCGGCGGTGCCCCGGAGGACTACCAGGCCGCCACCCGTCGCGTGTACCAAGACCTGCGTGGTATCCTCACGGTGCGCCTGCGCCAGGACTTGCGTGACACCTCGACTTGAACCTGCCCTCGACCTAGCTCTCGTGGCGGATCCGCCGCGGAACCCCAACGACATGCGCCCCCACGAGTATGAACTGCTCGTGGGGGCGATCCGCGCAGAGGGGTTCCTCCAGCCGGTGCTGGTGCGGGATCTCCTCCCTCCGGGAAGCTCCGCCGCCGACGCGCGAGATCCCGCGTCTCGTCTGTACGAGATCGTGGACGGGGTCCATCGCTGCCGCGCGGCCCGGGACGCCAACCTGTCCCACGTTCCGGCGGTGGTCCTCCCCATGGACTACCCCGAGGAGAAAGCGCGCCTCCTCCAGATCGGGATGAACCGTCTCCGGGGGGAGTTGGACTTGGTGGCCGTGGGGGAGACGCTCGCGGAGTTGAGCGAGCTTGTGCCGGACCTGGACCTTGCCCTGTCCGGGTTCACCGAGGCGGAGGTGGACGGCCTCCTGGCCGCCCAAAGCCCGATCAACCCCAACGACCTCCTGGGGGACGGGATGGACGCGCCGGATCCCGCCGACGCCCAGCCCGAGGCGGCGGTATTCATGCTGGAGATCCCCCTGGACTCCGCGGCGGAGTTGAAGGCCGCCAAGAAGTCCCTTCGCCGCGCGGGGGGCAAGGGGAACCGAGACTTGGCCAAAGGCCTCCGGGCGGCGCTAGGTCTGGGGGATGGCTGACCAGTACGCGTGCATCGCCGCCGACCCCCCGTGGGCCGAGCGCGGCGGCGGAAAGATCAAGCGGGGCGCCGACCGGCACTACCCCCTCCTATCCACCCCCCAGATCATCCAGGTGATGCTGTCCGCGCCCGCGTGGCGCCCCGCCGACAACGCGCACTTGTGGCTGTGGGTGACCAACAACTTCCTGGCGGACGGCCTCCACGTCATGCAGGCCCTGGGGTTCCGGTACGTCACCAACATGGTGTGGACCAAGATCAAGGCGGACGGGACAG
>Ga0180434_10000464_pt1 | contig 59694 bp, 74 predicted proteins | sample SS_ome_7_FD_132453 | JGI IMG/M metagenome (GOLD analysis project Ga0180434, IMG submission 132453) | Hypersaline lake sediment archaeal communities from the Salton Sea, California, USA - SS_1_D_2 metaG | ecosystem: Environmental > Aquatic > Non-marine Saline and Alkaline > Hypersaline >...
CCCCGGTTGTCGCCGATGACGAGCTGGTGCGGGACGTCGAGGTCGACCAGGTCTTGGCTCGTCGTGTTCACGGCGCAGACTCGAGCATACCCCAGTCGCTTGAACGCCTCGGTGATCCTGCCGCCGCCTTGGCCGGCGCCGATGAACGCCATGCGCAGAGCCGCGTCGAAGGCGTCCTCACGGAAGACTGCCTCGGTGTCTTCTGCATCCGGGTCCTCGACAGCAACCTCCTCGAAATCGGGTAGGTCGATGCCGGTCGTCGCTCGAGTCGGGGGAGTTTTCGCCTTCTCCTCTCGAGCGACCTGCTCCGGAGCCGCCGGGGCAGTCGGGTGGTCATACAACGGATCAGGAGCGGGGGCTCCACGCTTTCGTCCTTGTCTAGTCATCGTCTACCTCGCCCTTACGGTAGCAGAAATGACGAGGCGATCTCTACCCTCTGCATGGAGGAAGGCACGGGTCCAGGTTGCGGATGATGTGCCCGACCACCTCGGCGCACTGGGGAACGACGGAGTTGCCTAGGGCTCGAAGCCGAGCCCGGTCCATCCGGGCATGAAACCCATGAGGGCTTCGACGAACACCGGGTTCAGGGCCACCGTCACTGAGGTACGCTCCCCAGGCTGCCTGATCTCCGCACTCGGGAGGAAATGGGAATGGAGCGCGTCCGTCAGCGTGGTCCCCGGTTTGCCCTTCAACATGTAGCCTTGCCGTCTTGAGGATTTCGCGTCGGAAACGGTGGGGGTCGGCCAGATGGAAGTCGGCTGCGGACTGGTAGGCTGACTCGGGTCGGGTGGAGCGCCACTGCCTGAAGAGCTGCTCGGGCATGTGGTGGGGGTTGGCCGCGACAAGGAAGATGCGGGCGCGAACATGTGGCGCCCCCACATCCCTTGCTTCAATCGGGACCGGTAGGCTCGCATACTCGAGCCGTTCCAGGTCTCGTCGGACGGCATCGACCCATTTGTTGCCGCCTGACGCAACGTTTTCGACGACGACCCACCTCGGATGTAGTTCCTCAACGAGTCGAGAGAACTCGTACCAAAGCCCGCTACGAGAACCTGCAAGGCCACTTCGTGTACCTGCGGAGGAAATGTCTTGGCAAGGGAATCCCCCACACAGCAGGTCAGGTCGGGGTTGCCCTTCGGCTTCTCGGACATCGACTACGCTCCTGTCAACCTGCGGCCAGTGCTGCTCGAGCACCCGACGACAGAACTCGTTCTGTTCGACTTGCCAGAGTACAGGACCCAGACCGGCGAGCTCAAGACCGTGCTCGAGCCCACCGATCCCAGAGAAGAGGCTCCCGATCGAGAGCATCAGGCCCCTACGAATTGCTTCCAGATGTCGGGCGCGGCCTCGGGCAGACGCAGCGGCTCGAGAGGAAGACTGTTCGGGCGCCTCGGTACGCAGTGCAGGGTCATGCCGGCTTGGTCGGGCGTGCGGCCGTCCTTCTTGGAGTTGCACGCCTTGCAAGCCATCACGATGTTCGTCCACGTCGTCAGACCTCCCTGACACTTCGGGATGACGTGGTCGTACGTGAGCTTCGACAGCGGCAGCTTCCTCAAGCAGTACTGGCAGCGGTGTCCGTCACGAGCCGCGACGTTCGTCCGCGAGAACTTGATGCCCTTCTTCGCCGCGCCGAACGGTTTGCGCACGCGAATCACGGCGGGAAGATCCATTTCCACGCTTGGGCTTCGGACCGACTGGCCCGGATACCCCGCGAGCTGCTCGAACTTCCCCGTGTAGATGCCCGTTATCGCCTCCGTCCACGGGATGATCTGGATCGGCATGTACCAGCTCGTCAGCACCAGTGTTCTCGCTTCCATGACCTACCTCCGTCTCTTCTTTCTCATGATGTTTCTCCTCGAACACGACCCGGCCGTCTACGACGGGCCGTACCTTCAGACGCTCTCTCCAACGATGATCTGACGGGTAGGGGTGCAGCAAGTCCCTCATCAGGAAATCTGCTTCGTCCTCCGTCTCCACCACGATGCACAGGTAGCGCCGACGCAGTTCCATGTCTGCGACGGTCCATCCGTTCTTCCTCTTCACGCGCTTCGTGGTCATGGGTGCTCGGGGCGAGATTCGAACTCGCACTGGACGGGTTCTAAACCCGCTGCCGCTGCCAGTTGGGCTACCCGAGCCTACTTCAAACTGATGGGCTTGTGACGCTCGCCGGGAGGAATCGTCTTGGCTTCCGACGTCACGTGCACCGTGAGCTTCACCTGGACCCCTTCAGGCGTCCGCACGAGGACAGTCTGGCTTCCTCGAGGGCGTGCCGCACAGAGCAGGTTCTGGAGCTTCGCGGCGATGTGCCCGTCCAGGTAGACGTGGACCTCGTCACTCTTCTCCCTCACTTCGATCAGCTTGTTCATGGTGCGCGGAGAGGGAGTCGAACCCTCACAGGGACTATGCCCCACTTGGCCCTCAACCAAGCGTGTCTACCATTCCACCACCCGCGCGTGGGTGCTCAGAGCGGGACTCGAACCCGCACAGCCACAAGGGCCACCAGTTCCTGAGACTGGCGTGTCTACCATTCCACCACCTGAGCTCAGTGCCAACGGAGGGATTCGAACCCTCACTTGACCGCGTTTGAAACGGCTACCTCTGCCAGTTGGGCTACGTTGGCTCATCTCGCAATTCTCAAGTCGTCGAGCTCCGCGATGACCTCGGCGTCTATCTCCTCGCTCATCTTCTCGGCGAGCGACTTCGTGATCTCCTGCTCGACGCTGGGCATCGTGTTCTCGATGCACTCCAGCACGGCAAGCGTCTCCTTGGCGATCTGCTCTCGGAGCTCGCGTGAAGGGTTGCCGCAGTACTCGAACTCGATGCGCAGCACCTTCGGGTTGGCGTCGATGCTTTCCTTGTGGACAACCCGCCAGCTCTTCTCGAACTCCTCTCGGGAGCAGCCCATCTTCTGGACTTCCCCGTCCGTGAGCAGCACGAGAAGGTTGCCTTGCTCGACCGCCGTCACCCGCAGGGGGATGAACTCGGTCTCGGTCTCGTGGCCGGCCGGGACAGCGAAGACGATGTCGCCGGGACAGACGCTGGAGACGGGAGCCTCCTTCATGTGCATCACCGTCCGAGACTTGTCTTGGATGGTGTGCCACCGAGGGAACCGGACTAGTCGGAGACGATTCATTTCAACCCCAGCACGGCCTTGTCTTCGTCCGTGAGCTTCGCGAGCGCTTCCAACCGCTTGGTGGCCCACTTGTTAGCGTCCTGCCAGGACTCGACCTTGATGGGCTTGCTGCTCTGGGTCTGATCGAGCAGGTAGTGAACGAGGTCGAGCCCCTCGTCGTCGGCGAGCTCGAGGCAAAGCACCTTGCGGTCCGTGATGTGAACCTCGCCTCCCATCCCCGTGAGAATCATCGCGACGTTCTCGGCCACCGCCCGATCCGTGTAGAACCTGGTCTGCGCTGCGCCCTTGAGCACGACAGCCGTCTGGTAAACCGGGAAGATCGTACAGTTCCACGCTTTTCTCATGGTGCGCCTCGTGGGAATCGAACCCACCTCTGCGTCCTCGTCATGGACGTGCCCTCCCAGAAGGCTAGAGGCGCCGAATCAAAACCTTCCGCGCGTCGTCTGGAATGCGACCGCCCTTCTCGATCTTTCGCAGGACTTCGAACGCGAGCTTCTTGTTCTCGTCCGTGTCGATGATGGCGACCATGTCCCCCGACTTGCCGTTGCGCGGGCCGCGCAGTTCGAAGTCGAACCGCACATCCTCTTCCGACAGCAGTTCGTAGTCGTGCTCCTCGAGCAGAAGGTGCCCGTTGTGGCTCACCATGATCATGCTCGGCAACGTAACAGCTACCGGAGGGATTGTCAAGTAGGGGTGCCCGGAATCGAACCGGGCCTAGACGCATATAAGACGTCCTGATCCGACCAGAACCACACCCCCAGACGCACGAAAACCCTGGCTCCGTCTCGGGGGTCAGGGTCTCGCTATGTCCTGGTCACTGGCCCGCAAACCCGAAAGCCTGCGAACCCTGGCCCCTTCTGCTCCTTTTGAGAGCCGGGAACCACCCACCCTGTTCGGGTTGGGGTTTCCAAAGACAGGGAGGACTCTACTCAGCCCACGCGAACCGTCAAGAAAAATCGTACGCGGTGCACGCGGAGGGATTCGAACCCACACTTTGCCGGGTTTAGGCCGGTCGCCTCTGCCGTTGGGCTACGCGCGCAGCAGCTTGCCGAGGTCTTCCTCGAGCTTCTCGACCGTCATCGCCTCGAGCTTGCCCTCTGCGGACTCGTAACGGGCCCCTAAGCGCGGCAACGCGAAGCGGACGACGAATCGGTCGTCTTCCTCGTCACCGGCCCACAGGACGGCTTCTGCGACCGTCCAGGTGATGGGCTGCTCGAGCTCGAACTTCGGAGGTTGCTCGCCGCCTCCCACCGGGGCGTACGAGAGCGTGACGTGCGGGTTGTAGTCGGGGAACTTCTTGGAGAACGCCGCGCCGGCCGCGTCGAGGGCCTCGGCGAGTTTGCCACGGAGCTCGTGTAGTTCGTCGCTCCGCACCTTGCCGATGACCGGGACCTGACCAGGCTTCCAGTCGGGGTTCTCGGGGAAGGAGTCGACCTCGGCAACCGCGACCGGGAACGGCGCCGTGCTCTGGAAGACCGGAGCTATTGCTTCGATCGCCTTGCACACCTCGCCGATCGGGATCTTGTCGCCGAAGTACACGAGCGTGATGTGGTGCGAACCCTTGCCGACCGGGTCGCCGGGAACCTCGACATCGCTCAGGAGCTGTCGGATCTCACGGGGGACTGAGATACCTAGAAACGCCATGCTTCACCTCTTCGGTGCGCGCTCGGGGGATCGAACCCCGCTCTCCCGCCTTGTAAGGACGGCGCCGTCACCAGACGACCCAACGCGCTCGAGCTCGTCGGAGTAGTGCTGCTCGAGCCGGTCGCGGGTAGAGTCAAACTCCGTCCAGTCCCCGGTGAGCACCGCCTTCCGGAAGGCGTCCTCGAGGTCGGACAACACGACAGCAGCTTGCGGGCAGGCCATAATTCCTCTTTGGCATTCGCACCCCTTCCCCATGGAGGGGAGCATACCAGTCGGAGCAGCGGGAATCGAACCCGCCAACGCCTGTTCCCGAAACAGGGGGCCCACCTTGAGCCTTCACTCCGTAGAAAGCGAGGATGATAGCGACCAAGAGAGCTTCCGGACTCGAACCGGCTAGGCATGTTTTGATGACACGCAGTGAACCAATCACGATGAACTCCTGATCTACGCCTCGCTTGGAACCGGGACTGGGATTCGAACCCAGACAGTGCCAGCTTCAAAGGCTGGTGACCTACCAATTGGTCGACCCCGGCAGACGACGAGGATGATGACGCACAAGGTTCCTTGTACCGCGTCCTGACCACTAGACGATCCCGCTTCATAGCGGGAGGAGGATTTGAACCTCCGTTTCGGGCTTGCAATGCGAAGTAGCCCTGCACTACGCCTCGTCGGTGGCAGCAGAGGGACACGAACCCTCGCGGTCGCGGATATGAGCCGCGCCTCCCACCTTGGGATGCTGCCGGATGCGGGAGCAGGATTTGAACCTGCGGTCTCGAGATTATGAAACTCGCGAGGACGACCAGACTCCTCCACCCCGCTATGAGCGTCCTTCCCCGGAGTCGAACCGGGAACACAACCTTCGGAGGGTTGCATGATCTCCATTTCACCAGAAGGACTTGAACCGCCTGCATTGCAGGACGGATCGTTTCGACCAATGCCACTGACCGGTGCGCCCACAGCGAGCACACTTCGACCGCCATGTTCTCGGATCCGAGATGCCTCGGAGCATCGCCCAGACGACTCCTCGGACGTCGCCCAGGGGTCGGCCGTGCTCGTGCGGTTCTGACGTTCTCATTGGCAGCCCTCCCAGGATTCGAACCCGGATTCCGTGATCCGTAGTCACGTGTGATGTCCATTTCACTAGAGGGCCTCGGCATCCCCGGCAGGACTCGAACCTGCAAGGATCGGTTTAGAAGACCGACTGCCGTCCATCGGCACGGGGACTCAGACCTTGCCTTTGGCTAGGTCCCGCATGACTTCCCGCACCAGTGTGGGGTCGACCTTGAGGGCCTCCGCGATTTCGAACGCGGAGATGCCTGGGTCGGCCTTGGCGAGGTAGTCGGTCAGTCGCTTGCGTAGTTGCTCGTTGATGGGCGCCGAGCCCTTCACGACCGGGTCAGAGCCCGCCACGGAGGTGGCAGCAGGGGGAGGCGTGCCGACCAGGTCGCTCAGGAGCTGCGTGTGTTGGACCACGAGGGGGCGCAGCTTCTCCTCGAGCGCGGCGATTTCCTTGTCGAGCTCCTCCCTCTCGGCTTTCTTCTTCTTGAGCTCGCCGCCGAGCTCCACGAGTTGAGATCCTATTGCGAGAAGGTCTGCCGCTTCTTCCATCGGTGCTCCCAGCGGGACTCGAACCCGCACCTTGGCCTTGAGAGGGCCACCACCTATCCGGTTAGTCAGATGGGAGCATAACCAGTGCTGTTGTGATTGTCAAGCAGAGCCACCGCCCGGAGTCGAACCGGGACCACCGGAGTACAAAACCGGCACTCTGCCTCAGAGCTACGGTGGCAGACGAGGCACCTCGATCCACCGAGGCAGAACGGGGCCTCAGAGGCGCGACCGGGAATCGAACCCGGCAGTACCCGTTTTGCAGACGGGGGCCTTTCCCAGTTGGCTATCGCGCCAGAAGATTCTTGGTGCTCGGGTATTCGAACCCGCCAGGCTTGAAGCTGGGGTCCGTCTCGTGCAGATGCTTCTTGCACCTGATCTTCATCAGGATGAGCTGCCCGTGCTTGAAGTCGAACAGGTGCCCGTCGACCCAGCCGAGGCGTTGCACCTTCGGCACGGGGACTTCCTTCCCACACACGTCGCACGGGCTCGTGGACATGCTAGCGAGCCTTATCAACTGTCGTCGCGCTTGTCAAGCACTTTCGATTCAATAGAGCGGGCAGTGGGAATCGAACCCACCGAGACCGCGTTGGCAACGCGGCGTCCCACCTTGGAACATTGCCCGCATGGAGCAGACGCCGGGAATCGAACCCGGCCCGGTAGGTTGGAAGCCTACTTGCCCTCCTTGGACATCGCCTGCAATGGAGCCACTGCCGAGAATCGAACTCGGACCTCACCCGTACCGGGGGCGTGCTCCACCTTGGAGCTACAGTGGCTAGACTTTGAGGGGTTTCAGTTCGCGGAGTGTCGGAGTGGTCGGGGGCGTGCCGTACACGATGACCTCGGGCAGCACGATGACCTTCTCCTCGGGCTCGGGCACGGACGGCTGGCGGAAGACTTGGAGCGTGCCCTCGTGCGAGATGAGTTTTCCAAGCTCCGGGTCGGGACCGGCCGTCTCGACCTCGACGTAGTACTCCTCGCCGGTCTCGAGGTGCTCGACCTTGACCCACTTGCCCATCAGGCGGCAGGTCTGGCTCGGGTCCTCGTGCTCGTCGTTGTGAGCTCCGCCGACCGTCTGCCAGCACTTGAGCATGGTGACCGACCAGTACACCGCGCTCGGGTGGATCCAGCCGTAGTTGTAGGCTTGGTGGATACCGAACTTGAGCTGCTCGGGATGGGCCAGCTTGTTGACCAGGACCCAGCTCTTGCCCACCGTGTTGATGAGCATCCCGTCCTCGTAGTTTTCGACCTTCGCGAGCTCCGCATCGACGAGCTCCGAGTGCCGGGTGTCGGTCGAGACCGCGCAGATGTTGCCGTCGATCTGCGTGATGGGCTTGATGGTCACCTCGGCCTGCCTCGCGATGAGGTCTTCGACCAGGGGCGTCGTGCACATGCAGCCGAGCAGGTCGGCGATCTGCTGCGCCTCGACGGAGGTGACCATGACGCGGACCTGGACGGCCTCGCCCGTGTCCGGTTCGACGTGAACGATCTTCAGAGCGTCCGAGAAGACGCTGAAGGTCATCCTGATCCCGTCCTTCTCGTTGATGATCTCGGACCAGGTGAAGTTGGCTAGCCCGTTCTTGACAGCTTCGACGACGTCCATGCGCACCATCCTATCAGTGGAAGTGAAGGGAGTCGAACCCTCATCCCTGCGGTGCAAGCGCAGTGCTCTCCCGTTGAGCTACACCCCCAGTACCCGACGAGACGGCCTTCTTCCGTGTCCGGCCAAGGAAATGAAAGGACACCTGGTGTTCTACCACCACGCCCGTGCATGACGGCCTCGTCAGAGTGGAATCGACGGGACTCGAACCCGCAGCCCCTTGCCTGCCAGGCAAGCGCTCTCCCGAATTGAGCTACGACCCCTTGTTCATCGCGTGTCTCACGGCGTCCACGTTGTGCTGGGACATCTCTGGATCGATGTCGGCGACGGTGCGCTGTCCGATGCTGACAGCACCTCCCTCGAGCTGCTCGAGGCTGATCTCCTTGGTCAAGGCTTGGACCTTGCCGTCGACTTCGACGAAGTCTGGGAGCTCGGCCTCGATGACGAAGATCTTGGCGCCTGGCTTGGTCTTGGCGTAGCCGACTGGCGGCGTCGTCGAGAGGTACGGCCGGTCGGCGCCGGGCTCGAGGATCACGTAGATGTCAATGCGCATGTCTATGCCTCCGTGGTGGAATCGAGGGGAGTCGAACCCCTACTACTGCCGTGCGAGGGCAGTGTGCTCCCATTATCACTACGACCCCATGGTGGTACCGCCGAGAGTCGAACTCGGACGCTCCGCTTATCAGGCGGAACAGGGTAACCGATCCGTCCGGTACCGTCATTCGACGATGTACCAGCATCCGCCCACGGCGTAGATGAACCCGTGAAGGCTCAACCACTTCAGCCGTCGTCGAATGATCCTGGTGTGCTCTCTCGAGCGCGCATTTCGGTGAGGCCACGTTCGAAACACGGTCCACTGAAGCTCGTGGTAGCTCAAGGTGCCGGGCCACCGCTCAAGCTCTTGAAGAATCCAGTCGTCGATCTGATCTTCTGACGCCATGCGCATCGTCGCCTCCTAGCAGGAGATGGGAGAATCGAACTCCCCAGACGGTCGGTTTTGGAGACCAACCCGCTTACCCAGAGCCTCTCCCATGCTTCTCCTTCGTGTGCTCGAGGTAGCAGTAGATGCACACGTACGTGTCGCACCACCGGCAGACCCAAGCCTCGTTCTCGGCGACGACCTCGCTCCTCACCGGGGGCTTCACCATCCGGATTTGCCGATCGCAGTTCGGGCAGTGGAAGAGGTCTTCGTCGAACATGGCCCCGCATACGGGAATCGAACCCGTCAACATCCGAGAGACAGTCGGACAGCCTACCCAGCAGCTTCATGCGGGATGGTGTCCCTGGCAGGACTCGAACCTGCACCCGTCGGCTTAGGAAGCCGCTGCACGATCCATTGTGCTACAGGGACGCCTACAGACCGATCGCCAAGAGCTTCGTGTAGTACTCGGGGTCTTCGACGAGGTGGTCCATCGCAATCTCCATCGCCATGCGAGGGTCGTGCGTGTGCTCCATCTCGGTCGCTGTCCCCAGTGCGAGCTGCTCGGGGTCGAAGTCGGAGGGCTTGCGCCCCTCGGCCTCCCCGCCCGGAATGATCTCGCCTCCGAACTCCCCCGCCACAACGGCGACGGTGTTCTGCTCTAGCAATCGACGCATCCTGCCGTTCATGACGACAGGATAACATAGTCGGGGCGACAGGAATCGAACCTGCGTTGTCTCGGACCCAAACCGAGTGGACCACCATTATCCAACGCCCCGGAGGTGAAACGCGACCACGTGGTCGCGTTTCGGAAAGGATGTCACGGCTTCGGCGCCGTCTCGAGGTCCAGCGACTTCACGTGGTCGGCCAGGGACGTCCATCCCTGCGACGCGAGCGCGATGAAGTTGAGGATCTGATCCGACCAACCGGACACGCAGTAGACGTTCTTGTCGTCAGGCGCCATGAGCGCGTGCCCATGAGGCGAGACGTCGATGACGAAGACCTTCGCCTTGCGGGACAAGGCTACGCGGTACTCCTGAAGGGCCTGCGCGAAGGGCCGACCCATGTTCTGCTCACCGTCAGTCAGCAGGACGACGTTGTCCACCTTCTCGTTGTCCACACGGAGGATGTCGAGAGCAGCGGACTGGTTGGTACCGCCGCGCGGGTGGACGTGGACTCCCCAGAACTTCTGCGCCTGCGTGAGCAGGGAGTCGCGCTGGGAGATGCTGATTCGCTTGGCCGAGCCGTCGAAGGCGACGACGTCGCACTTGGCCTTCTTGGCGACCGCGACCGAAAGCACGGAAGCCGGGCCGATGAGCGCTCGGGCCGCGTCTGCCGGGGAGGGCGTGTGGTGGAACCAACCCATGCCCGGCTGCATGCTCGGCGAGACGTCGAGCAGCACGGCGGTCTTGCCTGGGATCTCGGGCACGTTGTCGAACGCGAGCTCGACAGCGTCACGGAGGGCGTCCTTGACCCACGTCGCGGTGACGTGCTTCTCCGCTTCGATGAACCGAAAAGGCAGGATCTTGGACCGCTGGATGATCTGCGGCGAGGTGAGCTTCCGGAGAACCTCTTCCTTGCACGACTCGATGACCCCTTGCCGCTCGAGCGTCGCCAGGTTCTTGAGCAGTGCGAAGATCGGAAGGTTCGGCACGAGGGCCTCCCACAGCTTCTTCGAACTCCCGATGAACGGGGTGACGACCTCGTGAGGGAGCCGCCCGATCTTGATGGCAGCGATCTTCTCCTCGTCGGTCTTGGCCTTCTTGAGGGCCTCGAACTGCTGAATCTGAGGCAGCGTCGAGATGTCCACCTTCCGCTTCTCCGACTCACCCATGATGTAGTCGAACAGCGGGCGCGGCTCGCCCGTCTTCGGGTGCACGAGCTGCATGGTGTCGCGAAGCGTGTAGGAGCCAGCCTTGCGCTCGGTGCCGTACTTGATCGTCCAGTACTCGCTCAGCTTCTCCGTCATCCAGGCGCCGATGACCCGCTTGACCCTACGGCCTCCGATCGATCCATTCGCCAGAGACGCGTGGATGGTCATGAAGTCGTTCAGGTCGTTGGGCGTGCGGATGACCTCACCGAACGCCTGCGCGAACGCAAGGCGTGCCTCGGGCCTGGAATCCCTCGCGAGGCATGCGAGCCCGTAGGCCGGCTGCGAGCGCATGTAGCCCTTGTTGCGGGCGAACACGAGCCCCTTCGCGTAGAACGCGGGGTCGGCCTTGAGCATCTCGGCGTGCACTTCCTTCGTCTGCTCGAGCATGTCGCTCTGCTTCAGGTAGAAGGTGTTGCCGAGCGTGTTGGTCAGGGTCACCTGAATGAAGCGCTCCGGAAGAGGCAGCGTCCATGCGGGCATCCCGTGGAAGTTCTTGGTGTCTGCCGAACTCGTCGGCGTGCGTCCGAAAAGGTTCTGTACTCTCGTCATGATCCACCTCCCGTTGGTGGGGCTGAAGAAACGAACGCGAGGATGATGGCGACCAAAGCCGTTTTCCCCATTGCGTGGGGTGCCTGTACCACTCGGCTACTCATGCAGTTTTGGCGCGTGAGATTGGATTCGAACCAACGAAGTAGCTCTGATCTACGCCTCGCGTGGAGGGGGAGACGGGATTCGAACCCGCAGTGGCGGAGTTAACAGCTCCGTGCTCGACCGTTGAGCTTCTCCCCCGAAAGAGATGAGGATGATGGGCGACAAGGGACCATGCTTTTTAGCTACAGGCCCGTGAAGAAGCCGGCTTGCGCCAGCGGTGGGCCCGGTTGGAGTCGAACCAACAATCTACGATTTTCACTCGTTGCTTTTACCGAAGTACCCCTATCTAACGCCTCATCTCAGGGTGACTGACGGGACTCGAACCCGCACGTACCTGGACCACAACCAGGCGCCCTACCTTTAGGCTACAGCCACCATAGTGCGAGGATGAGAGCGACCAAGGGAAGGTTCGTGATTGTTGTACGATGTACCCCTGATCTTCGCCTCGCGGCGGGCCGGGCGGGAGTCGAACCCACATAGGCGGATTTTCAATCCGCTGCCGTTCCACGTTGGCTACCGACCCAGCGTCTAGGACGCTCGGGTGTCCTGTCTTCTGACAACCTCAGCCGATTTCGTCGGCTTCCCTCTTCTGCGTGAAGAAGTAGAGCCCGTCTTCACCACCACGACGCGTGATGGTCAGGGTCTGGCCGCGCCACCTGAAGGGCCCGTTGCCCAGTCTCGTGGCGATCTCCTTCACCTTGTCCGAGCGGGCCTTCTTGGCCTTCTCGGCTGCGTCTGTCGCCTCGTTGTAGTCCTCGGTGGACTGCTCGTAGGCTTCGAACATGGCTTTCTTCTGCGTGGGCGTCATGCCGTTCCCACCATTGCTTCCGCTGTCCGTGCTCTGGCTATCGTCTTTCGCCATGGTGCTCCCAAGGGGATTCGAACCCCTACCTGCGGCTTGAAAGGCCGCCCACCTGACCCTTAGTTAGATGGGAGCATAACAACTGAGGTTTGATTGTCAAGAGAAAATCGTCGCCGGCCGTGCAAGGTCACCAGGACGGCTCTGGTAGCGTCGGAGACATGACACGACCACTGACCCTGCAAGACATCCTGCGACGCCGTGAGCACCCCTTGACGTGCGACTGTGAGCGATGTTCTCGAGTAGACGAGCTCGTCGCTCAGACCGTCGAGGTCTTGAGCCCGCGACCGGAATCGAACCGGCTACCTCCGCAGTACGAAAGCGGCGTCCTGCCATTAGGACTGCACGGGCAATTGCACGCGGAACCCGACGAGGCAGGTCGAGCTCCACGCGCGCCTCGGAAGAGGACGAACTGATCTGCATCACGCACCGTGTACGCACCCTGTCGATTGGTCACGTGAGCTTTTCCAGCGAGCTGGTGAGCAGCTCGTCCAGGTTCCGTTGGGTTGTCACAGACCGTGTCGCATTGCGCGTGCGACGGTTGGCTGGAGCGGAAGGATTCGAACCTTCGTTGACCGGGTCAGAGCCGGGCGTCCTACCGTTGGACGACGCTCCATCTCCCTCGAGGGGACTCAAATGCATACCTTCATGATCTCTCCTAGTGGGCCCACGAGGAATCGAACCTCGCCCTGCCGGGTAAGAGCCGGATGCTCCGCCTTGGAGCTATGAGCCCGAGTGGGTCCAGCGGGAGTCGAACCCGCAACCGTCAGGGTAAAAGCCTGCTGCGCTACCAGTTGCGCCACGGACCCTCGCACTGAGTTGGTTGTCGGTTTCTTCTTCATCGCTGTCTCCAGTGGGTCGTGAAGGAATCGAACCTCTGTCCCGAAGGCAAGTGGTTTACAGCCACCCGATGGTCCCAGCCATCTACTCACAACCCGAAAACGTCGAAAGCCGCCTCTGGTCTCCCAGGGCGGCTCGCGTGTGCTCGGTCTTTCTACGCTTACCGCCCTATGGGGCCTCCTCGAGCATGGGCTTGCTATCCAAGGAGGCATACAGATTACCTTCGCGTCCCTGGATAAACGTCGGGGCCACGACGCACCACGACGCGGACGCTGAATGCGCCTGCGTTTTGATGGTGGTGGTGGACCGGGAACTCATAATTGGCACCATAACAGCTAGAAACGAGTTGTCAAGGAAAAAGTTCAGTCCTCGTCTTCTTCGTCGAGCGTCTGCCCGTGAATCGACTCGCGGAGCATGCCGTCGATCGTCAGGTATACGAGATGGGCTAGCTGAACTTTCTCGTCGGTGGTGAGCAGTTCCTTGGTGGCCGGCTCCTTCGGCTGGGGGTACGCGATGAAGCCAAGAAGGCTCACCTTGTCGATGGTCTGTTCGGCCACCTTCACCCGCTGCGCCTCGTTGCCTCCGACCGTACGGAAGAGCCCGTCGTCGGAGAAGGAGATAACCCGATTGACGTGGCGCCACCAGCTCGTGTCCGGCCTCGAGGGTATGGAGCGGTCGTAGATCGCAAGGTCTCCGGGGTTGGGACGCCAAACTCCCGAACGCACTTCCTTCACGTCGTGCCACTTGCCCGACCAGGGAGATTGCGGATCACGGACGTCCGCGACCGCCTCGATGACTCCAGCTCGGTAGCCGTGCGGTGCCTTCTCGTGCGGGAAGAGGGCCTGCTGCATGCACCAACTCGAGAAAGCCATGCACCAGTTCGAAGCCGTCAGGTGCAGGAGGGTGTTGCGGTCGCCCCGTACGCAGGGTGCCAGGTACTCCTTCACCCGCTTCCCGGAGTTTGAACCGGGCGGGTCCTCGAGCACCCCGACCTCGTTCATCGCGACGTCGAGGGCTCGTTCACCGATGGACCTCACGCCTGCCTCGCGAGCTCGCGCACGGCGTGCACGATGGTGCTCCACGCTTCGGCCGGGTGGTGACAGTCGTCTGCTCGAACGTCCATGGGAGCCTCCGTGTTGTACGGCCACGTGATGCCCATCGTCGTCGCACCGGGCCATGCTCCCTTGTACGCGGCCAGCTTGTCCGGCGAGTCGTCGATGAACACGTCACCCCTGACCATGTGCTTCGCCGGGGTGAAGATCAAGTGCTTGTGGTCGATGAACGGAGCGTGCCTCTCGAGCCACGTCATCTTGCCGTTCACGGCCTCCTTCGAGCGGCCCATGGAGCTCAGGATGAAGATGCGGTGCCCGTCGCCGCGAAGCTGGGCTAGTCCCTCGACGCCTCCCTCGAGCGGCTCGAGCTGTTCGAACCACCCCGGCATGTTGATGTACTTGTAGATGTCACGCCCGATCGGCGTGAGCTTATGCATCGCGTGCTGGGTGATGTCAGCAATGCTGAGCTCTTCCTCGTCGCACTCCGCGTAGTCGGCGTTGTAGCAGGCGAGCCACGGCTTGATCAGGTTGCACAGGATGCCGTCCATGTCGCAGAGGATGTCCAAGGTCTTCATCAGTACTCCAATTGCCTTTCAGCGAGAGGCGTCAGATCAAGTAGCTCAACAGTACCACGACTGACGGGGTTGCCAGCCTCCCAAACCATCCAAGCATACTCGATGCTGTCGGTGCCGCCGCCCTTCGCGAAGGAGGGTCGGTTCGGGAGGATGAAGGTGTGGTTCGGGGCTCGTTTCGAAAGCAGTTCGTGCCGCTTCCTCGCGCCCCAGTAGTTCAGGCGAAGCAGCATGACGACGAGGTCGGCGAGCTCGAGCTGTGCCAGCAAGAATTCGGTCGCGATGCTGAAGGGAGGGTTCGTGATGGACAGGTCGTAGGGCCGGAAACCGGAGCCAGGCATGAGCGCGATGTCGGGAGTCCAGTGCAGGAAGTCCTCGGGGATGTACAACGACGAGATGTTCGGGATGAGGTTCAAGTTGATCTTGCACATCTTCCGAATCTCGACGGCCGTCCAGGTGAGCCCGCTGTACCTGTCGTTCACCGCTTCGATGATGCGTCCCTCGCCGGCTGCCGGTTCCAAACAACGGCAACGGGGCAGCGCTAGCGGGTACCGCTCGAGCAGGCGCCTGACGGCCCACTTGGGCGTGTTGTAGGCGTCCGCTTCGCTTCGTTGTCCACCTCTGTTCGTCGAGCTCATTCAGCCTCCAAATCGAAGTCGATGAGCAAGGCAGCGATGAGCTCCTCGCTCCGGGCCTCGTCGAACTGGGCGATGTGGGCCTCGTCCGGAGTAAGCCCTAGACGGTTCTGCATCCACTCGTAAGCCGACCCACGGCTCATCTGGGCATCTTCCCCCTTCCAGAGCCTGTCGAAGACGCTGTGGGCCCTCTGACGGGCGCTACGGTCCTCTTTCTTGCTGGGTCTACCGTCCGGAGTGCCGTCCTTCTTGGCGGGGATGATGCCGTCGCAGTTCGGCCAGCGCTTGCACCCGTAGAACCAGCGTCCGGTCTTCTCGGAGAAGCGGAGCCGCATCTCCGAGCCGCAGTCAGCCTCGGGGCAGATGACGCGTTGTTCGTCGGGGGTGCCCTTCGGTCCGCTCCACGTCTCGTTCGGGGGATGGACCCACGCGGGCAGCTTCACATTCCCGGAAGTAGGAGGTGCCTTCGGGGATTGGCCTTGAACCGATCCTCCTCCTCGGGCTCCACCCACACCTTTTCGGGTACCTCGACCCATTCGTCGTCCTCCTGCACGAAAACCTCGTAGCGGCGCTCCACCCACCGGAGCCCGGAGCACTTGATCTTCTGCTCGCGGAGCCACGCGGTGAGCGTCAATCCACGCTTCATGGGGTCAGTATAACAGGTGGAGACGGATTGTCAAGAGGGATCGGTCAGAGAGCGTTCGTCTCTTCCATCAGGGCGTTGATGAGGCAATCCATGCAGGGGCGCGACTCGTTGGCGCTGCCGTACATCTTGCTCAGGCGCTTGGTCTTCTTGCCGCTGCGCTTGCCCTTGCCGCTCTTGCTCCACTTCTTCTTGAGCCGCTGCTGCCGGGACTTCTGCGTACCGGTGACCTTCTTGCACTTGCCGTCGACCTGATGGTAGCCGTCAGGGCACGTCTTGCTCGTCTTCTTGGAGCCTTTGCCCGCCTTCCGACGCTTCGTGCGCTGCGCGGTCGCCTCGTCCAGGTCTTCCTTCACCCGCATGTAGTCGGGGTACATCGAGTAGTACTGACTGCTCTTCCACGCCTGCTTGAACGCCTTCACGGCCGCGAACTCGGTCCCGGTCGAGGTCTTCACGGCGCCCTTGAGCAGTTTCGACGAGATGAGCCCATTGGGGGAGAGCGAGATCTGCCACAGGTGCTTGCCCGCTTGGACCCTGGCAACGATGTTCGGCTTGCTCACCGAGAAGTTGTCAGGCTTGAGGTTCTTGACGGTAGCCGTCACCGCTTCCTCGAGCTCGAAAACCTCCCGCAGTTCCTCCAGTACCTTCAACGCTCCCATGACGTGCTCCTACGGGGCCGCAGACGCGGCAGGCTGGTCGTCGGCCTTCTGGACGAGTTGTCCTTCGTTCGTCACGAAGCCGATGATGTCGTTGTTGTTGATCCAACCGACGAAGGTCTTGTCGGACCCGAGCTTCCGGAGCCACGCGAAGTGCAAGCGCTGGAAGCAAACGCGGTCGCCGACCTTGACGGTCTTCGTGCGCGGGCCCACGGCGACGACGGTGCCCGTCTTGATCTGTTGGTGGGGCATCCCCGAATGAAAGTTGTCGAGCTTCGGGGGCAGGATGATGCCGCTCGGCAGGATGCTCTCGTGCGGGTCGGTCCGAACGAGCGTCAGGAAGCGTAGCGGGCGCAGCTTGTGCCCCAGTTCGTCCCACGTCTGTTGAACTCTCTCCATCCACGTCTGTTGAACTTGATCCACTAGATCACCTCACGTCTTGAAAAACCTAGTTACTTCGAAAGGCTACCCATCTTCGCGGCTAGCTGCATGACGGCCTTCGACTCAGCGCCTTGGCCCTTGACCGTGTTGATGAGGCCAGACACCGTCGTGAGCAAATCGGCCAAGTACCCTGCCGCCTGTTCGATCGACTTCGCACCCTTCGCCATTTGTTTGGTTACTGTGGTGAGTCTCCCAAGCAGGTATTTCAAGTAAGCAGGGTCGTGTCCCTTGGGGAAGTCGCCCTTTGACGCAACGCCATAAACCGCCGCCCCTGCGGAGTCTGCTGCTTTTTGCAAACCAGAAGAGACGGACTTCGCCCCCATCACGAACGTGATGTTCATAGCGCACAACAGAGCGCCCCAAGAAGCATTCAGGACTGCGCGGGGCGTTACCTTCTTGGACCTCAGATACGAGGGCATCATGCTGCCCATCTGAGACTTCATCGACTTGTTGACGTCGTCCAAGCCCTTGCCCTCGACGATTGCGTCACGCTCGAGCGTCTCCCGCATTTCGACGAGGATCTGATTCATCTGACGATTCATGACAGACTCCTGAAGGCTGAGGTCACTTGCCAAGCATCGTCGCGCCGAACTCGGCCATCGCGCGGAAGGCGTTGCCTTGCTGAAGGCGGGCCTTCTTCATCTCCATGCGGGCCATCTTGAGCGCGCGGTTCTGCTTGCCGTCCATCTCGGCCTCGTTGACGAAGGACATCTCGCCGAGCATCTCGTCGCACTTCTCGGCCATGGCCTTGAGGCTCTGCTCGTGCTTGCGGTACATGTCCCAGTGCTTCGACGCGCCGGCACCGGTCGTGTCCGGTGGGTCCTCGTCGGTGACGGGCGGCGTGGCTGCGAGATCCTGGTCGTCCTCGGGGCTGTCAGGATGCGTCGTCTCGGCCTCGTCCAGGCGGAAGTCGTAGCGGGGCGACAGTCCTGCCAGGCGCTTTTGCTCTTCGAGTGTGGAACGGTCCATGTTGCTCTCCTTGATCGGTCAAACCTTCATATCGATGATGACGCGGACACGTTCTCCGAAACGGACCGCCTGTACCCGAAACTTTATCTCATCGGAGATCGAAGCGACAGTCTTGTCGTCAAAGCCCTTGAGCACGAGGTGCCCGGTGAACTTCTTGGTGGCGACTCTCTCCTGAAGCTCGCCGCTGTCCTCTTCCTGCTCTCCTTCCTGCGCGAGGAAGTCCTGCAAGATGGCAGCCGCCGAGCTTTCGTCAACTTCGAACTCAGCCACGAGCGTCTCCCATCGCGGAGTCGTCGTCCACAGCGACGATCAACCCCTCGTCCGGAGTGAACTTCGACCTGGGCATCTCGTCGCTCTCGGGCGGGATGTTCTTGGTGAGCTCCTTGAAGTCCACCGTCAGGTCCGGAGCGTCCTTCGGCCCCTCGAGCAACGAAGAGACACACGCGAGGGTGGACTCGACGCTGCTCTTCTGCTGCTTCCTGCGCCCCCCGCTTCCGTGCCGTGACCGGAAGTCGTCCATGAAGTCCTCGTCGTGCGTGTAGTCGCCCACAGCGTCACGCGACCAGACGAGCTTCGGCTTCTTGTCGGGGTTGTCGCGGTTGTTGAAGAGCATCGCGGAGTCGGCCGCGTGCGCGAGCTGCTCGAAGTTGCCTGGGATGTCGCGGTAGGCCGAGCCGAAAACATGATCCGGCACCCACCGTCCCGACTCCTCGCCCCGTTTCTTGGCTCGAGCTCGAGCAGTGTCGACGTCCAGGTCGGGCATCATCAGGTGGACGTGGTAGCCCTGGTCCTGCATCTGCCTCATCCGGTGCATGTAGGAGCCCGCGTAGCGACCGGTCCCGTCGAGCAGGACGTTCTTGCGCTGCTTGAGGGCGAGGTCACGGAGTTTGGAAGCGAGGTAGCCGCTCTCCTCGTGGGCGAGCGACGCGGCATCCCTGTCTCCCGCCGCGACGGCTTCCTGGTACTCGGGCAGGAGTTCCTTGATCCGGTCCGCGTCGACCGAGACGAAGTCGGTAGGGTCGAACATCCCGGTGAGCTGGCCTTTGCCTGACGCCGGCCCTCCCATCATGAGCACGGCCGAAGGCTGCTTGCCCTCGGGCACCGGCTGGGTCTGGTCGAGGAACTGGGAAAGGATCTTGCGGTGCAGCTTGCGACGCTCGGGGGTGTACCGCCCCGTCTTCCGATCGAAGTGCTGCTCCTTGGTCGTCTTCTTCCTCGGCTTGGGAGTGTGCCAGTGACCGCCGGGCTGCGGCACCGCAAACTCCCCTACCTTCGGCGGGGCTTCGCCTTTCATCGGGAGCTTCGTCTGGAAGTACTTCCCTCCCTTGGAGCTCTTGTGCTTCTTGGAGCTCTTGCTCTTGTCGAGCTCGGAGGGAGGCTTCGCTCCCCCGCCCTTGACCGGCTCCCACTTGTCCTTGGCGACCTTCTGGTAGGTCTTGCCGTCCGCACGCTTGGACTTGTCGCCGATCTCGGCCGGCTTGCCGTCCACGATGCTCCGGAGCTCTTCGATCAACAACGGAAGCACGGCTACCTCCTACCAGGCTTCGACTTCGAACACGGGGGTGCCGACACCACCGGCAGCTCGGACGGCAATCCCAGCTTCGTGACGATCGTAGTAGATCTCGGTCGTGCCGTCCTTCACCCGCCCGTGCACGTTGGTGCCGTCGAACGAGAATTCGATGTCGCCGCCCGAGACGGAGGTGATCCGAATCCCCTGACTCCACAGCATGGGGTGGGGCGAGGCTTCCTGCGTGTTCGGTGAGTCGTCGTGCGTGCGGGGTGCGGCGTCCTCTGGGATCTGCCTCCCGCCCATCGGAGAACCACCGGCCTCGAGCGTGCCGTCGTGCACGGGGTCGGTGCTACCGGGTCTCACGTACGGAGTCGGCTTGAAGGTGTTCGCGCTCGCCTGGTCCCCGAACAGGTACGCATGCCCGTCGAAAACAGCCGTGCTGGTGCCGCGAACGAAGAACCGGATGGAACGCAGGCTCGATGCCGGTCGTGGGGGCCAACCAGTCGGAAACGCCATCTCACTTCACCTCCGGACCGGTACTCTTGATGTACTGATCCACTGCCTTCGTCAACAAGTCAGGCACGGTCATACCACGTGCCGCTGCCGCGTCGGCCAGCTTCTTGAATGCGTGCATCGGAACCGAGAGCAAAACCATCTCGGTGAACATGCGCGAGACGTCCTCGGGACTCAACTCGCTGGCATCTTCTCTCGATGTGGGTCTCGCCATCGCTTCCTCGTCCTTTTCCGAGGCTCGAATGGCCTCATCTGCACACCTACTCTACCAGGCTCGGGACCGGGATACGAGTGCGCGCCTCCGAAGCCTCCGAAGGGCAGGAACGAGGAACCCGCGTGCACTTCCTCGCGGAGCTTCTCGATGAGCCGCGCTAGACGGTTCACGGCGCGCCTCGAGGAGAACCGGGGACAGTCCGCGTCCCCTTCATGCCGGCAACCCCCCGCACGTTCGGGGTCTTCGGCGGCTCGGGAACGATCTCCTTGCGGGTCACGAGCCAGTAGAGCGCGAGGTCGAGCAGGGAGTAGTCCTCGGGGGTCAGGTCGAAGGGTGAAACTTCCGCTGCTTCGACTGCCTGGTTGAACACTCCCCGGATGTCTTCGATGGGTTGCTCCGTCTCGCCGATGATCTGGATGGCGCAGGCGTAGACGCGTTCGGCCGCCTTCGTCCGGAAGGGGAAGCTGGCGTCGTCCACGTTCCTGATCTTCACCCGGAGCTCGTGAGGGATGACCATGTAGCCGCCGTAGGGCTTGCCCGAAAACTCCCCGAGCACTTTCCGGAGCTCCTCGAGCGCGGGGTTCTCGAGCTCGGAACTCTCGCTCACCGTGAGCTTCTCGATGTAGCGCCAGCCGTCACCGATCTCCCGGTCCGACAGTCCTAGTCTCGAGGCGGCGACTCGCCACTCCTCGTAGTCGAGGGGAGGCACGTGACCGGTCGCGAGCAAGTCCTTGGCCCACGTCTGTGCGACGGCTCGGACGTTCGGGGGCACCACACGACCGCTGCCGAGACTGTCGCCGCCGTGCTTGGAGAGCCCCCGCAAGCCCTCAGAACGGCCCTTCTTGCCCTTGGCCTTGCAAGAGGGGCAAGGACTCGCGGCAGCCGCCAAAGACGCCACGGAGGGCGGGTTCTCGGGGAAGGCGGGCCACGTGTACTGCCGGGGCTCCCGGCAAGCCTGCGTGGCATCGGCCATCGACATGCCCTTGTCCAGGTTCCGACGCACGCAGTTGCGTACGGCCGACGTCACGTTGAGTAGAGGATCAGCCATTAGAGCCCGTCGTCGCCTTGGCCTTGCTCGGCTGCCACGGCGTCCGTGGTCTTGGCCTTGCCCGGCTCGACCGTGAGGTTGTAGCCATAGGTGTACGTGCCGCCCTTGACGTACTCGTTCATCTGGTCGGCTTCAGGGAAGACGACGGAGCCGGTCTCCGCGTACTGCGCGGACTGCTCGAAAGCCAGCGACACCGAAGCAATGCGGGGAAGCCCCGAGGGGAAGAACGCTTCGTAGGCGATGTCACACTGGGTCATGATGCAATGGATCTCGTCCACCTGATCGTTGCGGGAAGCCCCTAAACCGCCCGCTGCTCCCAGTCCTCCGTTCGGGAAGATGAGCATCATCTGCCGGGGAGCTTGGGCCACGGGCACGCCAATGGGGGACTCCACCGTATAGCGGGGGAGCATGAACGCCCGGAGCCACGTCACCGCAGCTCGGATGTCCACGTTGCGGTGCCCCTGCGACGCCTGCTTGAGACGGTCGAACAGTTCGCTGCCGCCCGTGGCGAGGTCCATGTCCGTCGTGAACCAAGCCGTGAAGGAAAGCGCTCGAGCTCCCGAGCTCACCCACTGGTAGATCGGGAGTGAGCCGCCTGGGATGTCACGAGGGTTCCAGTTGACGGCTTTCGTGTCTTGGATCGTCTCGGGGAAGTATTGGAAGCGGAGGTTCTGGCCGGTGGGGGTGCCATCCTCTCCCAGTTCCATGATGTACGCGGAAGACTTGCGCTCGTCGATCTTCGAAACGAGCGAGCTTTGGAGACCGAGGAGGCTGACCATGAGAAGAGTCTACCTCACGTGAGAAGTAGCCTCAACCACCGCCCTGCTTGGCGCGCCAAGCCTTGTACTCCTTGTTGTACGCCTTCTTGTACCCCTTATCGATGAAGACCTTCTTCTTCTGGCCGTCCTTGCTCGTGCAAGTGCAGTTGTAGCCAGAGCAGGAACACGTCCACTTGCTAGCCTTGTCGTTCTCGCCTTCGCGAGGACCGGGGCCGAGGTGGGCCTTGTTCTTGAAGGGGTAGTGCTTCGAAGCCTCGGCGATAGGAGTCTCGTCTGCCTCGCCGATCAATTTGCGGAGCTGTTGGATGGTCGTCGAGGGAGTAGACATGGGGGTCACCTGGTCTTGGGAGAAGAAGTGCCCGAGAGGAACCCACCCCGCGTCGAGGGTGTGCATCTCGAGTTGTTGGAGGCGCTTGTCCAGACCGCTGACTGCCTCTTCGCGCGGAAGGAGTTTTCCACCGTCCTCCCACCCGATGACGACCTTCGACGCGTCCCACGAGAGAATGCGTCCAGTCGTGCCGGTCAGATCCCGAACCGCTGCACCGTTGAACATCACGCCATCGCCTCCGGAACTCCGGGCTGGGGCTTGCCGCGCGCCTCGAGCACGACTCGGGAGCCCCAGTCCACGTGCTCGACCCGATATATCTCGATGAGCCTCTCGGGGAAGGTGGGGTCCTTCTTGAGGACCCACGCGATGCGGTTCGTCCTGTCGTTGTTCCAGAGGAAAAACGTGATCGGTTTCCCGCTCTGGCTCCCCCTGACGATGCCGATGTACTGGCCGACACGCAGAGCCCTGAGCTGGATGAGGTCACGCCGCGCCCGCTCAGGAGCGAACTTCTTGAGCAGACTGGGGATGTCGAAGACCGCCTCGTCTCCCTCGGAGATGACACGGTCCTCGCGCACCCTGCACGACTTGAAGACGAACTTAGGCACCGGCCCCTCCTACGAGGCTAGAGGACGGCGTCGATGTAGATTTCTTCCTCGTCGCGGTTGCCCGTCTCGGTGGCGAAGGTCAACGTGACGATGCCGGCCTGGACGAGCTGCTGCCACTCGATGCTCGGCTCCATGGGCAGCCACGGAACGGGCTTGTGACGCCAGTCGCGGTTGTGCATGGGGAGCTGCTTGGTGGCGGTGTCCGCGAGCTCGCCGATGTGCCCGAAGGGGTACGGCAGCGGGTACTTGCGCTGCCCACCGGTCGCGAGAAGCGTGGCCGGACCAGCGCCGCCCGTGATGGTGTCCAGGTAGTTGATCGCGTGGCCCGAGGTGTTTTCGACGGTTGCGAGCATGATGTTCTCCTTACTGAGACGACTCTCAGACTACACCAAGAGCCTACTTCCCGGTCACTACGGTGTCAACAGACTCAATCGCCCGACACCGCGACGATGAGCTCCATGTCCACCGATCCGGGGTTCGACGCGAAGAGCGCCGTGAGCCCGCTCGTGGACAGAAGCAGCCACCCCGTCTTGGTCCCACTGATGGGGGTGATGGGGATTTCCTCATTGCCGATAGTGTTTCGCTTCACCGTGATCTCGGATGGCGTGTCGAGGGGGTCCTTGGCCGACGAACGGATGAACACGAAGTTCGGCGTCGTCACGTTGCCAAGATCGATGGCGATGTCCGAGTCGCCGGCCGCGAGAGTGAACTTGCGCGAACCTCCCTCGCCGTTCGAGTCGGTGACGTTCTCGTACGAGAGGTTGCCCAAGTCCTTGTCCTCCGGATCGGTCCGAGAGGAGATCTGAACCTTGGCACTGTATCGAAGCCTGACCGACATGCTGTCCTCCTACGGTTCCGGGTCGTCTTTCACGAGCCCCAAAGAAAGCGCGACGAACTTGAGGAGCTCGTCCTTCTCCTCTGCCGTCAGGTCCCCGAAAGCCTTGTTCCGATGCTTGCGGGTCTTCTTGCGCAGCTTCCGAGCCTTCTTCTCGGCTCTCGAACGAGGTTGCTTCGCGGCCTCAACGTCGGCTGCCAGGATGGGTGCTTTCGCCATGTCACTTTCCTTCCGGCTTGGGAGCCATGACGATCCGGTTGACGACGAAGTCGATCGTGTCGAACGAGGTGTCGGTCGCCTTCATGATGCATCGGCCGATGACCGCCAAGCAACCCCAGTCGCCGTCCTTGAAATCGTACGGGGTCTCGGTCTCGTCTCGAGCCACCGTGTCGATGAGCACTTCGACGGCTCCGGTCGTCCGGTGCTTGACGAGGTAGAACCGAACGTCGGTCGTCTCCGTGACAGCGGCGAAGTCCCACTCGACATCTTCGTCGAGCTGCTCGAGCGCGCCGTTCTCGTAGTAGTCGAACGCCTTGATCGTCAACTTGTCGCTCGCCACCTCGAGAGTAGGCTCGTAGTGCGACGCCGCTTCCGGAGCGTAGGAAGAATGGGAGTCTTCGAATGTCGTAGCCATGGTCTCTCCTACGCCGGGTAGAACGCGATGACGTGAAAGTTCTCAATGATGCCCGCCAGGTTGACAGCAGCGTCCGCTGTCGTCCTAGGGGTGAGCCGGATGACGGTCGAGGACAGGGTACCGATCCGGAAGAAGTAGCTCGCACCCGCAGCGCTGCACACCATCGCAATCTCGTTCGTGCTCGTCATGGCGTGCGTGAGGGTGATGTCGATGTCGGCCGTGCCGTTGAGAGCGACGGACGCGATACCGAACCCACCGTCGATCGCGACGCCACCGCCGCCGTCCGTGCTGATCTGCGCGAACATCTTGGGGATGTTCTTGGAGTAGAGCGCGTTCACCGTGATGGCGGCCGCCGCCAGCGGGTTCGACTTGTCGATGACCACCCGCGACACGTCTGATGCCGTCGTCGGCCCCGACAAGGTCAGGAGAGAACCGACCGCACCTGTGCCCTGAGAAGCCAAGAGGAGCGAAGGCTGCGTACCGGCGGGCCTGACCCTCCACTCACCTCCGGGGTCGAGCCACGCAGAGTCGGCGAAAGTCGCCACCCCGTTCGTGCTCTTGGCCTGCATGTAGACGCGTTCGTTCGTGTAGATGGTCCGCATCGCGTAATCAGCCACGCCCGTGGAATCAGCGTTCCAGAGAGCTGTGGACTGATCCCACCACGCGCCGACCACGGTCATCATGCCGCCGCCGAGCGTCTGGTAGATGCGTGTCGTGTAGTCCTGACCTTCGATGTGCATCTCCCAAAGGAGAGTGAACGTGGCTGTGTCGTCCCGGCGCGTCAGGATGCGGGGAGTTTCAGCCGTCGTGTCACTCGTGGCATAGTCAGCCTTGAACTTCGTGCCGAGCTCAAGACCACCGGGGATCCGACCGATCAAAGTCCTGTAGTTCGTCCCGCTCGCGTTCATGGAGAGGGGGATGAAGAAGGGCTCGTCGGTCCACGCTGTGTCGGCCCACGACCCACCCACCGTGTTCTTGCGCTGCGACCAGATGCCCATGAAGAGCTCGGTCGTCTCGGGGTGCGTGAGGTTGCCACCGAAGTCCATCGTGAAGGAGTCGAAAGAAGCCGACCGTGTCCACAACCCCGACGTGTTGTTCCACGTGCAGTTGTGCGCCATGACCAGGTTGCGCTGTCCGTACCGCGCCATGATCTGGAACCTGGGAGTCGAAGCGTTCGACTGTTCGACCCATTCCAAGATCGGCTGGTAGTACATGCCCACCTGATCTCGGGCGATGCACCGGATGCGCGACTTGTTGAGGTACTTCGTCCCTCGAGTCACGCTGTCGCTCGGGTCGCCTACGAACAGACGCGGCCACCACGAGGTAGGCAGTTCTGTTTCCGTGGCTGACTTGTCAGGATGCTGGTGCCGGATGAGCGGGACGAAGTCGGCCTGCTCGTCGGCGTAGCCTTCGACCTCGGCGAGGATCTGAAGGTCGCTGTCCCCGCTCGAGCCCAGCGTCGCCCACAACATCGCCCGCGCCGAGTACGCTTCGAAGCGTCGCTCCTCGATGGGGTCGGTGCTGCCGGCCGGCGCACGCTTGTTGAGACGAACCTCGTCGATTCGGAGAACCGCCGTGTCCACGCCGGGAGACGTGTAGTCGAGAGCGTGGGACGTGGGGCCACTCCAGTCGACGTCGGAGATGTAGACGCCGAAGATACGGGTCTGGCCGGCAGGGACGCGGAACTTGAACGACGCCTTCACCCACGACGCCGAAGCAGTCATGTCGAGGTCTGCCGTGAGCGTGAGATACGAGATGGTCGAACCGGACGCCTCGGTGTCAATCATGGCGATCTGGACCCAGACCTCGCCCGCGTCGGGAGTGAGCAGCGACTTGTAATAGAACTCGAGCACGAGCTCTTCGCCGGGCTCCACCTCCTGCCACATCAGGTACTGCAAGTACCACGAGGTGATGACCACATTGCCCGCCGAACCGCAGACGAGCTCGTAGGCCGCGCCTTCTCCGGTCGCCGTGTCGGCCGTCTGGACGTTCGCTTTCGCCGTGCCGACAGTCGGGGTGTGGTCCTCGTTCCAATAGGGCAGGTTGGCGTCCATGGCGCCGCCCTGATGCGTGAAGTCAGACACCACCGGGCCATCGTCGAAGCTGCCGTTCTTCAGCAGAGAAGGCCACGGGAAGGAGTCGTCGACCACGAGCTGCCAAGGGTAGGTCCGGAGCTCGGGAGTGATGCTGGTAGCCGGCGTAGGCACCGCACCGGCCGGAACGGTGACCATGCCCAACACGACGAGCTCGTCCTTCTCGGGCGCCGCGTCGTACTCGTTCGTCGGAGAGTACTCGTAGGCACGGAGCTCCATCGTCGAGGTCGAACCCACCGCGTAGGTCGCGTAGATGGCGATGACCACCGTCTTGTTCGCGTACGCCGCGAGGTTCAGGTCGAAGTCAGGACCGGTCTTCCGGACGAACAGCGAGTACTCGGTGTCCGTCGTGTAGATCGCAAGATGGTCGTTCGACTCCGAGTCTGCTTCGACCTTGACCGACTGGTTGCTCGCGCTGTAGCCCAGCGTGAACCCTCTCCACGCCCCTCTCGGGGTGACGTGGGAGTAGCGCCGATTGAGCCCCTCCGTGACGTAGGGCTCCTTCCACTTCATCTTCACAGAGGATTGGGCGTCGGCGACGAAATCGAGATACGAGGTAGGCATGTGGCCCTCTCCCTAGAACGTGATCTGCACGATGTTCTGGATCTGCTTGGAGACGTCCTTGGTCTGCATGGGGAAAGTCCCGTACGCAATCATCGTACCCGCTGCGTCGAAGATCCCCAACTCCCATATCTCGGGGTTGCCTGACCCGTCGCTGTTGTACTCAGCGAAGTCCAGCAAGCACGAGCATTGAAGCGTCGAAGGAGAGATGAACGTGAGGTCACCACTCGTGAAGCTCTTCTGGAAGGTGGGGATGGCCGGGACGCTCGGGTAGTTCCCAGGGTTCTCGATGATGTCGAGGTCGGAGAGCGTCGCGTCCGGAGTGCGCGGCTCGGGGCCGCCGCCTGGATCGATCCACCCTCCCACTCCTACCTTGAAGTAGGAAGCGATCGAGAAGGCAACGATGCCTCCAAGCATCTGCGGGAACTTGGCCCGACCGTTGTCCGTTACCACTGCGGGAATGACCGTCATGCTCGTCTCCTATGGGGTCGTGATGGTAACGACAATGGTCGTGTCCGTCACGATCGCGTCGCCCTCGATCACGTCATAGTACGCGGTGAAGGGCGCTACCAGGCTCGTCGTGATGCGACCCGTGATGATGGTGGCAGACATGACCGCAGAAGCCTGCAAGGTCTGCCTGAAGCGGGGGATGAGCTTCACGTGAACTGGCAGAACGTTGTACAACCGATCGAGCACCCGCTCGAGCAGGCGCTCGGTTGCGATGTCGCCTTCCGTGACGACCGACCCCGCCTCGAGCAGGATCAAGATTTCGCTGGCCTTGCAGAAGCCGCACCGCTCCTGCACCCGGCACACGTACTGGAGAGTCCCCGCGCCGAGAGCCGGGGGGCTGTTCGGCGTGGCAACGACCTCGAAGGTGAAGTTGGGTCCAGCCGCGACCGGGACCGTCTCGAGCCGGAAGCTCTGGTTGGTCGAGGTCACCAGGTCGAAGGCGGCGGGGTCGAGCACGACGTCAGCCTCACCACTCACCGTGATCTCGTACCGGAGCCCTCCACCGATCTGGGTCGCCGAGATGACCGTCACGTCCACGAAGGCCGCGAAGTCGTCCTCCCAACAGTACTTGTCGAGGGAGAAGTCGTCGCCGGCCGGCGGGTTGTTCAGGACGTAGTACGTGAGTTGATCTGGGTTGAACTCGTCGAAGAGAGGCTGCATGGGAGGCAGGCTCGTGAACACACGAACGATGTCCCACTCGATGAGGGGGTTCGCGGCCGTGCCGGTGATGCCGTAGTCCGGAGTCACCCCTCCATCGGCAGGACGGATGAGAACCTCGGTGGCCGAGGGCACGCTCTCGATGGTGAACAACTTGCTGTTCCAGGGGTCGTTCGTGTCGCGAGCTCGGATGGTCCGTCCGGTGTCCCCAGCTCGGAACGCGGCCGTCGCTGCGGAAAACTTCACTCGGCCCGCGCTCGAGTCGTAGGTCAGAGCTCCGTCGTTGCCTTGGCGCCCGACTCCCGTGTCGCCGACCTCGTAGACGAAGTCCGCTGGGAGCCCGCCGATGTAGTCAACCGAGATGCGGTACAGGGCGTAGACCGTCACGTCGAAGCCGCTGATGTTGCCGAGGATGATGTAGCCCTTCTCGTGCCCCTTCCGGTCGAGCCACCGGTTGACGTGGTAAACCCAGCTCCGCTGCCGGGCTTCCGTCTCCTGATTGTCGAGCTCGATGCCGAAGTCGGGCGCCATCTGCTTGAGGATGGACTCCTCGATGGCCTCGACGACCGTGAAGTCCTCACTCTCGATGTACCAGTCGATGGGACCGTCCACCGCGAGCACGGTTCCCAGGACGACACGCTCGGGGCCCAGTGCGTCCACGATGACGTAGTCGCCGTCGTTGCTCGAGATGGGGGAGTTGCTCAGGTTGATGGTGAGCCCGACGTCCGTGGGATCGAAAACTCCGGTCGGCGAGTACAGCGTCGTCTGGCCTACCGCTGGCGAGTTGATCTTCTCGATCTGAAGGTCGTCTCCCCGCTTCTCGTGGTCCCCGGTCAGGGTCGTCCTCCGGAGCTCCCAGAACAAGTCCGTCTCGGCCGTCGCGAAGGTGGCGTCCACCGTGCAGTTGATGGAGTCGGTGACCACCGTGATCTCGTACCGGCCGTCCTGCCCGTTGAGCGAACCCAGGATGGTGATGAATTTGCCCACGTCGTCTGGGTCGAACGAGCCGGTGATGGAGCGCACGTCTCCCGTGGCGCCGCCGAGTAGTTCGAGGTCGGTGCCTCCTTGCTCCACGTAGCCGTCAGGGATTGCCGTGCCGGTGATGTCGATTTCCGCGTGCGGCAGCACGGCCCACTCGAGCTCCGAGTCGGCCACCATGAAGCCTCGGAGCGTCAGGCGCGGGGGCGACGTGGTCATGTCGATGTCGGTGATCTCGAACTTGCCGATGTTGTCGTCGTAGTTGGAGCTCGAGATGGACAGGAACTTGCCCACGTCCTGCGGTTCGAAGTTTGCGGAGCTCGCCGCGAACCGGAGCGTGCTCGAGTCGATGTCCCCGTCCACGCCCTCCTTCTCGGTCTGGAAAGCCAAGCCACCGGACGCAAGGAACTGCCGGCGCGCTTCCACCGTGTAGTCGGCTCGGCCGTCCCAGATGAGCCAACCGGGAACGATGTTCGATACGTCCCCGGCGCGCACTTCCAAGGTCGTGATGTTCTCGGCCTGGGTAACCGAAGGACGGAGCTCCCAGCGCAGAGGTCCGGTGTCGGTCTGAAGCTCGGGGTAGGTGAAGACGCCGTTCAGGCTGTCCACCCCGACGATGACCACCGTCTTGTTGTTGCCCGTGACGCTCGAGCCTCGGACCGTTATCTCCTTGCCGACGTCCTCCTCGTGGAAGCGGGCAGTCGGCGCCGTGAACTTGAAGGTCGCGTCCACGGTGGCGTTGATGCCCTGCTGCTCGACGTCCCCGAGAGGGATGATGACCTTGCCGAGCTTCAGGCGCCTGAACGTGTTGTAGCGGGTCCGGACGAGCAGGGGGTCACGGAGCTCCGCGAAGTCCCTGGCGAGCCGACGTTGGCTCGTGAACGAGGGGTAGAGCCCCTCGATGAAGAGCTGGAAGGTACCGTCCGTGTCCTGGTTTTTGTACAGTTCGGGGATGAGGTCCCAGAGAACGCGCCTTGCCCAAGCGTCCTCTCCTGCGGGTTCCCCTCCTAGGGGGCCAGAACCAAAACCAGGCATGGATCAATCCTCGTTTGCGACCATGTGGTCGTATCTCACGTCAACACCGTGACCCCGGCTTGAACAGACAGGGTGCTGGGCGGGATGACAGCGTACACCTTGCCGCTCGCGAGTCGAACCCACACGTCGAAGACGTACTCCCGAATGTCGAGGGACTTCGTGTCCGTAGGCGTCAGGTAGATGCGCGCGATGCCCCCTTTCGGCGTGACGATTTCGATCTCGGCGATGTTGGCCGAGGTCTTCTGAAGAACAGCAGTCTCTTCCGAGGTGCACCGCTTCACCGTGAAGTAGACGGTCGCCCCCGTCAGGTCCACGGGCTCGTTCGCCTCGTCGACCACACACAGTTCGTAGGTCTTCGAAGTGCCCCGGATGACCGTCAACGTGTTGGCGGCCTGCGTGAAGCTCACGGACATGCGCAGACTCCTTGGATGGTCCCAGTCAGTTTCTCGACGTCCTGCACCGTCCCGAGCAGGGAGGCGTCGACCACCGTACCGGTCAGTTTCTCGTCGTCTTCCACGGTGCCGGTGATGGTGCTCACCTCGAGCAGGGGCACGACCATGGGGTCCTCGACGGTCGTGATCTTGCCGCAGATGCGGATGATCTCCGTCTCGGGAAGCGCGGGGGAAGTGTCGAGGTAGAAGATCTGGACGACGTCGGGGCAGGTCCCGATGTCTCGAGGCGCCTCGTTGAGCGTCACCAAGCCCGTCGTCGGGTCCGTCTCCGTCCAGCCGTCATCCAGCGCCTTGGTCTGGAGTTGGCCGTTGAGGAACACCGCGACGCTCCCAGGCCGATACGGTTGGGAGACGTAGAAGTCCTTGTTGACGCCGTCGATGGCGCCTGTAGGCACTTCGAACCTGGGAAGCGGCATGCAGACACTCTACCTCACAGGCGGGGTAGCGTCTACGCCCGAAGGTAGTACGCCTGAAGGACGTCACCGACCTTCGGGGCTTCCTTCATCCGTATCTTCCGGGGGCGGAGCTCCACCCAACCGTCCGTGAGCTCCTCGACCCCTACGAGGCCGTTCCTGAAGACGCGGACGGAGTCGGGCACGTAGTCCGTCGTCGTCTCGAAAACGCGATTAGACCCGTTCACAGGCCCGGCAAGGGGCTCTATCACGGGGAGTATCGCCATGGGTCAGAAGTTCTCCTCGTAGGCTTCCTTGTACCCGATGTCGATCATCTTGCGGATGTTCTCGGGGGAGAAGTCGAGGGAGTCGAACCCGTTCATGCGCTTGGTGGGCTGCAACACCCGAAACTCCACGTCCGCGTACTCGTCCACGAGCCGAACGAAGGGGTTGTTGATGCCGACGTTGCGCAGGTCGTTGCGCATAACCTCGTCGAACGTGATGGTGAGCAGGCGCGGGAGGTAGCCAGTGATGGCCGTCTGGCACTTAGGATCCCACCGATGCGAGGGCAGGTTGGGGTCGTCGGTCGTGATGACGTCGATGCGCTTGCACCCGTCGAGCAGCGCGGCCGTGATGGGCGTGATGTCTCGAGCTCCGCCGTCCGTCCACTCCTCGCCGTTGATCTCGACAGGCAGCAGCATGACAGGGTAGCTCGCGCTCGCGAGAACCCAGTCGATGAAGTCGTCGTCTTCCTGCGAGACGTCCCGAACCTCCTTCGTCTCCCAGTTGACCGCACGCACCTTCACCGTCTTGCCGCTGGCCCTCGCCTTCGCGAGCGAGAACTTCGAGCGTACGAGGTGCGCGAGCGGGGAACTGTCGTAGACCGACTTCTTGAGCGCGACCGACGCGGGCCACAAGGGCCACTTCACGTAGATGTCCTTCGTCGAGAGGCCGAGCCACAAGTCCTCGAGCCACTTGATCGCTTCCGCAGGCTTGCCGAGGGGAGTTTGGGACAGGCCCGCCGCCGTCAAACCGCCGACTGAAGCCCCGTAGATCGCATCGTAGTCTCGGCCCTCGTCGGCCATCGGCTTCTTCAAAGCCCCAATTTCATACGCCCCTCGAGCTCCCCCACCTGACAGAACTAGGCCGGTCTTCATAGCTTCTCCTTCTTCGGAACGCCACGCTTTCCGCACTGGTAGCAGAGGGGCTGCCCCTCGGCCGGGACCTCGACGTTCCACTCGTGCTTGCACTTCTCGTTGGAGCAGACCATCCGCAGCTTGATGGTGACCGTCTTGCCGGCCTCCCTGTAGGGTCCGACTCTCGGCCGCATCTTGTTTAGCTTGACTCTCACGGCTACACCTCGGGCCAGCTCGTACAGTAGAAGGTCAAGGTGACTGTCTCTCCCCCGAAGGAGAGGTCGTTCCTCGTGCTCACACGGAGCTGGTGCCCCTTGCTCGACTCGAGCTCGCGCACGGTCTCGTAGGGGAAGGGGATGGGCTGCACGTCACTCGCAAAACCTCGAGAGACTCGACGGAATTCGTCCAGGTCGATGTCCCCGTTCTTCAGCGCGGTGAGATGCGCGTCGCTTGCTCCGACAGCTCGGACGACGGGGTGAGCCCCCTTGGCCTCCATGATGATCTGAAGCGAGCGCTTGTAGTGGTCGGTCTGGAGCTTCACCCTCTCGTTCTTGGTGAAGTAGGTGACCACCATGATGTCGTTCGTTCCTACCACGTCGTTCGGGTAGGGGTTCGCCACGATCTGACCGGTCCTGCCGTAGGTGGTCCCCTCGGTCGGGAAGTAGAGGTAGCCAGCGATGTGAGCCCCTACCGGCATCCCAGGTGAGCGCTGCCACGGCCCTTCGACCACGGCGATCCACATGCCGTCCTCGGTGGGGTCGGTCTGGCTGAAGAGAGCCACCTGGTCGCCCGTCGCCACGGCGACTCCGTCGATGGTCTGCGGTCCGGAGAGGGTCACGTTGCTGTCCGCATGGAGCCGCACGGAGGGGTACTGCGGGGCGTAGTACCAAGCGAAACCCCAGATGTCGTAGTCGATTTCGGTCGTGAAGATGATCCGGTAGTCCTTGTCCTCGTCACCCACGGAGAAGTCGGCTTCGCCTGACTCGATCTTCAGGACTTGCCCCTCGTCGGGACCGAGCGCGAACTGCGACCCGCTCTCGTAGTTGTAGGAAGCCGTCACCGGTCCGGTCGGAGGACCGTTGAGGAACTTGACCTTGCCTTCCTTCCAGAGGATTTCGCAGTCGTAGCTTCCAGGGTCGTCAGGGAAGGGCCTGACGGTCTGCACGACACCCGCGTCCTTGATCTCAGCAAGATAGCCGTGCGCCGCTTCCTCGATCCACTTCTCCTCGTTGAGCACGCGCCCGGTGAGCATGTCGATCCACCACTGATTGGCAGACTCGTATAGGGTCGGGTCGGTACCATCCACAGTCAGGGTCTCGTCCGTCACCCGTACGCTGTCGAAAAACCACGAGCACCTGTCCGCGTAATTGCTCGTCGCAATGATCTCCTCGTCCCCCACTCGAGGAGAAAAAGCGACGAGTGGGACGTCGTCGTCCTGGGTGTGCTCGAGCTGCGTGATGAGGGCCCCCGTATCAGGATCAACAGGCTGGGCCAGGAGACCGGTCAGGCCGACGATCTGCGCCTCCGCATCGTCCCGCTCGGCAACCTCGATAGACGTGCTCGAGAAGGTCGTCTGCCAGTCCGCAAAGCCGTCGTCATCCGCGTAACTGCGAACGAACATGTCCCGGTTGCCCGTGTAGATGTCTCGGGTGTCCTCGCTGTCCGCGTAGTGGTAGTGCGGCCACCCGTTGTTCTGCACGAGCGCCTTCCAAATCACGTAGGAGACCTTCAAGCGGCGTGCACTCACAACGCCCTCCAAACCACGAGACCCCTATGGAGCTTCTTGTTGTTCTGCTTGGCCTTCAACAACACCTTGAAGTGGACGTCGAACCTGGCCGGGTTGCCAGGGGGCCGGAACTGCCAACGGTTATTCTTGTACTCCGAAAGCCAGTCCAGACACATATCCCCTCCGCTACCGCTTCCCGAACACGTGAACCCGAAGTCCTTCTTCACCTCTTCCAGGTCTAGATCGACGACGATGATCGAATCCATCTGAACCCGTAGGTACATCTTGTAGGTACTGAGCTGCCAGAAGGCTCCATGAAGAGCTCCTTGGCTTTCCAGGGAATAAACCTCCGTCCAGTCAGTCTTGGAAATCGTCTGGTTAGGAGTCCACAGGGCAAACCTCGGGGGAGGTCCAGCCGCCATGTACACAGGCACTCCACCCGGAGCTAGAGGCGTCGGAGCGAGTCCAGCCAAACCGATGATCTTGGCGACGGCGTCGTCGTCCTTCACCACCTCCGTGGCGTCGTCCTTGAAGTTGGTCTCCCAGTCCGTATACTCGGCGCCGTTGGCCTGCGATGCGTACAGGTGGTCTCGATCCCCCGTCCACAAGTACGCTCGAGTGGGACCTCCGTCCGAGTAGTAGGTCCCCCACTCGTTGTCCTCCACGAGCTGCTTCCACACGCTGTAGCTAACATCTAGTGGATTCATCACAACACCCTCACAGCGAACAGGGTCGCAGTCAGGTACTTGAGCTTGACCGACGTCAGGTTGTCTTGAACGGTGACCCGTACAAGATCGTTGCTGGCCTCGCTCAGTACCAAACCTTGGAAGCTGAGGGCGGCACCGAGCACGTCCTTGGGTCCGGTGTTATTGATCAAAGGTGTCCTGCCAGGCACGCGGAGGAAGTCCTCGTTCTGGTACACGCGAAACACTTCTGTCGCGACCGAGTTTTTGATGATCTCGATTTTGATGCCGTTGGCGAGTGCGGAGTTGGGACCGAAGCTCGCACCATCGAAGCTGAAGTCATCCGCCGTGAAAGTGAGAAGCAGTTCTCGAATGGACCAGATCTCGTCGGTGATGGTCGGACCCACCTCGAACGGCACGGGGGTGACGGACCCGTTCACCAACAGATCCTCGGAACCGCCATTCTCACAGAACACCAGGACGAAGGCGCTAGGGTCGGACGGAATGTCGGACCCGACCGTCGTGACCTTCAAGTTGCCCGAAACGTCCGCTTGAATCGGGTAGAAGTCTTGAATGGTCGAACCTTCGCGCTGCGCAATGATGACGCTCTTGACGAGCTGCGCAGAGCGATCGTCCTTCACGACGTTCTCGACCCGGTGAATCGACGTGAGGATGTTGTCCCGGTGCAGAATGGTCTGGATGCGAAGCTCGGTGGTGGTGGTGCCGCCGTTTTTGTAGTTCACCCGGAAGTACTGGGCACACACCGGGAACTGAAAGCGCCTCGTCGGGGAAGAGCTCGCGTCCAAGTTGAACTTGTACTGATCGTCCCAGTTAGTACCGTCCGTGCTCCACTCAAAAACCATCCCGTCTGCGTCGCTGTCTTGATCCGAGTGGATCGTGACTGCGACTGAAGCGTACTGGGAAACGTCAGTGCCTGGAGAGGGGGCAAAACTGGCACCAGGAGCAAGCTGCGCAACGGAGCTGTTGTTCGAATCGATCAGGTTGGCTAGCCCTCCGCTGACCGCGACCAACGACTCTTCTGTGGCGGGGTTGATGAACGCTCCATCCGAAGCGCGAGCAACCTTGGTCGAAGCCTGAAGCCTGTAGACGGTCCCGTCTTGAACAACAGCTACCGGGTTGGTCCCGGTCGCATCGTACAGGATTGTTGCTGGAGACTTCGCCATCAGGCTATCGTCCTGTTGCGTGAGGTTTCGAAGATGCCACTATAGCTGATCGTGTCAGTGACGGTGGCTAGCACAGTGCCGTCGGTGTCGTAGACCTTCCACACTTCCTGCGTGATGTTCACACCGGTCCACGCGGTGTCCAACGAGACGATCTTCTTGAGCTTGCTCGAGCTCTCCCACCAAATCTCGGAAGTCGGAAACGGCCCGGTAGGCGTCGTCTCCTTGTAGCACCCGCTCGGAAAACCTTCCGCAGGGCCGTCGTCGATGAAGTGGATGAGCTGCCGCAGCACCTTGTGCTGGGCTTCGGTGATGCCCCCGCCCCCGGTTCGAGGGTCGAACTCCCCGGCCGAGTCGCACATGCTGAAGCGTCCGGACTTGAACCGGAAGTGCCCAGGCGCACCAGCGAACCCGTCAGGCGACTCCTCTAGGTTGACGCCTTCTTCGTCACTTACGCCCGGTCTTCTGTCCGGTGTCTGGGGCATTCTTTCCCTTCTTCACGGGCTTCTGGGCCTTCGAAGAGGGTACCACAGCCTCGGCCTGACGTCGGGCCTTCAGAGGCACCTTGGGGGCCGTGCCTGGCTCCCTAGGTTTCCCCGACTCCTCGGCCTCGGGCTTGTCGGCTTCGGCCTCCCCGTCCTTCACGGCTGCCGCGAGTTGCGCCTCACGTTCGCGGTGCACCTTCGACTTCGCGAGCTCGATCTCCTTGAGCTTCTGCATGTTGCCGACCACGAGCTCGAAGGCTTGCACCTTGCCCTGCGCGATGAGTCGGTGGTTCTCGGCAGAGGCGACCCCCGAGTCCACGACCCCGGTGGCCCGCTGCAAGTACTTCTTGATCGCCTTCGCCACCTCGAGCGGACCGTCGAGGTTGGAGAACTCGCCCGCGTCCATGTCCTTGTCCACATGGTTGCCGAGAGCCGCGACCTGTTTGGACGCGAGCGCGAGAGCGAGCTTTGCCCCCTCGTGCCGCGACATCTCCGTCTTCGCCGCCTCGAGCATGTCGTCGGTCTTGCAACCGATCTCATGCACGACGGCGGCCTTCAACTCGCCCTTGTCCATGGAAAACTCCTGCTATGTCAGGGATCAGCTATAGGGAATGACGCAAAGAACGTCATTGGTCTTGATGGTGAACTCGAACTTAAGCTGGCCGAGCGCCAACGAAGTTCCGGGGTAGTAGTCGTTGTTGGCCGCAGCGTCCGCGCCGGGCCGCATGAGCTCACCGTTCACGAAGACGTCGTAGTCCGTGAGGAACGTTCCGCCGCTCATGTCCGGAAGCTGGGCGTCCAGGTTGGCGCCACCGCCCGTGCCGCCGACGTCGGTGTCCTTCACCGTCGTGCTCGTGCAATTTGCGTAGACCTTGGTTCCTCGAGCTCCGTGGTTGTACGCCTGCACGAGAGCGTTGAGCAGCGAGACCTCGCCGAAGGCCGTCTCGTAGGCGTCCCACTCGGCCGAACTGTCAGCAAGGACGAGGTCGGTCGCGTAACCGGAGCCAGCTTGGTACTGGTCGGTGAAGACCAGGTAGGCCCCCGCGTCCAGCTTGAGGTCGGCGCTCGTCGAGGTGAGCGTGAGAGCTCCCGCCGAAGTGATGGCGCCCGCCGCCGTCACGCCGACGTCGATGGCCGTGCCACCGGAGTCCATCGTGACGCCTTGAAGGAAGTCGTTCACGGCCGCGTCGACATCGAACTCATCGACGTCGCTGGTGATGTTCACCTGGCTCGTACCGCCAGCGGAGCCTTCGATGATCTGAAAGAGAGATGCCTCGAGGTCGTCCCGAATCTCCCAGATGAGCCCAGCACCCTCGAGGTCGAGAGTCGCATTCGTGGTCAGGTCGACCGGCGTGGTGCCCTGACCGTTGTAGGCGACCTGACGAGTGACAACCGCCGAACCAGGGGTGTCCAGCACGGCGCCCCGGAGGAAGTCCTGCTCGTTCAAGTCGTCAAGTCCGACACGTTCTGCCGAGCAGTAGTTGATCGTCTTGCCGTTCATGTCGGCAGCGGCAACAAGCTGGAGTCCGTCACCGGTTGCGTTGACCACGACGAAGGAGATCTGCGCACGGTTCGGGGTCGAGCCCGTCATGGTGCTGCCGTCCGTCGTCGACTCCGACTGAAGCAAACCCCACACCCGCTTGCCCGTAGAGTCCAAGACGGGGTCGCGCGTCGTCCCATCCACAATCTCGACCATGTTCTTCGGAGCGATGGCGTTCGTGCCGACCACCACATCCGTCGCAGAGAACGTGCCGAAAGTAGTAGCGGATGCCACCACGGTGCCCAGCGTGGTGACGGCACCGATGGCCGCAGTCGTGTTCGCCGGGAGCTCACCGAGCGCCAGGATGACACCTTGAACCGAACCCAACGGCCCCACATCCGTCAGGTTGCAAGCCGCCCGCAGTACGCGCTTGCGCTCGAGGTCGTGGAGGTCTTGGTTCAGGCCGTCGACCGCACGCTGCGCGCCGCCTTCGAACGTCGAAGGAGTCGCGATGGTGTCGTACCAGTTGCCCGTCTGTAGCTTCAGCAGAAGGTGAGTCATCGACCTCAAGTTGTTGAGGTCGTCCTCGATGTTGACGGGGTTGGTCTCGTAGTTCGCGAGACTCGGAGCAACGTTGTCGGTGTACGCGTCCGACTTCCGAATCTGCGTATCCTGGCGGATGAAGGTGCGGGCCATCTGTTCTACCTCCTGGGGGTTATGTCCAGCTTACAGCCGCGCGGCCGTTCCTTCAACCCAACGTGTCGATGAGAACAGTGTGTGCCTCGGGCGTAACCGTGATGGAGCCCGGCGTCTTCGTGATGACCTCGCGCGTCTCGATGATGAGGTTGCCGTCCGTGTCGAGTTTGTCAGTCTGAACCGTCGATGTGAGAGCCGTGGTGTAGCCGTCGATCGTCACGTTCACGAAGCCTACACCTTCGACAGCACCGATGGGTTTGGACAGGTCGGATACGTACAGGGAGATGCCGAAAAGCCTGTCCTTGAGCACACCGTCGATGACCGCCTCGACCGCGACTCGGGTCTTTTCCAGGGAGTAGCCAGCCAAGATGCCGATGCGCACAGTCACCCAGGGGTAGACCAGGAAGCTCTCGCCCGACACTACGGAAACGGTCTGAGTCACTTCCTTGCGAGCGTCGAGGTAGTCCTGAAGAGCTCCGACCAACCCGTTCGAAGGGCCCGTGTAGAAGCCTGCCGAGTCCTTCACCAGGATGGGGACCGACACCAGGTTCGCCTTGCAGTCGGCCGACAAGATCTTGTCCACGTGCGCTTCGATTTCCTCGAGCGCGTTCGCGATGACCGCCGCCGAGTTGCCGGTCAGGGAAGGGTCGAGCGTGTCGGCTGCTCCCTCGAGCGTGACTCGGTACGAGAGGTAGAGGCCCGTGCTGTCGGCCGGCGTCGTCGCGTCGTAGGCACCGATGAGCGCCACGACGTTGGCTCGAGCATCCTCGATGGCCTTGAGGTTGGAGTCCGAACCGTCGAGCCGCAGAGCCGTCGTCGAGGTACCGATCTTGTCGACCTCGTCCTTGATGACCCCGCCCGCCGCGACCTGCGTGTCGGCCGCGCTTCGGATGAGCGCGGTCTTCGACTTGATCGAGTCGAGGTACGCGATGAGGGTGGCCGCGTCGCCCGACGTGAGCTGACTGGGAGAAGCCGTGGGGAAGCCGTTGATGTCCGCAGCAGCAGCGTTCGCCTCGGAGTCCACGTCGAGAGTCAGGTTCCGGTTGCCTCGGATGCCGGTGATGACCGCGTCCGCGTTCGACGAGATAGAGGAAACGTTCGTCCCCACCTCTCCGAGCTGCGTGGAGATGTCGTCGGTGTCGTCCAGCATCTGCTCGAGCGTGTGGTCCGTGTCCGAAGCGTTCGTCGCGATCTCGCTCCGGATGGTGGCTACCGGAGTCTCGAGAGACGACTCGACGAGAAGAAGGAGAGCCTTGAGCGTCAGGTCGTTCTCGGCCGAGCGGGGCGAGAGTGCCTGCGCAACCGACACCCGACCGTACAGAGGGTCGGCGAAAGAGCCCGCGAGCGCCTCGTAGTCCGGACGGGTGATTGCCACGCGCCGACTGTTGAAAACTCTCCCCGCGAAGGACTTCGCTCGATCCACGGCCTCGAGGTTGTCGCCGCCGCGCGTCTTGTTCGGCTGCTCGATGGTCAGGCTGATTGACGTCCCCGAGATGACGAGCTCGGTCGTCACCTCCTCGATGGTGCCTGCCGTCACGTTGCCGAGCTGGCCGGCGCACACGACGTAGGTGACCGTGATGGAGGCGTTCGTCGCCGGGATGTTGCCCGCCACGGAGTCGCCGAAGCGGACCGTCGCCGGGTCGTCGTTGTACCCCACCTCGAACTGGTCGGTCTGCTCGAAGTCGATGAAGTCGACTTCCTCCCAGTCAGCACCGTCGACCACCACTTCGACCGACCCCGCCGCCACGTACCGGTCGTCCGGCACCCGGCGAAGTTCGAACACCTGGTTGGCAGAACCATCCGAAGTGAACGTCTCGACGATCGTCTCACCTTCGTAGATGGGGACCTGCTTGATGGTGCCGGCCGTCTGCTCAGCGGGGCTCCACGTGACCTCCTTGCCAACCTCAAAGATCAAGTCGTTCGGCCCGTTGAACTGGAAGCCCTGCACAAGAGGGATGCTGAATGCCTGGGGGTTGTCGATAGAGATGTTCAGGTCCGTGCTCGAGGAGACAGCGCCTCCCATCTTGTAGCCGAGCTGGCGGGAGATCCTCGCGACCGCACGGCGCGTCCGAGCCGTGGACAGGTAGACCTCCGTCGCACGCCGGTCCAGGTAGAAGCTCAAGGTGTCCAGGCCGAAGGCGATGATGTCCAGAAGCATCATGCCCAGGGAGGCGAGCGCGAAGTCGTTGTAGTCGGCAGCAAACTTGATCTGAAGCCGTGCCCGCAGGTCGTCCACGTGCGTGTCGAAGTCGAACCCTGCGTACCGAACACGATTGATCGAAGACATGAATCACCTACGGGGTGGGAGCGGGACCTTGCTGAGTGCCTACGACGAGCGCCGTGGACTCCGCTGTCTGCGTCGCCGGGATGACGTAGTGCATGGTGATGATAACAGAAGAGTCCTGCTCGTCATGGTCTCTCCGACTGACGTTCACCTTGCGCACGACCACGCGCGGCTCGTTCTTGCCCACAGTGCTCGAGACGGTGTTCCGGATGAGCGTCGAGAGCAAATCGTTGTTCGTCTCGAACACGTAGCTGAAGGCGTCGGAACCGAGCTCGGGGCGCATGACCCGCTCGCCTCGAGAAGTGAGGATGAGCTGAATCAAGTCATCACGTATGAGCTCGTTGTCGGTCGCCTGCCGAGGAAGCGAACCGGTGCCCTTCTGGAAGGGGAACTTGAGACCGCGAAAGAGGTTGGTTGTCATGGCTTCACTCCTACGCGATTAGGTCCAGAGGACAAGGTGGCAAAGAGGGTAGCGCCGGAAGGCTCGGCAGGGCAGGCAGACCCGGTAGGCCCGGAAGTCCGGGCAGGGAGAGGGACGGAAATGGTATCGACGGGAACGGGATGTCGATCGTCGGAAGTGAGGGGAGCTTCGGCAACGAAGGTAATGCTGGCAACCCAGGGAGTCCCGGCAGGCCGGGCAGAGAAATAGAGGGGAAAGGGATTGACGGGAACGGGATGTCGATAGTGGGCAGGCTCGGGAGTTTGGGAAGTGAGGGGAGCGCAGGCAGCCCTGGAAGGCCAGGCAACCCAGGCAACGCGATCGTCGGAGGGAAGGGTGGAAGCTGACAGAGTGATGCCATCGGAAGTCACTTGATCTTTACCACCTGGGATTTGCCCGCCGGGGGAGGGGGGACCGTGGGAGGCGTGGTCGGCGCCGTGGCTCCGGTAGCAGTGTGGATATGCGACGCCAGCCAGGGCAAAACGATCTCAGCGATCAACGGGGAGAAGGCTGCTAGGTCCGTGAGGAACACTCCCGCGCCCTTCAGGTTGATGTTCGGCGCGTTGATGTTGACGTTCTTCGACGCGACGAGGTCGATGGAGCCTGCCCCGTCGAGCTTGATGTAGTCGGCAGGGTCGCCCGCAGACATCATGACGCCGTCGCTCGTCATGGTGAAGAGGTAACCCTGCTTCGACTGGATCATGATCTCGCTCGTCTCGACGTTGAACGAGAGCATCGAACCGTCCGACGCTCGGAGCTGGATGCCCTTCTCGTCGAAGTAGAGCGTCGCCACGTCGTCGCCGGCCGCGATGTCCTTCGCCACCTTGTCAGGGTCGTCCTTCGCCGGGTCGCCATCCGCAATCTTGTGCCAGGTGAGGCTCACCTTCTCCTCGCCCGGTGCGTCGTTGAACAGGAGTTGGTGACCGGCCCTCGAGCGGAAGCCTCTCTTCTGGGGCTTGCCGTCCACGTACCCGAAGGCGCTAGGAACGGGGCTCTTCGTGTTCGGCTCCGTGAACCAGCCTCCAAAGTACGCCTTGGGCTTGGAGGGGTCGCCATGGTCGAATACCACGCGAACGAACGAACCCACGAGAGGGGGGTTGAACCAGCCCATGCGCTCACCCGTCACATCCGTCGCGGGAGACACCCACACGTCAAGAGCCTTCTTGGGGTCGTGACCGACCTCGGGGCACGTGATCTGGATACGATGCCGCTCTTCCGGGTCGTCGTTCCTCATGACGATGCCCCGGTAGATCCCGTAGAACGTGCGGAAAGCCGCCTCGAGCCCCTTATCGCGAACGGTGTCCAGAAGGACTTCGAAAGGACTTGCCATCAGCCTGCCTTGGCCTCCGCCGTGCTCGAGTTCTGGTCCTCGGGTTCAGGGTCCTCGTTGCCCACGTTGCCCTTCGCCTTCTCGACCGCGTCGGCAGGCGACCACTTGTTGCCCGAGTCATACGCCACGACGCGGGTCGTGTAGCCGCCCGAGCCCAGCACGTGCGTGACCGAGTCCACGAAGTAGTTGTGGTCGAACCGCTTCCCGAGGCCGAGCAGACGGACCATCAAACCCGGCTTCATGTCAGGGATACCGATGGTCTCCACCTCGATGCGACTGCCCAGGTTGCCGTTCAAACCCGCTCGCCACGAGGAGTTTACGCCCTGCGACACTTCCTTGGTCACCTGGTCGTGGAAGGCTGGCTCCATCCCGTCTCCCGTCTCCTCGTCCACGGGGTTCAGGTCAGTCGAAGCCAACGCGGCCGCGCCCGTCACGTTGGGAGGGGACTGCCCCTCCTTGCCGTCGCCGAAGACCTTCTTCTCGACCTCACCGTCCTTGTCCTTGATGCCTTGGACGAAGATGCCCCGCACCGCTGCCGGCATCCACATGGCCTTCGTCGGACAGTTGAAGCTGAGCAGAGGGTAGACACCCGAAGCTGGACCAATGCCCGCCTTGGGGTTCGTCAGGAGCCACTTCAGTGTCTCGGCGTTGTGCGGGTTGGGGTAGAGCCAGAGCACGTGCAGAGGCTTCTCCTCGATGGCGCCGTCGTAGTCGAGGAGCGTGATCTCCATGCCCTGCGGAGTCTCGACCGTGACGATGTAGCTCTGACACTCCTTCGCCAGAGCTTGAGCAGCCTTCCACATGGTCTTGTAGGAAGGAGAATAGACAATCTCTTCCTGCCATAGCTTGTCGGCGGGACCTCCGGACTTGACGTTGTAGTTGAGGAAGTAGCCGCTGTACTCGAGGTTGTTGATCACCTTCTTCATCGGCTCGAGGATCTGCTTGAACACCTCCAGCCGAGTACCCTTGTAGAAGCCCGACCGCTGCGCCCGACTGCTCACCCAGTCCATCGCACCCTTCGCATTGAGGGTGATGGTGACGTCGGGGCCGATGGCGACGTCGGGAGCGAAGAGCATCCCGCCGTAGACTGGGGACCGCAAGACGGTGCCCTTGTCTCCCACCACGTACCCGAAGGACACTTCGAGGAAGGCCCGCAGAAACGAGATGCGGTCCTCGTCCAAGAACTGCAAGGCGTCGAGATAGGGCATGCTGAGCGTGGCCGTGATGGTATTGACCTGCCCCAACTTCTGCTCGATCGTCACCTCTTGCACGACGGCGAGCGGAGGAAGGTCGGGCTGGTCGTGCGTGAGCCAGAGAGGAATCCTCTCCCCGTCCTTGTTCTGGATGACCAAGGAGAAGAACGGATTCAGCAGGTTCGAGGCCACACCGGGCACTAGAAGACCGCCTTCTTGAAGAGGATCTGGTTGACGTAGTTGGGCGAGGGGATGCGGAGGATGTCGCCAACGCTCAAGTCAGTCGGAACGAGCTCGATGTCGTTCGCTACCGCGATGACCCACCAAAGGACCGGGTCGCCGTAGAAGCGGTGGGCCAGAAGGTCGATGCGGTCGCCGTCCATGACCTGGTGATACTGGTCGTCGAGCTGGATCGGGACCTCGGGGAGCTCGGGCAGATCCCAGAACTCGAACCCGTCGATCGTGATCAGATCGTAGAAGCGCATCCGGCTGTTGCTCTTGACCTTGACTGCCATACTTTACCCTGCCGGTTCGCCCGAGGAGGTAGTTTGACCTCCGAGAGGTTGACCATTCAGCATTCGCTCCTGCCCACGCAAAATCTCTTTGACGGTCGCAGCCGCGCCTCCCATCGAAGGACCCTTGTTCCGTGCCGACGCGATCTCAGACTTGAGTGTGAGGGTCGCCGAAATGAGGGCGTCCATTTTCGCGATGAACAGGGCTTGGTAGCCGCTGCTCGGCTCTCGGTACCAGTCTGGGTTGTTGACTGCGTACTCCAACCTCTCGAGCCCCGCTGGAAGTGCAGGCAGTTCGGTTCGAGGCCCCTCTTCCCGATCCAGATCCTCCTTCGCTGCCGCCGCAGCCACGCGAGAAGCCTCGACTGCTCGGAAACCGGCACTGATCTTATCCAGATCTCGCTTCACATCAGCCACGGACTTCGCCAAGGCTCCCGTTACCGCATCCGTCATGCCAGCAATGCCGAGGAATGTTGCGCTGAAGAGTCGAGAGATGTTGAGCAGGAACTGACGGAACATCTTCTCTTGGTCGATGACGAATTTCTTCGTCGCGTCGATCGCCTTCTTGAACGCGTCGGTGAACGCCTTGTTGATGCCCTTGACGACGGCCGCGTGGAAGTCCTTCTCGAGGAACTCCGTGATCTTGTTCGCGCCGGCTTGCAGTGCCTCGACGGAGGCGTTGAGATCCTTCTCGATGTCCGTGTGGATGGAGTGCCGGAACAGCTTGTCGACCCACTCGTCGATACCGTCGAAGAACTTGTCGACGTCCTTGTGGGCACCACCGAAGAAGTTCTTGATCTGGTTGATGGAGAACTCGACCGCCTTCCAGATGGCCGTGAAGGTGTCTTGGAAGAACTGCTTGACCTTGTCCCACACCGGCTTGATGTGCAGGGTCCAGAGCTGGACCATCGCGTCCTTGATCTTCGTGATGTACGGCCCGATGAGGGTCCATGTCGCCTCGAAAACACCTCGGAAGAATTCGGCCACCTTGTTCCATACGGGCTTGATGTAGAGCTCCCACACCCCGATGACGAATTCCTTGACCTTGGTGAAGATGGCCGTGACGACGGTCTGCACAGCGGTGAAGATGAACGTGAAGACCGCGACGGCCGTCTCCCACTTCATCTTGATCTGGTCCCACACCATGAGCGCGATGCCCTTGAGGATCTTGAACGCGACCCCGAGCACCCGCTGCACGACGTGAGCCACGAGCTTGAACGTCTCCCAGACGACCGTCACCACCTTCGTGATGAGGCTGAACTGGGTCTTCGCCACCTTCGCGAGGAAGGAGAAGGCCGGCGCGAGCGTGTCCCAGATGGTCTTCCCGACCTTGATGGTGACGAGCACGAGGTCCGAGAACTCGTCGATGAGGAAGTCGATGGTCTTCATGAACCCGCTCGACTTCGCGTCGTCCGTGCTCTTGCCGAAGACCGCGTCCCACCCCTTCTTCAGCCACTCGAACACCTTACCGAGCGCCTTGATGCCCGTGTCTAGGATGGTCTGCCACAGGCCCATCGACTTCTTGAGCAACGTCGAAACGGAGTCGAACGCCGGCCCGATGTACTTGGCGAGCTTGGGGAACTTCTGCATCAGGAAGTCCCGAATGCCCTCCCAGATGCCGGTGATGACGTCCACGAGCAGATCTTGGATGCCGAACAGCAGCTTCTTGAGCCCGTTGAGCACCGTGGGGATGGCGCCGAGGATGATGCCGGGCAGCCTCGTGTAGATGAATTTGCCGAGGTTGAGCATCCCCTCGAGGATGACCGGGACGAGCCCCTTCAGGAAAACCTTGAGCTTGGGCCCGAGGTCTTTCAACGCGTCGCCGACCTTGCCAGGAAGCGTCTTCAGGACGCCGAGAATGATGCCTACGCCCTTCTCGAGGAACTCGGGCAGCTTCTTGTAGTACTGCTCGAGCAACGGCAGGAGCCCCTGAAGAATCGTCGGCACGAGCTTCAGCACCTTCTCGACCAAACCGCCCACGAAGTTGCCGAGGTCCATCTTCGCGAGGAACCCCAGCGCCGCCTCCACGAGAGCGAAGAACGCTTTGCCTAGGAGCTGCACGCGCGCCATCAGGAACCCGACGATGATGTTGAGCAGCTTCCCGATGCGGTCGCCCCCGAGCCCCTTCAGGACCGTCTCTATCGCGCCGAAGATGGCGTTGAAGATCTTGTCGAAGGGAATCTTGCCCGCGAGTCCCATCAGGCCCGTCATGGCCCCCTGTAGCCCGTCCAAGAGCATGTCCAGGGTGGCTCCCCAGTCCATCTTCCCCATGGCAGCCTTGAGGCCACCAACGATCGAAGTGAAGACCGTCTTCAGGTTCTCGACGATCTTGCCGACGCGACTCGGATCCTTCGCCTCCTGCTCCATCCCGCCGAACATCCCACCGAGGAGCTCGCCCGCCACGGACCGCAGGACGCTCGAGACGGTCTTGATCGCGGAGCCGATCCTCTTGAAAACTCCTTCGAAGAACGCCTTCCAGTCCACCTTGGCCGCGAAGTCAGCCATCCGGTCGGTGATGCTCACGAGCGCGTTGAGCGCCGCATCGATCGCCTTGCCCACCACGTTCTCGAGCCACGCCGCGCCGTTCACGAGCTTCTCCGTGAACTTGTCCCACGCGTCTGCCCAGTTGTCCGTCTCCATCCGAGCTGCGATGAGCTGCGCGGAGAGCAGACCGATGCCGGCCACGAGACCACCGATGAGGATGCCGACCGGGCCGAACAGGAAGATGAGCCCACCGAGCGCCGCGATGATGGGAGTGAGGTTCTCGAGGATGACCCCGAGCATCGTGCCCATCGGCCTGAGAGTTTTCGGTAGGAGGGCCATGGCGCCGATGGAGTGCATGTCGGCCATGAGCTCGACCATGTCTCCCATCGGGCCGCCCTTCTTCACGACCCCCCGGAGCGTCTTGGAGAACTCACCGAACTGCTTGACGGAGTCCTTCACGAACGACTCTCGAGCCTTGCCCAGCGAACGGAAGGACGCGATCATGCCGTCCTTCGCCAGGTCGAACGACTCCTGCAACGTGCGGCCAGTGCTGTGACCCTCCCTCGCCATCTTACCCAGGTCCACGGTCGCACCGCTGACCGTCTCCATGGTCTTGACCGTCTCGTCGTTGGCCGTGCGCAGGAAGTTGACCAGGGTCGCAGCCTGCTGCGCCCCCATGGTCTCGGTCAGGCGAGCTCGCACGAACTCGAGGAACCCGGCCATGTCGCCGCCCGATGACTTCACCTGAACGGCCATCTGAGCGAGCCCCTTGACCATTCCGGCCGGGCCCTGCTTGATCAGGTCCATCGACTTGTTGACGTCGCCAGACATGATCGCAAACTCTTTCATGAACTGGGGGATGTCGTCGCCCACCCCTGAGAACAGTCCCACGAAGCTCTCCTGCGCGGCCGTGGTGGCTTCGGCCAGCGAGATGCTCATCTCGCGCGCCTTGTCCGCGTCGCCCGTCATCGTGAACAAGCCAGCCGACAAGGAAGCGGTCTGCGCGGCGAAGTCTGCGAGCTCTTCGGGGGACAGGTTCTTCTCCATCAAAGCCGCGCGCCGAGAGATGAGCTCCATCATCTGCGGAAGCTGGTTCATCGCCGCCGAGACGTCCCCAGTCTCCTGCCCCATCTTCACGAAAGTACTGGTGACCCGACTGAGATCCTCGTCGGTCATGCTGAATTCGGTCCGCATCCGCTTCATCTGGTGAGCGAACACCTTGCCGTTGATGCCCGTGACATCCGAGAGTTTGGCAAGGTCGGAAGCGGTCCGGATACCCACGGCGCCGAGCTCCGACGTCGCGGTCTTGAACCCGACGATGGCAGCCGTAGCGGTCTCGGCTCCGATGTTGAGCCCGATCGACATGCCTGCCGCCTGACTCGAAACGTTGCGTAGCTCCTTGCCTGTCAGGCCGAGGTTGAACGCCGTCGCTCGAGCAGACTTGGCCGCTGCCGCGCCCTGGGCTTCCAGCCCGGTCGTCAGGTTGAGGCTCGATCCGGTGAGGTTCTGGATACCGCTCGAGATGTTGCCGAGCTTCGCCAGTGAGATGCTCTCGATGAACCCGCGCAGCTTGTTGACGTTGAGGATCTGGTCGAGCTTGCCCACCACCTCCTTGATGGAACCGAAGCCTTCCGAGATCTTCTCCTGACTGGACCCGATGTCCGCTGCCTTCTTGCCGAAGAAGAATGCCGCCTTCTTGAGCGTATCGAAGACGGACCTAGTGAGATCCTTCCTGAACCCTGCGGACGCCTCCTTGAGCCCTTGTAGCCGCTCGGTGAAGGGTCTGGCAGCCTCGGCCACCCTCTTGAAGATGGGCGTCACCTTGCTGGTGATGGGTTCGGCTGCTGCGACGATGCTCTTGAAGCGGTCCCCCAGGCCCGTGACCTTGTCGGTCACGCCCTTGATGCTCTCGCCGAAGGTCCCTTCGAACGTGGCCTTGACGACCTCGCCGCCCTTCTTGACCGCGTCGGTGATGGGAGTGAGGACGCTGCCGATCTGTTTGAACGAGTCTACGACGTCGTCCACCTTGTCAGCGACGCCTTGACTCCAGATGGCGACTCGGCCTTCTTGCCGAGCGAGAACCTGGTCCACCGCGTCGAGGGATTTCTCGACCTGGGAGAACGCTGGCTGGGACTTCTCGTGAACGGAAGCGATGCCCTCGCTTACCTTGAAGAAGTTGGAAGCGATCTTCTCCTGCGTCTTTTCAAGGCCGATGTCCTTCGCCCCGAAGGAGAAGCCCAAGCCTAGAAAATTCAACGCCACGAAGTGCCTCCATTTGCGACCACGTGGTCGCGTCTCAGATTCGACGAGACCGCACCGGAGCCTTGGGCCTCATAGCCGCATTCTGCGACTTACTGCGCTTGTTCTCAAGCTCCGACTTGCGCTGGAGAAGCCTCCGTCTTCTCGTGATGGGCATCGACATGATCGATTCATAGGGCAGCTTCCACGCCTCTAGGGCATAGAAGATCTCGCTTTCGAGGTCTTCCGCATCGTGGACGGGAAGAAAAAACCGGCCTGCCCAACGTCGAGATCACGCTCGAACTCGGCTCCGCACGAAGGACACTGCATATCGAGGGTCGTGTCCACTCCACCCTCGTGGTCGTCGAACGCTTCCCGAAGCGCGTTGCGGTCGCGCATGCCCAGGGCTTGGACGGCGCCGAGCGTCGCGGGCTTCTCGCCGAGCATGTCGAGCCGAAGCAGGATGCTCATCGACATGGCCTCCTTCGCGTTCGACGCCTTCGACAGCTTCTCCTCGTCGTTGCCGGTGAGCGGATGGAACCGAGCCGTGAGGCCCGAGGGGAGTTTGACTTCGAACAGCCGCTTCCGGGGGTCCTTCATCGGCTTGATGTCGAGGTCCCCCAGGCTGAGCGAGAAGATGCCCGAGTAGCCGCACTCCGGGCACTTGTCGCGGAAGGGGTACTCGTCGCCGAGCGTCGTGCGCCGGATGGCGAACATCAGGAACACCCGGTCACCGACGAGCAACTCGCCGGCCACGGTCGCAACCCTCTCCGGGTCGGCGATGTTGCCCACTCGAGTCAGGCACGCGTCGATGAGGTTGCTGATCTTCTTCCACCCCGGCACGGCTTTGGAAGCCAGCATGTCTTCCTCATGGCCTGTGATCTCACGGACGTGCACTTGCGTGTGGAGAACTCCTTCCGCGTCGAGGTAGCCGCAGGGGAGCTCGAAGGTCCCGTGCGTGCCTTGCGGCGTGTCGAGCTGCGCCTCTTGGATGGCGTTGAGGCGAGGGTCCTTCTCGACCGGGGGTAGTTTCTCGTCTGACATTTCAATCCTCCGTCTTGGTTCGAACGAGGGGCTCTGCCTCTTCCTCGTACATGCGAATGAGCGCCTTGAGAGCATCCGTCACCGTGATGCCGCGCGCGTTGACCACTTCCTTGAACGTCATGTAGATCTGCTTGTCCACCCAGACGTTGATCTTCACGTCGCTGCCCTTCTCCTGCCAAAGATCAAGATCGTCGAAGTGAGGGGTCTCGGCCTGCGCGACGTACTTGCTCATCAGGTACCGGACGAGACTACCCGTGCTCGAGAAGCCGTTGAGCTCCTTGATCCGCTTGTAGAGCCGCTGGCTCACCCAGAAGTTGACAGGGCGTTCGGCCGAACCGGTGGACCCCAGGCCCGCCACGTCAGACGCCATCTCGCACGCCCGGCACAGGACCGACGCGTTCTCCGTGGACAGCTTGCCGCCCACTTCGAAGGGTACGATAGGCTTCACCCTCACCTTGTGGTCGCTCCCGCAATTCGAGCATCTGTCCTGGCAGCGCTCGAGCATGAACGTCTCCCACATCTTCTGCTTCTGCTCGTCCGTGAGAGACTCTGGATCGATCCCTCGGAGAAACTCGGTGGGATCCAACAGGTCGGGCTTGGCGTCACTCATGACCTACACTTACCTCACTTGAGAGGTAGTCTCAACCAAAAGTACGTCAGGTGTGATGTAGGGTCAGATTTTGGAGAGCTCGCGGCGCATCTCCCTGACGAGTCCAGGGAGCCGCTTCTTGCTCTTCTTGGGCTTGGGAGGGTCCTCGTCAGGGACGCTCGGGAAAACGTCCTTGAGGGGCTCCCCTGCGCCGAGGGGGACAGCAAACGCGCCGACGTTGCCGGTCGTGGTTTGCTCGAGCTCGTCTTCACGTCGCTTACCCGGCAAGGGACACCTCCTCCCAAGTCTCAACCGCGAGGTCGAGCTCGGCCACATGGATCGCGCTGGACTGGGCATCGAAGTCCGACCCCGACTTGTACCGGACGGGGATGACGCCCTTGAGGATGTACGCCTTCGCCGGGATGCGAGCTGCAAACTCGAAGAGGCCGCCGCCCACGAGCCCCTGCTTGGCTACCGTCGTGGTCGCCAGGGTGGCTACCGTCGCGGCCGAGGCTCCCTCGAGCCCCGTCAAGCCAGCCGCGATCCCCACGTTAGTGAGGGTCTGGATGAACTCTCCGAACGGGGAGTCCCCGAACGTCAGACGCGAGAAGTACTGGATCAGGATCAGGTTCCTTCGGTACGTCGGGCCACCGATCTCGAACAGTGACAGGGGAATCTGACCGGGAGCCAGGGAGAAGCCGTCCGTGTTGCCGGTAATGGTTCCCAAGACCCAGTGCCAGAAGTCCGAGTTGTAGAAGGTCACGCCCTGCGAAAGCGTCAGAGTCGACGACGACGCACGCTTCACCACCTTGCGACTGAAGAGCCAGTTGCCCTCGTTGATGTCCTGAGTGTCGATGACGAACTCGGGAGCCGAGATGGAGGCGAAACCGTAGAAGGGATTGAGCAGAGGCCAGACGGCGCCGTCGAGGGGCCCCACATCCATCAACCAGAAGGGATAGACCTGAAGGTAGTCAGTGAGGGGTGACCGCGCCACGGTGGATCAGGTAGGAGCGATTTCTTCCACCGTGAAGAACTCGTACGCAACGTCGAGCTCCTGCACAGAGATTTCGCTCGCGGTTGCGTCGAGGTCCGAAGCCACCTTGCAGCGGATCGGGAACGACTCACGCACGTGGTAGATGCGCGCCGGGTTGGTGTTGGTCAGATCCACGTTCTGGATGTTGGGACCACCCGCGAACATCTCCCGACGATGGAAGTGCTTGATGTCGATGTCGCCTCGGTAGGAACCGGTGCCCGTGGGGTCGCCGCCTTCGACGGTGGCCTGCATCCACGAGAACAGGGAACTGTCGAGGCGCGCCACGCCTCGGGACATGGTGATGTCCGAGACGGAGGGGTTGCCGGGGTACTTCCGGGGGTAGATGAAGTGCCCTTCCTTGTACTCCACCGCCTCGCTCGAGAGCTCGGGGGTCGTGCAAGCCGAGAAGCCCGCATGTGGGAGCCGAAGGTCGGCAGTGCCGCCCTGAAGGTATCCGGGGGAACCCCCACTCGGCGGGTCCACCATCTCGACGTGGAACCGCATCGAATGAAGGTAGTCACTGGTGATCGGTCGGACCATTGCGTTCTCCTTACCTCGATACTACCGTAACCCCGGTTCCACGTCCAAGCGAACTATGTCTCGGGGCGAATCAGAATGAAGACTTCTCCGACGACAGCATCATCGCTCCGTCGAATGAAGAGACCTTCCGTCGCTCCCGGTGTCGCCACGGCACTCGCGGTATCGCTGGCATCCGCACGCCCAGTGGCAGCGGAGTCCAGGGACGCCAAGAGGGTGCCGCCGCCTGCCGCCTGAGTCCGCACCTCGAGCGTGGAAGCTCCGACCGCCGTGACGATCTTAGCCCACGCGTCGATGACGCGGAACTTGAACGGAAGCTGCCCGACCGCCTTCACCTCGACGTCGTCCGGAGAACCGCCGCCGCCAGCGACGAGTGCGGCACGGATCACGGAGCCAGCCGAGAAAGCGTCGGCAGCCGCCACCGGAGCGATGTCCTGAGCTTCGATAGCGTCGGGAGGGGCTTGGAGTCCCGATCCGAGCTCGGCCGCTGAGTAGACGACCGCAAGAGATACCTTGCCATCGGCCATCGCAGATTGAAGAGCTCGCATACGGGGAAGGTCTGAGGCCGACCTCTGCACGTCGATCGACGAGTTCGCCGGAACCTCCGTGTAGAGATCAGCCAAGTAGACGGCTTCTGCCGTCAGGTTTGTGATCGTTAGCGTCGCCATCTTGCCTCCGTCTGAGAAACTGATTCACGTCCTACCACTGCCCTACCTCAACGTCTAGGTAGGGTAGGGATCAAGTCACGGCGCCGGTCGGGTCGTACCAGTCGGTACCGTCGCTGACGTTGGTGAAGCCGTCATCCGAGTTCCAGATGATGGTTCCAGCCGTCACAGCCGTGGGGAGCGGACGGTTGGCATCCGTGTGCACGGGCAGCCAATAGTACATGTCCGAGTCGAGGTTGCGAACTTCGACGGCGTCTCCCGCCTCGAGCGCAACTGCGACTGTGAGGCTGCCGGCTTCGATCAGAGCCTTGAGCCCTTGATCGTCCATCTGCGCAGGAGTGCGGCTCGTCGTCACCGTGCCGCCTGCTGCCAGGTTCTTGTAGAGGGCCGAGACGTAGAGGTCGGCGCCGCTCGCGTTCGTGAATGTGACCTGCATGATGTTTCTCCTACCGAAAGTCTGGGGTCAAGACGGGGAGCGAGTCAACTCAGCCAATCGTCTGTTGCTGGAACCGGAAACGGACGAATTCAGCCGGTCGGTTCGGCGCCGCTCCAACGTCGATGATGACCTGCCCTGCCTCGATGGAGGACGCGTCGTTGTTCGTCTCGTCCACGATGACGAAGTACGCCTGGGAAGGCGACGCTCCGTAGAACAGACCCTCGTTGAAGAGGCCCTGCATGAACCCGTCGAGCTGCGCCTTGATGCGGGACCACAGTCCAGGCCCGTTGTTCTCGAAGACGATCCAGCCGGTCGCGTTGTAGACCGACTTCTCCATGAACATGAAGGTGCGCCGGGCGTTGATGTACCGCCACTCGCTCTCCTGCGACAGGGTCCGGACGCCCCACACCGCGAGACCCGTCTGCGGAGACGAGATGAGCGGGTTGACGCGATTCGGGTAGACGTAGTCGCGCTCGCCCTGCGACGAGACGTACTCGAGACCGAGCAGGAAGGTGAGCGCTCCATCGACCGTACCACCGGGGGCCTTGCCAACGTTCTTGTTGCTGTCGGTCCGCGCGTAGATGCCCGCAATGTGCCCGAGGGGCGGCATCGTGAGGGGCCGGTTGTTCGCAAGCGGATCGGCAACCTTGACCCACGGCCAGTAGAGCGCGGCCCACTTGGAGAAGCGCCCGAGGTCGTAGCGGAACCAGTCCACAGCTTCCTGCGGGTCGGAGCCCTGGGGAACCGTCAGGATGATGAAGCGGTCGCCGCCCGAAGGCAGGTTGGCTCGAGACTCGGCGTAGTCGAGCAGGTCGACCGTGACCACAGTGTCTCCCGCGAAGTCGGGAATGACCACCTGAAGGATCTCGTCGATCTCGTCGAACGCGTACAGACCGCGCTTGTTCGCGATGAGGGTCGGAGCGGTGAACTCGCTGCGCGAGTAGGTGAGCCCCGTGAAACTGCCGTCCGAACCGGCCGTGTAGTGCACAGTGGCGAGCGAGTCGGTCCAGATCTTGGACGTGTCGCCGAACTGCTCTTCGCGGTTGGCTGCTTCGGCTTCCGTGTAGAAGGTCGCCGTGACGAGCGTGCCGCCTTCGATCGCTTCGTCGGTCTTGAAGTTTGCGACGCCGGTCGCGTAATCGATCTCGTTCGGTCCGATGGTGACACCGCCGACCGTGATGGAGGTCGCGTACGTCGAGTCCACGGCACCGACCAGGTTGCCAGCTCCGTCGTCCGTGATGGACAGCGCGCCGGACGTGATGCCCGTGTAGCTGATCGTGACCGAACGGGGGCCGACTTCCAGACCCTGTCCCGACAGGTAGGTCGGAAGCAGGACCGCACCGAGCGTGCCGCCGAAGGTCTGCCCCGCCGCGAGCTCGTCGCCCCCACCCAGGACCGTCGTGACCGAAAGGCCGTCCAGGGAACCGGGGTGCTCGTCGGCTCCGGGGGTGTCCACCTGGATGTAGTCGGACAGTTCGTTGATGACGTCGGGGAAGTACTGCGCCGCCGTGGAATCCGAGAAGTCGAGCTCCTCGTACGTTTCGACGACGTCGAAGGCTCCTGTCGAGGCGTTGTACTCGAGCACGAGCATGTCGTGCTTGGAGTAGGACTGCGTGGCCGCCGTGAAGTTGTCCAGATTGCCCGAGACACGCACCTTGACGTCGTCTGCCCACGCTCCCTTGGAGATGGGGTCGAGGCTCCAAGCCGCGATGAAGTAGGTGCACAGCAGAGGAGCTGCCTTGTGGGGAGCGGCTGCCGTCGTGAAGGAGTACGAACCGTCGTTGTAGTCGATCGTGCCTGGGGCAGCGAGAGCGCCTGCGGTCACATCGACGAGAGCGCCTGCGCCGTCGTCGGCGATCGACTTCGTGGTCGTGGTCGGGGTGAAGTCACCCGTCAGAGCGATGCCCACACCACCGATGACCGGAATCTCGGCCGCGCCGAACTTGATCGAGCCGCGCCCGGTCGCGTAGTCGAACGTCAGGACGGAACCAGAAGCGTTCGTGAACGTCGCGGTCGTGCCGCTGACAGGAGCTCCGACCGCGATGGTCGCGGGAGTCGCGCCGTCGAAATCGTAGTTGAGCGTGAAGCCTGCGGTGTCGGGGACAACCGCGAACTGCTCGAGGTCGCCTTCTGCTTCGGCAGGGATGGAAGCAGGAGCGATGCGGAATTCGTACGACGCCTGTCCGGTGACGTTCACGATGCCCGCCGAGTCGTCACGATCGCGCAACGGGTCGGTCGTGACGGGAGTGCCCGTCTCGCGCCAGCGGATGCCGAAGGACGCCACGGCGCCGGTCGCCGAGCTCTTGCCGACGACGGGGGTCGCACCGGAGTTGACCTTCAGGGTCGTGGTGCCTGCCGTCTTGGAGAACGCGACGACGACGTTGTCGCCCGTCTCGATCTGCTGATCGTACTGCTTGCTCTGCAAGTCGGCGTCGGCCTCGACCGCGTCGGAGGGAACGACACGAACAACGAACGCGCGACGACCGCCGTTGGCGAAGAACGCCAAGACGGACAGAGGCAGGAAGGAGTTGCGGGTGAGGGCACCAAACTTCTTGTAGAACTGATCCGACGATGTCACCAGGGTGGCTTCGTCGGTCGGTCCCTTCGAAGTGAAGCCCACGATGCCCATGTTCGACGTCGAGACGGCTGCAATCGTCTGAACGGCGCTCGGCACCTCTTCGATGAATACACCAGGGGAAAGAAACTCTGCCACGGCTTACCTCGCTCTCTTCGTGGTCCGCTTCTTCGTGGTCGGCTTCGGGCTGGGAGTTGCGGTGGCCTCCTCACCCTCATCCGCTGGTGTCTCCACCACGGTCTTTGCCTCTGGTACCGGCTCGGGTGCCGGCGCTGCTTGCGGGACTGCCTCGGGGACAGGTTCAGGTTCAGGACGAACGGGCCGCTTGTGCAGTTGACCCTTCTTCACAGCTCGGATGACGCCGGCCGTCGACTCGTCCTTGGGGGAGATCTCCACCCAAGTTCGGGGCATCACGACGATGGAAGTGCCCTTCCTGAGATTGAGGGCCAACGGTCCCCGTGTCTTGTTGTAGTAGTGGCCCATATCTCCCTTACCTTATAGCGGCTTGAGGTTCATGGTCAACGATTGGGTCACGGTCGGGTACGTTCTCGGCTCGGCCAGATCCAGTTCGGCCTCGACCCGAAGAGTTACACCAAAACCGATGACACGTTCCGCGACCTCGGGGTGCTCGTCGAGCACCGCCGTGCTCTCCGTGAACACGTGGTACTCCCTAGGGTCGCCGATGCTGTCCTGCACCGTCACCGCAGCGTACGGAGGGTAGGTCCGAAGGATGTGCTGAAGCACCTTGTGGACCTGCCCACGCTGCCCGATCGCGCCCCTGTAGTGGGCCAGGACCGAAATGGTGTAGGTGATGTCGAACGGCACGGCTTGTTGGGCTTCCTCCATGCGGGAGTAGCCGGTCTGCGTCCCATACACGATGGGGACTCCGATGGCCGCAGGCGTCCGGTAGACCGTGTTGCCTGGATGCCATCGTTCGTTGGCAGGAGAAATGTCGTCACGCCGGATGAGCACGAGCGGGAGCACGTAGCTCTTGAACTCGGCCTCGGGGAACGAGAAGGTGACGAGCACTCCTGGCTTGCCAGGGGGAGGGTCGATGCCGTCGATCGTCAACCAGTAGCGTTGGTTCTCGATGAACGCTCCGAGCGTCTCGACGATGCCTCGGTCGAAGTCACGGAGCTCGACAGTGCCAGACTGATCCTGACCCTTCGCCCGACGTAGCCTGCCCTCTTGAACAGCCGGAATGTCGGGATCTTTGAAGTCCCATGCCATTCAGGACTAGTCCTTCTTCTTCATCTCCCGCGCCTTCTGAAGCACCTCACCCGCGAACATGCAGGTCTTCGCGATGCCCAGCCACTCGGCCATCTGCTCGTCGGTCGCATCGTCGTCGGGGATGGTGGGCATCTTGCCTTCGTCCTCGAGCGTGGCCGCCGCGTTGAACACGAAGTTCATCGCTTCCTCGTCGCTGTAGTCGTACTCGATGGTGAGCAGATCGGCGATCTCGGACAGGTAGAGGTCCAGCGTGTCGCCCACGTCAGACGGGTTCACGGCACCGCCGTCACCCGCTGCCGCGTCGGCAGTGGAGTCGCCGCCCACGTCGGGCGGGGTATCCGGACCAGAAGCGACGACGTCTTCCTCGCCATCCTCTTCGATCACCAAACGTACACTCTCGAGAATCCCATTGAGACGCCTGTTCATTGTCTCCTCCGAACGTCAGGCACGGATGCCCAACCGCTTCTGAAACCCTTCGTATTTCTTGGCTTGGCCGATTCTAACCTTCCTTGGTGTCCGAGTCGGCCATTTTCTCCACCGGTTGAATTCGGACCGCTCGAGCGCCTTCCTCAAGTCCCGGTCCTGCATGGAGATCTGCTTCAGTCCTCTCTTCTTGAGGGAGAGGATAGCAGGTTTCCAGTGAGGCTTGGCATCCGGTCCCAGTCCGAGCTCCAACTTGATCCCCTCGAGCGAGACGACCGGAAGAGCTTTGACCTTGGGAGACACCTTCAACCCGTGGTCTTTTCGAATCTTGCGCACGCCCGCCTTCGCGAGCTCCCGCTTCCACTCGTCGTGCTTCTGCCTCGCCTCGGCGACCTTCTTGACCTCGCTCTTGGATGCGCTCCTCGAGAGCACGGTCGCCACCCGCTTGCTGGGCATGAAGGGGATGGTGTCGGGAGTCCACGGACTGTGCTTGATCAACACCTGGACCGAGTCGGGCGTGCGGCGTTGCCTTCGGTTCGGCTTCACATACAAGAGCGTCTTCGCGCCCTTGACCTTCTTGACCTTCACGCGCTTGGTGTCCACGGCGACAACGAAGGCGTCTTCGCCTGCTCCCAGTCCGGTCACCTTCGCGACGTCCAGCGACTTCTTGTACTTGCCCATGCTCGAGGGAATGCGAGCGAGCAGGTCGGCGAGCGTCCACGATGCTGCCTGGTACGTGACCTGCGCCCGGAGTTTGCGGCCGCGCTCGGGCCACTCCCGCATGAGCTGGTCCAGATCACGCACCTGCGGTGACTTCATCTTGATCTGGACGAGAGACCTCATGGCTTCAGCAAGTCCTCGACCTTGAACTCCCGGCCGTCTTGCTCTGCCCACTCCATCTCGGTTTCGATGATGACGTCGATGAGCCGTTTCATGGGCTTGACCAGACGCGTGACCGGGACGAGCTCGCCTTCCTTGCGTACCAGGATGGGAGGAACCTGACCAGCTCCCTCGGCCTTGAGCTCGACGAGCATCTTCAGGTGCGCATCGCAGACACCGATCTGCCGATGGCGGTTGACCACCCGCACGTGGTTGGTTGCCGGGTCGCCGCACACGAAGCAGAACTTCGCGAACGCCTCGTCGGTCATCGCGCCCTTGTAGTTGTGGAAGTCGTCGCCCGCGATGGGAGAACCGCATGCGTGGCCTAGACAGGCGTCTCCTGGGATTCCCCGGTCACGTGCCTCCCAATACCGTACGCACGTCGAGCAAACCGCAGAGAGGCCCCCTGCGGTCGCCGCCTTCATCATCTGAACCGGAACGGTCATCTGAAACTCACGTCTGGTTGAGGACGCGTCGCTCCGGAGTGAATTCGGTGCGACGCGCGATGTCGAGAGTGAAGCCGGTGAAGTCGGGACCGTCGAAGGGGTAGCCCGTCTCCTGCGCCTGCGTCACGTCGAAGAAGTAGCCGGCGTTGGGGATGTTCGAGTCGACGCCTTGAGCGAACTGGTCGAAGTGGGGGATCTGCCACACGCGAATGACGTCCCCCTCCTTCGGGGCCATGATGAAGTTGGCGTTCTCCACCGAGAGTCGGGACAGGAAGAGCTTCCCGGTCCAGATGATGCGAGCGCCTTCCTCACGCACCTCGAAAGCCTGCTCGGGCCAGTCGAGGTTGCCGGTGAGCTTGTAGGGGCCGTGCCAGACGCGCTCCTCGGGCTCGTTGTAGAGCGGGTCGAGCTGCGACTTCTCGAGGTCTTGACTCCAGTAGGTCACCTCGGTGCCCGACGCTTCCGACTGCTCCTTCGTCCAGATGGCGAACAGGTCCGTCTGGTTGCAGTTCAGATCGAACTTGCAGGCCGGCTTCACGATCGGGCACACATCGAGGCGAAGGGGTTCGACCTTGCATGCGCATGTGCCGCACTTCACCTTCGCCATGTCGTCTCCTTAGCTTCGGGTTTGACCTACCCAGTCGTAAACTTCATCGGGTAGCCGGTCAGCATGATCTCTTCGTTGAGCTTCTCGAGCATGGCGTTGGCCTCGCTGAGGAGCACGTCCCCGTTGA
>Ga0180434_10000465_pt1 | contig 59694 bp, 59 predicted proteins | sample SS_ome_7_FD_132453 | JGI IMG/M metagenome (GOLD analysis project Ga0180434, IMG submission 132453) | Hypersaline lake sediment archaeal communities from the Salton Sea, California, USA - SS_1_D_2 metaG | ecosystem: Environmental > Aquatic > Non-marine Saline and Alkaline > Hypersaline >...
GGCCAGACCGGTTATCAGTATAGAACCGCCAACTAAGATCGGCGTAGCTAAAGATAGGGGCGCCCCCAGAGCAAAGCCATGTAACCTGGGCGCTTACTCCCACGGCCAGCAACATACCGTTAAAAACAAAAAACGGCCACAATTTCTTAGTCGCTTGCCAGGTGCTGGCTGTATCATGATTGAAAAAGAGGTAAAAGGCGGAAAGGGCGAGCAGGGCGCTGACAATATAAGCCGCAAACGTGGAAAAAATAGGATTAATCTGGGGGCCAAAAAAGCGTCTCAGGGTATCAGTAATGGCAAAAGTTACGGCTGTTATAATTATGAAGGGAAGCCACGAAGGAAACATATCTTTTTTATTATAGCATAAACATAGATTTTATTATTGAAAAAGCGCCCTCTCGGCTATTTTTCATTTTAATCGATTACTTTTCGCTCCTGATTAAAAAGAGGCGCTTTTTGAAGCCGCCGCGCTTTTTTCTTTTAATGTCTTGGAATTTTTTAATTTCAGGCTTTGAGGCTCCGGTTTCTGCGGACAGAACATCGATTAATTCCTGAATATCAACTATTTCGTTAATAATTCCTTTTTTGTCTTTGGCCCGCATTAATTCTCCGGCTTCTTCAACAACCTTCTTTTTCAGCATATTGAAAAACTGGGTTTTCTTTAATTTTCTTACTTCGGGCCTCCAGCCCGACTTTTTTATAATCTCGGGAATTCTGTCCCTGATTAGCTTATTATATTTTACGGTTTTTTTCATTTTTACTTTTGCCGTTTTTTTCTCTTCAGGTCTCCCCTGAAACCGTAGCCCGGCTTTACCTTGCTTTTGGATCTTTGCCTACTGTCTCTTTGTGCCGCCAGCCCGATTGACTGAATGTCGACAAATCGCCCTTTTTTATCGCGCTTAGCGTAAACGGTTGTTTTGCCTATTTTGTGTCGCGTTCTAAAAACCATATTATTAATTAATTTTAAACTTATACGTATATATAAAAACCGGCGTTTGATTATTAACTTCGTATCCGGGATTGTGCCGCTTAAATGCTTTTATCAGCTCTTGCCTCTTTTTATATGTCTTATAATGGCTTTTGTCTTTTAAGTTTATTTTTCCGACGGTTGTTTTGCCGACCTTTATTATTTTTCCCCGTCCAAAGATTTCGCCGGTCTGGCTGTTTTTGAAAGCCACCTTATCGCCTTTTTTGAATTTATGGTTCCTGAGCCGCCAGGTGGTTGTCTTGCCTTTAAAAACCTGCGGCACGATGCTTTTATCAAAGCCCATTTTTAGTGCTTTTTTCTTCATTTTGTTCTTATTAACAGCCGCTGGTTTTTGCCCAATCTGGTCTTTATTAAATGATATTCGCCTTTGATTTTTTTGCCCTTTAACTTGAAAGAAATCCTGTCTTTTCTTTTTTCAATCAGCTCGTATCTTCCTTTGTCGTAAATCTTAACTTTGCCGGCGCCGTAAAGACCCTGAGGAATTCTGCCCCGAAAATTAATGTAATCTAGAGGATGGTCTTCTACTTGGATAGCCAGCCTCTTTATCCCCTTCTTTTCCGGCAGGCCCTTGGGTACGGCCCACGATTTCAAGACCCCTTCCATCTCAAGGCGAAAATCAAAATGGTGATGAGAGGCCCAGTGTTCCTGAACCACGAAGCGGCTTTTTCCAGAGCGAATAATCCTACCCGCTGGTTCAGAGGTTTTATTAAATTGCCTTTTCTTCTGATAGGCTCTCAGGGTCATTTAATTGTTTCAAATATTCAATTGCCAGATAAAAAAGTTTAGAGCGGCGGCAAAGCTCACCCAAAGAAGATAGGGAATTAAAAGAATGCCGGCAGCTTTTCTGATTTTGTAGAATTTGAGCGTAACGGTCAGTATTAAAACCCAGAGAAGTATTATTTCCAAAAATGCCAAAGCGGGGTTTTTCAGCCCGAAAAAGATAACCGACCATAGGGCATTAAAAACAAGGTGAATTCCGTAAAGCCAAAGGGCTGTTCTTGCCCTCTCTCCTGCGATATGCCCGTAAGAAGACCAGACTAGGAAAGCAGCAACCCCCATCAGGGTGTAAAGCGTCAACCAGGCGGGAGCGAAAAGCCAGTTGGGAGGAGAAAAGGGCGGTTTTTCCAAGAAAGTATACCAGCTATCAATGCTGGGAGCGGTAAAAAAAGAGCCGATAATGCCGGCTGAATGGGCAATAACAATAAAGATAATTAAGATTAAAATTTTCTTTTTCATGGTAATATAAATTAAATTGATCCTTCGCCCGCTTCCTTCTTGATTTCTTCAAACTCGTTCTCTATTTTTTTGAGCCTTTCCCTGCTGGCTTTAATAAGAGAGGCTGCTTCCTTCACTTTTTTCAGCCCCTCCTCAACGTCAAGCTCTTCCCGGCTCTCAAACCACTCAGTAATCTGAGCCAGCCTCTTTAAATTATGATTTAGGTTTTTAACGCTGTCTTTGGCCATATTTCTTTATTCTCCTTACCCTGGAAGAGATCTCTCCGTCTTTAACGATCACATCCAGGTCTTCCCCTATTTTAGTATCTTTTACGCTTCTGATCAATCTGCCCCGGCTGCTAACAAGGCTGTAGCCTAATCTCAGCTGGGTCTGTGGATTTCTTAAATGAACAATCTCTTGGCAGTGCTTCAGCTGCTGCTTAACTGAACATAAAAGAGAATTAAAGCCGTTTACCACCCTCTGCCAATCTAACAAAGAACCGGCCCTTTCCAAAGAATAGCTGTAAGAATCGATAATGCTTATCTCCTGCTCTTTGAGTAAGGAAGTTGCTTGCTCCCAAGAGCGGCAAAGGCTGATAGCGGCCATGCTCGGGGTGGAAACAGCCAAATCAGCTGCTAGAGCCAAAAGGGGCACGTCTTTATGGTGGCCAATGGCTGCAATCACCGGAACAGGAAAATCAACTATCTCTCTTACCAGCAATTCATTGTTAAAAGCCAGCATTGACTCCAGAGATCCCCCTCCCCGCATAACCACCAGCACCTCTATTCTTTGCTTTCTCATGGTTCTGACAGAGCCCAAAAGATCGGCTACGGCCGCCTGGCCCTCTACCCGAGAATCAATCATTTTAATCTTAAAGCCGAATCTCTGCAGATTGTTCAAAAAATCAGCCAGCACGGCCCCCTGCTTTGAGGTAACTACCCCTATCCTCTGAGGATACAGAGGAAGGGACCTTTTTCTAGATTCTTCAAAAATCCCCTCTTGGCCCAATTTGGCTTTGAGTTTTTCATACTCTTTTTTTAAAGCTCCCTCTCCTGCATACTCAATAGCCCGGCACTTAAAAGACAGCCTGCCCCAGGGAGCATACAGTTCGGGATGGCCGGTAGCGATAATCTTTATGCCCTCTTTTAGCTGTATGCTGTAAAGATTATAGACTGACTTCCAGATAACGCACTTGATCACGCTTTCGTCTTTCTCGTCCTTCAGTGTGAAATAGGCGTGGCCAGTGGGTCCAAAGATGACTTCGCTAACTTCTCCCACAATCTTAGCTGCAAACCCTTTTAGGCCCTCGTTAAGGATTTGAATGTAGTCAGAAACTGAAAAAATCTTTTCCCCCATGGTTTTATTCTACCTCATTATAACCAACCAATAAAGAATTATTTAAAATTACCGCCCCAAGCTATCAAATAAAAAACCGCCCCAGGGGGGCGGCACTACTTCTCAAATTGAGTAAACATTCTGTGGCCAGTTTCCTGTTTGTGTCTGGCCATGGCTTCCGGACTGTTGTCTTCCAAGACTTTCAGGCACTTGTTACATCTTGTAAATTTATTTTTTCCAGAAGCCCTTCTTTCTGATTCTGCCCTACATACAGCATAGGCTTGTCGCCGAGCTTGCTCTATGTCAACAGATGAGGGCGGAACCTTTCCTTTGATTAGGGCGGGATGAATATAAATTGTTTTAACCTGCCCTGCTGGCAGCCCGCGGACAAGCTCAAACTCGAGCACGTAGGCTGTCTGTCTCCGGCTTTTAATTTTTTCCTTTTTATCAAAAATCGGAACGCAGATAATTTCAGGGGTTCCCTCCATCGGAAAAAACTGGGGCCGCCGCAACTGCACTATCCCTAGCTCCAGCAAGTCTCTCATAATAAGCCTCCTTTATTTTTTCTCAAATAGCTATCGAATTATAACAAATATTAATGAAAAAGTCAAGAAAACAATCTTTAAAATTGCTGAATTTTCAAGAATGAATGGAGCGGGCTCTTTTTCTTTCTAGATCACGAATTTGTTTTTCATCCAAGCCAAAATGATGGGCTATCTCGTGACGAACAACGTTCCTAGCCATTTTTTTAACAGCCTGTGGGGTTCTGGCGAATTTTTCAATTGATCCCTGGAAAATGGTGATTTTATCTGGCAAAAGCATGCCGAAGCCCCGACCGTAAGTCGTTTTGGGAACTCCTTCGTAAAGCCCGAGAAGAAAGCCGCCCGATCTTGTGCCGAGTCTTCTCAGCTGCTCGGGCGTCGGTCCCACCTCTACGCAAAGAGCCACATTTTCCATTTTCTGCCGGATATTTTCTGGTAGGTCCAAAACAGATTCTTTGACTAATTTTTCAAATTCTCTTTTCTCCATCTGTTTTTTACCCAATTATGCCTTGCGGAGCCATATTAACACATTACGGGAAAAGAAAAAACGGGGCTATGTGGGAAAATTTCTCCCTTTATGGTATTATATAAGTGTTCTTGGCAACCATTCATAAGCGTTATATAATATTATAAAACTAAGCCAATAAAATATTATGTTGATCTCAGAAAAAGAACTGGAAAAAATCTTAGTCGAATCGGGCCGTGTCGAGAAGGTGGATTTTGACACGGTTAAAACGCTTTCCAAAGAAGTAAAGCAGCCCCTGGACAAAATGCTCATAGAAAGGGGCCTGATTAAAGATGAGGACATGGGAAAACTGATAGCTGAAGCTGCCGGCTACCCCTTTATCAAGCTCAAAAGAGCCATCGTAGACGAAATAACCCCCGAGTTGCTCGGATATATACCAGAGTCTGTTGCCCAATCCCAAAGAGCTATTGTTTTTGGTAAAGAAAACGGCACTCTCAGGGTGGCCACCACTGACCCGGGAAATTACAACTTTTTAAATTTATTAGAAAAAAAGACGGGAAAACAAATCAAGGCTTTTTACGTTACTGACTTTGACATAGACCAGGCTCTGAAAAAATACAAGGGTGACATAACCAAACAAGTGGAAAAGCTGATCGAAGAACTGAAAAAAGACCCTAAAAAAAGCGAAGAAAACATTGTCACCCTGGTTGACCTGCTTATTGACTACGGCTACACCACCCTGTCTTCTGACATCCACATTGAGCCTTTAGCTAAAATCACCATTGTCAGATACAGGATAGACGGAACCTTGTACAAAATAGTAGAATTCCCTAAAGAGTTCCACATCAGGGTTGTCTCCCGCATCAAGATTCTAGCCAGGCTGAGAACTGACGAAAGGGCCCGCGCCCAGGACGGCCGCTTTGACCACGAAATCAGAGGAGCGAAAATAGACTTGCGCGTTTCCATTATGCCGACGACCGACGGAGAAAACGTGGTTATCAGAATTCTCATGCAAAGAGGTAAAAGGTTCGAACTGCCAGACCTCGGCCTTCTAGAGCCTGATCTGAAAAAACTCAAAAGCAATGCAGAAAAACCCTACGGCATGATTATAGCAGTCGGGCCGACCGGCTCTGGCAAAACCACAACCCACTACGCCATTCTGCAGCTGATCAACAAGCCGGAAGTCAATATCATGACCATTGAAGATCCAGTTGAGTACAGCATTGAAAGGGTCAGGCAGATACAGGTAAATCCGGTTAAAGACATTACCTTCCCCCAGGGCCTCAGATCAATCGTCAGGCAGGACCCGGACATCATCATGGTGGGAGAGATCCGCGACAAGGAAACAGCTGATATTGCCATTAACTCGGCTATGACCGGCCACTTGGTGCTTTCTACCCTGCACGCCAACGACGCCCCGACCACCTTCTCAAGGTTTCTAGAGATGGGGGCCAAGGCCCACCTGGTGGCCACCTGTGTCAATCTTGTCATCGCCCAGAGGCTGGTAAGAAAAATCTGCCGAGAGTGCAAGGAAAGCTATCTGCTCTCTAAAGAGGAGTTAGATGTGGTTAACAGCGACCCTGTCTTAGCCGAAAACATAAGAAAGTTGTCAGGCAAAAAAAACCTCGGCGAAGTAAAGTTTTACAGGGGAAAGGGTTGTAAATTCTGTAACAATTCAGGCTACGAGGGTAGAGGCGGCATCTTTGAGCTTTTGGACGTTACAGAAGAAATACGCGAGCTTGTCAACCAAAAAGCCTCCATGGACACCATCAGAAAGAAGGCTGTAGAACAGGGCATGACCACCATGATTTGCGACGGAATAACCAAGGCCCTTATGGGAATCACCACCCTGCAGGAAGTGAAGAAGGCCGCTAAAGTCTAGTAATATGGCATTGTTTAAAAAAATCACTACCGGGCAAAAAAAAGATTTCGTAAAAACCCTTAGCCTTTTAATTAAAAGCGGAACTCCCATCAATGAAGCGTTCAGGGTGCTATCGGAAAGAACCAGGTCTCCCCTTCTCAAGGAAGTTCTGGAAAAAGCCAAAGAAAGAACAGAAAAGGGCACTCCCATCTACGAGGTCTTTGAGGACAATCCGCGCTTTGAGAGGGTTTTTTCCTCTTTTATCAGAGCCGGGGAAGAAAGCGGCACCCTGCAAAACACCCTGAAAAATCTGGCTCAGTGGCTGGAAAGAAAGCAAATGGTGGAAATGGAAATAAGCTCAGCCACTCTTTATCCTAAAATCATTCTTGTTTTCGCCGTTATAATCGGCGTAGGCTTAGTTTACCTGGTGCTTCCCCAGCTGGTTCCTATTTTTATCGCTTTGAACGTAGAGCTGCCTCTGCCGTCAAGAATACTGCTAGCCGTAGCCAACTTTATCCAAAGCTATGGATTGTATCTTCTTCTGGGCATAATCGGTATGGGAGTATTAGTTTATTTTATAAAAAAAATTGAGGGGGTTGCAGAAAAACTTGATAATTTAGTCTTAAAAATGCCCCTGCTCGGCAATTTTGTCCGCGACTACCAACTAACCATTATTTCTCAGCTCTTTTTCACTCTTCTTCAGAGCGGCTTGATGATCACCAAAATCGTTGATATAGTGGCTGACTCGACCACCAACAGAAGATATAAAAAGTCTTTGCAATACATTAAAGGCAGTATCATCAGGGGAGACCCCCTTTCTCTGGCCATCAGCAAGTTTCCCGATCTCTATCCCGATATTTATATCAGCATGATCACTACCGGAGAAGAAACCGGAGCCTTTATCGAGTCTTTCGGCTATTTGTCTGATTTTTTCTCTTCCTCGATAACCGAAAAAACAAAAAAATTGCCGGTGGTTTTGGAACCGACAATTCTCATTTTTATCGGCCTGATTGTCGCTTTCGTGGCTTCAGCCACCATCTTGCCCATATACGAGGTCACCAAGGGATTTTAAAAGAGGCGGAGTTGCATATAAAACAGGCCGTCTTCTTCCCAGATAAAGCTGAAATCATTTCCGCTCAGCCTCAGGCTTGTTACCTTTTCATAGGGACCGTAATCTTGCTCATTGATTTTAACATACCAAAGCCCGTCCAGCTGGTACAAATACGCGAAGTTTTCTCCAGAGGTAGTCAGAGAAGAAATTGCCTCGTAGGGGCCGTATTTATCCTTAATGAAATCTATGTACCAGCGATCTTCCAGTTTGTAAGAAAAGATAAAATCATCAAGATAAAATATTGTTCTTCCTATCTCTTCATAGGGTCCGTAAGTCTTCTCGTCCAGCCTGATATACCAAGAGCCGCCCTCTTGGTACTGGTAACCCAAACTACCCCCAGCCGTTAAGTGGAAAATCCGAGCATCATCGTAGGGGCCGAAAACCTGGTCATTGACTTTTAAATAAGCGGAGTCTTCATCATAATAGCGGTAAGCTAAGTTGGTGCCGGCGGTTCTCAAAGAATCAATTTTTTTGTGAGGGCCGTATATCTCATCGTTGAAGTTAAGGTAAACGCCTTCATCCTCCTTGTAAATAAAAGCTAGATTATCTCTGGAAAAAAGAGACAAACTCAACTCAGCAAAGGGACCCAGCACCCTCAGTCCTCTTTCTGGATCGGGCCGTACCGGAGCCACGTCCACCAAGCCCGGGGCTTCTTCCGTCGTCTCAGTAAGGCTTTCTATAAACCGTTCGTAATGATGTTTTGTGGAAAAAAGCTGCCAAGCGGTAATTGCCAATAAAATAGCAAGCAGGCAGCAAAGGAATAATAGGAATTTTTTTTCAAATAAACCCTTCATATGATTTATTATTATATTATATAATATTAAAAGGGACGTTCAACCTTATGAAAAGGGGGTTTACAATTCTTGAATTTTTAATATATATAGCTATCTTATCAATGGCCGTTACCGGCATAAGCCTGGTCGTTTCCAATATCTTCCGGGCGGGAGCAAGGACCGACGTGATCCAAGAGGTGAATCATAACGGAAGATTCGCTATGCAGAGAATGGGACAAATGATAGGAGGGGCTTCAGAAATAGAGGTAGTAGACGAAGGAAAGGGGCTAAGCTTTTTGGTAGAAGGATCTAGTACTGTTTTTTCTGTTCGGGAAGAAGATGGCAGAAAAAAATTAAAAATGGGTGACGCCAGCTTAACAACAGACAAGGTTAACGTCGATAGGTTATTGTTCAAAGCAATAACAGACAATTCTGTCAGAGTGGAAATGATTGTTTCGTTTTACAACCCCCAAGACATTCCCGATTACGAATTTAAAAGCTTTTTTACCACTTCTTTCGCCCTGGGAAATTAGCGAATTACTTCCAGGTCTTTTGCTTCGGGACAAGTGGAAAAAATCCTCAAAGCATCTCCCCCAGAAACATATTCTACCATGTAAGTATGTTCGGGGTCTGGCTCTATCAGCTCCAAATGCCTTAGATGGGGTCTTAGTTCATTATAACAATCCCTCATATCCACTGCTGGCTGATCGGGTCCGGGGAGACATTCCGGGAAAAAACCCTGATGATCTGATGCATAAACGTAAATGGCTGTCATTAGCAATTCCATGTGACTTTCTCGAGTTATGTTCCTTGTTTCTCTGAAAATATCTCTGGGCCCGACAACCCAAACGATTCCCAAAATCAAAACCAGCATAATTATCCCAATGACCAATAGGTCAATTTTGGACTTATGCTGGTCCATGGATTATTTTATTAAATAAATGTCGTAACCTGCAAAGTCACCGCTCTCATCTAAAAGCCAGGTTTCTTCGGCCGTAGAGGTGATTCTAATCGCGTCTTCATCATCGTCCACAAATTGAATCTGATAATGCTCAAACTCCATAGGGTCTTCGGGCGGGATGCGAAGGTATTCTGGCACAATAAGGTCTTCTCCATAACACCAGGTATTAACGGGCTCTCCGTCAATAGTGCAATTTTCAATTACATCTCCGCTCGCGTTCAAGCAAACCCGAATTGTGACCGGATCCCCATCGGGATCACCGATACACACATAATCCTCACTGCTGGTGCGGGGGTAGCTGCCTCCGTGCTCTATGGCATAGCTATAAACGGCGGTAGATATGGTTTCCATGTGCTGCCATCTTGTAGCGTTTCTCGCCTGCTTGAAGCGGCCGGCGGGATTAATGCCGACAACCAGGGCTGCCGATAAAATGGCAATAATAGCAATAACGATTAGCAGCTCCATTAAGGTAAAACCCTTTTTGTTTTTCATTATAAAATGTTGAGTTTAATCGCGCTATATATAACGACCTTTCTTATTTAATTTTAAAGTATTCCCAAAAAGTCGTCAACCAAATATGTGTACACAATGATGCCAGCAAGGGCAATAATGACAATTAAGATTATGTTAATTATTATCCGCTTCTGCCGGTGCCTCTGCCAATAGACCTTTTTCTCCTTTTCTTTGATCTTGCCAGGCAAGAGGTTAATCCCTGTTCCCACGGGATCTTTAATGATGCCCCTCAAGGCCAAGCCTATGGAGTTGGTATAAAGTAGCGCCTTGGTAGGATCAAGGCCGCCCCTTCTTTTTATCTTTTTTAAAGGGTCGCCGACCTCGACATCGATGTCCCGAAAGCGACTTTTCAAAAAATCATCTATGCCGGGTAAAAGGGCTGTTCCGCCCGCCAGAATCATCTTTTTGACTTCCTTGCCCGTCAGCCTCTGGTAATGCCTGAGGGCTTCCTTTGCTTTTTCGGCAATCTTTTCCATTCCTTCTTCTAAAACCTGCCAAACAAGACTATTTTCTTCGTGAAAACCTTTAAGTTTTATGACCGTTTCGGCTTCTTCTTGGGAAATGCCGAAATAGTCAGCTATTTTGGTTATAAGATAATGGCCGGCGTTGGGAGTGGCGGTTGATAAGTTAATAAGGCCTGACTCGTCAAAAATATTAATATTGCTTACCTTGGCTCCTATGTCTAAAATGAGGATGCTCTGTTTTTCTGCTGAATTCTTTTCCGGCAACAGGGCCCTGCCGACAGCCGCCGCCTCAATATCAAAAACCGCGGGGTCTACTCCGGAAGATTTAAAGAAATAAATCTGCTCGTCAATAATGTCCCTGGGTACGGCAACGCAAAGCACCTTAGTCTGCTTTGCCTGCTCGTCCCAAGAATCAACATAGTCCCAATAAAGCTCTTCGACGGGAAAGGGAACCGTTTGCTTGACTTTCTCTTTAACTTTTTCAAAAATATGACCCCTAGATTCAAGATTAAAAGTCTGAATGTTTGTCTTGTATTCCGGAATACTGATAATTCCCCGCATAATGGGGCCGCCTCTTGCCCTAAACGGCTTAAACCCTGCCTGATTAGCAACGAATTTAAAGGCCTGGGAAAGCTCTTTTTGCTGCTTAATTTCTCCCCCGCTGACAACGCCTTCTTTAATAATGGTTCTCCCGTAAGACAAAATTGTCGCGCGCTTGCCCAGACGCAGTATCTCAATCGAATAATCGCTTATATCAATGGCTACCAGGGGAGGAAAGAACAAGACTTTTCCCAGAATGGCCCAGGGACTGGCCGGAAGCAATTTACCGGCCTTCCTTTTCAGGACGGCGAAGGAACGATAAGTAGTTTTTCTTTTTTCGGCTGACGCTATTTTAGCCCGTTCTCTGACGGCTTGAATTTTTTTCTTCTCTTCTATTTTTTTCTGCTTTTCTGTCTTAGCAATGTAGTCTTCAATCTTAACATAAAGAGGAACCTTGCCGGTTATTCGGGCGAAGAATCCAGGCTCTTTTGTCGGCTCCGGCAATTCCCTCTTTAGCTCCCAGAAAACCTCAACTGCTCTATCAAACTCCTTTTCCCTATAATAGAAAAGGGCTTCTTTAAAAAGCTTCTTTAGGCTTTCTGTTTTTTCCTTCTGCTCTTTTTCTATCTCTTTGGGGTCCCTTGCCTCTTGCTCTTTCTTAATGGTTCCCCTCAGCCAGGCGCGCCTTTTTTCTTTATCTCCCCCCGCCTCTTTATCGCCAGCTAAGTTTTGGCGTTTTAACTGCTCTTGCTTTCTTTTAAGATCTTCTTGCTCAATTTTTTGGGCCTCCTCCTCTATCAGCTTTCTTTTTTCGCGAAGCTCCTCTTCCATCCTCAAAATGTCTTTTTTTCTTTCTGCCTCTTCCTCTCTGCTTAGTCGCTTCTCTGGCACCTCCTCTTTTACTTTTTGGGCCTCGGCTTCCCGACTTTCCGGTTCCCCCCCTTCTCGCTGAAAGACCCGCTGTTTTTTCTTGGCTTCCTCTGCCCTTGCTCTTTCTTTCCATTTTTCTATCTCTTCTGTTCGGCGCTCTTCCAGTATTTGCTTGGTCCTTTCTAGTTCCTGCTCGTATCTCTCTTTAAGCTCCGCTTTTCGTCTTTCGAACTCTTCTTGTTGCTCAGCCATCCTCTGGCGCAGTCTTTCGCGATCGGTAACCTCTTCAACCGCTGCCTTCCTCAGCTCCTTATCTTCTCTTTCTAGCTCCCTTTGTTTTCTTAGCATCTCATTTAGCTGTTCTTCCAAGTCCTTCTGGTACCTTTCTTCCAGCTCCTTTTGTTTGGCCTCTAGCTCTTCCTCATATGTCATAATGGGCTCTTCTGATTTTTCCTCGGCCGGCAATTTTTCTGTTTTTTTCCTTTGTTTTGCTTCAAGCCGGGCCTCTTCTTGAGACACTCTCTTGAGGTATTTCACCGCCTTATCCCTTAAAGAGGGCCCCTTAAAGATCCTGGAGAAAAAGCTTCTTTTTTTGCCTTCTTTTGCCTGCCTGACCACTATTTCAAAACCTTCACGGGCAATAGCAAAATCTCTTTGTCTGAGAAATTTAACAGAGAGATGAAAAATCTTCTTAAGCTCTTCTGCTTTTTTCTGCTCAACGGTGTCCATCAGCTTTATTATAGCACAGGCCTGTTTTTTAGAACAAGCGCTTTTATAATTAGCTGTTTCTCTGGTATAATATAATTGCCTATGCGCCAAAAAGGACTTACTTTCATAGAACTTATAATAGTGGTGGCTTTAATTTTCATGTTTGCCGGGCTAGCCCTGCCCATCACTTTTGGCTTTTACCAGGAATCAAGCTTAGGAGACCAGGCAAGAAACCTGGAAAACTCTCTGAGAATGGCTCAGGCTATGGCCATAAACGGCAGATCAGAAAGCAGTGCCGGAGTTAAAATAGAGCCGACCGAAGGCTTTCCCCAAGGGTGGCGATACGTTATTTTCGAGGGAGAATCTTACGAAAACAGACTACGAGGAGCAGATATGGTTATTCCTTTTGCTGTGGCCCTATCAACAGAAGAGACAGAAATAGTCTTTGAAAAGTCGACCGGGCTACCCGACCAAGAGGCAGAAATAATCTTGAGGCTTGGAAAGTTTTCTACAAAAATTGCTATTGACTCCCAGGGAAAAATAGAAAGACATGTCACAACCAGACCGTGAAAAAAGAAAACAAGGATTAATCTTAATAGAGCTGTTGTTGGCTATGGCTGTTTTCGCCATAGCTACAGTAAGCGTTTTTACTCTGTTTATAGGGGGCACCCAGGGAGTGATTATCGGCCTAGAAAAAACCAAGGGCTTTTTTTTATCAAACGAGGCCCTGGAAGCTGCTTCAGCCATTGCCAAGAACGACGCCAATTATCTGACTCCGGGAAAATACCACGTCGGCCTCAATCAGCAAAACCAATGGGTCCTTATACCCAAAACAGGACTGGTGGCTCATTTTTTGCTGGCTAATGACGCTCAGGATTATGGCCCGAATAAACATGACGGCAAAATGCAGCATATTACTTTCTTAGAAGACAGGAAGAGCCAGCCCCAGGCCGCTGCCGTCTTTAACGGAGAAAGCAGCTACATTAAAACAGAATACGGCCACGCTCTTCAAATAGACGGCCCCCTCACCTTAACTGCCTGGGTTCTGGATATGCAGCCACAATCTTTGGAAAGTAAAACAATTGCTGGCAGAAAAGGGGCCTATCTCCTGACCAAAGAAAACAACGAATACCGCTTGACTCTTTCTGGTCCTTCGAGGACAACCTCTGTTTCTGCACAACCCTCTTCATCAAGCGGCTGGCAGCACCTGGCAGCTGTTTACGACCAAGGAGAACAAACTATAAGCTTGTATGTTAACGGCCAACTCCTGGAAAAATCAGGCAAAACAAACATTACCTCTGTTAATAAGGCGCCGGGTAATGAATTTTTTATCGGTGCCCAGCCAGCAGAAGAGGCACTAGAAAATGTCTGGCGGGGCCGCATCAGCGACGTAAGGGTTTACAGCCGGGCCTTAACCGCCAACGAAATAGCCGGTATTTATGACAGCTATAGCGTGCCCTATCAAAAATACCTGGTTATTACAGACATGGCCGGCGAACTAAAGGGCATCTGGAACTTTAACGAGGGCGTGGGCTGTACCATCCATGACAACAGCGGCTTTGACAACCACGGCTTGGTTAAAAACTGCTCAGAAACCAACTGGACAGAAAACCGACACGATGAAACTGGCCGGGCTCTGCTTTTTGAAGAGGGAAATTACATTGAAATCGCAGACTCCCCCGCCCTGCAACTGGAAAACGAAATATCAATATCTCTCTGGCTGAAAATGCCGGAAGACCTGCCAGAAGAAAATATGACCATTTTCCATAAAAAAGCAGTTAGCAGCAATGATTTTTCCTTCACTTTCACCTATTACGGCCAAGATAAATCTTACGGCTGGGCAGCTTCTTTGGGCCCTAACGACCTTACTGAAATAAAATTAGTAGAAGGGGCCATTGCCAACCGATGGCAGCATATTATTGTTACCTTTGACGGAAACGGCCCTCAAATGTATCTTGATAACAGAATGGCCTATGATTTAGAGGCCAGTTCCATTAATAATCCCGGCACAGAATCTCATCTTTTTGTGGGCCAAAACGCAGCCGGCCAAAATTATTCAGCCGGCGTAGCTGTTGACGACTTGAGAGTTTATAACAAGATTCTTGACTCTGTAGAAAGGCAAGCCGTCTTTCTTTCCAAAACCAATTATTACTTAGAATGAGTTTACTCTAATTCAAGAAATATCTTTATATATTCCAAGCTGGGGAAAAATTCAGGTCCTCCGACAAAGGAGGCTTTTGTTTGTATTTTAGCTCCCGATAGGCTTGTTCCGGGTTCTAATCCGGGTATCTCGCCCCCGTTAACAACATCCTGCTCATAGACCCAAGTTCCGCCATTAAGAACATTGACCCTGATATCAATGTCTCCTTCAAATCTTTCGTCGGCCTGCCAAAAAATTCTAGCGTTCTTAACCACATCACCTCCCTCTCCTGAAATATCAAACTCAGGAGATGTTCTGTATCCCTCTGTTTTCATGGTTATTTCTTCGGTTAAGGAATTTAATTGCGGAGAAGGAAATGTATCAGGATCGTCGTTTTCTAAAATCTGCTTGGTCCAGAGAAAACCAGTTAAATCTCCCCCTTCTATACCCGGTATTGCTTCGCCGTTAGTCGCATTCTCCCAGCTTGTTGGTTCTTCTGTGTTGCTGTCCGTAACAGCTGTTTGAATGGTTATTCTTGTGTTTTCCTCGTCGGGTATTGATTCGTCCCAGTATATTTTAATTCCGACTACGTTTTCAAATTGATCCAGGGGAAGGGGGTTAGATATGCGATAGCCAAAAGCAGGGTCCTCTGCCGCCATTATTGCGCCACGGCTTATATCTTTAACTAATGGATCCAACAAAAACAAGAGGGCCAACAGAGAAATAATAATTGCTAATAATATCCTTGCTTTTTTCATAATCCTTCTCTAAATAAATTACTTACATTGTTGGGTCTTTTCACTGCAGGGATAGGGTATGCATTCTCCAGCGGCAATTAGAGACATCATCCCCCCAAACGGCTTACAACTACAATAAGTACCGCTGACACCACAATCGGGCACAGACTCAAACCAGCCGTCAACACAGTTAAGGATACAAGTTTCAACGCGATTCCAACGTTTTGTTATTCTGTCATCACAGTTGAGGTCCCAACTATCGTTAATTTTTTCTTCCCCATAATCCCAAGGGCCGGTACAGACACCTCCGTAACATTTGCAAGAACCGACGCAATTACAGGGCAATACTCTAGATTTGCAGTAGTGATCAGTAGCGGTATCGCAATAATGGTCTGTTTTTTGGCAATTACCATTACATTCATCTGTCGGACACTGACTATCTAAGGAACAGCAAGTTTCATCGCTATCGCAACAAATATTATTATAACAATATCCTGATTGGCATTCACTACCATCATTACATGGGGCCCCGTCTTCTCCTAATTCTAACTCGTTATATTCATCATCGTCTTCCGAGTTAGAACAGCCCGGATCCTCGGGATAATCTATAAGACCGTCTCCGTCATTATCAACGCCGTCTGAACAGGCATAGCCTGCTGCTGTCAACACTAGACTGCCATCTCCTGTAATCTCCAAATTTTGGAAATGGTCTTCATAGTATTCTGAGAAATCTTCTTCTATTAATATTGGATCTGCCTCGGTAAGTTTTAAAGAATTACCCGCTACATCTATATTTTCCCAGTCTTCTCCTTCTTCCCCCCACAAAACCCAGCCTTCTTGCCCCGGCTCTATAATATACCTTATTCTTTGGGAGGCTCGGCTAAAATGCGGGGGGTCGCCACTTCGGCCGAGAGAACTAACCTCCTTGGTAATATCGTCAATGGTATCAACAACATCTATAGAACAAGCCGCCCCATTAAATTCTATTTCCTCTCCGCCAAGATAATTAATATTTTCCTGAAGCTTTAACACTCCTTCCTTCAGGCAAAAATCAGCCAAAACATCGGCTTGCTGACCGCCTTCAAAAACAGTGCTTATTGAGTAGTCTGTCAAAGCTGAATGAAACAGAGAGATGATCAGAATAAGCACTACGGCTCCGATTATTAAAACTGAGGTTAGGGCAATAAAACCCCTTTCTCTTCTTGCCACTTTTTTTATAAATTATTATTTTCTATTCTGAATCCCTAATACAACGAACGCTGAACCCGCTTGACTTACTACTTTCAATTATCCGCATCCCGCCATTTTCTTTATCTATAGCTACAGCTGAAGCAAAATCACCCGAAGGGGCCGGGGTCCACCAAAATCCTCTCTCGTCTAAGAAAGAAAAGGGACCGGCTGAATTACGAAAACCACCTAGGCCCGTATTAAGATCATAGCCCTCCAATTCGGTCCATTGTTCGTCTGTCGGCACCCCCCAACCTTCAGGACATATGCCTTTTTTATTATTGACGGCATGCCAGTTATAAAGTGCCCCATATTCCTGGCATTTTTTATCTTGATTATAATAACAGGCGTAAGCGCCTTCTTCGGTCTTGGCCCATTCGGCAGAATCTGCCAAGTTGGGAATGGCTGTACCATCTCGATAGCTGACGGCCCTCAGATTCTCCGCTAGCCAGCATTGCCCGCTAATTTCCACCGTATTATAAACATCTCCCTGGTAATTTATTGGGTCGGAGCAGCCAAAAGCCACCGGGCCGCCTTCTTCGGCCTGAGAGGACCTTTCTCTGGTAAAAAACCGGGCCGAGAAAATAATTAAAAGTGCCGAGATTAAAATACCAATAAGAATATATAATTTTTTTGAAGGCTCGATCATTTTTGAAAATAAATAAATTAACTGACGAATTCGACTTTATAACAGCTCGCGCTAACGTCCGCTACAGGCACAAAGTATTGGATAAGTATTATAGCAGGTACTGCTAAAATACTGTAGCCACCGACCTGATCTTTCACCATAATGGCCTTTTGTTCCGTCATCTCTTGACGAATCGCTGTCCCAATTATAGCAATGATATCTAAGCGCCCCCTCACGCGTGCTGCCAGTCCAGTAGTTATTACTATAGCCGACGTCATCAGCTTCATGCTCCATAAGACAATTTATTATTTTTTTCTTGTTATATTCCAAGACAAGCACACAGTAGACCATAATCATTATCACAATATCCAGCAGAAGTATAATGTAACCAACCAGACGTTTTATAATTATAATATCCTCTGCTTGCCTTATGGTAATAGCTTGTATCATATATCCAACCAAGACAACTATCGGTAGGATATACACCTCCTTCCGTATATAGATATCCTGACGCCGTACTGCCTGTCCAATAATAACTGGAGTTGGTAAAACCAGCGTCCTGAGCGTCACTCACTATGTCACCATCCAGAAGCTCTTCCCAGTTAAAAGCTGCGAGCGCTTTCGGATTACTTCCTTTTTTCCAGTACCAAGACATGTCTTCAAAAATGCCTATTGTCTGCGGGAATTTTGCGATTGTATCGCTTGTTGATATGGAAATAAAAGCCCAGGCGTCTCCTTTACAAGAACTTGGCATCCAATCATCAGACCGACATTTATTATCAGCGCCTATGCGAGCTGTAGAGGCGGTACCTTTTAAATCTCCGGTGTACTCCTCTTCAGTAACATAAAGATAATAGAATCCTTCGCGACAACCACCGTTATAACACAGATTAGCATTTCTACAATAGTTTGGATAAGTTGTATCTTGGGTTAAATTATTCTTGTTTACGCAGTTAATGGAAGTGGCGCCATCACAAGTCTTGCACGCAGGACAATTACCATCACTATAATTCTTATAACCGCAAGCGGCGCTAGTTCCAATGCAATTACCCGTTCCACAGTTACTGGTAAAACACTGATTTTCCGGATCAGTATTAACGCTAGCATTACTACAAGCTCCTGATTTACAAACACGGCAAGTACCACTACATTCTTTATCGGGATCTGTGTTAGAAGTTATATTAGCACAAGTTCCATCAGCGGCGTCTGTTTTAGACGCTACACAAGCTTTACAGGTTGCACTGCATACTGAATTACAACACACTCCATCAACGCAGAAACCAGACTGGCACTTGCTACCGTCTGGAAAATCTGTGCAGCTTTCGCCGTCTTTTCTACCAATCTCAAAAGATACTGGGTCATCTCCATGGGCTGATCCTGCATTATTATGAGCAAAGGCTAAAGCATTATAAGTTATTTTATTTCCTGAAGCGTCTTTTATGGGCAGGCCGGTTATTGTAATTTCAAATAAACCCACTTCACCAGCTGTGCCATCTGTTCGACAAATAACATCTGTACCGTCTTCAATCTCGTAGGTTGGCCTTGGAGTGCCTGTGCCAGAATAACAGGCTCCCCTTATGGTGCCTATGTCACCACCGTTCTTTTTAACTTCCCCGCCAATCTTGACCCAATCATCGCCAGTGTCAATAACAGTAGTGCCTGGGTGGACAGCCACCTCGGGCGGATCTGATACGTCTGTTCTTAAAATCCTTACCCCTTGGTCGTAACTAAAACCAGCTGCATTCTGGGCGTAAGCCCTGACATAATAAGGCGTATCTGCAGAAAGACCCGTGATATCAGTATAGAATTCTCCTAAATTAATATTGGGTGTTACATCTTTATACTCACATCCTGTTCCGTTCCAGGTTGGCATATCGTTAGTCTCGCTCCAACAAATTCCCATCCTGCCGATAGCTGCACCGCCGTGGTCAGCAATCCTTCCTCCAACGTTTTCTATTGAGTCCACATGAATATCTTCATCCGTCGGTTCGGTTGTCGGTGCGCTTAATGCGGGGGGATTCGGTGTGGTTGTGCCGAGTTCTTCCACGTTTTCTGCCCAACTGGTTTCTATATCATTAGTGGCATAAGCTCTAACGTTATATCTTCTGTCTGCCCAAAGGCCTGTAGCGCTAACGGGGATATTACTGGTAAAATCACCTTTTCCTGTGCCGTCATCTGTACAATAGGCGGGGTCAACTGTTGCCGGAACACTAGGAAAGGATAGCCAGCAAACTCCTCTTTGGGTAACGAGTTCCCCGCCATCGCTGGTAATTATTCCGCCAGAAACTGCTGAGCCTGGACTGGTTGGGCTACGAGTTGCTGTTTTCGTCGTCAGGACGGGAGCGGTCTTTACCGTGTCAAAGTCTACTTTTCCGCCGTAAGATAGCCCGTTTCCCTCCCATCCGTTGCTGGCAAAAGCGCAAACATTGTATCCGTATCCCGGCTCAAGACCATCGAGATCGCCAGGATTGGGTATGGTGGCAGAAAAATACCCGGTCGCAGTATCATAATCAGACGCATCTACGCATTTGACAGAAGTATAAGGATCGTAGCTGCAGGAATTCTCGCCGTATATGGTGCTGTAGCAAAAACCCAGCTTAGCAACCTCTAAGCCACCGTCGCTCACTATCTTTCCTTTAACTACTGCGTAATCAGAGCCGATCTCATATTCTTCATCAGTAAGGGTTATAACATAGGGAGCGCTAATATTTGGCTCAATTACTAATGTCTCCCCGCAACGATAACCCTCAATGTCTGTTGCTTCTGCGCAGGCCTTAAAATGATACGTTTCTCCAGCGATAAGACCGCTAAGCGTATAAGAAATTTCCAAAGCAGTAGGATAAGCCCTTACACCGCCCGCTACTGTTTCACAGGTTTCTGAAGTGTCGGGATCGGGCCCCCACCAGCAAAACCAAGCGCTTTCAACCCAGGGGAAATCTGCCATGGTTTCTACCCGCCCCAAAAGACTAGCCGTGTCATCGGTAACATTTTCCGGGCCCAAGCTTTCAACATATGGCTTGGCATCAAGTGTGGCAAATGCCTCTACCTGACCGTAACCCACACCAGCCTCATTTCTAGCATAAGCCCGAACGCAATAATCCACGTCTCCGCCCCTTAGACTATGAAGATCGCTGGTAAATTCAAAAGAATCTTCTCCCTCGGTAGCATAACCTGACCCATCTATGGTTCTGAACATTGTATTCATATCAACATTATCCAAAACCAACTCATCCAAGGTCCCTTCTGATCCACAATCAGTAACATTAAGCTCATCTATGCTTGCCCAAATCGTTCCAGCTTCAAAAACATAGGCTCCGCCATCGTCCCGAACCGTTCCACCGCTGACAGCTGTGCTATGGCCGATGCTGGTTACCATTTTTGTGTCTACGGCCCTGGGTTTGCTTAAAATGCCGTATTTTTTAGCCCCGGCCACAATCTCTTTAAGAAGCCTATCGGGCTCATCAGGATCTACCCTTCTATACCTCAAAGTGACATATTTTGTCTGGGGATTCTGCCAGATCTCATAGTGGCTGTCTGCTTCATTACCTTCATCTGGGTCGTAAAGCTCATTTATCATGAATTCTGGAACCAGACATTTATAAAGGTCGTAGTAATCATCAGGATTAGGGGTTCCCTCGCCCGTACCAATGTTTTTGAAAATCGCTATTTTTTCTTCTCCCTCCTCTGTATAATCTTGGGGCAGGGGGTCGCATTTTTCATCTTCAAACCAGCCGCCCTCAACCGTTATTTTTCTCTCAATGGCAGTGTATATTGAATTAAGATGAACCTCTCTCTGTTTATCATTGGCGTCTTCAAATCTTTTGCCAGGGTTAACACTAATAAAAACAGCTACTGCCAGTAATGCAATAATGCCAATAACAATCAATGTCTCAATAAAGGTAAAACCTTTTTTCTTTTTCATAAAATTAACGGCTTTATTGTATTATACCTAAAAATTTTCCTTATCTTTAGCCCTTAGCCTTGACGTAACGGATACTAAAACCATCTTATGTACTGCTTTTAATCTGGCGCTATCCATTGTTATTTCTGTTTATATAAATATAGATTTTTAAAAATAATTCTTCGGTTCGGATCATTTTTAATTAATAACTCTTGGCCCCCGTGCTTATACTTAATGACTATTTTTGATTGAAGATGTTAAGAGCAGTAATGTTTACCGTTATTTTTACTAGTGATCGCAAACGCAAATCCTATACCAAAGAGAGTGATAGGAAGTACAGCTCTGATTATAGCCTAATGCACGTACATTACATAAACTGGTCCAAGCAGCAGCAGGATAAAATGTGCCTTCACCGTTATTCTGACAACCCCAACTACAACTAAAATCTAACCCCCTTAATACAGGACATTTGGTCGTACTGTTATAAGTATCATTCCAGTTTGCGTTAACGCAATTCCCAAAATTATTGTCTTGACAATAATTAGAGCAGCTCTCCCCCTGGTCGGTAGAATGCCAACACGCTAATCCACCTTGTCCTGCACAACCATTGCAACCATCTGAATAGAGAAAACCATTACAATAGTAACAAGTGCCACCGGAGCAACGTGATTTATAATTACAACCATATTTATATTCATTCCAGCCAGTATTAGCTTCTCGGGGGATACCGTAATAACAATAGTGGCATTGACTGGGATAGCCTGTTATACAAGAACCGTTATAACATTTTTGATAGTTACAATTTGTGCTTTTTTCATAAGCTTTATAATTACTTGTGCTACAGTCGCCACTACCGTTGCAACCCCGATAATAAGTGTAAGCAACGCATTTGTTGCTAGAACAGGTCGCATCTGTCCTACAATAATAAGTAGTGTTAGGCGAACCCTGAATACAATAAGTACCACTCTTGTCGGAATTGTTCTCAGTAATAATTCTATATTGATCGGCAAGAAAGTCATCGTAGTATTCCTTAAAAGCTTCATTTTCATTACAAATTTCTGTTTCTGCACCAGCTTGGCAGCCGAAATACCAACGGTCAGCAGAACAACTTCCGCCCCTACAATCAATTTTGGGGTCGCCACAATGAAAGGCCTGATTGGGCTTTCCCCACTCGGCTATATTTTCTTCTATTTGATGACAAACATACCCATCTTGGGGTGCAGACTCAGTAATATTACCTAAACATTCCCCGTTTCCGTCACAACCGGGAAATTTTTCCATACTACAAATATTATTGCAGAAGTGACCAACCTTCTCACCGCAATCATTGTGCGGATCTTGACCATTAGGAACGTTGGTGCACGTTCCCTCAGAACCTGCCAGATCACAAGCCTCACAGGTCCCCAGACAGGGTTTATCACAACAATATCCGTCAACGCAGAGTTTGGTGCGGCAATCATCATTTATTGAACATTCATCACCCTGCTCTGAACCGGCGACAAAAGAATACTCTTCCCCGTAAACAGTGTCGGCCGGATTGGAAGCATAGGCTCTATAATAATAAGTCTCTCCACCAACCAATCCGGTCATTTGACTGGTAAAAACTCCCTTGCCCTCTATATCTTCAGTACAATCAGGATCGCCCTCCCTGGGCGGGTAGGTCGACTCAGGCAAGAAAGAGTAACAAATGCCGCCAACCGTTTCAGGATCACCGCCGTCATTGCTAATTTCTCCGCCGCTTTTGGCCGTTGTGCCGATAATATCTGTTGGCGGTGGGTCATCAGTAGTCACTGAGGGCGGATAAGGATCGTGAGTTCTAAAATCTGGAGGTCCTACTGACCAGCCGTATCCGTAACCTTTCTCGTTCTGGGCGAAAGCCCGACCATAATATTCGGTCCCCATGCTCAAACCGGTAACGGTAAAAGTAAATTCAAAATTGGTTTCTTCTTTAACTACCCCGATAGCAAGGCTGCCGATTTCTTCACATCCGCCTTCGTCTCCGGGGGGGGGATTTTCTGGAGTTGGAGTCATGTCTTGTTTGCTCCAACAAAAGCCATGGTCTACAATTTGGGCTCCTCCGTGATTTTGAATAATTCCCTTAAGCTCAGCGCTTGTTTGGGTAATAGAGCCTTCAATTACTTCTGTTGAGCCAAGCTGAGGAGCCTCGGCTGGCGAATCAGTGGTAAAGCTTTGTAGGGGCGACGGGCTGTATCCTGTGCCCTTCTCGTTTATGGCAAAAGCCCGAATATTATAAGTGGTGCCGGCTAAAAAGTTCTTCAATGTATAGGTAAATATGCCCACCTCACCGCCTTCCCAGCTCTCGCAATTAGACGGTAGGGCTGGCATGCCGCCAACAGACCAGCAAATACCATGACTCGTAATAGAAGCCCCCCCGTCCTTTCTAATGTCTACCCCAAATTCTGCTGAATTATGGTCATGGGCTCCTATTATAACTGGCTCTAAAATCGGAGCTACCTTATCGGTGGTGAATGGCAGTGTCTCTCCGTCGCGCCGGTCTTCAGTATTTTTAGCATAAGCAAATACCAGATAATCGGTCCCGGGTTCAAGGCTGGATACATCTATTTCAAAATTAAATGGTTCGTCTTCTGCGCCTTCTCTTTGTTGGCAATCATCGGGATAAACCGGTACGCCTGCGGAAGAAAAACAAACCCCCCATTCAAAAACTTGCGATCCTCCGGTGTTGGTTACTTCCCCCCCAAGGGTGGCCTCGTAAGCTCCCTTGCTAATAATTTCTGTTGTAACCAGGGGCGGACTAGCCTGGGTATAGAATTCTTCTACTGCTCCGCAGCGCTCACCGTAAGAATTTTCAGCGCAGGCCTGAAAAGAATAATAGTTATCTGTCTCTAGGCCGTCCGAAGCGTAAAGAGTGTAATCAAAATCTCCCAGAGACCCTAGAGACGAAGGAGTATGTGTGGCGGCTTCTTCGTTATAGTCTGCTTGCCTTCCCTGCATCCACTTAAAATATCTGTAAACCGATGAAACTCCGGGACCAAGGCTGGTTACTTCTCCTTGAAGAGTAGCTTGATCGTGGGTAACGCCATTTTCCTCTAAAGTTCTAACTCCTGGCATAGCATCTAATGTCTTGAAAGAAACTGACTGGCCGTAACCCGTGCCAATATCGTTTCTTGCGTAAGCCTGAATGTTATAAACGGTGTCGGTGTTTAAACCGCTGATAACCGTGCTGAAAGAACCCATACCAGAGCTAATTATCATGTGACTTTCCCAGTTGTTTTTGGGCTCTCCCTCGTCTGCCTCGTTCCAGACCACTCCGCTTTCCCAAACGTGGGCACCGCCTTCGTCTGTAACGTTTCCTCCGGCTCTGGCTGAATAATGGGTAATTTCTTCTGGCCATTCTTCGTCAGGGTCTATGGTTTCTGTTTCGGGAGCGCTTAAAATAAAGATTTCTGGGCCGGCAAAAATATCATTGTTCACGGCCGAAAGCACGGTGACTCGGCCGGTATGCGGATTTTTCCAAATCTGATATTTACTATCTTCCAGGGTCCCCTCTTTTGGATCAAGAAGAGGCTTGTCTAAATAAAAAGGTGTGAGGCAGTCATAAAGGTCGTAGTAATCCTCTCCGGAAGTTGTGCCAATGTTTTTGAAATAAGGGACCTCTTTATCTTCTCCGTCTACGGTTTCTATTTTTGTTTCATCTGGTATGCCGAGGCAGTCTTCGCCTTTGGTGGCTCGATACTGGTAAATGGCAGTTAAGATGCTCTGCACGTGAATCTCCCTTTGTTTTTCATGGGTTGACTCAAATCTTTTGCCGGGATTTATACTAACAAAAACAGCCACTGCCAAAAGGGCAATAATGCCAATAACGATCAGGGTCTCAATAAAGGTGAAGCCTTTTTTCTTTTCCATAGCCTCGGCCGCGTTGGTTAGTATATTATACTAAAATAAAAAACGAAGCGTCAAACGCTTTTAAAAAGTGTTTCAATAATTATAATCAGGTTCTCCCGGGCTATTTTGGCACTTTCTGCTTTCTCAGAAAGGCAGCTGCTTTTTCGGGCTCAATGGTAGATATCTCAATGCCTACGCCCAATTCAAAACCGGCCCAAATGGAAGTTTTGGGCAAAATGGTCCAGTGCCAATGGTAATAGGAGTGGTCCTGGCCGTCTATGGGAGCCGAATGCAAATAAAAGTTATAGGGGGGGTCTCCCAGGCCCTTGTAAAGCTTGAAGAGAACCGTCTTTAGGGCGTCGGCCAGGTCTACCTTTTCTTCCTCCGTAATCTTGTCAAAAAAGGCCAGGTGTTTTTTCGGCGTAATGATCACCTGAAAGGCCAGCTTGGAAGCGTAAGGACAAAGAGCTATAAAGCGCTTGTTCTGGTAAACTATCCTTTCTCTTCTCCTCAGTTCCCACTCGTTCATCTTGCAGTAAATGCACTCTTTTTTCTTTTTATACCTTTCTGCTTTAGCTAAGGCGCTTTTCAGGTCGCAGTCTATCAAGGGAAGGGCTATTATCTGAGAATGTGGGTGGTAGATGGAAGCCCCCGCTTCCGGCCCGTGGTTGTGAAAAACAGATACGTAATTGATCATTTCTTTGTTAATTAGGTGGGAAAATCTTTCTGTATAAGAGTCTATAACCTCTTTGACGTGCTTTCTGGAAAGCAGGGCCAGAGATTTGTCGTGGTCCCTGGTCACAACCACCTCGTGAAAGCCGACCGCATTCATTCTTTCAAAAAGATTATCTTCCCTTTTTCTGTCCAGTTCGGTGGCCGGCACAAAAGCAGGATATTTGTTGGCAAGAACCATGGTTGACCAATCTTTGCAAAACTGCCTGCCCTTGTTTTTGCCCCCGCTATAAACCAAAATGGGCTCTTCGGTAATTCTACAAAAGGGGCAGTTCTTCTTGGGAACCACTATTTTTTCTCTTTTCTCTTTTTTAAACATTTCCGGTCTCTTGGCTCGGCCCGTGGCAATAACCACCCAGTTTCCGGAACTGCGCTCTAAACGCAACTCTGAAGGAAATTTCTTTTTCATTATGAATATTATACAATCTTTAAGAGCTTCTTGTAAAGCTTAATGTATTTCTGGGCAGAACTTTTCCAGGAAAAATCCTGCTTCATGGCTTCTTTTTGCATTCTCTTCCATTTTTCGGTGCCAAAAACTTCCAGGGCATCTTTAATGGCAGAAACCATTTGCTTCTCATTATAATTCTCAAAAAGAAAGCCTGTTTTTCCCCGTAAAACCGTGTCTTTTAGGCCACCCGTAGCTCTAACAATGGGCAAGGAGCCGTATTTCATAGCTATCATCTGACCCAAACCGCAGGGCTCGAAACGAGAGGGCATCAAAAACATGTCAGAGCCGGCATATATCTTGTGGGCCAGCTCTTCGTCAAACCCTATTTTGACAAAAAGCTTTTCTGGGTGTTTTTTAGCCTCTCTCAAAAAGAAGGCCTCATATTCTTTCATGCCCTTGCCCAAAAGAATTATCTGCAGTCTTTCCCGTACAAGCTTGGGGAGGACCTTCTTTATCAAATCAAAGCCTTTTTGCTCAGCCAACCTGGATATTATGCCTATTAGAGGAAGTTCTCCTTCTTTTTTAAAACACAATCTTTGCAAAGCTTTTTTATTCTCCTCTTTGCCAGATAGTTTAGAATATTTTTTCTCAATAAAATTATCAGAACTGGGATGAAATTGCTCGTAATCTATGCCGTTAAGAACCCCCGTGAGATCTTTCTGTCTCTTCTGCAGGCTTTTTTCTAAACCGCAGCCAAATTGAGGAGTAAGTATTTCTTTGGCGTAATTTTCACTAACCGTATTTATAAGGTTGGCATTAAGAATGCCCATTTCCAGACAGTTTATGTCTTTTGAGAAATTAGCACCCAAAAGCCTATTAACCGTATCTTTGACATAAAGCCCCTGATAGGCCAGATTGTGGATAGTAAACAGGGTCTTGAAAGAAAGATCTTTAAGCAACCAGGGCATAATACCTACGTGCCAATCGTGGCAGTGAATAATATCTGCTCCAACTAGTTTGGCTGTCTTTACTGCAGCCAGAGAAAAAAACAAAAACCTGGTAGCTTCCATATCACCCCCCTCCGAGGAAGCGTCCTCTGTCAGATAAACGCCGCCCCGAAAATAACTCTTGTGCTTTACCAGATAAAGAGGAACCTTGCTTCTGGGTAAATGCGTTTTGTATAAGTCAAAACGGTCTTCTTTTCCGTCAAAAAACAAAGGAATGTCTTTTTGCGCTAAATCTGACTTTATTTTGATGATCTCATAAAAAGGCAAAACCAATTGAACGTCAATCCCTTCTTTTTTTAAAGCTCGGGGAAGGGAGCCGACAACATCAGCCAGTCCTCCTACCTTAGCTAAAGGCGCACACTCTGAGGCGGCAAATAATATTTTCATAGTTTTTTGAATATTTTTAGCCCCTTTTGGTAATTATTCCATATCATTACATGAGAGGCAATTAATAGGCCGAAATATTTTTCAAAAACCTTTATCTTATCGCTATCGCATCCTTTGTAAATTAATGCCTGCCACTTTTTGACTAATTTATCATTAATATTAAAGGTATGCCTTAGGTGCGCCATTAAGCAGGCTGCGTCTTCTTCTCTGGCTCCCCAATGGCACTTTTCTGCGTCTATTAAAAAAAGAGAGTCTTTGTCTGAAAAAACGTTGCTAGGCTGGAAATCGCCGTGAACAAAGCAGTTTCCCTCTAAAGAATATTTATTGATATTTCCCTTTAAAAGAAAATATGGTTTTTTCAGGATGTTCTTTTTTCTTTTTTCTAAAATTCTCAGGTTTTTTTCAAAATCCTGCAAAAATATTCCTTTTTTAATTCCTTGCGGCTTAATGGTTTGTAAAAAATCCAAAAAGCCCTTAACGGAAGCGGCCCCCCGGGGGTCTCTACCGCTTAAAGCTTTTCCCTTTTTGTATTCTCTGAAAAAAATGCCGAATTCTTTGTTATAGCCCAAGGGTCTGGGAAAAGAAAATTTACCCTTTAAAAGAGGGTAAATGCTCCGGCTAACCCGCCAGGAGTATTCTTTATTATTGTCTGAGTTGGCTACCCCGATAATCTTAAAGCCGTCAAAATCGTAAAGGGCCACCAGGCTGTAGCTTCTTTTGTCCAAATAGCTTTTTATTACCTTAATTCTGGCCGTCTTAAAAGAAGGAGTAGCCGATACTTTGCGGGCAATCTTTTTGATCGCCACGGGAGAAACCAGCTGTGAAAATTTTTCTTTAATCATTTTAAGCTTTTCTCGCTTCAGGCTGGCCGGGCTTTATTTTCTCGTACTGCTTCTTATACTTATCCATTAAATCTTTCAATTCGAAATCCGGCACCTCCAGCCTGAGAAGGTCAACGGCGTGAATGGCGTCGTAAATGTCGTTTTTGGTTTCCAGCTTCCAAATGGCGTCCCGCCAAAGAATGGCCCTTTCAAAGTTTTTTTTGCCGGCCTCTTCTTTCATTTTCTCTTCCATTTTCTTCAAAAAGGCGTAAAAAACCTCGGGTTTTCCCTGTTCCAGAGTTCTTTCCTTGAAGGGTATTTTTACGGCTTCTTTGTATTTTTTGGCTAGGTTTTGTATTCTGCCGCTTCTCTGCCGCCAAAAAGCAGCTGAAATAATCTCTTTGTACAAATCTTGGGCTATTTCTTTTTCTTTTTTACTCAGGCCGGGCAGCTTTAAAAAGACCCGCAACATGCTCCAGGCGCCTTTTTCTATCATTTCAATGCTCCACCAGGGCTCCCCCGAAGCCCAAAAGAACTGATCGGAAGCCATAGCCCTGTCAAGTTTATCCTGCAGAACGGCAGAAATCTTTCTTTTGCCAGCTTCCCGGGCCAAATAATTCAGGAGCTGCCACTGCAACTGGTGGACCCCGTTGTTGGGATCTTTCCAGGAATAAAACTGAACGCCCTTTTCTATATCCTGCATGGTGGAAGCCCAGGTGCAAGCATGCGGTTTTATTTCTTTTCCTGTAGGGAAAATTTCAAGGACGTCTGAAAAAAACACCTGCTCAGGATGCTTGGTTTCTAGGATCTTGAAAAGAACTTTTTCTAAGCCGGGGCGATGGTGCCCGAAAGTTTCTCCGTCCATGGCCGTACAAATGTATTCTTTTTTTTCGTTTCTGATCAGATCCTGAAAGGCTTTCTCGTCCCTGATCATGGCGCTCATAATACAGTTAGAAATGTTCCTCTCGCGGAAAAAAATCTTCAGGCCCCTAACCGTAAAAAAGACGTTCTTGGGGGGAGTTGTTTTTCCTTTATTGTAAGATATTTCATCTAAAATAATAGCCCGGCAGCTTGTTTGAGAAGCAATTTTTCCCACCTTCTCGTTATAGGCCATTTCCGGGGGGAAGAAGCAAGCGGGCTTATAGCTTTCACTGAAATATTTTTTATTGGTCTCGTGGTTTTTCTTTGTCTGGCGCAGAGCTTCTTTTTCAGACAAAAAAGGAAGCAGGGGGTGGTATTTGGCGCTTTCTGTAAACTGCAGTCTCTTGGTCTGGAAAAGCCTTTTAATGTTATCCAAGACATCCTTGTATCCTTGCTGGGCCAGCGTCTCTGTCAGGGCTCCATTAATATTCAGGTTTATCTTAATATTTTTAAGCTGTAAAAGGCCCTTAAAAAGGGGCCGATAAGACTCGTTAACCACTCTTTCTAAAATTTCCTTTGTCTGATCGGCTGGCTGATAAATGTGAAGGAAATTAACCCAGTACATCTTTGATGGCTTGGTTGAATACTTCCAAATATCTTTTGGCTGAATGCGTCCAGGAAAAATCTTTTTTCATGGCCCTTTCCAGCATTTTCTGCCAAATGTCTTTAAATTGAAAAACGGTATGAGCTCTTACTAGGGCGGTATAAAGGGCTGTGGGCTCGTAAGCTTCGAAAAGAAAACCCGTGCCAGCAGTACAATTGCAGTCTTTGATGGTGCTGGCCAAACCCCCTGTTTTTCTGGCTATGGGCAGGCAGCCATATTTCATGGCCTGCATTTGGGTAACGCCACAGGGCTCGAACTTAGAGGGCATCAAAAGGCCGTCAGAGCCGGCAAATATTTGGTGGGGAAGCTTATCATCAAATTGTAAATGATATTTTACCTTATCGGGAAATTTCTTAGAAAACCCGTCAATCATTTCCTTGTACCTTGATTCTCCATCGCCCGCTACAATCAGCTGGATATTCAGATTTTTAAAAATATTTTCTCCTATTTGCTCTAAGAGATCGAACCCCTTTTGCTGGACCAGTCTGGTCACCATGCTGATTAAAAAGGCTTTTTCATCCTGGGGCAGGCCGAATCTCTCCTGTAGTTTTCTTTTATTCTCTTTCTTGCCAGATAATTTTTTAAAGCTGTATTTCTTAAAAATATGCGGGGAGGTTTCCGGATTGTGGTCTTCTTGGGCAATGCCGTTTAGAATGCCGTCAATTTTATCTCTTTTCTCCTCAAAAACTTTATGTAGGCCCTCTCCGAACTCGGGGGTGAGAATTTCTTCTGCGTAAGCCGGAGAAACGGTCACTATTCTTTGAGAATACAAAACCCCTCTTAAAAGCCAGTTCAGTTTGGCCAGTCTAGGATTGAAAAAATCAGGAATGGGCTCTGACCCGCTATCTCTCTCTGTCTCCGGCATAAACCTGAAGTCGCACATTCCCTGATACTGCAGGTTGTGTATGGCAAAGACTACGGCTGTCTTAGAAAACTCATTGCCGTATCTTGTTTTTATGTAATTGGGAATAAGGCCCGTCTGCCAATCAGCAGCCACAATAACATCCGGCTTCCAGGTAGATTTTTTAAGAAACTCCAAGGCGCCCCGGCATAAAAGTATCCATCTTATGTGGTCGTCGGCGTAGCCGTAAACATTGGCCCTTTGCTCATAATATTCCATGTTTTCCAGAAAGTAGGTGTTCTGGTGTTTTTTTACTGCGCAAACTAAAAAGGGGTAATCCCCCGCCTGGTCGGTGGGCACTTCGAGTTTGGCTATTTCTGTGCTAGTTTTATATTTTTCCCTGTCAATGGTGCCGTAAAAAGGAATCATGACCCTTACGTCATGACCTAATTTATTCAAGGAAAGAGAGAGGGAATAAATGACGTCTCCTAGGCCACCGGCTTTGGCGAAAGGAAAAACCTCGCTGGCCACAAAAAGGACCTTCAGTTTTTCGGGGAATATCTTCTTGATAAAAGTTTTTTGCATAAAAAAAGAGGCTTACTTTATTATAGCACAAAGGGGGCCCCCGAACAAGGAGCTAATAATATTAGGAATTTTTTTGCTGATTTTTTCTTTAGAATAATATAAAAGGTCATACAGACTAGCAGGTATGCCGGATGTCTACATGACCTTATGAAACAAAGGTTGAAATAATATTGGGCGTGGGAAACTATTTGGGTTTGAAGTCTTTCATTATTGCAAAGCGGCACAGTCTTTTACCACCGGAATCTTTCCGCTTCAATAATTCTTCCTTGGGGATGTAGGCTATCCGCCCATACTTCTCTTCTACTTCCTGCGCAAAGTGACAGGTCTTGCAATCATAGTTGCGATCACAGATTCTCCAGGAAACAACACCCAAGTCAAAGCCTTCTTTTTTATCAATCTCAAACAATGATTTGGCTATAGCGATTTTTTCCTCGAGATCCTCAATCCTGAATGGTTTGGTTAGGTAGTCCACAATACCAAGCGTTTTTGCCTCAGTCAGGGTCTTTTCAGAAGGATAAGCCGTTATCACTATACCTTTAACCTTCGAGAATTCTCTCGCCTTAGCATATACGTCTAACCCAGTCATCCCAGGTAAACGTAAGTCAAGAATTACAACGGCGAATGGTTCCTCCTTGAGCTTCTCAAGGGCCTGCTCGCCGCTGTCGACGCACTCGACCTCATAACCGTCGGCTTCGAGCCAATCCCTTAGACTTTCTCTTACGATTTGCTCGTCTTCTACAATCAATACCTTCCCTTTTGGGGTTTCCACTATTATTTCACCTCCTTTATTTAGTTTTCGCTTTATATTACAAAACTCAACAAGAATGTCAAGCCCCCAAATATATAAATTAAATTGTAGAAAAGGAGGTGCTCGCCCTACCTGGTCCCGGCAATTTTTGCTATCCGCATTCTAGGTTTTATGCTAGTAAAATTTTCGCCTGGTTGATTAAAGATTTAAGGTGTTTGGGCTGTATTTTATGTTTTCTGGCAAATCTTTCTGGAGCAATCTTCAAAACGTCTCGGGCTAACATTATTTTCTCTTCAACAAGAGCTTTTTTTATATATTTTTTAAGGGCGGGCAGTATGGTAACCGGATAGAGTTTTTCAGCATCTATAATATTTTCCAGCCCCCTCTTCCTGGGATAACTCCAGCCCAAAAGATCTACCCCTACGCAACGGCAGTAGTCAATGCTCCTGTCGCTGAATTTGGTATTAGTGACTAGCATTGTCCTTACCTTGTAATTTTTGTATCTGCTAGCTTTAAAATAGTGGCCCTGACAAATATCCAAAAAACGAGCGTAGTTTGTTAAAGCGTCCTGAGAGGAAACTATCCCCCCAAAATTATACCTGTATTTACACTCACCGACATATATTGTTTCTTCTTTTTCTGCTAAGAAGTCTATCTCGTAGCTGCGTACGCACTTTGCGGGCAGGAACTGGTTTAATTTTACCCCGTATCCGAGGTTTTTCAGAATTTCTCCCACGTATCTTTCAAATGCAAAACCCGTAGGCCCCAACCTTCTCATCCCTTCTTTGATATTAAATTTCAGGGCCGCCTCGGGAGCTGTTATCTTTAGTATTTTTTTTATCCTGTCGAATATCTCCAAGGTTTTTATGCCGGGATAAGCTTCTTTTTCGATTGTTTCTGCTACTTCTCTGGCCGTTTTGTTGGAGGCGCCAGATCTTTTGGCTGATCTATAGACCTTTTTGAAAGAAAAAGGTTCCTTTTCGCCTCGAGCATTGATAACAAATAAAAAAGCCATATTACTCAATTCTAACAAAAAACGGCCCGCTTTACGAGCCAGCTCCTGCCAACAAAAAAACAGCCGCGGGCTGATTTCCCCCAAATATAGCCTTTGTTTTAAGAGCTAGCGGAACTTTTGGCTCTTTCTTTTTCCAGTGCCTCTTTAACCATTTTTTGGTGCTTTCTGGTCTCCTCTGATAAATAAAGCAGGGTGTGTTTTAATTTTGCGGAATCTCCTTCAAAAACTTCAAAAAACTTTCTTTCGATCAGGGCTGTTTCGTAGTAATAGGCCATGCTTAGGGCGCTTATTAAAGAAATTGCCTCCCGCCCAGCCTTGGCAACGTCGTCTTTCAGTCCCGCTAAAGATGTTTTTATGGCCTCGATATTAAACCTCTTTTGGTCAAAAAAAACCTCTCCTGTCTCGGTCATTTCCGTCAGATTAGTTATCCAGGTAGCGTGTTTTTTTTCTTCTTCTGATAAATCGGACCAAAATTGCCCATATTCTGGGAATTTATCGGCAAAAACAGAATATAGCTCGCTTACTGCCAGCTCGTGCCCTTTTAACAAATCGAGGACTTTAATTTGATGTTCTTTTAGCTCCATATTTGTTTGGCTTTATTGCTTTTTATATTAAAATTCTCGCTCCGCCCCAGCTCCTTGATTTTAACAGAAAGCGGCGGCGCCCGCAAGACAAAACGAAGGAACGAGCTACAACACATTGCTAACCATCAAAAAATATGATTCTAATTAATAGAATAATCAATAAGTGGGCCGGAAAAAAAACGTAAAAGAAGTTTCTCGGCAGCTTGATTTCCGAAAAGGGCTTGGCAACAAAGAAAAGGGCCAAGAAGGCAAATATTTGGAGCCACCAGCAATACAAAGAATACAAAAAACTGGCAAAAATAAACAAAGCAAATTGAGTAGGCTTATTTTTAAAAATATGGAAAATCAAAATTACCAACAAGCCGTATAAAGAATAGCTAACGAAAATGGAGGCCGGAATAATTAAAAGAAAATAATAATACTTCTCTTTTTCTAGAGACCAGAGAGCAAAAATCCCCAGCGCCAGAGCAAAAAGAATATTTAATTCGAATTCTGCTACTAAAAAATGATAGGGAACCTGGGCGACGATGCCAAAAAAAAGCAGGCGCACAAAATAATCCTTCTTGCTCGGCGTCATGGCATAGCCTATTGTCAACTGATAGGCAAAAATAGGGAAGGCAATTCTGCCGATAACCCTTAATTCAAGCAAAGAGGGATAGAGAAAGGCTCCTATGTGGTCGAAAAGCATGGCAAAAATTGCCACCAATTTTATAAAATTACTTTGTTCTTTAGTTATCACGGTTTTTAACGGGCGCCGGAATCAATCTTTGCTGCAAGGAATAAGGCCGAGGGCTTTTTCAGCGTCTTTTCTGAGAACCAGCAGAGAAAAACCAGTTGAGCTGCTCTCAGGAGCATAAGAGCTGGCACCCGAAGTTTTAAGCAAAGAGGGTATGCCTGCTTTCTTAAGAATATCTACGGCAATTTCTGCTTCCGTCTTAAAGGCATAGTTTGCTATCTTTTGGAAATCGCCGGGTTTTACCTTATTTTTCTTTTCCATTGCCATATTTTATCAAAAAATCGCCCAAAACAACAGGCGATTAGGAGTTAGACGATCTTCATGCCATGGTTTACGAGATGATCCGGAGGGGTTTTTCGATTTACTGACAAAGGGGCCTAATTTTTGAAATTAGCGCCCCGTATTCTCCACCGGTCAGCTCATAATCCAGCTCATATTCCGGATCAAAGGGCATTTCTTCTGACAAACAGATCTGGATTGCCTTCAGGCCCTCTTGGCCAATGGCAAGCCAGATTTTATCTGTTTCGGTGATTTTGAGCGCTTCCTTTTTTGCCCAGCTATCTTTCAGGGTCTCTTCGGCTGGCCTGCCAAAGGGATTCCAGCTTGGCTCGTGGGGCTGTACATCGGAGATCTTAAAAAACAATCCTAAGATTTGCGAATATTGGCCAAGGAGCGCCAGCTCCTTTTCGTAACTCACTTTTTGGTGTTCTTCGTCGTTTTCTCTTATGGCCAGACTTCCGGCAAAATCTTCACGAAGCGCCTTACCCACGGTGTCTCCTGCTTCGTAATAGATTATTCCCTCTGCTCCGTCTCTTGAAAGCATCTTTATTGTATCTTTGGTAGTAATTTCTATATAATTGTCCCAGTTGTTATTCGGCAACATTTCAAAGACGCTAGGAAAGGGTATTTTGCGAACAATAAAATCGTAGCCCTCATAATTGAAATCCGGCCCCTCCAGGCCGGGGTCGTCTTCGGTGCATCTTGCTCCCTGGTTTGTTGCAAAACCCACCTTCCCCGAGAAGTTCTTTTTGATCTCCGGTAAAATCTCCTGCATCCACTCGTTTATTGTTTGCCTCCGTTCAAAACACAAATCTGTCTTTTCGTAGCCCCTTGTCAGAATCATCGTGTTTGCTTCTTCGGCCGGAATAAAGGTGTCAACGTTAAACTGTTGCGCTACGGATGCCCACTTGTAAATCTGCGGCTTGACCAGCTCCAGCAGATAAGTTTGGTCTTCAAGCGGCTCCATGCCCGTATATTCTTGGTCAGACCAGGCCGCGTAAGGAAACTGGTAGGCCGTATGTCCTAGAGTAAGCCATATTCGAAATCCCGATTTATTAAAAGCGTTCAGGTAAAAAAGGTATGTTTCTTCTCCGGGAACGTAAATTCTGTTAGGCTCTTCTTTTTTGACCCAGTATTGAACCTCGAGCAGCAGAGTATCGATTCCGGCTGCCTTTACCTTGTCAATATTAGCCAAGACCCATCTTGCGTCACGAATATCGTTAATATAAATTCCCCGATAGGGCATCTTGCCACCGCGTTTGCCCTGAACAATAACGTCAGAAAGTGGCTGCAAGTCCATTTTATTTTTGAGGTTTTTCAAATTATCCAGGTACAAATCTTTTTCGCCAGAAACCAAATTAGCCATAGTTGAAGAGAAAAGATCGACATCCGGAACCCTGCCTCCAAAAACTCCGCCAATAATCTCGTCAAAAGATGGGTTCTCTGCCGATCTCGGCTTTTGTAAAAAACCTGGAAGAAATAAAATTGCTCCAAACATTAATCCGACGAGCGCCGCGCATCCGCACAATAAAATGGTTTTCTTTTTCATTTTTTTATTCTATCAAAAAATTGCCCCTCCTGCGAGGCGGTGCGACGCTGGGGACTGCTTTTTCGGAAAAATGAAAAGTCCTGCATTTTTACAGGACTTCTTTTTGTTATCGTTCTCTGCGTAATTCCCGCATAAGTATGCCTATTATAATTACAACGGACGAACAAAAGGCGACGAGAAAGGCGAACAGAATTCTTGCCACTCCTCCGGCAACCGTCCCAGCGCTTACCGGATCTGCTTGGAACCCGTTAATAACCTGGTAAATTCCGGAATAAAGGCAAAGGTATCCGCCAACAAAAAATAAAACTAAACAGCCGATGATTATAAGAAGCATTCCCTTGGAGCTGTTTCCCAATCGATACCTCCTTTAAGTCTTCTATACAATAGCATATCGGAATCCACAAAAAAATCAAGCCCTCAAGCAAGCAGCCCCAGAGCGGCCCCCAAAAGACAAAGCAAACCAAAAAATAAGGCGAAACGAAAAAAATTTATCCTGCCGGTTAATTCTATTAGAAAGTGTAGAGAGCAAAGACCAACCAAAAAACTAAAAATCAAAGCAGGCGAGCTTTCAAAAACTAAGCTTGGATCTTCTAAAAAAAGATAGAAGCTCAAAACCAAAACAACAGGCGCTGACATCATATAGGATGTCTTTAAGATTTCTGAGGGGGAATTCTTGCCTAAAGACAAACCAAAAATGGTTGCCCCAGACCTAGACAGGCCCGGAATAACCGCTAAGCCCTGCAAAAAACCGCTAAGAACGGCCAGCTTGTTAAAACCCATATCTAGTTTTTTTTCTTTTTTCTGGAAATAGGCGGTAAGCAATAAACCAAGGCCTGTTATTATCAAAAGAGCGTTGCCCGCCAGCGCGCCCTTAACCAGCCTATAAAGCGGGTAGCCGACAATCAAAGAGACAATGGTAGCTATGACCAAGAAGCGAAATAATTTAGGATTTCTTAAACTCAAAACCGCCCGCCAATCTTTCCTAAAATAAATCAAAACCGCCAAAACCGTTCCCAGATGTAAAAACAGGGCTATATCAATCGAGTCTAAGTCTTTGTTTAGGAATTCGCTGGTCAGAGCCACTGCGCCTTCGCTGGATATGGGAATCCACTCGAAAATCCCCTGAAGGGTTCCTAAAATAATATAATCGAACATTATCTCATTTTAACAAAAGCCCACCTAAAATAACAGGCAGGAAATAAAATCTCGGACAGATAACATTAAGGCTTGTCTATTGACTAAATTGAACCGCGTTGCTAACCTTTAGTATGCTGTTTTGCACCTTAACAATTAAAAAGGAGGCATAGCTGGTGAGTAAAAAAGACAAAAATGCTTATGCCAGAGCGGGCATAAATATTGAAGCAGCAACTAGGGCTATAGATTTAATGAAGGGGCCTATCCGCTCAACTTATAACGAACGCGTAATAGGGGGCTTGGGCCTTTTCGGCGGTTTTTTCGACGTGTCTTTCTTTAAAGAATACAAAAATCCAGTTCTGGTTCAAAGCGTTGACGGTGTCGGAACCAAACTAATAATTTCTGAAATGATGAAAAAATATACGATTGGACAAGATGTTGTTAACCACTGCGTAAATGACATTTTGGTTCATGGCGCAGCGCCCGTCACCTTCTTGGACTATCTGGCTGCTGCAAAATTAAAACCTGATGTTATGGAACAAATTGCGACTGAAATGGCCATTGCCTGTAGGGCGATTAATCTCCCAATTATTGGCGGGGAAACGGCTGAAATGCCGGGTGTCTACCGAAGGGGACGCCACGACATAGTTGGTTGCATTACCGGCGTAGTAGAAAAAGACGAAATTATTGACGGCTCTAAGATTAAAGAGGCGGATGTCTTAATTGGCCTACCATCAAACGGACTCCACACTAGCGGCTATTCCTTGGCCCGCAGGGCTCTTCTCGGGAGCGCCGGATATAGTGTGAAAACTTTTCTCCCCGAAATCGGCTGCACGGTGGGAGAAGAATTGCTAAAGATTCATAAGTGCTATTTTGGTTCCTTATCTCCCCTTCTTTGGCAAAATGACGTAGAAATTCACGGCATAGCTCATATTACTGGTGGAGGTTTCTATGACAACATCGGCAGACTTTTAGGGAGCGGGCTTTGCGCTGAAATATCTTATCAGTGGGAGATACCGCCAATCTTCCGCTTAATCCAGCAAATAGAAAAAGTGTCTGGCCAGGAAATGCGGCGAGTCTTTAACCTGGGGGTCGGCATGGTGCTTATTGTGCCCTTTGAACACGTCAAAAAAGTAAGGGGTATTTTGGCCCAGTGCGGCGAAACAACTAACATCATTATTGGAGAAATAAAGAAAAGCCATTCAAAGAAGGTGCTCTTTGCTTACTAATAATAAAACCCATCCTTTATCGTGCGGATGGGTTATTTTATTTGCGCTGACGCTCTCGAATATATTTCTATTACGTCGGCTAGTTTTTTGTCTTCTGCGGACAACCATATGGAATATTTCCTGCCGTAATAAATGCTGCTTGGATCGGCTAGATGTTTCGATATTCTTTCATCTTTGTAAATTTTAAAAAAGGCCATTTCCTTTCTTAATGTTTCAATCTCGGCATCTTTCAGTACCCTGCCAAAGGGTCTCTTCTTTTCTATTATCTCCCTGCGAATGGTTTCTTGGGGCAAGCTTTCTAGGAAAACCTGGATGTGGGCCAATTCTCTGGGAATATTGTCCTCGCCACCAAACATAATAATCTCTCTTTTATAAGATTTATCGGAAGAGCTTTCTTCCAATATCTTAATTTGCATTTCTTGGTGATATAAAGATAGGGCTTCAAGCCTGAGGGTCGTGGGCTCCTCATGATCCAACAGTGCTCTGTAATGCAAGGGAATAAGCTGTTTGGTTATCCAAATAAAATTCAGGGTCTCTATAAACATCCGAAATGTCCTCCCTTCTTTAATTATAAAAGAGCACCATATAAAGAACTGATACTCTTTTCTCTCTATTCATTATAACAAAGAGGCGCCCAAAAGAATAGCCCAACCAAGAGCCACTGAGGTTTGTTTGGTTAAATAAAAGCCTCCGAAGAGGCTTGCTTTAATCCAAAAGATCTGCTTTTAGCCCAAAACGCTCAACTCTTTCCTTAAACTCTTCGTCCGATTCATGCTCCCAGCGAAGATAGATAAGATTTTCTGGAGTTCTTATTGCATAAAGCAACAAATCGATAATTACCCTTGAAGGGTTAGCAAGCTTTATAACCGTTTCCTTTCTTACAGGATAAACTTGGCCGACTACTATGCTGGGCGTATTGGGATAATATACGTTTATTTGGTCAAATAGCGGTTCTTCTTCTCCGTTTATCTTGCCGCCCATTTCCGAAAGAATCCACCCAAAAGAGGGACGGGTCGACGACTTCAAAAATACACAGGGGGTCAGCTTGCGTAAGTCGTCAAGTGATAACCTTTTGCTGTTTTTATCACCGAAAACTACCTTCAAGAACGGAATCTTTCCGCTTATTTTAACCGCAATAATTCCTATAATATAGAACAGTATCAGCAACAATAATATACCAACTCCCGGATAAAGAAACCTGTCGGGAAACGAAAGGGCAATAAGGACGCTGCGAACCACGCTTTCTATGTCGCCCAAAACAATTCTCGCCAGAAAAACTATGAAAAACGGGACAGCTAATATGGCAAAACCAGTAAAGGCGTATCCTAGGTGCTTCAAAAGATATAATAAAAACTTTTTAATGAACTTCATTCTATTGCCTCCAATATATATAAATAACCTCTTTATGCTAATTTGTCAATCAAAAAACCGCCTTATTTACAAAGCGGTGAGGGGTTGCGGATCAATAGTAAAATCTGCTTTTAGGCAAAATAAAATACGCCGTTCGTTTCCTATTGGGGCTTTATATTAATATAATTTTATTCTTTCTGTTCGCCGAGGGTTACTTTAATGGTTTTTTGCTCTTCGTCCCGAAGAACTTTCAGGGTTACTTCGTCCCCCGGCTGGTATTTGATAATAATCTTACGCAAGTGGTTTTCTGTGGTTATTTTTTCGTTGTTAAACTCCAAAACGATATCGCCCTCTTGTAAACCTGCTTTCTCCGCCGCAGAGCCCGGAAAAATAGCTGGCTCGTTTTCGCTGCTGACAATCCAGGCGCCGTATTCTACTGGCAGATCGTTGCCTTGCTGAATCTGCTCATCAACTACCACATATCTAATACCTAAAAAGGGATAGACGATCCTGCCCAGGGTTTTTACCTGATCAATGGCTCTTTTAGCATGATTGATGGGTATGGCAAAACCAACGTTTTCTCCGCTAATTGCCATAGCAGTATTAATACCAATAACCTCTCCTTGCAGATTTAAAAGGGGCCCGCCCGAATTGCCCGGGTTTATGGCAGCGTCTGTTTGGACAATGTCTTCCAAAACATCCACCGTGCCGCCGCCTGACGCTGTAATGCTTCTCCCCAAACCAGAAACCACGCCTACAGAAACAGAATTTCTGAATTCTCCTAAAACGTTACCAATAGCAATGGCCGTCTGGCCTATCTGTAAAGCATCGGAGTCGCCAAATTTAACAACCGGCAGGAGTTCTGCTGCTTCTTTAATTTTCAAAATAGCCAAATCCTGAAAAGAATCCCGGGCCAAAACCTCAGCGGAAAATTTTCTGCCCTCGTTGTCTATAATGGTGTACTCTGCCTCTTCGTCTATTACCACGTGCTTATTGGTCAAAACCAAGCCGTCTCCAGAAACAATAAAGCCGCTGCCAGATCCTGTTTCTCTTTTTTCTGTTCCTTCCTGGCGATACTGGGGGACACGAAATTCAGAAAAAGGATCGATATCCTCGAAAGGATTGATATAATACTCTTCAAAAACGGGCATGTCTTTACTGACAATAATACTGACTACGGCGGGAGAAACCTCATTAACAACCCCGATCACAGACTCTTCCCGGTCCGGTACTGACTGGGCTTCCGGCTGCTGGTTGGATTGAAAAAGGCTAGCGCTGAAGAGGCCGGCCAAAAAACCGCAAGCAGAAGAAAGCAAGATAATTAAAATCACCAAGCCGAAGAATTTATTTATTTTTGCGTTTATTGTGGCGTACATTTTTTTTATAATCCTCAACAGCCGCCCTGAGGGCTGATTTAGCCAGATAAGAGCAGTGAACCTTGGCCGGAGGAATCTGGCCAAGCTCCTTGATAATGTCATTATAATCAACTTTTAGGGCCTGGGCAACGGTCTTGCCCTTAACTAAGTCGCACATGATGTCAGAAATTGATATGGCGTGGCCGCATCCCATTGTTTCAAACTTAATGTCTGTTATAACGTTCTTTTCCACTTTTATGTAAAGCTTCATCACGTCTCCGCAGCGCAGGTTCCGGGTGTCGCCGATACCTGAGGCGTTTTTGATTTTGCCAAAGTTTCTGGGATGAAGAAAGTGGTCAATTACTTTTTTTGAATAATAGGGCTTCATGCTATTTGTATCCTGATATTTTCCTCAAGCGCTCAACAATGCCGGGCAAAACCCTTAAGACTTTTTCAATCTCCTGCTGGGTGGTATATTTGCCCAGGGTAATCCTTAGAGATCCATGGGCTTTTTCGGGCGAAAGACCAATAGCTAAAAGCACATGGGATGGTTTTAAGCTCTTGGCCGAACAGGCCGATCCCGTAGAAACCGCTATTCCCTTCTGGTCTAGGGCAACAACCATAGCCTCGCCCTCAGCTCCCCTAAAGCTAATATTAATATTGTTGGGCAATCTCTGAGTAGCTGAGCCGTTCAACCAAGAGTCCGGAACTGCTTTCAGAATTATTTTGATTAATTTATCGCGCCACTGCCTAATTTTTATATTCTGGATTTTGCTTTTAGGATTATCGATTTCTTCAAGAGCTTTGCCCATTCCTACGATGCCAGCCACATTCTGGGTGCCGGACCTTAAGCCAAATTCTTGGCCGCCGCCGTAAATTAAAGGAAAAACGTTCGTTCCCCCTCTCAAATAAAGGGCGCCCACCCCTTTAGGACCATAAATCTTGTGCGAACTTAGAGTAAGCAGGTCAACAGACAACTTGTTAACGTGGCAATCAAGATAATTCGCTGCCTGCACAGCGTCTGTATGCAGATATATTCTATTTTTCCTTTGACGATTTTTGTTTTTCAATAATTGGCCAATTTCAGCAACGGGCTGGATTGTGCCGATTTCATTGTTGGCATACATAACAGAAACCAAGGCGGTGTTTGATTTTATGGCTTTCTCAATGTCAGAGACAGATACCAAACCATCTTTACTGACGGGCAAATAGGTCAAATCGATCCCCCTTTTTTCTAGCTCTCGGCAGGACTCCAGAACTGAGGGATGCTCAATCCGGCTGGTGATAAGATGGTCGCTCGATTTCAGTAAACCAAAAAGCGCCAGATTGTTGGCTTCGGTAGCCGACCCCGTAAAAATAATTTCGCTGGTCTCGCACCCCAAAAAAACCGCTGTCTTCTCCCTGGCCCGATCAATTGCCTCCAGGGCTTTCTGGCCGAAACCGTGAATAGAAGAAGGATTGCCAAAATCCCTTCTCAGGTGGGACAGCATAGCCTGCCTGACCTTAGGATCAACTGGGGTGGTTGCCGCATAATCTAAATAAATCTTGGCCATAGTAACTATTATACTATACATTTCCCCGGGTGCAACCTTTCCCAGATAGAAGCGCCGCCCAAAAATAAGTAGAAGAATATTCTAATATGGTTGAGGGGTTTATTTTGAGGTTAAGGTTCTTTCTATGTTGTTAACCCCGTCCCGCAAAAAGATAAACAATGAGTTCAACGTTTTTGAGCTACTGAAATCGTTCCAGTTTTCTTCCATCATCATGCGATCTTTACTGTCAGCGATGTTGCTGATTTTCTGAGAAACCTTAGCTGATTCTTGAGATCCAACTGTTATTGCCTTTAAGTCGCCGGGAATCATAAACGCGCTGAGGCCCGCCAGTAAGACATCGCTGGTGTTACTTATTTCTAAAAGCTGTTCTTGAGCCTCGGTTAACTGTCTTTCGATTTCGGCTTTGGCCTCTTGACAGTTTTCTATTTCTCTAAAAACCCCTCCGCACTCCTCTGCCAGCCCGTTATAGTTAGTATAAAAATAAACTGCTCCAATGACGGCAAAAATGGCGACGATTGTAATAATAATTGGGTAGGCTTTCATATTTTTTAAAAATTACCAATAATTTGTCGACCGGCTTCTTTTATTATAGCGAATAAAAAGGTTTAATGTATTTTTTTCCTGAAATCATCTAAAAAATCGGTGGGGTTTTCGGCAACGGTTTGCGCCACGGCTGTTTTCCATTCTTTTAGTAATTGGCTTAGGTCAAGAGTAAATTTATTCTGGCAGGTCTTTTCAATATTTTCTGTATTATTTAAATCGGCCAAAAAATCCTGCAGGCCGTAGTCTTTGTTTTTATGCGATATATAAATTGCTAGAAGGCCGGCCAAATCGTAAAATCTTTCCAGGGATTTATAGTCGCCCTGCTCCTGTAGTTCTTTTAGCTGAACAAGATTATCTGGCAGGGTAAAATTTTTAAGACTAAAGAGATTATTTGAAGAGAACCCGCCGGGGCCTGGCGATATTTCATTTTGAACATACACTGCCAAACCTTCATTAATCCAGTTATAATCGTCGCTCCTTAGGCTGGGATAATTGGTCCAGAAATAGCGATGTGACAGCTCGTGGGCGAAAGATTTTCCGCTCAGGGGTCGTAGCATATAAATATATTCTGTATTGTCACCTAGAGCTGTCGCACAGCCGGGGCAAAACGCTCCGGCTGAAACGTGGAGATCCCGATAGGCCTCCCCGCCCCAGGGAGGAGCGGCATTAAACACATTAATGTATTCGTCTGCATTATTGGTAATCAGAATTTCTGTTTTTGGTAATTCTTCAAAAAACCCAGAGAAGTCGCTGTAATCTTTTTCCGCGCTTGTTATGAGAGCAAGGGCTGCTTCTTCGTGCGCAGAATGAAAATATATTTTAAAATGGGCCGACTCGATGCTTTTATCTAAACCGAGCAGGGACGCAGGTTCTATTGCATATTTTCCTCCTCCTGCTTCATGATTTAGCGCCTGTCCTTGAGGGGTAGCAGATACTGGGGCTGGCCCCAGAGCTTTGTTTTCTGTCTGATCGGACGAATCTGGCTGGCCGACGAAATTAAAACCGGGTAAAAACTTCATGCAGAAAAAAACGGCCAGTAAGATGATCGCTGAAACAACAATTTTTTTCCCCATGTTTTTATTATATCAGAACAATAAAAAAATCCCCAATACGGAGAAGGATTGATAATAGATTATATTACTGGCTCGGGTCAACCACTCTGCCCATAAACAGAATATTTCCGCTTTCTTGCTCCTGGATTATAAATATAAAGGGGTGATCTGCTCTAAAAACGTTTGTCGGAAGAGCAGCCGTCAGCTCCATAATTACGGCGGTGGCCGCGGCCGCCTCTGTGCCCTCTTCGTCAACCTTAATATATGCTTGATGAATAACGGCACTAATAAATAAATCCTTTTTGCCCGTCATTCCGGAAAAATCAGCACTTTCGGAAAAGGCCGTAGGCATGCCCAGAGCGGCCAGCGTCCCCCCCAAGAAATACTTAGTGTCAAACTCAAACTTGGGAAGATAAATCTCATCCAGCTTTGTTTCTCTCATCTGTTGTTTGTATTGAGAAAGCTTTTCTGCCGTCAAAGAGGATTCAACGCTTTCAAGATTGTCTTTCGGCAATAATATCAACATTGATACGTCTTCACCTTTATAGGGAAGCTCTAAAACCTGCAGGTCTTCGGTATCCGCATAATTAAAGCTCGCTTCGTCTGGCTCCATGTACATCATTTGGGTCTTCACGGTATTGCTAGGAGATATTTTAAATTCCCCCTCGAAGGTGTCTGCCTCATCGAACTGCCACCGCCACGTTCCCTTAAAATAGATGGCGTTAGTTAAAACAAGCCTGGTCATTTCATTAAGAGCACCCGCCGGAATCAAGTCCTTAATCTTGTTGTTTGTCTGTTCTTCAATAAAGCTATTGATGGTTTGTCTTGCTTTCTCGGCCTCATGAACAAAATCCGTCTCAGCTGCTTTGCCGCCGTAATACTGCTCAACCCTGCTCATATAATCTTCCAGAAAGGGATAATCTTGTTGAACCCATAGGGCGTTGCCGGTCCTCAGTTCATAATCCTCGGCTTTTTCGTTAATGTCGTTGTAAATTTTAGCGAAATTCGGTCGCAAAACATTACTTCCCGGAAAATGAAAAACAGACTGCATTTCAGCGGCCGTTTGTCCTTTGGCCCCTTCGTAGGTCATGGCCAGAGCGGCAAAGATGCTGTAGGGAGAATAGAAAATATTGCCTCTTTCTGCCTTTCCCAATTGAGAATATAACTCGAGGGCAAATTGGTTGTTTGCCCCGACAACCTCTTCTACTCCTGCTGGAGTTGCATCTATGTCGTCTGCTGAGGGCGGCTGGTCTGGCTGATAGGGGTAAAGGAAAAATACTGCCGCAACAACCGCGCCGGCAAAGAGCAAAACAACTAGCGAAACTAATAAGGTTTTTGTTTTCATATTAATATATTATAGCTCAAAAAAATAAAAGGGCAAGCCAAATTAAACGACGTGTGCCAAAAGAAAGAGAATCAGCATGCCGCCCATTACAGTGGCTGTATAGGCCAATAAGGCGCGCTCTCCTTGCTTAACAATGGCTATCATTCCCAAGAAAAAAGCCAGAGACCCAAAAAGCATTCCACTAAGCATTGTCAGGGCCAGGGCCGGCCTGACGATGACGTCTTCGGGGATAGTCCTGCCGGCTGGCACCCCTTCGTACAATAATTCTACCAACCGTGAGCCAATAAAGAATAATATTGGCGTGATGATAATTAACCCGAGCGACCATTTGCCTAACGCAGTTTTTGGTAAAAAAAACGGTCTCATTTTTTTATTATAACATAAATATGGGGCGCGTTTTCTCTTTTAGCCACCAGACAAGGCATCCTAGAATTAAATAAATAATTATAAGCCAGAACCAGTGTATGTTTTCTGCGGCCAAGCTAGCCCAGGGAATTTGATTAACCGCTTCCACTATTTTTGTAATATAGGTTAAGAAAAGCCAGACAGGCCAAGACAAAAGCCAGCCCAGGGGCTGGAAAAGTGTGCCTAAAACGCCAAAAACAAAACCCAGGCCCATCAGCAAGGGCAAAAGAGGAACAATCAAAACATTAACCAGGGGAGCCGCCAGAGAAACATATCCAAAATTATAAATAAGTATGGGTAGAGTAAAAACTTGGGCAGAAAGAGTCATAGCCACAACGCTTCTCAAATTAAACAAACCTTCTTGCGGAATAATCTTCAGCTTGGCACGAAAAACCGGCATTAAATAAATTATTCCCATCATGGCCAAAAAAGAAAGCTGAAAGCCAACATCAAGCCTTAAAAGCAGAGGGTTAGTCAAAAGCATTAGGGCTGCAGCCAAGATAACGGCTCGAGAAGAAAGGTTTTGCCTGCCCAAATAATGGGCCAGCAAAAACATTCCTCCCATGATGCCGGCCCTGACAGCTGAGGGCTGTAATCCGGTCATAACAATAAAAAAAGCAATCAGTCCAATGGTCAGGTAAAAGGCTTGTTTTTTCCAGAGGCCCAAACCGAGCAAAAGAGACATTAAAAGGCTGGTTAAAATGGCCACGTGCATTCCGGAGACTGCTGTAATGTGCCGTATTCCGGCAGTGTTCAGTTTTTCTTTTAAGTTGTCTGACAGCCTTCTTTTGTCTCCCAGAATCATTGCTCCCAAGATGGTGCTTTGAGGGGGTGAAAGGTTCCGGTAGGTCGTTTCCCGCAAAGCATCCTTAAGCTGCAAAATCTTAGCGTAAACCAGGCATCCCGTATCTTCGTATCTTCCTCTCTGCAAAAGTTCAATTCTTGGCCAATAGATTACGGAATAAATTCCTTCCTTCGCCAAATATTCTCTGTAATTGAAGTCGTCAAAAGCGTGGGGCTTCTGCAAGTGGCCCGTAATTTTTAATTTGTCTCCGTACTGGTATTCAGGATAGATCTCAACCGTAAGTAAAACCCCGCCGACGATCTCCTCTGTTTCAACCGTCAATTTCGTATTATCCTCTCTGACGTCTGGCTCAGCCGACACCCTGCCAACAAAAGTAATATCTTTCTCCTCGGGGTAAACAATCTCGGATAAGGCTTGCTGCTGCCGCCAGATTCCTAAAACTAAAAATAACAAACAAAAACCGACTATCGCCAGCTTCTTATAAGGCCAGAAGACCGATATGAAAAAAACAGCCAAGATTAAAATCCCCAGCAAAAATGCCGGGGAAATAAAAACAAAGGATCTTAGGGCAACGCCTCCAATAAAAACTAAGCAAAAATAGAGAAATGTGCGCGAAGCCCTCATCTTATTTCACAATTATCAAAAAATGAGGAGATGGCTTTCTTAATTTCTGTCAAAGCTTCGTTGGAATAGGGAGATACTTTTTCAAATTTCGGGTCGATGGTTTTTTCAGGTCTAAAGTTTTGCAAATAATATTTTCTGGCTCCGCTGATCCATTTGGCCATTTTAAAAATATCTTCTCGGCCGTGAAGCGAAGGCACCAAAGTGCTCCTGAATTCGTAATCAACTTCCCCCCTTTTTAAGATATCAATGCTCTTTTGAATTTTTTCCACGTCAACCTCTCTGCCAATAAATTCTCTGTACCTTTCTTTGGGGCCCTTTATGTCCATAGCAACGTAATCAATCAGCTTTTTATCAATTAACTGTTTTAACATCTGCGGATTAGATCCGTTGGTGTCCAGCTTTACTAAAAATCCCGACTTTTTAATTTTTTTCAAAAACTCTGGCAGGTCTTTATTTATTGTCGGCTCGCCGCCGCAAATAACAACGCCCTCTAATAACCCTTGGCGCTCTTTTAAAAAATCGAAAAAATCTTCTTCCGAAACCTTGGGCTGCAACTCTATCCTTTCCGGCAAAACAAGCTCTGAGCTGTAACACCAGGGACATCGAAAATTGCAGCCGCAAAGAAAAACCGTGGCCGCAATGCGGCCAGGAAAGTCAATAAGAGTAGTTTTTTGCAAACCTCCGATAACCATATGTTTATCTTACAGGAACCTTCTCTTCTGACAAAGATGTAACTTTTTCTTTTCCATAAAGCCTGTATTCTTTCCTCCACCTAAATTCCTCTTTCTTGCCGAAGTTCCACTGCTGCAGGGGCCTCAAGTACCCCACCACTCTTGAATAAACTTCGCAGGGCTGCTTGATAGTGCACTTGGGACATTCAAAATGCTCTCCTGCCAGATAGCCGTGATTGGGGCAAATGGAAAAAGTCGGCGTAAGAGTAATGTAGGGCAGGTGAAATTTGTCAAAAATATTTTTTACCAAGTTCCTAGCCATGGCAGGATCGGAAATTCTTTCGCCCAAAAAGAGGTGCAAAACGGTTCCACCGGTGTATTGCGACTGCAGCTCGTCTTGAAGTTTCAGGGCTTCAAAAATATCATCGGTATGATTGACCGGCAAATGGGTGGAATTGGTGTAATAGGGAGCCTCCTCTGAGCCAGCGGTAATAATTTCGGGATACTTTTCCTTGTCGGTCCGGGCCTGGCGGTAGGCTGTTCCCTCTCCCGGCGTAGCTTCCAAATTGTAAAGGTTGCCTGTTTCTTGTTGATACTGAACCAGCCTGTCTCTCATAAAACCTAAAACCTCAAGAGAAAACTTTCTCCCTCTCCTCGAAGCGATGCTTTCCTCCAAAAAGTTCAGGGTGGCTTCGTTCATGCCCATTAATCCGATGGTGGCAAAGTGGTTGCCAAAATACCCCCCCCTTAGCTGTTTTACCGAAGCCAGATAATGCTTTGAATAGGGGTAAAGCCCTTTTTCCATAAAATTCTCCAGGGCTTTGCGCTTAATCTCCAGGGACTCCTTGGCCAAATCCATCAAATGGCCCAACCTGTCAAAAAAATCTTTTTTGGTTTTTGACAAATAACCGATTCTGGGCATATTAATGGTAACTACGCCAATGGAGCCGGTTGAGGGCGCTGAGCCAAAAAGCCCGCCCCCCCTTTTGTAGAGTTCTCTGTTATCCAGACGAAGCCGGCAGCACATGCTTCTGGCGTCCTCTGGCTTCATATCAGATTGGACAAAATTAGAAAAGTAATTTACGCCGTACTTGGCTGTGGCCTCCCATAAGGGATCCAGGGCCTGATTGTCCCAATCAAAATCTTTGCCGATGGAAACCGTAGGAATGGGAAAGGTCATAGGCCGCCCCTTGGCATCGCCCTCCATTAATCCTTCATAAAAGGCACGGATGAACATGTTCATTTCCTCTTGGAACTCGCCGTAGGTTTCCTTTTGTGGCTTTCCGCCAATAATCACCGGCTGCTTTTTGTAAAAATCGGGAACCTTGATATCCAAAGAAACATTCAGAAAGGGAGTTTGAAAACCCACGCGCGTCGGCACCATGCAGTTATACAAAAACTCCTGCATTGACTGCTTGACCTGAAGAAAATTCAAATTGTCATATCTGATAAATGGCGCGAGCAACGTATCAAGGTTGCTTACGGCGTTGGCGCCGGCAGTTTCTCCCTGCAGGGTGAAAAGAAAATTTACCAACTGTCCCAGAGCGGTTCGGAAATGTTTAGGGGGCAGCGATTCTATTTTCGAAGGAACGCCTCCGAAGCCCCGCAGCAATAAATCGTAAAGGTCCCATCCCGCACAGTAGGGGGCCAGGGTTTCTAAATTATGAACGTGAAAGTCTTCATTGCTAGCCGCTTCTCTGATTTCCTTGGGATAAATTTTATTCAGCCAATATTTTTTTGAGATTTCTTTGATGGCATATTGATTTAATCCCTGCAAAGAAAAAGTCATATTGGCGTTTTCCTGAATCTGCCAGTCTAGCTCGCGCAAATATCTGTCAACCATCTCGCTGGATTCATCTAATACGGTTATTGATTCCCTTACCCTACGCCTCTGTTCTCTGTAAAGAATATAGGCCTTGGCCGTTTCCACCAGACCGTCCAAAATTAAAACCTCCTCAATGATGTCCTGCACCTGCTCAACGTGAGGTATCTCGTCTTTTTTGAACCTTCTGCTTATGATCTGAGTTGTTTTATCGGAAAGTTTTTTTGATATTTCTCCGTCGCCCTGACCGGTGGCGGTTATTGCTTTAAAAATAGCGTTGGTAATTTTTTCCTGTTCCCAATCAACTATCCGGCCGTCTCTTTTTTTGATTTTTTGCAACCTGGTTGTAACCATAAAATTTAAAGATTCTTTCATTTTACCTCTTAAGATAGTCCGGGTCAAAAATCTGTCAAGCCTGTTCAAAATAGCCACTTATTCACATGTGCTTGTCGCAAGATTGTCGCGCTTGACGACTGTTATTGAAGGCATCATACTAAAATAATCAAAGAGGCTCTTTTACAATGAACAGGAGGGATAAAATGAAAAGATCGTTGCGGATATTTTTATCGGCCATCCTTTTGTTATTCTTGTTGTCTTCGCTTACCCTCGGCTTTCCAAGGATCTATATCGGCCCCTATGCCCTAGACGGGGTAGAGGCCCTCAATCTTTGGCGTGAAGAAAAAAACCGCGTGCCAGAGTGCGACAGAATTATTTATGTCAAGGTGGCCGTAGACGAAGAATATAAAAAAATTATCGCGACGCAAAAGGACTACGGCCTAATTTGGCAAGAAGAATCTCTTTATTTTATGAAAAACTGGCAAGTAGAAAATTTCGTTGAAAAAATAATTGAACGGTCCTCTAAAAGCTTCGAATATCAATTCGGTATTAAGCTGGTTCTGGTTGGTATCGAAACATGGTCCCCCAAAACGCAGACTTCTTTTTCATTGTCCAGAGAACTTAAGTCGCAAATATCTTCGGAAGATTGTGATATAGTCATCGGGTTCACCGGAAAAATTAATGACCGAACCGCGATCGGCTTAGGAGAATTTCCCCAAGGTGATTCCTTGGGAAATTACATTCTGATATTGCTTCCCAAAGCTCTAAGGTGGGTTGGCTATCTTTTTAATTCTTACCGCCTCCAATCATATATTTTAGTTCATGAATTGGGACACAACTTCGGCGCTGTACATACGGAAAAAATTTATTCTCTTCCTGAATTTCCGAAAATCAAAAACTCCTGTGATATCTATAAGTTGGGCAACTTTTTCCTAGACGTCTTGAGATGCTTGAAAAATAATTTCTCCGTTATGAATCCTCTCACTGAATATTTCACTACCCATTTTGACGCCCGTAATAAAGAAATAATTTTTGAAAACAAGTACCTCCCTGCAAAATAAAAAGAGGGTTTGTTCCGGCCCTCTTTTTTATAAAATTAATTTTTATTTCTCTCCGAAGCCAGTAGCAATAACAGTAATTTTTATTTCGCCTTTCTGCAGTCTTGAATCGTGAACGGCTCCAAAAATAACTTTGGCCTTGGAGTTGGTGTGCTGAGTGATAGTCTTGGCTGCTTCATTAATTTCATTCAAGCTTAAATCGCGCCCACCGGAAACATTGAATAGTATTCCTCTGGCTCCCTTAATAGAAAGATCCAGCAGGGGCGAACTAACGGCCAAATTAGCGGCCGTTTCCACCCTTTTCTCGCCGTGCGCTCGACCTATGCCAAAAAATGCCTGGCCGGAATTCTTCATAATGCTTCTCACATCAGCAAAATCAACGTTAATAATGCCGGGGAAAAGAATCAGGTCGGTTATACCTTGTACTGCCTGACGCAAAACTTCGTCACAGGCCCAAAAAGCAGAAAGAAGGGTGGTATTTTTGTTGCCCTGCTCTAAAACCTTGTCATTGTGGATAATTAAAAGGGTGTCTACCCTGTCTTTTAAGGTTTCCAGTCCCTCTTTGGCAACCTGAGATCTGTAACCCCCCTCAAAGGTAAAGGGCGTGGTTACCACTGCCACCACTAAAGCTTTGGCCGCTTTGGCTACTTCGGCTATGACGGGAGCAGCTCCCGTACCCGTTCCCCCGCCCAAGCCGGCCGTGATAAAAACCATGTCAGAACCCTCCAGCAGCTGTTTGATTTCTTGTTTGTTCTCCTCGGCTGACTGCCTGCCAACCTCTGGATTCATTCCCGCTCCCAGGCCTTTGGTTAGGTTCTGACCGATGCGAATTTTTTTGTGAGCTCTGGTTCTCTGAAGATCCTGGGCGTCGCAGTTTACAGCAACCAATTCCACGCCCTGAATCTTACAGGAGGCCATGCGAGAAACGGCATTACAGCCAGCTCCGCCCACTCCAATAACTTTTATATTAGTGCTCATTAAGGAATAAAAATGTTAAATATTTTTTTAATTTTTGTAAATACTCCTTCTCCAGAAGATATGCTCCCTCCGAAAATCTTCTCTCCCGCCACATCCTCCTCGCTTAAAAGCAGACCAGCGGCAGTGCTCCAGGAAAGACTTCTTTCTAAACCAGTCAAGCCGCCGGCATAGCCCAAACGACAGGGAAGCTTCAACTCCTTTTTAGCAAGTTCTATTATTTTTGGCAATTTAGCTCCCCCGCCCGTTATGACTAAACCGGCGGGCAATTGCCCTTGCGTTTTTATCTGCTTAAGTTCTTTCTGGACAAAAGAGAAAATTTCTGAAGCCCTGGCTTCAACGATCTTAACCAGCATTTTCCTGGAAAAAACAAGTATTTCGCCGTTACCAACGGTTTGAGAAAGATCAACCTTCTCTTTTTTATTTCCTCCTTTCCAGGCACAGGTGCCAAACTCCTGTTTTATTTTTTCTGCGACAGCAACATCAATTTTAAAACAAACGGCGATATCATTGGTGATATTATTCGAGCCAACCGGGAAAACGGCCGTATGAATTAGATTCCCCTCTTCGTAAACAGCCATATTGGTGGTACCAGCTCCGATGTCTATAAGGCAGACTCCCAGTTCTTTCTGCTGGGGAGTTAAAACTGCCCTGGCTGAAGCTAAAGATGAAGGAATAACATTGACATTTGAAATATGAAGAGCCGATTCTAAGACCGCTGAGGTTAAATTCTTAACGTAAGGAGAAGATCCACAAATGGCCAAAACCTCTGCTTCCAGCCTTATGCCCTTCATATCCCGCGGCTCTTTTATCGACCCCTGGCCGTCAACAATAAATTCCTGGGGATAAATATCTAAAATTTCTTTGTTAGAGGGAAGAACGAAAGCCTGAGCTGCCTGAATAACTCTTTCTACGTCTTCTTTTGATATTTTCTCATCGGCTCGGGAAACCACCACCGTACCATGGGAAAGTATAGAAGAGAGGTGGATTCCGTTAACATTCACATAAACATCCTCTATTTTTATGCCGGTTTGTTCTTGAATTTGGAGGCCCACTTCGCTGATTCTTTTTGCAACCTCTTTAATGTTAACTACCACCCCTTTTCTTATGCCAAAAGAGGGAGTTTCTGCTTGTCCTAAAATCTCCATTTGCCCGGACTCTCGTTCCTTTTCGGCCAGTAAAATCTTGATGCGGCTTGTTCCCAAATCCAGCCCGGTTATAATATGATTCTTGGCCATAGAATTTAACTTAACAATTCTTTGACGATAGCTGAAACAATTCCGCCCTCTGTCCGGCCCTTAATCTGGGGCATTAAAACAGCCATTACTTTGCCCATATCTTTGGCGTCCTTGGCAGCTGTCTTATTGATAGCCTCTCCGGCCATCCTCCTTATTTCCTCTTCTGGCAACTGCTCGGGTAAGTATGCTTGGAGAATTTCTGCCTCTTTTTTCTCTTTATTTGCCAATTCCGGCCTTTGGCCCCTTTGGTATTCTGAAATAGACTCTTTTCTCTTTTTGACTTCAGAAAAAATCACCTCGGTTGTCTCTTCGTCGGTAAGCGGGGTGTCTTTTTCTTTTTTTAGCTTGTACCTTTTTTCCTTTTCCTTGTTTAAAACGGCTGCCGTCAGTAAGCGCAAAACAGAAGCTTTAAGCTCCTCCCTCTTCTTTATTGCTTCGGTCAAATCCCTCTGGATTTTCTCTTTTAAAGATATGGCCATTATAGCTTACCCAGTTTTTTCAGTTTCTCGTATTCTTTTTTCAGCTCCTCCCTTCTCAGGGCGGCTTTTTTCTTCGCTTGGCGGCTTTTTGGCCGCTTCCTGAAAATACCCTTCCTTGCTTCCAGCAAAATTCCGCTTTGCTGAATTCTTTTGCTAAAGCGGCGGACCAAAGACTGGGGAGTTTCTCTTGGCTCTTTTTTAATCTTTAAGACCATGGTAGTTTTTCTCCTCCCATTAAATGTAAATGCAGATGATCGACGGTTTGTCCGGCATCCCGACCTACATTAAAAATCAATCTGTATCCGGTTTGGGCAACGCCCTGATCTCTGGCAATCTTTTTGGCTGTCAATAATAATTGTCCGATCAGGTCTTTATCCTGAGATTCAATATGATCAACCGCCGGGATGTGCTTCTTGGGAATTATTAAAAGGTGGACGGGGGTTTTGGGCTCAATGTCTTTAAAAGCCAAAATGTCCTTATCTTCGTAAACGATATCTGCTGACACTTCTTTGTTGACAATTTTACAAAAAATGCAAGACATTTTATTTCTTTAGCCTTTTTTTTATCTCTTTTACCGTCCTGTCCAATTTCACTATATCTTGCTTGCCGCTGGCCATATCCCTAATAATGATTATCCCGTCCAGGGCCTCTTTTTGTCCTAGAATTAGAGTATGGCTAACGCCCAGCCTGTCAGCGATTCTTAACTGGGTCTTGATGGAGTCTTTACTTAAAGATTCGGCTATGGGTATTTTTGCTTCTCTGAATTCTTCAACTAGCTTCAGGCTTTTCCTTTTAGCCAGACTTCCCAGTTGGGCTATAAAAAGAGGGGCGGTAAGGGCTGGGGACGAACCGGCCCCCCGTTTCCTTTCTTTTATTTCTTCTATTATCCTTTCTACGCCGAGGGCTGCTCCGCAGGCCGGTGTCGGCTTGCCGCCCAATAGTTTTACCAGCATATCAAACCTTCCCCCGCCAACCAAAGCTCCTAATCTTCGGCCCTCCGCGGTGTCTTCAAAAATCTCAAAAACAGTCTTTGTATAATAGTCCAGCCCCCTTACTAAATAAGGGTTCAGGCGGTAGGGCAAATCCAGCTCATCCAAAAATTCAATCACCTCTTTGAAGTGCGACTTACATTCTTCGCAAAGATGATCAACCATTTGAGGGGCTTGTGATTTTATCGGCTGGCATTTTTCTTCTTTACAGTCCAGAACCCTTAAAGGATTCTCCCTTACTCTTCTGCGACAATCGGCGCAAAGAGAGCTGGCCCTTGACCTTAAGTAGCTGACCAGCGTTTTTTTGTAGTAGGGCCGGCACTGACTATCTCCGATGCTGTTTATTTCTATAACCAGGTTTTTAAATTTTAATTCCTTAAGAATATTATAAAAAGCCTGGATGATTTGAGCGTCTATTACGGCTGATTCTTCGCCAAAAACCTCAAGGTCAAATTGGTGAAACTGACGAAACCTGCCGGCTTGGGGCCTCTCCATCCTGAAAAGGGGGCCGTAGGTATAAAGCTTCACTGGCTGGGGAATATTAAACATCCCGTGCTCAATATATGCTCGGGCAACGGCAGCGGTAAATTCCGGCCGCAAAGCCAAATAATCTCCTCCCCTTGTCCGCAAAACATACATTTGCTTTTCTACAATGTCAGTGGTCAGGCCAACGCCCTTGGAAAAAAGTTCAGCTTGCTCTAAGATTGGCGTATCTATTTTCTGAAAACCGTAAAAATGGGCGATGTTTGTTGCCGCGTGGTAGATTTTCTGAAAAAACGGCTGGTCTTCGGCCAAAATGTCGTGCATTCCGCTTGGTTTTTGAAATTTAGGCTTTCTCATAAAGAATATTCGGGAGCCTCTATCTTGGCTACGGCTCTGGGTGGCCAAAGTCGCAGGAAAACCCTACCAACAATAGCCTCCTCCGTTAGGGGGCCCCATTTGCGAGAATCAGAGGAAGCAGAGCGATTGTCTCCCATAACAAAATACTGATTGTCCCCCAAGATCATTTCCTCCAAATCGTCCTGCGTCGTTATTGCTTCAGCCAAATAGGCAGATTCGTCTAAAAGCTGAAAACCCTCCTGGCCGTCAAGAATATATACGTTACCGTCTTTAATTTTAACCGTTTCGCCAGGAAGGCCGATTATTCTTTTAATGTATTTCTGCGAAGGCTCGACAGGAGAATTAAAAACTATCACTTCCCCCCTCTGGGGAGCTTGGAAACGGTAGCTAATTTCGTCAATTATCAAATAGTCGCCCTCAAAAAAGTTGGGCTCCATGCTTTGCTGTTGGATAATAAAGGGCTGAAAAATGAAATACCTGATAGGTAATACTATCAAGGCTGCCACAATAAAGATTTTTGCTATTTCCCAAAAGAAAAGCAGTCTGTTGCTCATGTTTACACTATAAAATAAGTATAGCCGATAATCGCTTTTTGGGCAAGGCCCGATTATTTCTAACGATACGGTTCCATTTTAGCACATTATGGTTTAGAATATAAGTAATATGATTGTTATCGGCCTGGGCAATCCGGGCAAAAAATATATCAATACTCGCCACAACGTCGGGTTTAAGATAATTGACGAACTGGCAAAAACAAAACCAACGAACTGGGTTTTGGCTAAGCCGAAAACCTTTATGAACAAGTCTGGCGGGGCCGTAAAAAAAATAATATTAAATAACAAATGTGAAATAGAAAATATTGTGGTAATCCACGATGACATTGATATACCGATTGGCGAGTTTAAGGTGCAAAGGAGCCGGGGCCCGGCCGGCCACAAGGGAGTACGCTCAATTATTAATGAGCTTGCCACTAACGACTTTTGGAGAATAAGAATTGGTATTTCCCCCCGAAGAGGAAAGCCGGAGAATGTAGAAGAATTCGTCTTAGAAAATTTTACTAAAGATGAAGAAAAAATTATCAAAGGGCTGGTTGAAAAAATAGCCAAAGAAATTAAATCAATGGAAAATGGGTGAGTCGACAAATAGTCTTTTGATCGCCGGCATCACCCCCTATTTTTTAGAAAGGGATAATTTTTGGTTTGAGGCTAATTTAGAAAAGATTCTAGAGGCAAGACGCAGCCAGAGTTTTTTTGAAGACAATACTATCTACCTAAAAAGCGGCGGAGAAATAAAATTTTCCCAATTTTTAAGGCAGCTAGATGAAATGGGCTATGAAAGAGTCCAGCAGGTTCGAGAGCCGGGAGAAATGTCTAAAAGAGGTGGAATCGTTGACGTTTTCCCCGTCAATTCAAAAGAAGCGGTCAGGATTGAATTTTACGGAAACCAAATCGAAACTATTGAAAAACTGCCCCTAATAATCGAAAACGAACAGGAGATTAAGGAAAGGCTTAAAAAAAGACTAAAAAGGCGCGAAGATTTCTCTGACTTAGGGGGGTTAAAGTACGGCGACTATCTGGTTCACCTGGACCACGGGGTCGGCGTTTACAAAGAAAAAAAGGACCAATATTATCTTTTGGAATATGCGGCCGGAGATAAGCTCTATGTGCCCGAGGGTCTGGAAAGAAAGCTTTCAAGATATGTTGGTTTTACAGAACCCAAAATTTCTAGACTGAGCTCGTCCGCCTGGATAAAAACCAAAAACAAGATCAAAGAAGAAACAGAGGAGCTGGCCAAAGAGCTTTTGGAGATCTACGCCCAAAGAGAGATGGCTTGGCGGACACCCTACTTTCCAGACGCTGAAATTGATGATCGGTTGGCAGCCTCTTTCTCCTACCAAGAAACGCCGGATCAAATTCGGGCCATGGCCGATATTAAAAAAGACCTGGAAAAAAGAAAAGAGCCCATGGACAGAATAGTCTGCGGAGACGTAGGTTTCGGCAAAACCGAAATCGCTCTGAGAACCATGGTTAAGGCAATAAATTCTGGCTATCAGGCAGCCCTGATCTGTCCCACGACAATCCTGGCCCACCAGCATTATCAAACTTTTATAAAAAGGTTGGAAAATCTGCCCATTAAAAGCAGTTTACTTTCGCGTCTTCAATCAAAAAAAGAGCAGAAAAAAATAATTGAGAAATTGGTCAGGGGAGAAATAGATATCGTCTTGGGAACGCATCGTCTTTTGTCTAAGGACGTAGAATTCAAAAATCTGGGTCTTTTGGTAATTGACGACGAGCAAAGATTCGGCGTAAGGCAAAAAGAAAAACTAAAAAGAATAAGAGCCTGCCTGGACATTTTATCTCTTTCGGCCACGCCCATTCCCAGAACACTTTATCTTTCCCTCTCCTCGCTTAAAAGCATCAGCTTGATCCAAACGCCTCCCGCCTACCGGCTCCCTGTAAAAACCATTATCAAGCCCTGGTCAGAAGAAACAATTAAAAGGGCCCTTAAGGAAGAGGCTGCTCGCGGCGGTCAGGTATACTACCTGCACAATCGGGTTGAAACAATAGAAAGCGCCAAAAAATTTCTGCAAAAAATATTGCCCGATCTCAACTACGGAATAGCCCACGGCAGATTGGCCGAAAAAGAATTAATCCGGGTAATGGAAAATTTTCAAAACAAAAGAACCGATGTTTTAATAGCTACCACTATTATCGAAAACGGCTTGGATTTACCCAATGTCAATACGTTGATTGTGGCTGATGCCAGCAAGCTCGGTTTGGCTCAGGCCTACCAAATCAGAGGCAGAATCGGCAGGTCGCGTCTTCAGGCTTTCGCCTATTTCCTTCATGGCAAGAAACTAGTGGACCCGGCCAAACAAAGACTGTCGGCCCTCCAGGAAGCTGAGGAGCTGGGATCCGGCTACCGCATTGCCATGAAAGATTTAGAGCTAAGAGGGGCGGGCAATATCCTCGGGAAAAAACAGTCGGGCCATATCAACCAAGTGGGCTTGAACCTATACTGCCAAATGCTTTCTGATGCGATTGAGAAAATAAAAAAGAGCTAGCTGTTCGGCTAGCCCGTTCTAAGTTTTTATTCTTCTGTCCCGAAAAGCGCATCGAGTTTTCTTTCTGTTGTTCGCTCTATCTTTATCTGCAGCCTTATTTTGTCTTCTGGAAGAAAACTATCTATTATTTTCCCGAAGAAATCTTCAATAATCTCTTTACATGCGTCCTTTATGCTTTCTCTCTCTGGCATCTCTGGTATCTTGTCGAGCGAAAAATCGAAATCATTCTCCATTAAGTCATCTTTAATTTCCTCAATCTTTTCGTCTAAAGAATCAGCGGAACCAAGACTATGAAAAACACGCCCAAGGTCTTCGTTCAGCGCGAGCGTCTGTGGCGCTGAAAGATAGGGCACTGCTTCCACCATATGACAAACTAATTCTTTAATAGACGATACTCCACCTCTAGAGCAATAATTTCCCATAATCTTTTCTATTTCCTCTCTGGCTTTCGGGTCTAAAACCGATTTATTCAATAAGAGATTAAGCAGCTTCCCCACTATTTGCTGGTCCATTAATGCCTCCTTCCTTGTAAAAATGCTGATCTTAGTTTATGATTAAAAAAATCACATGTCAAGCTCATTAATCATAGTTGAATCGCCCACCAAGGCTAAGACAATTAAAAAATTTTTAGGGGCCAATTACGAGGTCATTTCTTGCTATGGCCACATTCGCGATCTGCCCAAGGGAGAGCTCGGCGTTGACGTAGAAAATAATTTTGAACCGAAATACGTCATTCCCACCAAAGCCAAAAAAACAGCCGGCTTTTTGAAGAAGCAGGTGCAAGAA
>Ga0180434_10000466_pt1 | contig 59505 bp, 53 predicted proteins | sample SS_ome_7_FD_132453 | JGI IMG/M metagenome (GOLD analysis project Ga0180434, IMG submission 132453) | Hypersaline lake sediment archaeal communities from the Salton Sea, California, USA - SS_1_D_2 metaG | ecosystem: Environmental > Aquatic > Non-marine Saline and Alkaline > Hypersaline >...
CCTCGCCCACGGCCAAGCGGAACTCGGCCAGCGCCGTGTTGTAGTCGGCCAGAGCACGGTAATAATTCATCTGCGAATCCAGCAATGCCGATTGGGCATCCAGGACGTCGACGATCGCCCCCTTGGCAAGTTCGTACTTCTCGCGCTCGATGCGCAGGGATTCCTTGGCCTGCTCCACCGCCTTCTGTGTCACGCCGACCCGCGCCCGCGTGGATTCGATGTTGGACGCCGCCGTCTTGACTTCCACCTGGATTTGAAGGCGCCGTTTTCGCAAGACTTCTTCTTGTGCGCTGAGGCGGCTGCGTTCCCGCCGTATGCGGGCGCCGATCCGACCGCCTTCAAAAACCGGCACGTCAATCAGAACCCCCACCTGACCCACTTCGTTGTCCTCATCCACGTCGTCCGAGTCCCAGCGGCTTCCGTACGACGCACGCAGCGACACCTCCGGCAAGCGTCCGGCCTTGGCGGCTTCAAGCCGCTTCCGCTGCGCCTTCACGGCCGACACCAGGGATTGATAGTCCTGCCGATGGGCCAATGCCTTCGTGAGCGCGTTGTCCAGAAAATCCGGCACCCCGTCCATGGCCAGTTGGCCCTGAATGGCCACCGACCGCTTCTCTAATCCCAGGAGACTGGCAAGTACGAACCGCTGGACGTCAAGCACGTTGCGCTCGCGAAGCAATTGCTGCTCGATGTCGGCCAGCCGGACCTCCGTTCGCAGCAGGTCCACGCGTGCCGCCTTCCGGGCTTCCAGCAGTTCCTTCGTCCGCTTCTGATGCTCGAGGAGGGCTTTCTGTGAGAAGAGCAGCGAATTGATGGCTTCCTGCTGACCCAGCATCGAGTAGAAAACGCTCGACACGTTGAACACCAGTTCCATCCGGCTGTGCGCCAACTGCTGCTCGCTCGCCTGCGCGAGCAGATCCGCCGCCTTTAACTGGTTTTTCAGCCGGCCGCCTGTATACAGGGGCATGTCCAACACGACTTCCCCGAACAGAAGGTTATCGCTGAAGCCCAATACGTCGCGGGCCCCGGGTCGTCTGGGCTTGATCAGCCTGTCTTCCCGGGAATGCGTGAAGCCCCCCCGGCCGTGGAGCGTCGGCCACAAGGCCCCTTCCGCGATGTTCTTCTCTGCCAGGGCTGTTTCCGTGTCCCACCGTTGTTGCGCGATGTCGGGATTATTCCTGAGCGCAAGTTCCACACACTGGTCAAGAGTCAGCGGCCCGTCGACAGCCTTGGCCTCGGGCGCCTCCGGGGCGGAGGGGGGCGTCTCTTCTGCAGGAAGGTGTTTTTCAGTCGAGGCAGGCGGCGCCTTCGGCGACGGCGAGGACGCCTGATGCGCTATCGAACTTAACGTGGCCTCGGCGTGCTCCGCAAGGCCCGTGGTCGCCTGCGGACCGCAGACGTTCTGGCGGTTCGCCGTACACCCTGCCGTTGCAACCGCCAAGAACATCGTTAGTGCCGTCACGAAAGCGGTCTTCATCGCGACCCCTCCACTCTTGGGGTGTCTCAGAACAAGACAAGGAGCCAGGCGGGCCATCTTTCCGTCGCTATTCTCCGCTGCGATCATACGCTTCGAAGACCTTGGCTTCGTCGCGGATAACCCTCTCACCCATGACCTTGGCCACCTCGGGGCCGAACATCTGGGCCATGAGATGCTGGTTCAAGCGGCTGATATAGACCTTCCCGTCGTCGCCTTCGTACACGGCGAAGGTGCACGGCATGAGGACGGCTACTTCAGAATTAGCCTCCAGCATGTCGTGCGCGTAGTCGGCTTTGCAGAACTCCACAACACGCACCTGCTTGGCCAGGCGCACGCCGTGCTTGGCCATGGATTTGTTGAGATTACGGATTCCAGGACAATGGAGACCTTCTGATTCGATCGCCGAACGCAGGGCTTCAGCCGTCCGGTCCACATCCTTGTACCTGCTTTCTTGAACCGCGACCGCCCTGACGGATGTGGACTGACACCCCGTCGATACAAACAGCCCTGTACCGGCAACACATCCGACCAGCACCAGTACTGCGGCCGGGGCCCTTCGAACGCCGAAACGCACCGAAGGTCCCTTGCTGAACGCGGGGCAAGCCACGGCTTCGGATTTCTGCATCATCTTTCTCCTTAGATTCGCTGGTTTCCTGGATCCGGAACTCCTATCGCAGCGACGCATTCCGGACGAGCCGGCTTACGCATTCTTGGTTCCAGCCTTCCGGCCGTCAGGCCTCCGGCATCTTGACTTTCAACCCGGGGAAAACGGCGTTGCTTTCTACTGAGGGAATAGTATACTAGCAGTAGTAGTGGATTCAAGTAATAAAATTCTCCTCCCCGCGGGTGGCTGTGGAGTCCATCAGACCCCAGGCAGACACAGCGGGAGTCACCGGGAGCGACCTGGAAAGGCGAACAGTACCATCAGGTGCAATCAAAGGGTAAACAGCCCCGGCGTACTGTCGGCAAAAACACGTGGATGGGCATCCTCCCGCCGCGGCCCTAACCCCCTGTCGCTCCGCCCGGAGGCATGGGAGCTTGCCGCCCGAATGCTCAAGGCCGTTGCCCATCCCACGCGGCTACGGATAATAGACCTGCTGGAGGGGGGCAAGTGCTGCGTCGGCGAGATCGCCATGGCCTTGGGAACCAAGAACGCCAAACGAGCCGGCAACCGGGACTGATTCGGGACCGAGGCGTCCTCTCCGCCCGGCGTGCAGGAAACCGCGTGTACTACTGTATCGCGGAACCGCACCTGATGGAAATCGTGCACAGCGTTCGCCGATCGCGCTGGGCAAATGACGAACAGGCGTAGCAGCCAAGGGAGAGAATCGTGGCATGTTCCCCATCCCCTTGGACCGGCCCTTTCGTTTCGCTTGAAACATTCTTCTGGAGCACGTAGAATCTTTGACCAGCGGATTTGACGAAAAGAGAGCGCCCATGGTTAAAGAACTGACCGCCACACTTGAAGACTACCTAAGGGCGATCCACCGCATCGAGCATGAGCAAAGGGTCGCCCGTCCTCGGGACATCGCCCGGGCGCAGAACGTGGCGGCCTCCACCGTCACCGCGGCGCTTCAAAGCCTCGCTGAGAAGGGGCTGATCAACTACGAACCCTACGGCCTGATTACGCTGACCGACGCGGGACGAGCCAAGGCGCACCAACTCACCGACCGTCACCTGATCATCAAGGATTTCCTGGAGAAAATCCTGGGGCTGGAGCCTGAGCGCGCCACATCGACGGCATGCGGCATGGAGCACATCGTCGATGCCGAGGCCCTGGAACGCTTCCTTTGTTTTGTGGCGTTTATGGAGCGCCACTGTCCGGTGGGGTCGAAGTGTCTCACGGATTTCCGTCAGTTCATCGAGAAAGGCGCGAACGGCCGCACCTGCCAGGAGTGCCTGGACGCATACAGGAAGACGCTGGCCCGAGGGGACGAGCCACGCGACTAGACCACGCGCCGGGAAAGCCGCGCCCGGCCATCCCCGTCCGAGGCCCGAGTTCCCGGCCCGCGACTCCGGATTCCAAGGGCGCTCGCCCCGTCCCTTCGCAGCGTGGCGAAAGCCTCAGGCGTCGGCTTCGGCCTCAAAGGGGAAGCGTGCCCCCACGCCCGCCGACAGATACCCCTCGCCGAAGGCCTCCTTCATCCACCGCCGGGTCTCATCACCCGAACAGTGGCTGGGAGCCACGTGGGCAACCCCCATGTCCTTGAACGCCTCGGTCACCGACCGCAGGTCGCGCTGCGAGGCTCCGGCCATGTGGAAGCCGCCCATGACGGTGTCCGGCCTGACGCCGGCGTGCGCCTTGGCCGCCCGAACGATCTCGACGATCCCGGGGTGAGCGCAGCCGGTCATCACGACCAGGCCACGGCGTCCTCTCAGATACAGGCCCTGCTCAGGGATGCCCCCGTCCAGGACGCCCGTCGTCCACGCGCCCTTGCAGACCTTCCGGGGCTCGTCGGTCTCCACCACCGTGGCGCCTGTCCCGCGAACCTCCTGCTTGAACCCCTCCGGGAACACCTCCGGGAGGTACACGGCCACGCGGCCGTTCGCCTCGAGAAAAGCGGCGAGCCCGCCCGTATGGTCGTAGTGGTTGTGAGACAGGACGACGGCGTCGATGTCCCCCGGCTCGATGCCACACGCCCCCATATTCGCCAGGAGGATGGTCCCGTCGCCGCCGGTGTCGAACAGGATCGTCTTCTCCAACCCCGTGACGACGCAGGCGAATCCCCAGGCGGGGCTCAGACGCTCCTCGAAAGGATAGTTGTCGTAAACGATTTGCACGGCAAGCCCCTCCGGCCGTTTGCAAGGAGCCCTACGAGAAGCCGTTTCAACCGCCGGGGCCGGCCGCTGACGGCGCTACGCGCCGGCCAGGCGCCAGGCCACCTCCGCCACGCGCCGGCCGAGGTTCCGGGCGGTCTCCAACCCCTCCTCGTCGGCCTCGATTCCGGTTTCCTTATTGCTCCACAGCGCCGCGCCGAAGTGCGCCGTCGGCCGGCCGTCGCTGACCACGACCATGTCATGGCACAGCATGGCGGTGTGAATCGTTTGCAGCGCATACTCCTGGCCGCCGCTGCGCACGCCGCCGACGGCCAAAGCCCCGCCCACCTTGTCGCGGAACAGGAACCCGTTTCGCCGGAACATCACGCACCGGTCCAGGAACGCCTTGCACTGGCTCGTGACACCACCGAAGTAGACGGGCGTGCCCACGATGATGCCTCCGACCTCCGGGGACGACAACAGAGGCACCAACTCCATGAATCCGTCCTCGTGCGTGCATCGGAGGCCCTCCCGGCACCGGCCGCAGGCAATGCACCCGTTGACCTCGCGGCCGGCGAGGTCCACCAGGTCGGTCTCGATCGTGCTTTCGGTGTCTCGGGCGGCTTCCAGGCACCTCTGAAGAGCCGCCTGCGTGGTTCCTTTCTTCCGCGGGCTGCATGAAACGGCGACGATCTTCACCGCTTCCTCCTCTCAATCGGGCTCCACTGGTTGGGGAACGCTCTCGGCCGCGGCCCTGTAAGCGGGCGACGTGCCTTCAGCAGCGGCGGTCACGACGGCGGGCCGAACTCCTCGAGGAGGATTTCGGCGGTCCACCGCGCGGCCCGGCCGACGGCTTCCGGACAATCCCCGCCGACCCCTTTTCGCACGTCCTTGCACAGGACCGTCCCATAGTGCTCCTTGAATCGGACATACAGGCGGTGGGTCAGGTGGTGGACAAGGCCGGTCCCCCCGACGAAGCCGTTCTCGTTCCGCCAGCGGCCGGTGAGGTATCCCATGACCATAGCCGAACCGGTGAAGCCTCCGCAGTTCTGGATGCCGACGGGCGTGGACCCGCCGTCGAGCCCGCAGCCCGCCCGGAACAGATTTACATCGTTCGGGACGAACGGCAGGGCGTCCTGCAAGGCTGCCAGCGTACACTGGCAGCAGTTGCCGTATTTCCCCTCGTACCGGTGCCCCAGGTCGTACGCCTTCTGGATAAGTGCCTGCGGGTCGCCCTCGATCTCGATGCGGGTTCCTTTTTTCAACCTGGCTTCGGCGGGGGCCGCGGTGGCGGGTTGCGCCGCCAGGACGTTTGCGCCGACGAGGAGCGACCCGGCTGCGCCGGTCATGCCCGCCAGAAACCGCCGACGCGTCGGAACCGATGAGACGCGCCGGGCGTCACCGCAAAGCACACTCATGCGAAGGGCCTCCTTTGTCGCAGGCCACGAGGACGCCACCCCGCGTCATCCCCTGGTGCCGCCGTCCTGGTTAAACACACGGGCCGCCCACGCCGGCCCGCTGAATCGCTGACGCGAACGCCAACAGGTGTGACGGGGCCCGGGACTACAGGTCGGCGAACTCCGCGCCGGGTTGCAGGCGGCCGGCGAGGTAGGCGGCCACCAGCCGGCCCGGCGTCTCGGCGGGAGCGTCGACGACGACGCGGATACCGCGGTCGGCCAGCAGGCCTCGCGTCCGCCGTTCCATGCCGCCGGCGATGATTACCTGCGCGCCCTGGTCGGCCAACCACTTCGGTACGCGGCCTCGGCCGGGGGTGGGAGCGGAGGTCCATCGCCTTCCCTGGACGATGCCCGTGTGGGGGTCCACATCCACCAGGGCGAATTCCCGGCAGCGCCCGACATGGGAAGCCAGGCCATCTTCGCCCAGCGGAATCGCGATGCGCATCGCCCGACTCTCCTGGGCCGAAGCCGTTTCAGCATGACCCGTGGCAAAGGGGCGGCGTTACCACCAGCCGAACCGTCCGCCGCGCCCTCGGCCCCAGCCGCGACCGAAACCGCGACCGAATCCTCGGCCGAGGCCCCGGCCCCAGCCGCGACCGAAACCAAACGGCTGCCAGGCCCTCGGATACGCGTAGGCCCCGGCTCCCGCCATCCCGGCGTAAGGGCCCCACGATGCCGGCGCCACCGTCCCGGCCGTCGTCGGCAGACCGTAGCCCAGGCGGCCGGGAATCGGGTTCATGTAACCCGGCACGCCGTAGCCGGTGCAGTAGCCGGCTGCGCGGCCGGTCATCGGCCCCAGTCCCATCGGTCCGGTTCCGTTTCCTGCCGGCATGATCCACCTCCTTCTTGCACGCGTTCCCCGTATCATCCCCACAACTTCGGAGATGTGCAAACATGATGCCACCCCCAGCCCAGGGGACACTGCTCGCCGTCTATCCCTTTGCGTTTCGGGGACTTACGGCAGGGGCAGCCCCGGACCCCGAACGAGTCGCCCGTCCGCAGCGGCGCATGTATGCGACGGTACTCCGCGGGATAGTGCAGGTCCGCGACTCTCACCGGCCGGGCCCGAAAAGAGAGCTACCGTCCCCGGCCGGGGCCAGGGGCGCGAGCCCGCCGCCGGCGCCAGGCCCGCAAGAGCAGCCTGGCCGAGGCGCCTTGACTTTGCAGCCGGAAGGTCAATAATATTCGGCGGGTTGAATACAACGTCTGTCGGTCGCAGCAGGGGCGAAGAGGGTGAAGAACCAGACCCGTCTTGCGCGCAGCCGAGGCCACCGACGCGAACACCCCTCGCCGCAGGGCCGCCGTCAACCGCTGTCCCAGGCGGCGCGAAAGGCGATACGCCAGTTGATGGGCATGCTTCCCGTGCTGCTGAGCGTCATTCTGCTGGTCGGACTGTTCCAGACGTTCGTTTCCGAAGCCTGGATGTCTTCCCTCTTCACGGGCCGGCCCCTGTCCGATGCCTTCGTGGGCGCCGTCTTCGGCAGCGTGTTGGCCGGGAATCCTGTGAACAGTTACGTCATCGGCAAAGGGCTCCTGGAGGTAAGCGTGCGGCTCGCGGGCGTGACGGGGTTCATTCTCACCTGGGTGACGGTGGGGATGGTCCAACTACCCGCGGAGGTTGCGGCACTGGGGCTGAGGTTTGCGGTGATCCGGGCGGCTATCGCCTTTGCCCTCTCCATTGCCACGGCATGTGTCACGCCTTGGCTTATCGGGGTTCTCTTATGAAGGACGAGGACTCAAAGAGCGAAGGCGGGCGCGACACCGGGCGCCGGCGCCTCGTCCGCCTTATTGTGTTCCCGCTCGTCGTGACGCTCATCTATGGCCTGGTCGCCTTGACGAGTCCCGAGCAGGCTCTCGCCGCCCTGAAAGCCAGCGGGCGCGTCCTGCTCCAGGTCGCTCCCGCTTTGGCCCTGGCCTTCGGCGTCATGGTGCTGCTGAACCTGCTGGTCACGCCGGGCCACGTCGAGCGCTTTCTGGGAAGGGGAACGAAAGCCAAAGGGGCGTTTCTGTCCACCGTCGCAGGCATCCTTTCCATGGGATCGATCTACGCCTGGTATCCGCTGTTGAAGGCTCTCCGCGAGAAGGGCGTGTCGGATTTTCACCTCGCCAACTTCCTCGGTTGCCGCGCCGTAAAGATTCCGCTCTTGCCCGTGATGGCCGCCTATTTCGGATGGGCGTTCACAGTGGTGCTCAGCGCGCTGATGATCCTGGGCGCCCTGGCGACCGGACTTGCCGTGAGCATCTTCGGAACGCATGGAAGCAAAGGATGAGGGAGGCCAGGGCTCGTCGTGGCGACCCATCGGGTCCGGCCGGAGGTGGGCAAGGTCCTGGCCTGGCTTCGGGGCGACGGCTCCCGTGAGGTCACGCTTGAGACCGGGGCCCCGAGCCCTCGGCCGACCGGGAGGGCCGGCAACCGGGCTTGCGACGCCGCCGCGCGAACGTGGCGGCGAGGGCCAGGGTCAGAAGCGCGAGGGCACTCGGCTCGGGAGCGATCTGGAGGCCGTTGATCGGACCCTCCCCCGTTTGGACGGTTGCCGTCAGCGTGAAATCGCTGCTCGTGAGCCCTGTGAAGCGAACGTAGTTGCCGATGCCGTCAGTGGTGGCATCGTCGAACGTTCCCGCGAAGTCCGTGTCGGCGCTATCGGTGCCGGAAAGCGTGGTCACGGTGCCGCTGACGGAGATCGTGTAGTCCGTCGTCCAATCAGTGCCGCCATTGTCGCCATCGAAGTAGACCAGCACGTCGTAGCCCGGCGAGGTAAAGGCCGGACCAAGACCTGACACGGTCACCGCTGGATCGGTGGAGAACTTATAGATATAACCCCGCATCATGCGGTTGTTGCCAGGGTTGTCGTCAATCCACGTGTTCCCCTTGCCTGCATATGTCCACGTGAGAGACGCGCCCGTGGGCTGGCCGTCCCCATCAACCAGGTCGAGCCCGGAAGAATTGATGGATCCTTCGGCATTGTTCCAATGGGCCTGTTCATGGGGCGGGACGCCCGCCGATGCGGATGAGGTCATCGGCTGGGAGTACACGAGTCCGCTGACTTCCCCCTTGCCGACGAAGTGGATGCCGATGGGCGCGGCCAGCGCATTCCCCGCAACAAGGACCAGAATCGACAAAGAAGTGACGGCCCGAACCAGGGATGTGCAGCCCATAACGGTTCTCCTGTAATGGGCCAGATACTCCCAAGCCTTCATCGGCACACCGCAACAGCGCCCCTGGGCACGCAGGGAATAGTACCGGCGCTTTCGGAAAAAGTCAAATTATTAGTGCGGATTTCTGCGGCCGGGAGGAAGCCTTCAAGAAAATCAGCGACCCTGTCAACGGACTTGGCGAACGTAATTCACTGAATCAGAAGGAGTTACAAGGCCGGGGAACGATTGCCTCGACCGCCCCGCCGACCTCCGCCCGGAAGCGGGCCCGACCTGTTGCCGCGGATTCGGGGCGTGACCTTGGCCAATCTTGCCACGGCCTGGCCCCTGTGTCCGAAGCCGCCGGCCGAGCCTGCGGTCTCCGGCCTCCCCCGGCCTCGAGGGGGGAAACGTCGAAATGCGGCTTGTCCGACCGGCACTCCCCGGTTACAATGTAATGGGTATTTAACTCCAGGAGAACCCAAGTGCGAGGGCACTTCCATATGACGCGACGAAGCAGACCACCGCAGCGGCAGGCGGCCGGCTTCACGCTGGTGGAGCTGCTGATCGTCATCGCCATCATCGGCGTCCTCGCGGGGTTGCTCGTTCCGGCCGTCATGTCGGCTGTCAGTCAGGCGCGGACGCTGCAGTGCAAGTCGAACCTGAAGCAGATCGCCACGGCCGTTCTCGACTACACGGCCGACTACAAGGGCCGGATTCCGCCGACGTACGTCGAGGAATCGGGCCTGTATTGGTGCAACATCCTGGCTCAAAGGGGGCTCTCCGCCCAGAATGCCGTGGGCCTGCCGGATGACGTGCGTTCCTCGCAGTCCTCGGTGTTCCTCTGCCCCGCCTCCACGGAGCTGAAGGTGGAGTGGCAGCCATCGTTCGAGGGACCTGATGCCCCGGAGGCCCAAGGCTGGTATCGCGTAGGCAACGATGAGATCAAGACCGATTGCTCCTATTACTGGAACGGTTTTTGGGGAGGTAATGAATCACTCCGCAAACGCTATCCATCATTGAGAGTCTTGGAGGGTGGGACCCCTAACTACCATAACATCTCGGAGATTCCCCAGACGAGCGCCATGGTTATGGTTGCCGACGGCATTTTCCACTTTGGGCACTGGTACCCGGAGTTCATCGCCGCCCGTCACCCGGGGTCCCAAGGCAACTATAGAAAAACCAACATGGCCTTCTATGACGGACACGTCGAGTCCTTCGACCGCTACGCGCCACTGGTCAACGGCGAACCCAACTGGGCAAAGGAGGTGCCCGCCGAGCACGCCGGCGAAAACCCCACTCCGGAGAACCTGGAGGCATGGGCCTGGAAGCCGATCATGTCCCGCGACAACCTTGAGGGCGGACCGCCCTACTTCCAACTGCCCGAACGGTAACTCTCGCCGCGCCTGCAAGCCCCGGCGGGAAACCCCATAACCGTCTCGCCCTATATTCCCCACGGCCGCCCTGCGATCTCCGAGGAGCCCGGTGCCTCCTCCGCTCAACCTGGTGCACGTGAGCGTCCGCGAGGTTCGCGCGGCGCCCCGGAACGCTCTTTGTTGCCGGGGGAAAACATCCCGGAGGCGTCACGGCCACAGATGTAACGAAACGCGAAGAGAATGACAATCAAATCCGACCGATAGAAAAGGGACGACGCGAGCCTCAGCCCTGGAGGCGGGCGAGGCGGAGGAAGTAGTCGGCCCTCTCGAAGCCCGGCTCGAGGCGCAGGACCGCGGCCAGCAGGTCGGTGGCGTCGGCGAACCGGCCGCTGAAGTAGTACACGTAGGCCAGGAGAAACTTCAGCCGGGGCGACTTCGACCGAAGGTCCACCTGCCGTTCCAGGTTCGCCAGGTGCCGCTCGTATTCCTCGATGTCCCCGTAGAACTCCTGGAGGCGGAATTCAAACAGGGCCCAGTCCGGCTCGATGGCGAGGGCCTTCTCCAGATAGCGCCCGGCCTGGCGGAACTCGCCGTTCGCGAACGAGGCGTGGACCAGAGCGAACAGGGCGTAGGGGTCCTCGGGACTGGCCTTGTGGGCGTGGCGGTAGGCTTCGCCGGCGCGGGTGAACTCACCCATGAAGAAGCGGAAATCGCCGAGGCGCATGTGATCCTGGTAGGAGTCGGGCCCTTCGCGAAGGGTCTGGGCGAGTTCGGCCCGTTCCTCGGGGGTGAGGGCGGGTTCCTCCAGTCCGGTGATCTCGCCGGCCAGCCGGCGGACGTCCGCGGCGAGCGGCTTGTGGACGCTCTCGGCGACGGCGCCGCGCTCCAGGGCCGAGAGGAGGCCCTTGGCTACTTCGTCCTGCGGAGCGAGAGGGGCGAGACGTTTCTTGGCCTCGTCCCACCGGCCCTGGAAGACGTCAAGGAAGCCGAGGAGAAAGGCGAGGTCGGCGTCGGCCTTCTTTTCGAGTTGGGCCTTGATCTCCGACCGCACGTCCGCCAGGACCTGCAGGTCCGGGAAGACGTCCTGGAGATTCGAGCCGACGATGCGGAACTCGTCGGGCCACCCCTCGGTGGCGCGGAACGAACGGCGCAGTATATCGGCCGCGGGGCGGAGGCGACGCCGGGCCAGCAGCGCCAAGCCGTGGGCGCGGGCGGCAGTGGCGTTGGTGGGGTCGCGCTCGGCCAGGGCCTTCCACGCCTCGCCGGCCCACTTGTAACGCCCGTTGTTGAAGAGGTAGTTGCCGAGGGCGGCCAGTTGCGTATCGTAAAGCCCCTGGAAATTCGGCCCGTCCGGCGGGGGGCGACCCGCGAGCAGGGCCTCCATCAGGTTGAGAAACCCCTCCTCGCCCAGGCTCTTCTGGACGTCCTCGGTAAACGGATCGAGGAAAACGGACGGGTCGACCGTCCCGCCGCCCACCAGGTCCGTGCGACAGAAGAAGCCGTACCCTACGCCGGGCCGGTCCACCAGGGGCAGCGGATACATGAACCGGCGGAAGCCGAAACCGACCTGGCCGAGGCTGAGTTCCTCTTCTTCGCGGGCGCGTTCGGCCAGGGCGAGGGCGGTCTCCTTGAGCCGGGCGAACCGACCCCGCTTCTTGAAATCGAGCGAGGCGATGCTGCGGACCGCCGCCAGGCCCGTCGGCTTGACGCCGGGGGCGAGGTCGCCGGGGCGGACCCGCTGCCACCTCGTAGCCCTCAGGGACGTGATGATGCCCCTGGCGGCGAGGTAACTGGTTCGCTGGGGCGGGACGCTGCGGGTCAGGTCCCGGGACGTTGAGAAGCCACCCCAACGTCGGCCGCCCAGCGTGTACTCAATGTCCATTGAGGGCAGGTTGTTCAGGAAACTCCTGCTCGGGCCATAGCCGACGCCTCTCAGCGCTCCTTGAACCCTTTGCCCATACGCGTTCATTGCAGCCAAGGCCAGGCATAAGGCTATCATCAGCCCTAAACCGATGTGCCCAGCCACGTCTCTGTATGGAGCCAATCGCTGCATCATGTCACTACTATTATACCCGCCAACCTTGCCTCGGCCAAGTAGCCTTATCCCCTACGGCGCCGGGCCAGATACCGGTCGGCGGCCGCCTTCTCCACCTCGGTCATCCGCAGGAGGCCCAGCTGCCGGGCGATTAGCAGGAAGGCCAACCCCAGCGCCACGTAAATCGCCGTGGCGTATCGGCCGCGGATATAGAGCACGAGCAGGCCGGCCGCCGCCATCAAGGCGCTGACCCCCAGGAGAAGGCCGACGGTCGCCCGCACCGACAGGCCCAGCCGGTCGACCATCTGGTTGTACAGATGGCTGCGGTCGGGCATCATGATGGGCCTCCGGTTCAGCACCCGCCGCACCAGCGCCAGGCCCGTATCGAAGATCGGCAGCCCGAAGATGAACAGCGCCCCGACGAACCACTTCACCATACCGTGCCGGCTGGCGAACATGATCATCATGGCCGCCAGCACGTACCCGATGAAGATGCTGCCGGCGTCGCCCATGAAGATCCGAGCGGGCGGGAAGTTGTACGGCAGGAAGCCGATGGCCGCCCCCGCCAAGGCGAACGCGGCAATGATAATGAGCGACGAATACTCGTACTGGACCGGGCGAACCGGGTTCCACGCCGGATTCGCCCACGCCGCCAGCGACGTCGCCAACAGTAAGAAACCGACCGAGATGGTGACCGTGACGCCCGAACACAGGCCGTCAAGCCCGTCCAGGAGGTTGGTGGCATTGGTGGCCCCGACGACGACCAGGAAGTGGACCGCCAGACACACCAGGAGCACAACGAGCGAGTCCTCCGCAAAGTTGATGGCGGGCAGGTTCGGCAGGTTCGGATACGCCGACCACCGGATGCCCCCGAGCAGGAGTATGGCTGCAGCGGCCGCCTGGCCGATGAGTTTCGTCCGCGGGTCAATCTCCTTCAGGTCATCCACCAGGCCCGTCACGAAGGCGACGGTTCCGCCGGCCAGCAGCGCGCCCAACGCCAGCCCATCCACGCCCTCGGCCACCAAACCGTAAACCACCATCGGCACCGTCCAGGCCAGCCAGAGGGCGCAGCCGCCCAGGTACGGAATGGGCTCCCGGTGGATCTTGACCGCCTGGTCGGGCTGGTCGCAGATGCCCCGCCTGAAGGCCAGCGCGCGGAAGAGCGGCGTCGCCGCCAGCGCCATCAGCATCGACCCCAGCAGCACCCACACGCCGGGCGTCCAGAGTTGCTGGAGCATCTCGGTCCACGATGGTCCGCCTGGGGGAAACATGCCCGCACCCTTCCGCACACCTCGGCACCACCGGCACCCCCGTCACCGCTCTTGGGCATCCGCGCCGGTTTCCCTGCACCGGCCGGGCGGTCCCGAGGCCGAACCAGGCCATCACTGCCCCCCTATTATACTCGGCCGACCGCCGCGCCATCCTGGAGTCGGATCGCGCTCCCGAAAAATCCCCTTGACGGCCTTGAGCACTCTCAGGTCGTCCGGCGGGCGCCCCCCTTCCAAACCCGGCCGAAGCATACCCCGGCCTGCGGCGGGGGTCAACCATTCTCCCTCGCTGCCACGGGTGACCGGCCGTTCCCCCGCGGCGTGCCTTCGGGACAATCACCGGCTCCGCGGAGTGGTTTCCGTGCCGCCGGCTCCGGTTTGATTCCAGGCGGGCGCTGGAAAACTCCGACGAGTGAAGTGTATGATGGGGCAGCCCCGTCGGAAAGCCACGAGCATGGCCGACAGCGTCACCCGTTTTGAAACCGCCTTCGCCGACTGGCTGGGCGCCGACCGCGCCTTCGCCTTCTGGAAGGGTCGCGTCGCCATGTACGCCATCCTGAAGGCCCTGGGCGTCGGCGGGGGCGACGAGGTCATCCTGCCCGGCTACACGTGCGTCGTGGCGGTCAACCCGATTAAGTTCCTCGGGACCACCCCCGTCTACGTGGACATCGAGCCGGCCACATACAACATCAACCCGGCATGCATTGAGGCGAAAATCTCGCCGCGCACCCGGGCCATCGTCGCCCAGCATACGTACGGCTACCCGGCGGAGATGGATCGGATCCTCGCCATCGCCGAAAAGCACGGCCTGCCGGTCATCGAGGACGCCTGCCTGGCCGTCGGGTCCACCTATAAAGGCCGCAAGGCCGGCACGCTCGGCCGGGCCGCCTTCTGGTCGTTCCAGTGGAACAAGACGTTCACCACCGGCATCGGGGGCATGGTCACCACCAGCGACGCCGATCTGGCGGACCGACTCGCCCGTCTCCAGACCGAGGAGACCTGCCGGCCCGGCTTCAAAGAGAACGTCATGCTCACCCTTCAGCGCGGCGTGCGGAAGGCCATCCTGTTCCCCAAAACGTTCATGCTGCTTCAGTCGGCGTTCCGGTGGATGGTGGACCACGGCCTGGCGCTCGGGAGCAGCGCGACACGGGAGTACCGGCAGGCGCAGGACCCGGATTTCTTCAAGGTGATGGGCGCCGGCCAGGGCCGGGCCGGCGCGCGCGAGGTGCGGCGGCTGGAGGCGAACCTCGCTCACCGCCGGCAAATGGCCGACCTCTACGCCTCGCTCCTCGACGACGCCGGATGGCCGCGACCCCCGCTTCCCGACCATATCGACCCCGTCCTGGTTCGCTATCCCGTCCGCGTGGCGGACAAGGCGGCGGCGCTGGCCCTGGCCGCCGAACGCCGCGTGGAACTGGGCGACTGGTTCGAGAGCCCGCTCCACCAGGCCCTGGCCTCCCTGGACCAGTACGACTACCACGAGGGCACGTGCCCGAACGCCGAACAGGCCGCCCGCGAGGTCGTCAACCTGCCGATGCATCGGCGGGTGCGCGAGCGGCACGCCCGCCAGGCCGTGGACCTTATTCGCGAGATCGGTCCCGCGCGATGACCCCGACCCCCAACCGCGACCTTGCCGCAGAGCCTCAGCCGCGTCACGCCATCAGCGTCGACGTTGAGGACTGGTACCAGTCCACCGTGGACGCCCGGGCGCCCCTGTCGGACCGGTTCGAGCGGAGCACCGCCACGGTGCTGGAGGCGTTCGAGGCCCACGGCGTCCGCGGCACGTTCTTCGTCCTGGGCCTGGCGGCCGAGAAGGCGCCGCACGTCATCCGCCGCATCGCCGACGCCGGGCACGAAGTCCAGAGCCACGGCTACGGCCACCGTCTCAACTACGACCTCTCGGAAGAGGCGTTCCGCCAGGATCTTCTCCGGGCCAAGGGACTCATCGAGGACCTTGCCGGCGCCGAGGTCTACGCCTACCGGGCCCCCTGCTTCACCATCGACGAGCGGAACCTGTGGACCCTGGACGTCCTGGCCGAAACGGGACACCGCTACGACTCGTCCATCTTCCCCGTGAAGACGTCGCGGTACGGCATCGCGGGATATCCGCCCGAGCCGCGCCTCATCGAGTCGCCGCGCGGTCACCCGCTGGTGGAGGCGCCCGTGGCCTCGTTCGACTGGCTGGGCAAGCGCCGGCCGGTGGGGGGCGGCGGGTACTTCCGCCTCTGGCCCTGGTGGGTCATCCGCAAGGCGTGGCGGCAACTGGAGGCCGCCGGCCGGCCCGGCATCGTCTACATGCACCCCTATGAATACGACCCCATCGAGATGGGCGTCTACCGCGCCCACGTGCCGCTCAAGCGGCGCCTGCACCAGGGCATCGGGCGGAAAGGGTTTCCGAGCAAGATCGACCGGCTGCTCGAGGAGTTCCGCTTCGGCGCCATGGACGAGGTGCTGGCGCCCCTGCTGGAGTCGCTCGCGTGAAGATCGCCATCCTGACTGCCAACGAGCCGCTGTACCTGCCCGCCTTCTTCGCGCGTTTCCTCGCGCGCCGCGCGGGCGACGTGGCCGCCGTCGCCGTCTGCGCGCCCGTCTACAGCAAGCAGAGCCGATTCCGCATGTTCAAGCGGTACGTCAAGGCGTTCGGCGTGTGCAGCGCGGCCCGGCTGGCGTGGCGGGTGCTCGGGGCCGAGGTGAAGGACACACTGGGCATCGGCCGCCGACGCCGCCGGTTCCACTCCGTCGAGGCCGTCGCCCGATACTACGACGTTCCCGTCTGGCGCCCGGACGACGTCAACGCCCCGGCGTTCCACCAGCGGCTCCGCGAGGCGGGCGTGGACCTGGTCCTCTCGGTCTCGTGTCCGCAAATCTTCAAAGAGGACCTCATCGCCCTGCCCGAGCAAGGGTGCCTGAACCTGCACGGGGCGGACCTGCCGGCCTATCGCGGCATCGCGCCGAGTTTCTGGATGCTCGCCAAGGGCGAGACGCAGGCCGGCGTCACGATCTTCCGCGTGGGCGCCGGCATCGACACCGGCCAGGTGCTGGGCAAACGCCGCTTCCCGATTGAGCCGGACGACACGCTCGATTCGTTCATCCGGCGGGCCAAGCGCGAGGCGTGCGACCTGGCCCTCGAGACGCTCGACCGCATCGACGCCGGCGCTGCCGAGGCCACCCCTCTGGAGGGCGAAGGCAGTTACTACGGCTTCCCCACGCGCGAGGGATACCGCGAATTCCGCCAGCGCGGCCGCCGGCTGTGGTGAGGGGCGACGGCAACAAGGCGCCGCTCTATTCGGCCGGTGGCATCAAACGCTTCTCGAAAGAGACCGAGCCGCGCCACGTCCGAATCCGCTCCCATCCGTGCTTCCCGTAAAACCGGATGGCCCGGTCGTTGTCCTCGAAGCAGGAGAGGCCGACGCGCTCGGCGCCGCGGGCGGCGGCCTCCTGTTCAAAGGCCCGGACGAGGGCCCCCGCCGCCCCGGTGCCCCGCGCCTCGGGCACCACCCCGATCGAGAGCAACCGGACGGGGGTGTCCTCGTGGTCGTCGGGCGGACCGGCCTCCCGCAGGCCCAGGAGACGCCGCAACACTCCCCGAATGGCCCGGCCGAGCCGGACTGCCGCCTGCCCCCACAGCCGCAGCGAGCAGAACAGCCGGCCGAACGCCAGCAGCATCTTTCGGACCAGGTGGCGGCGCACCGACAGCCGCCGGAACGCCCCGCCGTCCAGGGCGCCGACCACGGCACCGAGAGGCCGGCCGGTCCCCTCGTCCACGGCGACGAAGCCGAAGGCGATGGGGCTCTCGACGAAATCGTCGTAGTAGAGCCGGAGGAACCGCCGACCGAGGTTCGCCAGGAAGTAGCCGGGAAACGCCCGCCGGTGCACCTCGGCGGCGGCGTCCAGATTCTCGCGCGTCAACGGCTCGATCCGGCAACTCGGGGGCGTCATGCTGAACTCCAGTCCAGAAAGCCCCGGCCCTCCGCGCGCCCTACGGTGTTGCGAGAACTTGACCGCTCGCCAAACGGCCGAACAGTGCGGACACGCGCCTGGCGGTCACGTCGCGGTCAAAGCGGAGGGCCACCGTCCGGGCCCTCAAGGCCATCTGCCGAAGCAGCAGGGCATCATCCGCCAGCCGACGCATCACCTCGGCCAGCGCCTCCGGGTCGCCCGGTTCCACCGCGTAGCCCACCTCGTGCCGGGCGACGAAGTCGGCGATGTCGGCCTTGGAAGCCACGACCAGCGGGAGCCCGCACGCTAGGGCCTCGTAGGATTTCGACGGCATGGCCCCGGGCAGTTCCATCCCCAGCGGAATTAAAGCGGCATCCATGCTCGCCAGGATACCCGGCATGGCCTTCTTTGGACGCAGACCGTGAAACCGGATGTTCTCCAGTCCGTAGCCCGCCGCCAACGCCATCATCTCCTCGCGCTTCGGGCCGTCGCCGACCATGACGAACCGGATGTCGGACCGGTCGCGTAGGAGCCTGGCGGCCTCGACGACGTGCTCCAGCCCCTGGAGCAGCCCGTGCAGGCCAGCGTACACGAATGCTATCTGCCCGTCCTCAACGCCGAACTGCCGCCGGATCTCAGCGCTGCCGCCGTCCGGCCGGAAGACCGACGTGTCCACGGCATTCGGAATCACCGCCGTCGGTATTTCCGGGAAACGCGCGTTGATGTTGTCGAGAATGCCCTGGCTCGTGCCGGTCACCAAGTCGCTGTGACGGTACAGCCAGGCCTCCAGGCGATAGGCGGCGCGGACCATCGGGTTGTTTCGCTCGAAGAAGCCGAGCGCGACGGCGGTCTCCGGCCACACGTCCGACACGTTGAACACCAGTCTGGCGTGCAGGACCCTGGCCAGCAACCAGGCGCTGGGCCCAAGAAACAGAGGCGGGCTCTCAACAAGCAGAACGTCCTGACGGCCCAACTGCCATCCACCGAACAAAGGAGCCGTCGCAGCGAATGACAGATAGTTCGCCATGCGCTTGAGCGTGCCGCCGCTCTGCGTGGCGTAAAGCCACGTCCGAATGACCCGAATGCCGTCCACCTCCTCCTTGACGCGCCACTGACCTACGTACCCATTCTTAATGTATCCCTCAGGGTAGAACGGCATGGCCGTCAGAACCGTGACCCGATGCCCAAGCGCCACCAGCCGGACGGCCAGTTCGTACAGCCGGGCCTGAGGCGCCCCGACGTCCGGGTAGAAGTACTGGGTCACAAAACAGATACGCATGGCGGACCTTTTCACACCCCTCACGCCGGGGATTCTCGGCCATCGGGCTAATGGGTCGCAAGACCGCCGCCGCTTGCACCGGAGGAAACGCCGTATTAAACCCGGTACGCGGCGCCGAATCAAAGCCATTCTCGGCAACCGGTCCGACCGCACGGCACTTCGACACGGCAACCATGACCATCCCGCTGCCGCCGGCCGGCACCCCAGTGCCTGCGCAACGTATCTTGCATCGGGACGCCACGGCGGTATTCTATCGGGCGAGATAGAGACTTGGAAATCACCCGACTCGAACCGGGACGAGCACGGAACCCTTAAATGATACACGGCATTTCGGTGGATGTCGAAGACTGGTACCAGTTGCGGATGGGCGGCGAGACGCCGATCTCCCGGCGGTTCGAACACAGTGTGGAGGCCGTGCTTGCCGCGCTTTCGGACCGGGCCGTCCGGGCCACGTTCTTCGTCCTCGGCCTCGTGGCCGACGGCGCGCCCCGCGTGGTCCGCCGCATCGCCGAGGCGGGCCACGAGATCCAGAGCCACGGCTATGCCCACCGGCTGAACCACGGCCTGAGCGAGGCGGAGTTCCGCGAGGACGTCGTTCGGGCGAAGCACCTCATCGAAGATGTGACCGGCCGGGAAGTGTACGCCTACCGCGCGCCGCTCTTCACGATTGACGAACGGAACCTCTGGGCGCTGGACGTGCTGGCCGAGACGGGCCACCGGTACGATTCCTCGATCTTTCCGGTCAAGACAGCGCGCTACGGCGTGGCCGGTTACCCGCCGGAGCCGCGGATCGTCGAGACGCGCCGCGGCCGACGGCTGGTGGAAGCCCCGGTGGCCTCGTTCGACTGGCTTGGCCGCCGATGGCCGGTGGGCGGCGGGGGGTACTTCCGCCTCTGGCCGTACGCCTTTCTTCGGAGGGCATGGGGGCACCTGGAGCGCATCGGGCGGCCGGGCATCGTCTACTTCCATCCGTACGAGTACGACCCGGACGAGATGCGGGCGTACGCCCACCGGTTTCCGCTCGGGCTTCGGCTGCACCAGGGCATCGGCCGCCAGGGGTTTCCGAAGAAGATCGACCGGCTGCTGGGGGACTTCCGTTTCGGCCCGATGGGCGAGGTGCTGGCCCCGCTGCTGGAGGACCTGCCGTGCGAATCGCGGTCCTGACGAGCGACGAGCCGCTGTATCTGCCGGCGTTCTTCGCGCGGTTTCTGGCCCGCCGGGCGACGGACGTGACGGGGGTGTTCTTGTGTCCGGCCCGGTCGCCGGACGGCGAGCGCCGCGGGGCCTGGTGGCAGTTCCGGCGGTACGTCCGCACGTTCGGCTGGTGGAACGGCCTGCGCCTGGCGTGGCGGGTGGCCGCGGCAAAGGCGCGCGGGGCGCTCGGCCTCGGCAGGCGGAAGGGGCGGTTCGCCTCGGTCGCCGCCGTCGCCCGGCACTACGGCGTGCCGTGCGAAACCTGCGAAGACGTCAACGCCCCCGCCTTCCTGGACCGTCTTCGGCAAGAGGGCGTGGACCTGGTGCTTTCGGTCTCGTGCCCGCAGATCTTTCGTGAGCCGCTTCTCACACTGCCCGAAAAGGGGTGCCTGAACATCCACGGGGCCGACCTGCCCCGTTACCGCGGCCTGCTGCCCAGTTTCTGGATGCTGCTGCACGATGAGCCGGAGGCCGCCGTCAGCGTCTTCTACGTCGACGCCGGCATCGACACCGGCCGCATCGTCGGCAAACGCCGCTTCCCGATTCACCCGGACGATACGCTGCACACCTTCCTGGTGCGGGCGAAGCGGGAGGCGTGCGACCTCGTGCTGGAGGTGCTGGATGCGATCGAGGCCGGCACGGCCGAGACCCATCGGCCGGAAGGCGAGGGGTCCTATTTCGGCTGGCCCACCCGGCAGGATTACCGCCGGTTCCGCCGGGCCGGCCGGCGATTGTGGTAGGCGTCAGCCGGCGGCGGCGTTACCGGCCAACCTTGTGCGCGGCGGGTCTCCGTACCCGCCGCGCAACCCCGCGCCCCGAAAACGCGCTATCCGGCGGCCTCGCGGAACACCGCCTCCAGGTCCTCCACCAGCCGCCGACGGTCGAAGCGTTCGGCGGCGAGGGCTTGGGCGCGGCGGCCCATCTCCGCGGCGCGGTCCGGGGCGGACGCCAGGCGGCGGACGGCGTCGGCCATGGCGGCGGGGTTGTCCGGCGGGACCGCGACGCCGCAGCCTTCCCGCTCGGCGATCCAGCCCGCCTCGCCGTCGAAGTTGACGAGCACGGGCAGCCCGGCCGCCAGGTAATCCATGAACTTGTTCGGGCAGGCGGTGTCGAAGACCGGCAGGTTCTCCAGCGTCATGAGGCCGAGGTCGCAGGCCTTCAGGACGCCGGCCAGGCGCGTCTTCGGAACGGGGTCGAGAAACAGGACGTTCTCCAGGCCGTGGCGGCGGGCCTGGTCCTGGAGTTCCGGCTTGAGCGCGCCCTCGCCGATGAGGACGAACCGGATGGCCGGCTCGTCCTTGAGGCGGCGGGCGGCCTCCAGCACCCGGCGGAGGGCGTTGAGGCGGCCGTGGGCGCCGGCGAAGACGGCCACGAACTTCCCGTCCAGACCGTGGTCCCGCCGCCAGCCCTCGTCCGCGGCCGCACCCTCGAACAGCCCTACGTCCGTCCCCAGGGGGATGACGACCACCTTGGCCGCGCCGGTCCCCATTCGCCGGCGAAGCCGCTCGCCCATCCGCTCGCTGATGGCGACGACGCGCGACGCCGCCCGGTAGCACGCCCGCTCGAAGGCGCCCGCCGCCAGGATGAGGAGAGGGTTGGTGAGGGCGCCGATCTCGACGGCGGTATCCGGCCAGATATCGCGGACCTCGAAGACGAACGGCACCCGCCGCACGTACCGGGCCACCACCCCCGGCACGCCCACCGTCAGCGGCGTGCTGGTGGCGAAGACGACGTCGGCGTCGCGCAGGCGGAGGACCTCGACCGTGGCAATCGCCATGAACCGAAGGAAAGCGACCATCCGCCGACGGAAAGTCTGCGCGTTGTCGTAGCGGACGTTGACGACGCGCACGTCGAAGCCGTCGATGCGCCGGCGGGCCACCCGCCCCTCGCCCGCCCGGATACGAACGTCCCCGGGGCCGTAGACGCCGGCCACGACCGTCACGCGGTGCCCCCGCTCCAGAAGGAACCGGGCGAAATCATAACTGCGGGTCCCCGTTGCGCCGCGAGCCGTCGAGAAGTGCTGGTGGACGTAGACGATGTTCATGAGGACGATCCGCCGTGTTCGGCGAGCGCCTCGACGATGCGCTCGGCGGCGTGGCCGTCGCCGTACAGCGGCGCCTCGGGCGGCGTGCGGTCCATCGCCTCGGCCCAGGCGACGGCGTCGGCGATGGCGCCCGGGTCGGCGCCGGCCACGCGGTTCCACCCGGCCTTCACAAGTTCCACCCACTCGGTTTCACCGCGGAGCGTGACACACGGCACGCCGGCGAAGTACGCCTCCTTCTGCACGCCACCGGAGTCGGTCAGGATGACCCGCGCCCCCGCCTCCAGGCGGAGCATGTCGAGGTACGAGACGGGGTCGATCAGGCGGACACCGTCCGCCGCCAAACCCGCCCGTTCCATCGTGAGGCGCGTCCGCGGATGCAACGGCAGGACGACCGGCCTCAGCGCCGCCTCCAGGGCCGACAGGATGCCGCCCAGCCGGTCGGCGTCGTCGGTGTTCTCGGCCCGGTGGACGGTGGCGAGGTAGTACGCGCCCTCGTCCAGGTCGAGGCGGGCGAGCACGTCGGACCGCTCCCGGGCCAAGTGCATGAAGTGCAGCGCGCTGTCGTACATCACGTCGCCGGTCAGCACAACGCCGCGGGTCACCCCCTCGGCCCGGAGGTTCTCGACGGCCGTCGCCGTCGGGCAGAACAGCAGGTCGGCCACGTGGTCGGTCACGACGCGGTTGATCTCCTCGGGCATCCGGCGGTTGAAGGAGCGGAGGCCCGCCTCGACGTGGGCCACGGGCAGGTGGAGTTTGACGGCCACCACCGCTCCCGCCATGGTGGAGTTCGTGTCGCCGTGGACGAGGACGGCATCGGGCTTTTCGCGGAGCATGACCTGCTCCAGGGCTTCGAGCATCCGGCCGGTCATCGCCCCGTGCGAGCCGCCCGCGATGCCGAGGTTCTCCGCCGGCTTGGGAATGGCGAGTTCCTCGAAGAAGACGCGCGACATGTTCGCATCGAAATGCTGGCCCGTGTGGATGATGGTGTCGCACACGTCCGGCCGCCCCTCGACGGCCCGCGAGACGGCCGAGGCCTTGATGAACTGGGGCCGGGCGCCCACCACCGTCATGATGCGAACGACGCCGGAAGGAGCCATGGTGCCGCTCATCCTTCCTCGTCCATGTGTGCCTTGAACGCCGCAAGAAGTTTGCGGGCTTCGTTGTACACGTCGCCGCGCTCGCGCGCGATCCGGCGGTTGAGCGGGGCGGCGCGGGCACGGAGCGCCTCGTCGGCAAACGCCCGCTCCAGGCAGTCGGCGAGGGCCGCATCGTCCCCCACCGGGAACAGCAGGCCGTTCTTCTCGTGTTCGACCCACGGGCGGTTCGCGGGAATGTCAGAGACGACGGGGAACGTCTCCGTGGCCATCGCCTCCAGAAGCGACTGGCTGGTCCCGTCGCTCTCGGACGCCGAGACGTACACGTCCGCCGCGCCCAGGACCCGCGGCAGTTCCTCGTAGGCGTAGCCGTCGCGGAAGGTCACGACGTCGCCCGCGCCGTGTTCGTCGACGAGCCGGTGGGTCCGCTCGGCGTCACGCGTGCTCGTAAAGGTGACGCGGCACGGCACGCCGCGGTCACGGAGCCGGACGGCCGCCCGCACGACCGTTTCCTGCCGGTAGACCGGCCGGTGGGCCCGCGTGTCGATGACCCGATTCTCGTTCGGCCGCTCGTCCGGCTCGACGGGTTGGAGGAACTCCGTGTCCACGCCGACCGGCGACACGTGGATGCGCCGCCGGTCGATGCCGAAGTGCTGGTGAAGCGTGTCGGCGAGCGGCTCGCTTACGGCATGGACGACCGTCGCCTTCCGGGCCTCCCACCGGAAGACCCGCCGCCACAGCCGGCTGCCGATACGGGTGTTGACGTCGCTGCCCTGGGCGCTGACGGCCACGTGCGGCCCGCCGGAGAGGCACGCCATCACCCCGCCGGACGACAGGTACAGGCCGAAGACGACGTCCGCCCCGAACCGCCGCACCCCCCGCCGCAGCGGCCGGACGGTCTTCAGGTACGCCAGGCGCGAGGGCGTGTCCCACGGGCGGAAGTCACTAGGCCCAACGACCGTCACCGGCCCTTCCGCCATCTTCTCCGGCACCGGCGTCAGGGAAAACACCTCGGCCTCCTGCCCGTGTCGGCGGAACGCCCGGGCGTACAGGTGGCCGAAGGGACTGACCCCGTGCGTCACGATGGCGATACGCATGGTCATGCCCCCTCGCCAGACTCGGGGGACTCGGCGGCGCCGAGGGCCGACCACGTATCCGCCAGCGACTGCCGCCACAGAATCCTCGGCCGCCAGCCGACGGCATCGCGCAGGCGCGTGGCGTCGCCCACGATGCTCGGCACGTCCACGGGCTTGAAGTGCGACGGGTCCGTCCGGACGGGCACCTCGAGGGTCGCCAGCAGCATGAACGCGGCAAAGGCCCACAGCCGACGCCAGAACGGCTGGCGGTTGTCGTGGCGGACGTTGATTATGCGAACGTCGATGCCGTCGATCGTCCGGCGGTTGACGAGCCGCGGAAGGTCCAGGCGGCTGAGATCGCTCGGCCCGTACACGCCGGTCACCACCGTGACACGGTGGCCGCGCTCCAGCAGCAGGCGCGCGAAGTCGTAACTGCGCGTGCCGGTGGAGCCTCGCGGCGTGGAGAAATGCTCGTGGACGTAGACGATGTTCATGGGTCGGCGTCCGGCGCCTCGCCGCCCCAGCCGAGCAGGCGGCGGTAGGCCTGCTCGAGGCGCGTGAGGTTACCCTTCCGGGTGCCACCGGCCCGGAGGATGGCCAGCGTGCGGGCGCGGGCCCGGGCCAGCCAGTCGGGGCCGGCCTCGGCCACCTGCTGGAGGGCGTCGGCCAGGCCGTGGGCGTCGCCGACGTCGAACAGGTACCCGCTCTCGCCCGGTTCGACCCAGGGGACGTTGGCGGGGATGCGGCTCATGACGGGCACCAGGCCGCAGGCCATCGCCTCGAGCATCGTGATGCTCGTGCCGTCCATCAGGCTGGCCGTCACGTACAGGTGGTGCCGGCGGAGGATGTCGGGCAGGGCCGTGTGCTCGTACCCGCCGAGGAACGTGGCGCGGTCGTCCAGGCCGAGGGCGCGGACGAGGGCCTTGGCCTCGGTCTCGCCCTCGCCGCCGGCCGGGAAGGTGACGGTAAAGTCGCCGCCGCGGCGTTTCCACTCGGTCAGGCCTCGGATGACGGTGTCCTGGTCGTCGCGCGGGCGGAAAGTGCGGGTGGCGGCAATGCGCAGCGGCGGGAGAAGCGGCATGGCCTCCGCCGGCGAAAAGAGATTCGTATCCACGCCGAGGGTCGCCACCAGGATCTTTTCCTCCGGCACGCCCAACGCGTCGCGGAGCACCCGGTGGTACTCCTCCGAGACGGGGTTCCACAGGTCCACCCTCGGCAGAAGGTACCGGACGCACCGGCCGAACAGGAACTCGCGGTGGCGGTGGATCTGCGGCCCGTGGACCGTGACGACGAGCGGCGCGCAGGCCGCCCGCGCCCCGTGCAGCGCATAGCCCAGCCAGTGGGCGTGGACGATATCCGGCCGGATGGCGCGGATCGTGCGGGCCGCCTTCCGCCAGGTAGTGATGTACTTGTAGTTGGCGTGCGGGTTGCCGGGAAGACGCGAGACCACCGGGTGGTTGGTGACGTCGGGCAACTCGCGGGGATACAGGCTGACGAAATGGATTTCGTGCCCGCGGTCGCGCATGAACTCGGTATAGGCCAGCATGTGGACGCTGTTGGACGGGCCGAGATAGCAGATGCGCATGTCGGGTCCTCGGGGTCAGCGGACGTCGCCGGCGAGGACGTCGACGGCGTCGCGAACGACCGGCTCGAGGTGTTCAATCTGACCCCAGTCGTTCCGGCTGTTGTAATGGACCATGGCCCGGACCCGCGCCCCCGTCCGAACGAGCCGCTCGACCAGGTGGCTGCCGATGAACCCGCCGGCGCCGGTAACGAGGACCTGTTTGCCGTCCCAGTATGCCATGTGTTCTCGCCTTCTTGAGGAGGAAGCGGCGCCGGCCGTGCGGCGCAACACCACGGTGTCTGGCGCTGCGTTTTGTGCAACGCACCAGGCAGGTGTCCACCGATCCGCTACGCGGCCGGAGCTTCCTCGCCGACGGCCTCGGCATATACGTCGAGGGTCCGACGGGCCACGACCTCCGGATGAAAACGGTTGCGGGCCGCGGCCGACGCCGCCGCGCCCATTGCCTGCCGCAGACCGGAATCACCGAGCACGCGGGCCACCTTCCCGGCCATGGCCTCCATATCGCCGGAGGGCACGACGTATCCGGTTTTCCCATCTTCGACCATGTACGGCACGCCGCAGACGCCGGTGGCCACGACGGGCACCGCCCCGGCCATCGCCTCGGAAATCACGACCGGCGCGGTCTCCTGAAACGAGGCCAACAGGAGGCAGGCGGCCTGGGCGAGTTCCTCGCGGACCTGCTCGGGCGAGAGGGCCCCGACGAACCGGACGCGGCCTGCCAGACCGAACCGCGCGACGTCGGCCCGGAGACGGGCGGCGTAGGGCGCGGCGGCTGGCGGGCCGGCGATACGGAAATCAAACGAGACGCCCGCCCCGGCCAGCCAATGGGCCACCTCCAGCAGGCCGTGGATGTTCTTCCGCGCGTTCAGGACGCCGACGTAAAGCAGACGGCCGGGGACCTCCCGGCGATGGACGTCGAAAAACGCCTCCTCCACGGGGTTGTCGATGGCGCAGACCTCGCCGGCGATCTGGTCGCCCAGTTCGTTCAGAACATACGGGCTGATGCAGATGACGTGCCGGAAGCGGCGGCGGGCCCGGCCCTCGACGACGGAGACGATGGCCCGCTTCACCCTCTTCAGCCGGCCGCCCGTGTAGCGAAGGTCCCGTTCCTGGATGCCGTGCACCGTGAAGACCGACGGAAGGCGAACGGCCGGGCTCAGCCAACCGCCGTAGCCCTGCACGTGCACGAGGTCGGGGCTGATACGGCGCAGGCACCGCGTGACGCGCCGCCGCGTCAGGTTCCAGGCCGTCAGGACCCCCGGCCAACTTGTAGGAACCCGGTACACGGTGCAGGGCGGGTCGGACCATGCTTCAGTTTGCCCGCCCGCCGCGCCCACGGCCACGACGTGCAGGGAGAGGTCGTCGAACGCGACGAGCCCGCGGACCAGGCCGAGGGAGGCCTTCTCGACCCCGCCGTGGATGCGGTCGGGGCTTCGCGGGAAGTTCGTGACCATGGCAACCTTCAGCACTGGATTCCTCGCCGCTGACCGGCCGGAAACAGCCGTCGTGCCCCGCACACGGATTCTATCGGACGTGCCGCCGGGGCAACCTTAAGCATTCGGAGACGAAGCGGGCAGTGGCAGATCCGGCATCGGCCGCACCACCTTTCCTCGGCGTTTGCGAAAAAGACGTTCTGCCCGAAGCCGCGGGGCCGAAATGGGCCTGTTTGCGACTATGGCTTTTCGACGGCAGTTTCGGCAGGCGAGGTGCCCGGCCGTCCAAACACGTCGTCGTACTGCCGCGGGTCGTCCTGAAAAAACGGGGAGAGCCGGAAGAACCACCAGGGCAGCGGGCGACGCCCCCTCTGCCATTGTCGGAGCCTGTCCGCCAGGCGTAACAGGCAACGCGGCATTAGAAGCCCGACGGACGCCACGACCCGAACCAAGGCCTTTTCGGCGGGCGAAAGCGCTTTCTTCCGATCTTCTTTCGAGCGGAAACTACTTTGCGGCTTATAGGTCTGGCCCAGGACGGCGGGATCCCACGCCAGCCCCAATGCGCCGACGACACAGCGGAGCGTGCCTTCCAGATCTTCCCGCATCTGCTCGTACCGGACGAGGCATACCCGATCGTTCCGACGGGCGAACGCCTTGAGCACCTTCGTCGTATATGCCCATACCAAGGGCATGCGCAGGAGCATCCAAGGTCGCCAACCGGCCGAGCCATCGGATGGCAGAGGGGCGACCGTCGAGGCCGTGTTCGTTACGGGGTCGCGGATAATGCCGACGATCCGGGCATCCGGATAAGCGGCAAGCACCTTTTGCAGAGCGGCTTCCTGCACGTCCGCCTTTTCGAGCCACGCCTTGGCCCCGTGTTCGTCGGCGAAACGATCCATCACGGCGCGAAAGACCCTCTCATAGTTTGTCGGCCAGAGAGAGTAGAGAAAGTCCTTGTCCGCGCCGGCGAGACGGAAAAAGTCACTGGCCTCCATGACTTCCACGAACTCGGCGTAGTTGATACGCTCGGAAAGGTCCCCGTATCGGCCGTCGATCATGCGGAAGTAGGCGCTTTCGTGAATACCGTGGTGACGCTCGTGTTGAACGCCGACGATATCCGGATGCTCGCATAACTGATTCGCCAGCCATGTGGTCCCCGAGCGGTTTCGACCGACAACGAAGACAGGAAGAGACATCAGCCAACTCCTTGGTCTGGTGCCATCTAGGGATTCACGAACGCGCCCGTCGAGAGACGATGTCCGGGTTTGTCCCAAGTGTAACCGCGCGTGCGTTACGGCGCCCGGTCAAGCATTCATGCGATTGCTCCGGCGCAGGGGGGCTTCGGAAACGCCGGCCAATGAGCAGGCCCAGGCCCATGGCCAGCCACCAACTCTTCAGGGCGTAGGACGGATTGGCCATACTGGCCACGAATGCGGCTACCACGAGCGCGAGAACACAGGAACGCAGTTTCAGGGACGCGGTGCACCACACCGAGGCCGCCACCGCCACCAGGAACCCAAGATACAACAGAAGCCCCGGTATGCCGGTTTCCGCAAAGTGGGTCAGGAGGTCATTGTGAACCGCCATGGCGCCGGCCTTGAACGACAAGCGGGTGAGCAGGGCGTACCCGAACTGGCCCACACCCACCCCCATAAAGGGATGTTCAAAGCCCATCGCGATGGCGTGCGACCAGAGTTCGAGCCGGCCGCCCTCACCCAGGCCGCGTTCCCAGATCCACTCGACGCGTTCCCACAGCCGCTCTTCCCAGATGCCCGTCAATGCCACCAGGCCGATGACCACGCCCAGGATCAACACGACGGCAACGACAAGGCGCACGCGGCGCGCGAGCGAAATACGGCTGTAGGCCAGAACCCCCACGACCACGCCGGCGAGCAACGCCGCGTAATTCGACCGGCTGCCCGTCCAGACCAAATCGACCAGCACCACGAAAGCCCCGAGCACGACCAGGGCCTTGAGCCAGCGCCGGGCCGTCACCGACACGATCCACGGGAGCAGCAGGAGCCCCGGAAGCAGATCTTTCGCGTGCGCGTTAGTGCCTTGCGTTCCGAGCGTCCGTCGGATCCCCGCCGTCTCCTCGATGGGCTGGGGCAACACGAGGGCCCCGATCGCCGCCAGCACCGCCGCCAGGAACAGGGCAATCAGCAGGGCGCGGGTCTGTTCGCGCGTCCAGCAGGCGTTCAACACCACGAACACCAGGCCGACCATCTGGATGCGGGTCAACGCACGGTTCCAGGCATACGCCGGATCAAACGTCCCGATAACACTCAGGGTGGACCACCCGGCAAACGCCAGCGCCAGCCACAAGCCGACCGAGCGGACCTCCCACCGGCCCGTGGCCACCAAGTGCATCAGCAACGCCACCACCGTGAAGATGCCGATCACCTTGGTCAGCGTGGCGACGTCGCCGCCGATGATGCCGAAGTACTCGAACGGCACGTAGAGAACGATCACGTACAGGCCGAATTCCGGTCGCCACAGAACGAGACCGGCCACAGGGAGCCCTACCAGCAGAAGGCCGACCCCGATGGCATCCACGGCATACGTGATGGGCAAAACAAACGCCGCAAAGAGACCGAACACGGCCAGAATCAGAAAATACCGGTGCGCAGGGAAAGCGGCCCTCCGCCGTGGAGGCGCTTCAGCCGCTCCCGGCAATGGAGCCTGTTCAACCGGACGGGGGGGTGCCAGTTCCATTCGTGCACTCCGGTGACACATGAATCCTACATGTATCCGAGGTCCTCGAGCCGGCGCGCGATGGCCGCCTCATCTTCCGCCGAATAGCCCTGGGTCTGGCCAGAGGACGGCCCTTCCGCGGCGGCCTCCGTCCGTTCAATCGGATGCGACCTGCGGTACGCCTCGCTGAAGACCTCTTCGAGCACGCGCCCGTCGAGATCCTCCGGCACAGGGACTCCCATGGCGTGCAGCACGGTCGGCGTGACGTCGTAGAGGCGGGCGACCGCCACATCGCCGTCCAGAAACTGCAGCCCACGAGCGGCGAAGACGCCGTCCGGGTCGTGATGGCCGGCCGCATTCCAGTCGGGCACCGCTGCCACCCAACCCTTGCGGGCGTCCGCCTGGATCGACACCGGCGTCTGGTGCGCCGTGTCCCGTTTCGGCAGGACGACCACATCGGGGGCCCGAGCGACGTATGGGCCTTCGTACACGTCGTCGCGGCGCTCGACGCGTTCGAACACGTTCTCGCCGGACTCCGGGTCCCGGACGTCTCGCAGCCCCTCGACGATCCGGGCGACGACATCGTCGTATTCCTCGGGGGAAACCACCCCGTTCTCATGCCGCTGCGTTGTGTTCACTCGCACGCCGTACTCCATGGAGGGGCCCAGCCACGCCTGGGACCGCGCCCAGTCCCAAGTGCGTTGCCGCTGGGCCGACCAGATCTCCTCCCGGGGATTCTCGGCGGGGGTCAGCCCCAGGGGCCGGCGGATCATGGAGGACAAGGTGGCCCATGCCTTGTGCCCAACCGCGGCATAGACCGCACGACGCACAAGTCTCTTGGCTTTTCCGCGGACCGAAACGCTCCGCCGCGGCACCATCAGGCCCTGGTCGATCAGCCAAGTCCGCATGTCGAACTGTTTGCGGACATGGGCGAATCCGTGGTCGCTGACCACCATCACCGCCGGGTCGTCCATCATCTCGAGCGCGGCGCCGATGACCTCGTCCTGGACCTCGAGAAGTTCGAGGACCATCTCGCGAATTCGCTTCCCGTCATCCGTGTCATAGCACGGGGAGCCAGGAACGAGGTACCCGTAGCCGGGATGGCTGATGCGATCGATCGTCGTCAGCACGAGCCAGAGAAAATCGACCGGTTCTTCCCGGAGCCACCACGCCAGCGCCCGCCGGCGCGTCCGAAGGTTCTCCTTCTGCTGCTCAATGAAAAACCGCTGCTGATCGGACGTTGCGAGCGCCTGTCCGGCAATCCGGGGGCCGTTGCAATCGTACCCCGGAACAGCGGCGTAAAAAGCGTCTTGTTTGTTTTCGGGTTCCACGGCTTGGGGGGCGTTCGGCGGCGTCACAAAGCCCGACACCATAAACCCGTCCAGTGCCTCCGCCGGGTACGTCACGGGAACATTGAAGATGCCCGTGCGCACGCCGGCCTGATTCAGGAGGTTCCAGATCCGGACTCCCTGGACGTCCGCCAGCGTGGCGGCCCGCCCTTCCACGCTATCAGGCGGAATAATGCGGAACGAAAATACCCCATGCGCACCCGGATTCCGGCCGGTATACATCGTCGGCCAAGCGGGGCACGTATACGGCGGCAATGTGGACTCGAGGGTTCCGCTGGCACCGTCTCTCAGCAGGCGTTCGAGCACGGGCAGTCGGCCCGTCTCAAGCATCGGATCGAGCATCTCAAAGGTAGCACCGTCGAGTCCCAGCAGAAGAAACTTGCTCATTTCAAGACTCCAAGCGGACGGTGTGAGCAGGCAGACCAGAGACCACCCCTATTATGGCGGTTGCGGGTGGCTTGTCCACCCCGGTTTTCCTATCCCTCCCAACTCCAGTCGCAGCCGAGATAGGCGTATAGCCGTTCGTTATGAGGACGGAAGTACTCGCGAAGCCGCTGTCTCACGGCCTCCTCCGAGTCGGGGTAGCGGCCCACGTTGTACGCGGGGAAGTGCTCCGGCTCCCAGCCCGGCAGTGCCAGGAAATCGAGCGTCCGGCAAAACACCCGCCGCGGGTCCTCGAACAGGTCTTCGCTCTTTAGAACCAGCATCTGCTCACGCGGAAAACACGCGTGCCAGGCCTTGAGTTGGTCCACGTAGACCCCCCGATCCAGGTAGGAATGGTGCTGATGCTCGTAACTGTAATACTCGGGGTCGGCGAGGAGGCGTTCCGCCTCGCCAGCCAGCCGTTCGGGCTCGGCGTCGAAAGCGGCTTCCATCGCCAGGGGCTCATGCCCCCGTCGCTTCTCGTGATGGTAATGGGAAATTGCGCGGGCCACAGGGTCCCTCAGCAGGACGATCAGTTGCGCCTGAGGCACAACCTCCTCCGCCCGGTACGGAGCCCAGGGGTAGTACAGATAATAGGGCGTGGCCTCGCCTGTCCGCACCCGACACCCCCGTTTCTGCGTCAGCGCTTTTATCGTTCGCCGCAAGGGAAAGTGCGAACGGTACCATTGCTGTCCTTTGAGCCAGCGATAGGTAAAAAAATGAGTTTCTTTCCACCACGACGGCACGACGCAAGGATGGTCGCCCAGGTAAAGGTACAAGGCCGACGTGCCCGCCTTCTGGGCCCCGATGCAGACGAAATCGGGAAGCACACGCCATCGCGCCGTGGCGTAGCGAGACGCTTCGATAAGCCCCCGTGCCGACTTCTTGAGTATCCTGGGGGCGGGAAGCTGCGCCAATCGCCGCATAAGACCTTCCAAGGTTACACTCCTTCAGACCGCGACCCGGTATCCTCGTTGCCGTTGCGACGCCCGGGGATAACGGCTCGCCTTACCATGCGCCGCTCGTCGCGGCTCAGGATACCGAGCCAGGCGACCGGCAGATAGACCGCCGCGCTAATCCCCATCTGCAGCAGGGTCTCCGGAAGCGAACGAGGCGACCAGGCGTAGATAAGTAACCATCCTGCAGCCATCGGCACCGCCGCTGCCAGGACGGGAGGCACCACGCAGCGAGCCATCAGCCCCGTCCACGTCACCGGTGCATCGGCCCGAACCCGCAACGGAAGGTAGATAATGCCGCGAAGCGTGACCGGCAGGAGCAGCCCGACGACCGCGCCCACGACGCCCCAGTCTGTCCATACGGCCACGGCGACAGCCATGCCAACGCCGAGCAACGAAGCGATCAATCGCGACAGCGCCACCCCGCGAATCTGCCCCACCGCCAGAATCAGGTGCTCCGCCGACATGCCGATCTGCTGACCCACGATCAACCCGACGTACACCAGCATGACCGGGTACGCCTCCGCCATGCCCGGCCCCAACCAGTGCGTGAGAAACGGCTTGCCATGCGTCACAAGCACCGCCACAGCGGGCACCACCATCATGAGCGACAACCGGGCGCCGACGTAGTACAGTCGCGCGAGCCTCTCGTGGTCACTGCGCACTGCAAACGCCGTCGCCACCGGACGGAGGGTCGTCGTCAGTCCGCTCACGATTCGCGTCAGGTAACTCGAAACCATCTGCGGCACGGAGAAGACGGCCGCCGCCGCCGTCCCCAACGTGGCGCTGACCAGCGGCACGCCGGCCTGGGCCAGGCCCTGCCGCGACGCTTGAGCCACCGTGACCCACGCGCCGTACCCCATCACCTCCTTCGCCGCCGATCGGTTCATGATCGCGAACGACAGGTGGATCTGCGACAAAACTCTCCGGGTCATAACCACGAGGATGATCAGCCCGCACACAGCCGCCCCCGCCATGCTGGCCCCGAGCGCCTCCAGCCCCACCCATCCCAACTCGAACGCCAGGATGACGAGCGCCACTTTCAGCACGCCCTCGCTGACCAAGCCCACGTTGGCCAGGTCATACCGCTGCTTGGCCTGGAGCAGCCCCCGGTACAGGACGTACATGAGGTGCATCGCGCCGCCCACCGCGGTCAACTGAAGCATCGTTGCGGCTTCGGGCCGAAGGTCCGCGGGCACTTGGAGCGGCCCCAGCAGAAAAAGAGACACCAGCACAATCAGCAGCAGCCCCACCGACCCCGCCGCCAACAGCAATGTGCGCGCCACCGACATGGTTTCGGACAGCCGGTCCCACTGTCGGGCGGCAATACTTTCGCTCGCCAGACGGATCACCGAACCCGCCATGCCGAGCGACAGATACGTGACCGTCATCGACAAGGCCACCCCCAGGCGGTAAACTCCGAAAGCCTCTTTGCCCCCCAATCCTTCGTAAACATACGAGAAGAGCCACATATTGAGGATAATGCGAATCCCGATCGCCCCCCAGTTCGAGACCGTATTGACGGCCACCCGGCGGGAGGTCGAACCCTTGGGCCCGCCGCCGTCCACGTCCGTCGGCGAGGTGGCGTTCTCGGAAGATACCATAAAGGTTATGCGTCTCCGTCGGCTTCGCGGCAGAGGCCGTCCTCAAGGACGTACGCCTCGCCGGTGGCGGGGCAGGTGGCGCGGCCGGCGGCGTCGAACTCCAGACGGTCGCCGTGCTGGCTCATCCAGCCGATGCGTTTGGCGGGGACGCCCGCGACGAGGGCGAAGTCCGGCACGTCCTCCCGCACGAGGGCCCCGGCCGCGATGAAGGCATACCGGCCGATGGTGATGCCGCACACGACCGTGGCGTTTGCGCCGATGGTGGCGCCGCGGCGGACGAGAGTGGCGCGGTACTCGTGCTTGCGGCTGATGAAGGCACGCGGGTTATAGACATTCGTAAACACCATGCTCGGCCCGCAGAAGACCTCGTCCTCCAGTTCCACCCGGTCGTAGACGGAGACGTTGTTCTGGATCTTGCACCGGTTGCCGATCTTTGCCCCGCCGCCGACGTTGACGTTCTGGCCGATGGAGACGCCCTCGCCGATCTCGGCCCCCGACAGGACGTGCGAGAAGTGCCAGATCTTCGTGCCCGCGCCGACCTTGGCCCCCTCGTCGACGTAGGAGGATTCGTGGACGAAGTAGTCGGGTTCGGTCATCAAGATTCCTTGGCGTACGTTGCGATGCGCCGGAAAGCGCGGCGGGTGCGGAGACCCGCCGCGCGGCATTCGTTGCGCGCCGGGCAAGTTTACCCGCCGACGTTGGCGGGCCCGGCGGCTAAATATAAAGCGACTACAATTCCACCGGCGTGCCGCCGGCGTCGAGGCTCCGCTGGCCGGCCTCCAGGACGCGGACGACGCGCAGGCCGTCGGCGCCGTCGGAGCGCGGCGTGCGGCCCTGGTCGATGCACTCCAGGAAGTGGAGGCACTCGGCCCGCAGCGGCTCGCCGCCCGGCGTCTTCGGGATGACGATGTCGCCGGTCCTGAGGTCCAGCGACTGCTCGTACCCGACGACCGTTCCGGCCGTCTCCACGCCCTTGTCGTAGATGCGGATCTTCTCGGCGGGCTCCATGTCGTCGAAGGTGGCCATCTTTTCGGCCCCGACGAGCGTCATCTTGCGGATCTTGTGCGGGTCGAACCACGAGACGTGGACGTGGGCCATCCGGCCGTCGGCAAACTTCAACTGGGCGAAGACCACGTCCTCCACGCCCTCCCGCAGATAGTCCTGCCCCTGGGCGGTGACGACCGACGGCTCGGCCCCGAACAGGAACAGGATGACCGACACGTCGTGCGGTGCGAGGCTCCACCAGGCGTTCTCGTCCTTGCGCACCACGCCCAGGTTCACCCGCTGCGAGTACATGTACCGCAGGTCGCCCAGCCGCCCGCCGCCCACGAGGTCCTTCAGGTAGAGGACGCACGGGTGATACTCCAGCAGGTGCCCGACCATGAGGACGCGGCCGGCGGCCTCGGCCGAGCGGACCAGGGCCTCGGCCTCGTCCGGGACCAGGGTCATCGGTTTCTCGACGAGGACGTGCTTGCCGGCCTCCAGGGCGGCGGTGGCGATCCGAAAATGGCTGGGGGCGTCGGTGGCGATGACGACGGCGTCGATCTCGGCGTCGCCGAAGACGTCCTCGGACCGGGTGGTCGTCTCCAGGGCGCCGTAGGCGTCCCGGTGGCGGGCCAGGATGGTCTCGTCCAGGTCGCAGACCGTCTTGAGGCGGCAGGAGTCGATCTGGTGAAAGTTTCGGATGTGGTTCTTGCCCCACCCGCCGCCGCCGATCACCGCCACGGTCGTCATGCTGCGCTCCCTACCCTCGTCCCTTTGGAAAGTCAGCGGCCTGACTGAACGCCGATACGGACAGGCCCCGGTAATGTGTCGGCGCTTCCGGGGCGGCGGGTGCACGGAAAACAGTGGAAACGCCCCGCCCGCGCGGCCGATACTGGCGGCGGATTGTACCCGGGGCGGCAGCAGCGTGTCAACGCGCGGCCGCGCCGGCCGAGGCCGCCGTGACGTGCACCCTCAGGAAAAGGACCGCCGCATGGACGACCTGCAAGACCGCATCGAACGCCGGGAGGCCGTCGTCGGCGTGGTGGGCATGGGGTACGTCGGGCTGCCGCTCGCCCACGCGTTCTGGGAATGCGATTTCCGCGTCCTGGGGTTCGACATCGACGACGAAAAGGTCGAGGCCCTGGCGGCCGGCCGCTCGTACATCAAGCACATTCCGTCGGAGCGGATTGCCGAGATGAGGGAGGGCGGCCGCTTCGGCGCCACCACCGATTTCTCTCGCCTCGGCGAGACAGACGCCGTCCTCATCTGCGTGCCCACGCCCCTGACGGAGATGCGCGAGCCGGACCTGACGTTTCTGGAGCGCACCGGCGAGCAGATGCAGCCGCACCTGCGCGCAGGGCAACTTATCGTCCTGGAGAGCACCACCTACCCCGGCACGACGCGGGACGTCCTCCGGCCGATCCTGGAGCGCGGCGGCCTGGCGGCCGGCCGGGATTTCCTTCTCGCCTTCAGTCCGGAACGCGAGGACCCCGGCAACCCGAAGTACTCCACGCGAACGATCCCCAAGGTGGTGGGCGGGCTGGACGACGCCAGCCGCCAGGCCGCCTGCGTCCTGTACGACGCGTGCGTGGAGCGCGTCGTCCCCGTCGGGAGCCTGGAGGCGGCCGAGGCCACCAAACTCACCGAGAACATCTACCGGGCTGTCAACATCGCCCTGGTGAACGAGTTGAAGGTCATCTACGGCCGAATGGGCATCGACGTGTGGGAGGTGCTGGAGGCGGCCGGCACCAAGCCGTTCGGCTTCGGCCGGAAGGAAAACAAGACGTTCTTCACGCCGGGGCCGGGCCTGGGCGGCCACTGCATCCCCATCGACCCGTTCTACCTGACGTGGAAGGCCCGCGAGTTCGGCCTCGCCACGCGGTTCATCGAACTGGCCGGCGAGATCAACACCTCCATGCCCGACTTCGTGGTCCAGCGGCTGATGGTGGCGCTGAACGACCGCGGCAAGGCCCTCAAGGGCTCGCGGGTGCTGGTGCTCGGCCTTGCGTACAAGCCGGATGTGGACGACATGCGCGAGAGCCCGTCCATCGTCCTGATCGAGAAACTCCACGCCCTGGGAACGGAGGTGGCGTACAACGACCCGCACATCCCCCGCACGCCCCGGCAGCGGGAACACAACCTCCGGATGGAAAGCCTGCCGCTCTCGGAGGAGACCCTCGCCGCCCAGGACGCCGTCCTCATCGCCACGAACCACAGCGACTACGATTACGCGTGGATCGTGGCCCACAGTTCGCTCGTCCTGGACACCCGCAACGCTACCGCGGAGGTGACCGAGGGGCGGGAGAAAATCGTCAAGGCGTGAGGATCGAGGCGCCCGCCCGTTGTCCCCAAGGCGGACGCTCGGTCACCGCGTGAGGCAGAACGTCTCGTGGGGCGTGGCGCCGTCATCAATCGCCCAGGACGGTGTGATAGGCGGCGACGGCGTCGGGGAAAGAGAGCCAGTTGTAGGTAAACCACGGCAGAAACGCATGGTCGTAGCCACGCACATCACGGGCAGGCCCGTAAAATCGTACCTTTTGACCCCACTGAACATCCAGAGGAAGGCTCGCCGGGTATACGAGGGTCGTGCCATCTTTGTCCACGAGGCGGCTCACCATATATGCCTCGCCCCGGCAGATCTTTGCGCGGTTCGGATCGCCCGGGGAATGATGCACGATGTACCCGCCGGCTCCCGCCCGGTTCGCCTTCCACGTCCTCCCAAGAGAATCCGGCTCCGTCCCGCGGCTCTTGCAAATCAGGATCGTGATACGCCAGGGACCCTCGGTAAGCGAAGGTGGCATGGCTTGGGCAGGTCGGTTTCTCGACACAAGCGTATTCATCGGCGTGGCGAACACGACCGGCACATACGAGCCCTTGCGCCACGGGTTGCTGTCGTAGGCTCGCTCTTCCTCCTCGGACGGCGGATACAGAAACCGCTGCGGGTTGTAGCAGCGGAGCGTGTCCGGCAGCGGGTCGATCCCCCCGGTCTTCTCCTCCACAAGCGTGGTCAAATTGATGGGGCCATCTTTGCTCGTGTTGTTGTTCGGATCCCGGCACCATTGCAGAACGCGGTCGCGCCGGGCACGCAGCATTGCCGCTGCGCTTCGGGCGCTCAGGGCCGCCATCGTGGCGTCAACGCTCTGCCGGCTCTGGTCCACCGCCACCGGGAAGACCGACGCCACCATCGTCATGCCCACGCCGAGGATGGCGGCTGCCATCAGGATCTCGGTCAGGCTGAACCCACCGTGGCTCTGACGCCCTCGCATCACAAGCGCGCTCCTTGTATCAGCCCGATAGTATTATAGCGGCAGCCGCCGAACGCAGCAACTCTTATGCGACCACATGCCGGACGACCGCCCGAGGAACGCGGGCAGAGCCCATACCGGCGTGTACCCTGCGGCAGATGCGGTATTCCGGGCGGCTCAATGGGGTCAAATCGTCCTGAAACCCAGGTGTCCGCGTTCCTTGACTCCCTCGCTCGGCGGCGGCCCGTGCCGAAAACCAACCCTTCATCGCCGGGTCCGGCGCCTGGCCCGGGCCGGCCACACGCCGGTCCCTCTGGTGGTGTGCGCCGACCCCGACGCCGCCGCCATCATGGCCGAGGACGAGTATCGGGCACCATGGCCTGTCCCGGACGGGCCGCAGCGACACGGATTGCTACAATTCTGCTACAGTCGCTCCGGGCCCAAAAGAACAGGGACAGGCCTACGTGCCTGTCCCTGCGTGGCTTGGCGTGGTAGCGGGGGGAGGATTCGAACCTCCGACCTTCGGGTTATGAGCCCGACGAGCTACCAGACTGCTCCACCCCGCGATCCATATAGTGATTATAGCCTCCGCCCTTGCCGTGTCAAGCGCAGAATTCCAACCGGTGCGGCGTCCCGTGCCGGCCAGAGCAGTTTAATCCCGGGTTGTGGCGCGGTGGTTCTCCGTCACCACCGCGCCATCCCGCGTCCCATGGGGCGTGTGGCGGGTGCTCCAGACCCGCCGCGCTGCGACGCCACCTGAAAACGCTCCAGGTACGGCAAGCCCGTCCGGCCGGGGACGGCGCGCGGCCCACACGTGTCCCCGCCGCAGGGGGGGTGGCCGGCGAACCCCAATCGGTTACGGATCCTCGCCGGTCTTCGTCCGCGTGAAGGTGTAGCGTTTCTCGGGCGTGAGATAGTTGAAGATCTGTTCCTCGCGGTCGGTGACCGTGCGGATGTCGAACGGTTCCCGGACAATACGGCCGCGGCGGACGTCCTGGAAATGCAGCACCCGCCGGGGATCGCCCTTGCCGCCGGTCGCCTCCATCACCAGGGCCACGTGGACGATGCGGTCGGCCTCGCCAGGCTCGCCGACGAAGACGCGGACCTCGCGGAGCCGGCCGTCGGCGAGCGGCAGGAGGAGGAGCCGGACCAGGCCCCAGGCCAGTCCCTCGAACCGCACCTCGACCCCGCCCGTCACCCCATCGCCGGCCACGGCATCGCCGGCGCCACCCTCTTTGCCGCGGCCTTCGCCGGCCTCGTCTTCCTGCCCGGCCAGGGGCTCGAAGGCCAGCACCGTCTCGCCGGTGGTCGGCAACTCGGGCACGAGGGCCACGCGGCTGGTTCCGCGGAAGGCCAGCACCGGCTGGAACATGACCATGTCCTCGAGGCGGACCTCCCGGCCCGGCCGGACGGCCAACGTCGCCGCCACGGTCGGCTGGCCGTCGCGCCGGTGAAACGCGAAGGCGACGTGATCCATGCGGTCCCACTGGCGGGCGAGCACCTCCAGGGCCTGGAGGGCCTTCGGGGCCCAGGCGAACACCGCCCGGACGGGCCCGGTCAGCCCGCCGCTCCCGCTTGAGGCGGGCGGCGCCCGCTCGACGGCGCGGGCGAGCCGGGCCGCCAGCGCCGGCTCCAGGTCCGCCGGGTCCCCGGTCGCCTGCATCTGCCGGCCGACTGCCTCCCGGAGCCCGTCCGGCGGTCGGCGTCCGGCCGCAGCGAATCCGACCTGGAGGACCGTCTGCACCAGGATGGCCCGCACGCGGTGCAGGTGCTCGGGCGGCAGGTCGGCCAGCAGCGCCCCGCCGGCCCGCTGGTTCAGGTACTGGACGAGCATGTCGAGGACGGGACCGGCCGAGGCCCCGAGGGGTTCCTCGCCGCCCCGGGCGTCCGCCGGGGCCGCCGTGACGGTGCGGGCGATGCGCTCGATGCCGGCCAAGGCCGTCGCCATGCCGCCGGCCCATCGCTCGGCGTCCATCTGCTCATCGAGTGCACAGACCTGGCGCATCTCTTCGAGCGCTTCGCGACCGCGGGCCATCAGGTCCGCCAGTTCCCGGGCATGGTCCGGGCTGAGGAGGATCTCGACCTCCGCGGCCTCCTCCTGGAGACGGTCGGTGGCGCGGGCGATTGAGAGCGCCGAGGCCAGCAGGCTCGGATGTCGGCGGAAGACCCACCGCTTCGGCAGCCGCCGGCCGGCCACCTCCGGGCACGTGCACGGCCCGAGGGCCGAGGCGTCCGCGTGCAGAGCCGACCAGCGGTCCAGGGCGCCGGGGGCGAGTTGCTCCGAGCCGATGCAGCCGGCGCACCCGGCGGCGCAGGCAACCAGGAGCAGGACGGTCACGTGCCGCATGGGAATCCTCCTGGCTGTTTACGCGCCGGGCACGTGTCCCCGCAACCGACGGCAGGCCCGGCACAACACGACAACGCTATCTCGTGGCCGGCGGGTCCGGAACACCCGCCGCGCTCCCGTGGAGCCGGCCGCAGGGAAGGCGAGGGTCCCGGGCGCCTCACGGATTGGGCTTGGGCTCCTCGGCTTCGGGTTGGGCCGCTCCGGCCTCCTGCGGCGGCCTTTCGGGCCGGGGCGGTCCCTCTCCTTCAGGCGGGAAGAGGGACTCCGGCACTTCCTCCGCTTCCGGCGCGAGCCGGCCGATAAGGTCCCGGGCCATCCGGATCTGTTCGTGCGGCCAGTAGGTGGTCAGTTCGGCCGTCGTGCCGCGGAACCGGACCCCCACGCCTACGCGTTCGTGACCGGGGGCGACCGTGCCGATTTTCTCCTGAGGCGTGCCGCCGCGGGCGAGCGACCGGGCCAGGTAAACCGGCAGGCTGGTGGCGATGAAGACGTTCTGCTGCGGCGGCACCTGGGTATGCAGCCGCCGCAGGGCCGGCGACGGTTCGGGCTGCTCGCCGGCCTTGAGGCGCCGGATGACCTTCCGCAGGAGGGTCAGGTCGCTGCCCGTGCCCACGACCGCCCGGTCGCCGACGACGGCGACGCGGTAGACGAGTCCCTCCGGCCCGAAGAGGCGCCGCAGCCGCTTCCGGAACCGGATGTGCCGGGCCGGGATGCCGAAGCGAAGCCGCGGCCGGTACACGCTCACCGGCACGCCGGCAATCTGCTCCGGGTCCGGATCGACGCGGAACTTCAGGTACAGGTGCAACTGGTCGGCCAGGCGCTCCCACGCGTCGACGAGCAGCGGGAGGCTCTTCTGGAACTGCTCGGCGTCGGCCAGGTCATAGACCGAGACGTTCACTTCCACCCCCATGGCCGGCTTGGCGGGGGCGGAGAGGAACGTCATCGTCTCGCCCAGCGATTCCATGAACGCGCGGACGGCCTGCTCGACGGTCTCCTTGGTCGACTCGGGCAGCGGGTCCGGCCGGGGGGCCATTTCGACGAAGAAGCGCGTGGCCCGCACCGCCAGGTCCGTGCGTTTCTCGCGGTCGAGACGCACGGTGACGGCGGAGGCCACCGGCCGGTCGGTCACCACGGGGACGGCTGCCCGGCCCGGCGCCTGGGCCGACAGGAACTCCGCCACCGACCCGCCGTCGGCGAAGCGGATCGCCACCTCGGCCGCCAGGCCCTCCGCCTCGAAGCGCGGGGCGATCACGATCGTCTCAATCTGGTCCATCAGCGACGCGATGCCCAGCATGTACGTGACGAGCATGTCGGCACGGCAGGGCGTGAGGCTGGTCGTACACCTTGCCGCTGGAGGCGCGGAACCAGGAGGCGATCTCCGGCTCGTAAATCTCCTTCAGCCGGTGGACGTTGACCCACGCGAGCGGTCCGCCCCCGCCCGCGCGGGCACGGGTGTCGGCGTGCAGGGCGCCGGCCAGGCTGTCCTGCTCGACCAGGGCGTCCATGGTGCGGATGGAACTCGTGACGATGGCGTAAGGGCCCCGCCGGCGGACGAACCGCGGCCCGGCGGTCCCCGTCAGGGCGTAGAGGCCCGGCGACATCATCTCGCCCCGGGTCGAGGCAAGCAGGGCATCCCAGTCGGCCACGGGCAGCACGTAGATGGTGTACCGCCGGCGGTAGCGCTTGGGGTCGACGAACCCGATGCAAAGGCTGCCTTCGGGATCGAGCCCTTCGGGGATACCTGTCCGGCGACCGACGAGGTCCAGCAGGGGGTGCTCGCCGAGGTCGAGGTCCCAGCCGGTGCGGTCGACGAAGCGGATCATGCCCCGCTCGACGGCGGCGACCTCGGGCACGTGGAAGAAGCCGACCGCCGTCTCGGGCAGATGCGCCAGGGCGGTCGGCGCCTCGGGCGCCGCGGCCTCCGCCGGCGCTTCCGCCGGCGCCGCTTCCACCGGCGCGGCAACCGCCGCTCCGGCCGCCAGGACGGCCATCCACAGGATAACCTGTTTCATCGTCTCTCCTCACTCATAAAGGTAACACGCGACCAGGTGATGGGGATCATCGGGCGCCGGGCGGAGGGCGGGCGCCTCATGCCGGCACTGGTCCATCGCCCACGGGCACCGCGGATGAAACGGGCATCCGGGCGGCGGGTTGGTGGCGCTGGGCACCTCGCCCCGCGGCGCGATCCGCTCCCGCGGCGCGGCCGGATGGGACCGTGGAATCGCCGACATCAGGCACTTCGTGTACGGGTGCAGCGGATTCGCATACAGCGTGGTGCTCTCGGCCTGTTCGACGATGCGGCCGAGGTACATGACGGCCACCTCGTCGGCAATGTGGCTGACGACGGCCAGGTCGTGCGCGATGAACAGGTACGCCAGGCCCAACTCCTCCTGGAGCCGTTCCAGCAGGTTCAGGATCTGGGCCTGGATGGAGACGTCCAGGGCGCTGACGGGTTCGTCGCAGATGATGAACTTCGGCGCGAGGGCCAAGGCCCGGGCCACGCCGATCCGCTGCCGCTGCCCGCCGGAGAACTCGTGCGGGTAGCGGTTGCGGCAGTCGGGGCTGAGGCCGACGCGGCGAAGCAACTCGGCCACGCGGTCCGCGAGGTCCCGCCCCCGTGCCCGGTTGTGGACGCGCAAGGGTTCGCCCACGATGCCGCCCACCGTCATCCGCGGGTTCAGGCTGCCGTAGGGGTCCTGGAAGATGATCTGCATGTCCTGGCGGAGGCGTCGCATCTCGGAGACGGGCAGGGCGAAGACGTCGCGGCCCTCGAAGCGGACCTCGCCGGTGGTGGCGGGAATGAGTCGCAGAATCGTCCGCCCCGTCGTCGTCTTGCCGCAGCCGGACTCCCCCACCAGGCCGAGCGTCCTGCCCGCCCCGAGGGTGAAGGAGACGCCGTCGACGGCCCGGACGTAGCCGACGGTCCGGCCGAAGAGCCCCCGGCGGACGGGAAAGTGCGTCTTGAGATCGCGGACCCGGAGCATGGGGTCCCGGTCGGTCTGGGCCTGGCGGTTCTGGGTCATGCCTGGTACAGCGCCTCCCCTCGTTCGCGTGCCTCGGCCACGCGGTCGGCGTACCAGCAGGCGACCGGGTGGCCGGTCTCGGGCGTCTGGAGCGGCGGCCGCTGGCGGACGCATCGCTCGCCGTCCGAGAGCGGGCACCGCGGATGGAACGGACAGCCGGCCGGCACGGCCATGGGGCTCGGCACCAGGCCGGGGATCGTCGCCAGCGTCCGCTGGTGCTGGAGCGTCGGCCGGCTGCGGAACAGCCCCACCGTGTACGGGTGGAGCGGCCGGTCGAACAGGTCGCCGATGTCGGCCTCCTCGACGATGCGGCCGAGGTACATGACGGCCACGTGCCGGGCCATCTCGGCCACCACGCCCAGGTCGTGGGTAATCAGGAGGACGCTCATGCCGAGGTCCGCCTGGAGGTCGCGGAGCAGGTCCAGGATCTGGGCCTGGATGGTCACGTCGAGGGCGGTGGTGGGTTCGTCGGCGATGAGGAGTTCCGGCCCGCACACGAGGGCCATGGCGATCATGACCCGCTGCCGCATCCCCCCCGACATCTGGTGCGGGTACTCCTCGAGCCGGCGCTGCGGGTCCGGGATGCCCACCTTCCGCAGCATCTCGACGGTGCGGCGTCGGCCCTCGGCCCGGTCCACGTCGGTGTGCAGGAGCAGGGCCTCCAGGATCTGGGCGCCCACGGTGAAGACGGGGTTCAGGCTGGTCATCGGCTCCTGGAAGATCATCGAGATGCGGTTGCCGCGAACCTGGCGCATCGCATCGTCCGGGAGAGCGAGCAGGTCGGCCCCGTCCATGCGGACGGCGCCGGCGACGATGCGGCCGGGCGGGTCGGGCACGAGCCGCAGGATCGAGAGCGCGGTCACCGTCTTGCCGCAACCCGACTCGCCCACCAGGGCCACCGTACCGCCGCGGGGAATCGTGAACGAGACCTCCTCCACGGCGCGCGCCACGCCCTCCTCGGTGAAGAAGCGGGTCGTCAGGCCGTCAACGGTCAGGAGGCGGTCGGTAGCGGTTTGGGTCACGTGATTCCTCGTGTGGGGGTCTCCGCAGGCCGAACCTGCGGCTCCCGGCGGTCCTCGTCAAATTCGCAGGCGCGGGTCGATGGCGTCGCGGATGCCCTCGCCCAACAGATTGTACGCAAAAACGGTCAAAAAGATAGCACTGCCCGAGGTGGCCCACAGCCACCAGTACTCCAGGTGCTGCCGACCGTCGTTGAGCATGGTGCCCCAACTGGCCGTCTGGACCAGACCGAGGAACGCCAACGTCACCTCCAGGAAGATGGCGCCGGCGATGCGGAAGGTGGCGCCGACGAGGATGGGCGCCAGGCCGTTGGGTACAGCGTGTCGGACGAGCAGGCGCCCCGTCCGGACGCCGAGCGCCCGAGCCGCCGTCATGTAGTCCTCGCCGCGGATGCGCAGGAGTTCGGCCCGCATCAGCCGGTAGGTGCCCGTCCAACCCGTGACGCCGAGGACGAGGACGACCGTCCAGATGGCGGGGATCCACCGTTCCGGGATGACGGTTATCATGATGATGATCAGGATGAGGCGCGGAATGCTCATGACGATCTCGGCCAGGCGCATGAGCACCAGGTCCACCCAGCCGCCGCAGTACCCGCTCACCGCGCCGAGCAGGACGCCGATGGCCAGGCTGATCCCCACTGCCACGAACCCGATGGTCAGGGCCGTCCGCGCCCCGTACAGGAGGCGGATGAGGACGTCGTCGCCGATGCGCCCCGTGCCGAGCGGATGGTCCCACGACGGCTCCGGGTAGGCGTCCGGAACCAGCCAGCCCAACCAGGAGGGCGGCTGCTCCTTGTGGGGCAGTTCGCTGAAGCCCGGGTTCTTCGGATAGGCGATGAGGGGGAACCACGCCGCCTCGGCCTCGTCGGCCCGTTCCAGGTAAAAGCCGTAACTCCGCTCGGGGTCCCGGAGGCCGAACAGGAGACCGGCGACCAGGGCCAGGATGACCGCGTGGATGGCCAGCGCCCGGAGCACGGGACTCGCCCCGACGCGCTCGGCCCCCGGCCGGACGAGCCGGATCGTGAGCGGCAGGCCCGCCCCCAGCAGGAACGCCGCCATGGCCACGTACTCGGCATTCGTCAGGTACCGGACGATGGGCCAGGAGACCTCGCCGTCCTCCACCCATCGGATGGGCACCTCGCCGCCGACCAGCGGCGCCAGCATGGCCGCCAACGCCACCAGCACAATGAACCCGAGGCTGACCATGGCCGACGGCCGCTTCTTCAACTGGCCCCACACGATGGAGCCGTACGTCCGCGGCGGTCCGGCGGGTTCGCCGCCCGGCATGACCGCGGCGGCGTCACGGGTTGGGTGCCCCTCAGTCATACCGGATCCTCGGGTCGGCCCACGCGTACAGGATATCCGCCAGCAGCAGCGACAACAGCGTCAGCGTACCGTAGACCAGCGTGCCGAACATGATGACGGCCAGGTCGCGCTGCATGGCGGCGCCGACGAACAGGTTGCCCATGCCGGGAATGGTAAAGATGCGTTCGACGATGACGCTGCCGCCCAGCAGCGTCGGCAGCATCATGACCATAACGGTGATCATCGGCAGGAGACTGTTGCGGAGCGCGTGATGGTAGACCACCCTCCGCTCGGGCAGCCCCTTGGACCGGGCGGTGCGGACGTAGTCGGCCCGGAGGTTTTCCAGGAGGCTGGCTCGACCCAGTTTGGCCAGGTACGCCAGCCCGCCGTACACCAGGCACAGGACGGGCAGCGTGGCGTGCCAGAAGGTGTCGAGGAGCCACTGGCCCCAGCCCATGGCCTCCGCGCCGGCACGGTGCAGGCCGGCGTAGGGGAACCATTCCAGGCCCATGCCGCCGCGGGCCAGCAGGTTCAACAGGAGCGTGCCCGCGAGCACCTGGGGGATGCTCCACAGGCCGAGAAGGACGACGGTAGAGCCCCGGTCGAAGAGGCGTCCCCGGTACCGGGCCCCCATCAGGCCCACGGGAATGGCAATCAAAAAAATCAGCGCCTCGGCGATGAGTTGCAGAATGATCGTGACGTGGGCCCGTTCGACGTAGAGGTCGAAGGGGTCCTTGCTGCCCTCGGTGGTGCGATGCTGCATGCTCTCGCCGAAGTCCCCGTGGGCCATGTGCCACACCCATCGCCCGTAGCCGTAGAACGCGTTGAGGAGTTTCTCGGCGGCGTCGATGCGGTCCGGGTCCTCGCCCCAGAGATTGTAGTCCTTCAGGCCGAGGCGTTCGCGGATGCGGTCGGCCTCCCGCTCGAAGACCCGGGGGTTCACGTCGCCGGCCTGCATGCGAATCATCGCGCCCACCGGGTCGCCGGGGGCCAGGCGCACGATGGCGTAGGTCAGGAGCGTGATGCCGATCATCGTCGGCACCATCAGGAGCAGCCGCTTGAGAATATAGGTCCTCACGGCCCGGCGCTCCCTGAATTCAGCCGGTGCTCGGGCGGGATCCACCACTCCTCGGTATCCATGCCGAGGGTGTGGACCTTGACGTTCCGCAGCCGCCTCCGCACCAGCCGCAGGCTCTCGCGCTCGATAAAGAAGGTGTAAGGCTGGAGGCGGTGGATCAGCCGATGGAACTCCCGGAAGAGACGCCGGCGCCGATCGAAGTCCATCTCGCTGCGGGCCTCTTCGATGAGGCGGTCCGCCTTGGCGTGCTTGAACGAGATGAAGTTATGGCCCTGGTCGGCGATGGCGTCGCTGTGCCAGATCTGGTAGGGATCGGCCTCCAGGGCACTGCTGCCCCCCCAGGCCAGGATGACCGCGTCGAAGCCCCGGGTGTCGAGCGTCCGGACGAAGACCGGCCAGTCGACAAACTTCGTCTGGACGTCGATGCCGGCCCGGCGGAACTCCTCCTTGATGATGCGGGCCAGGTCCATCGTCTGCTGGTGCCCGGAAGGCATGGTCCACTCGAACTGGAACGTCTCGCCATCCTCGTTTTCGAGCCAGCCGTCGCCGTCGCGGTCCTCCCAGCCGGCCTCGGCCAGGAGGCGCATGGCCTCGGCGCGGTCGTGGGGCCAGGGTTCGACGTCGGGCGGATACTGCGGCGATTGGGACCAGAACGGCCCGGTCGCGATCCTGCCGATGTCGTAATAGAGATACTTGAGCAGCGTGCGGCGGTCGATGAGGTGGGTCATGGCCCGCCGCACGCGCCAGTCCGAGAAGATGGGATGCGGCCGGGCGACCCGCTCCACCGTCCCATCGGCTTTCTCAACGGTCTCGTACCGGGCATTGTTCCAGGCGACGAACGAGTAGCCGTTTGCGGGGCTGCTGTAGCGGTAAATCTCGAACGCATGCTCCTTGACCCGGGCCGGGTGGCTCTTGAGTTTGTTGTGCCACTCGGGGGTGATGGACAGGTCGTCGATGTCGCCCGAGAGGAACGCCTGGACCGAGGCCTGCTCCTCGGTGATGATCTCGAAGACAATCCGGTCGAAGGCGCGCGGCTTCCCCCAGTACTTCGGGTTCCGGACGAGGGTAATGCGTCGGCCGGTCGTCCAGGAGTCGAAGACGTACGGCCCGGAACCGACGAACCCCTGGACCAGGTCGTTGAAGTGCTTGTGGCCCTTCGCCTCGGCCTCCTCCGGGTCGACTGCCACGTGCTTCCCGTAGATGTGCTTCGGGATAACCGGGAACAGGTTGCCGCTCGACTCCAGGGTCTTGAAGTACGTCTCCTTCCAGATGAAGCGGACGGTGCGGGCGTCCAGGGCCTCGCACTTCTCGCACTTCGAGAGATAGGAGGCGATGCTTCGCGCGTCGATCTGCGGGTTGGTGACCGTCTCGTAACTGAACACCACGTCCTCCGCCGTAACGGGATGGCCGTCGGAGAAGCACGCCTCCGGCCGGAGATGGAACGTGATGACCCGGCCGTCGTCGGAAACCTCCCACCGCTGGGCCAGGCGGCCCTCCAATTCGCCGGAGTCCACGTTGCGGTCGAGCAGGGTCTCGAACACGTATGCGTTGACGTACCGCTCGTACAGGTCCTTGCCGGTGATGGGGTTGAGGTTCTGCGGCTCGGAGGAGAGGCATCGCCTCAGCGTGCCGCCCATCTGCTCCGGCGTAAAATCCGGGACCTCGGCCCGGCCCGGCGCGCCGAGGGCGGAGACGACCGCCGCCGCGGCCGCCAAAGCGAACACGAGCCGTCCCCTGGCCGTGCGCCCCGCCGTTGACCGGCGGTCTGTCATGCCTCGGTCACGCCTTCCTTTTCCGTCTGCGGCCGGTGGTCCGGCCACTCGCCCGTGAAGACCTCCGCGATGGGCCCGGTCAGGCGGACCTCGGCCGCATCGTCCGGCCAGTCGACCTCCAGGTCGCCGCCGGGCACGTGGACCAGGAGCCGACGCCCGGTCCGGCCGGTCAACACCCCCGCCACGCCCACCGCGCAGGCCCCCGTGCCGCAGGCCAGCGTCGCCCCGCTGCCGCGCTCCCACGTCCGGACGATCGCCTCCCGGCCCGAGACGACCTGGACGGCGTGCACGTTCACCCGGTTCGGAAACCGCGGATGATGCTCGATCCTCGGCCCGAGCCTCTCCAGCGGCCAATCGGCCGCCGAGGGCACATAGACGACCGCGTGCGGGTTGCCCAGGCCAACGCAGGTCATCGTGAGCGTCTCCCCGTCCACGTCCAGCGGCACGTCGAGGGCACGGTCGCCCCCGGCCTCGACCGGGATGGCCGCCGGCGCCAGGACCGGCCGGCCCATGCCGACGCTGCCGCGGACGATGCGGCCGGCGGCGTCGCGCTCCAGCGCCACCTCTCGCAGGCCGGCGAGAGTCTCGACGCGGACAACGTCGCCGTCGGTCAGACCTCGCTCGACCGCGAACGCCGCCAGGCACCGCACCCCGTTGCCGCACATCTCCGCCTCGGAGCCGTCGGCGTTAAAGATGCGCATCCGCACCTGGCCGCCGGCTCGTGGCGGCAGCGCCAGGATCAGACCGTCCGCCCCGACGCCGAAGTGCCGGTCGCTCATGCGCAAGGCCAGCGCCGACGGGTCCGGAACCTCGTCCGCGAACCCGTTGACGTAGAGATAATCGTTGCCGGCGCCGTGCAGTTTGGCGAAGTGCACGGTGTCTTCCTCAGGCCTGAGGGGTGCGGGGCGGCACCCGGTGCATCCAACGTCCGGCCGGACAAGCCCGGCCGGGGGCCATGCCTGTCCGGGCAGGATTATAGGAACGGCCCCCGCCCTTCATCCAGTCTTTTCGCAACAAGCGCGGTGTCGCCACGCAAGACGAAAGCGCGGCGGGTCTCCGCACCCGCCTCGCGCAACACGCGAACGAGCCGCGACCGTGAGGTCGCGGGTAGTCACGAATGGAGGCGAGTGCTTCCGCGCGCCAGCGCCGGGACAGCACCACCCGCGGCGGGTCAGGAGACCCGCCGCGCTCACTCACATGGTTGACGGCGCTCCCCGAAACCGCTACCGTGCCTGCGGCCGTTTCACACCGCCATGCCCACAGGAAGGACCCGTGATGATTCGCCTCAGCGGTTTCGCCGACGAAATCGGCCCCGACCTGGCCCTCCAGATAAGGACCCTCCGCGCCGAATCCATGCGGTACCTGGAACTCCGCGCCGTCTGGGAGACCAACGTCCTCGACCTCCCCGAGTCCCAGCGCCGCGAGGTCCGCCGGCGTCTCGGCGACGCCGGGCTAAGCGTCTCCTCCATCGGGTCGCCCATCGGCAAGGTGCCCCTCGACGCCCCCTGGGAGGAGCACCTCGAGCGGTTCCGGCACTGCCTGGACGTGGCGGAGTTCTTCGAGTCGCCGTACATCCGGCTGTTCAGTTTCTACCCGCCGGCGGGCGGGAACATCGCCGACCATCGCGAGGAGGTCATTCGACGCCTCCGCGAGCAGGTCCGGATGGCCGAGGGCCGGCCCGTCGCCCTGCTCCACGAGAACGAGAAGCGAATCTACGGCGAGGGGGGCGAGGCCTGCGCCGACCTCGCCGAGAACGTCCCCGGCCTGGGCCTGATCTTCGACCCGGCCAACCTCGTGCAGGCGGGCATCCGCCCGAGCGAGGCCTGGCAGCACATGCGCGATCACGTCGTCTACTTCCACATCAAGGACGCCGTCTTCCCCAGCGGCGACGTGGTCCCGCCCGGCGAGGGCGACGGCGCCATCCCCCGGATCCTCGCCGAGGCGATTACGGAGCGCGGCTACGACGGGTTCGTCTCGCTGGAGCCGCACCTGACCGTCGCCGGCGAGTTCGACGGGTTCAGCGGCCCGGCGCCGTTCAGGAAGGCGGTGCGGATGGTGAAGGGGATGCTCGACGACCTCGGCGCCGCCTACGACGCGAAGGCGTAGGATGCGCTCTCCTCGCTTACGCGCCCGTTGAGCCGGCAAGCGTAAGTCGCCGGCCGGCGACGTTCCGTGGCCGGCTCAACACATTTTTGCGCGGCGAGAAGCGTGTGTGGCATCACGCCTCGCCCCGCGCCGCCAAGCGGGCCTTTATCCGCTCGACGACGGCGTAATGGACGGCCAGGTGGCCCCGGCCGACGCCCAGGCGAATGTCGGAGTCCGCCCGGCCGTGCCAGTCCGTGCCGCCGGTCTCCAGGAGTCCCAGCCGACGCGCCATCTCCTCGTAGTGCCGGGCCAAGGTGGCCGAGTGGTCCGGAGTCCATACCTCGACGCCCTCGAGGCCAAGGCCGACGAGGTGCCGGAGCCAGTCCTCCGTCTCGGCGACCGAGCGGTTGAGTTGCCTCGGATGGGCCAGGGCCGCCAGGCCGTCCGCCCCGCGGATGGCGGCAATGGCGTCGGCCGGCTCGACGCGCCGGCGGGCCACGTACGCCGATTTGCCCCGGCCGAGGTACTTCTCGAACGCCTCGTCCCAGGTGCGGACGTATCCCTTCTCGAGCATGGCGGCGGCGAAGTGGGCGCGGGTCACCGTGCCCGTCGGCCGTCGGCGGGTCACCTCCTCCATCGCGAGACGGAAGCCGAGATCGTTCAGCCGGTCCAGGATGGCGGCATTTCGGCGGGCCCGCCCCTGGCGTGCGGTCTCCAGCAGGCGGGCCAGGCCGGCCTCGTCCGGGTCCAGAAGATAGCCGAGGATGTGGCAGGCGCCGCCCTCGAACTCGGTCGAGATCTCCAGGGCCGGGATGACCTCGATGCCGGCCGCCTCGCCGGCGGCCAGGGCCTCGGCCACGCCGGCCGTCGTGTCGTGGTCCGTCAGGGCGACGGCCTTCAGGCCGACCGCGTCGGCCCGCTCGACGACCTCCTGCGGCGGATAGACGCCGTCCGAGGCGCTCGAATGCGTGTGCAGGTCCACCAGGTCGGGCTGCGGGACGCTCTCCGTCACACCGCGACCTCCGAAGGGCCCTCGGCGTATGAAGCACGGCACTGTAGCGGCCCGGCCTGTCGGCGTCAAGGCGGGAAAAGGCCCTGACGCCTTTCGTGGGAGATGATCGGGGGCTGAATCACTGAAGGCCGCCCGGCCCAGGTGCCGATGAAGCCCCTGGTTCACCGCCGGAGACGGGCTTCCGGCGCCTGGTCACCGCCCCCGAGGTGCGCCGAAAGGCTCTCCGTCCCCCCACGGGAGACCGAAAATCGGGCGTTTTTCGGCCGCGCTGCGGATAGCACCGGCAGCGACTTCCGAACCCTTCCCCTACCCGAAACGAGCCAACGTGCCCGTAACCCACTGTTTTACAAGAGCTTACGAGCGGATGCGCTGCGCTCGGCGCTGCGGCGCGCCCGGCCGGCACGAGCCGTTTGACCGCCGCCCTTTTAGCCATAGGCTACTAATACGAGCCATGGTATCCACCCTTGGGCCTCGTGGCCCGAGCGTCTAGAAGGACAGGAACATGGCACAACTGAAAAAGCGGACGCTGCTACCCCTAGGCATCCACATGACGCCGGAGGCCGCCCACATGGTCCAGTTCGAGCAGGGGACCGAGGGGCTTGAACTGGTCCGGCAGGCCTCGGCTTCGTTTACCGCGCCCGTGGACACGGTATCCCGGCTGGTGGGTGCCGAGTCGCCCAACGGCCTGGAGGCCGAGGAACCCGATTACACCCCGGCCCTGCGGTTTCTGCGCCAGGAACTGGGCGCCAACCACTTCAAGGGCAAGGAGGCCGTGGTCAGTCTGCCGGCCGAGCACGTCGTGGTCAAACACGTGCGGATGCCGCCGATGCAACCGGATGAACTGGCAGCCTCGCTGCCCTACGAACTGAAGGACAAACTGCCGTTCCCGCCCGCCGAGGCGGTGGTCCGGCACATCGTGGCCGGCTCGGTCGCCGAAAACAACGAGACCAAGCAGAACGTGCTCGTGCTGGCCATCCGACGCGACGTGGTCCAGTCCCGCGTCAGCGCCATCGCCCGTCTGAAACTGTCTGTCGTGGGTGCCGGCATCGAACCGTGCAGCATGTGTTACGGGTACGCGTTCGCGTCGGAACACTCCGAGCCGTCGCAGTCCGGCCCGGCGTGCCTGATGGTCGTCTACCTGGGCTGGCAGCGGTCGCACGTGGCCATTCTTCGGGGCCAGGAAATCCCGTTCGTCAAACCGGTGGAAACCGGTCTGGATCACGTGACGCAATCGGTGGCGACGGTGACCGAGTCGTCCCTGGAGGAGGCCTCGGAGCGGACGGCCGGGTGGCGCGACGCCCCGACGGCCGAGACCATCGACGAAGCCGTCACCACGTACAACCGCTGCCGGGAACCGGTCGACCACCTGGCCGACGAGGTCGCCTCGTGCATGCGGTACCACGCGTCGCTGGCGCGGGGCGCGCAGATCGACCGGCTCGTCTTCGTGGGCCCGGGCGCCCGCGACAAGGCCCTGGTCCGGGTCCTCAGCGCAAACCTCACCGTGCCGTGCGACGTCGGCGACCCGATAGGGACGGCCACCGGGTCGCCGGACCGGGAGAACGCGCAGCCGGAGATGGCCGTCGCCGTCGGCCTCAGCCTCTTCGGCGCCAACTGATGGCGAGGGCGGCGACTGACGACAAGGACGGAAGCGGATGCTCCGGATACTGAACTTCCTGCCGGACGACTACATGCATCGGCGCCGGGTGCGTCGAGCCAACATCATCTGCGCCCTAGTGGCCGTCGGCGGTCTGCTCCTGGTGGGCGTGGCGGTGGGCCTGACGGCCGTTCGGGCCATCGGAATGGCCGCTACACGCGACGCGGTGGACCGGCAGTACGAGAAGGCCAGCCGGCGGATCAAGGACCTCCAACAACTCGAAGAACGCAAGACGGGCCTCCTGCACAAGGCGGAACTGAGCGCCACGCTGCTGGAGCGCGTGCCCAGAAGCCACATCCTCGGCCGACTCACGAATCACCTGCCGACCGAAACCAGCCTGACCTCACTCAGCATGGAACCCCAGGAGATGCGGGTCGAGAAACCGGCGCCCAAGGCCGAGGCGGCGGACAACTCCAAGAAGGGCAACAAGAAGGTTAAGCCGCCCAAGCAGACCGAGACGCGTCTCCGGTTCCGTCTGGACGGTCTGGCCGAAACGGACGTCCAGGTGGCCGAATACATGAGCCGGCTCTCGGCCGACCCGCTCTTTGAGCGCGTGGACCTGCAGTTCTCGGAGGAGTTTCCTTACGAGGAAGGGGTGACGATGCGGCGGTTCCAGTTGTCGTTCGTGCTGAGCAAAGGGGCGGCCAAGGCGCTGGAGCAGGCGCCGCTGCGGCCCGGCACCCGGTCCGGCAGCCCCCGCGTCCCGACACCGGCGGAGGAGGCGTCATGAGCGGCCCGGTTCGCATTCTGCTGACGGTGGTGGGGCTGGTCCTCGTGGCCGGACTCGCCGCCGCCCTCGTCGTGTACCCGCTGCTGGAGCAGGCGGAGGCGGACCAGGAGGCCATCAACCAGCGGCGGGCCGAACTGATCAAACTCCAGCGGGTGGTCCGCCGCATCAACAACCTGAAGGAAGAGATCCAGCGGCTGGAAGAGGCGCTGGCGTTCTTCGAGGACCGCCTGCCGGCCGAACGCGAGATTGACGTCATCCTGCGGGAAGTCTGGCTCATCGCCGATGCCAAGTCGCTCTCGCCTCGCCGAATCCAGACCGACCGGCCCGAGAACCGGCCGCGCTACAACACCCAGCCGATCACCATGACCCTGGAAGGAAACTTCGGTCGGTTCTACGAGTTCCTGATCGGACTGGAACGAATGCCGCGCATCACCAAGGTCCGACAGATGCAGATCACGAAGTTACCCACGCAGGAGGGTGTGGTGGAGGTCGACCTGCTCATGGATATCTTCTGCGAGAAATAGCGATGCCCGGCGCCGCCCCCCAAAACGTAAACGACGTCCGCCTCTCGAAGAAGGGGCTGGAGTCCCCTTCCCAGAAGGGCAGGGTTCAGGGCGGCTTCGGCGACACCAAGAAGGTCCTGGCGCTCGCCGGCCTGGGCCTGGTGGCCGTGGGCGTCGTGGCCTACCAGTTTCTGGGCAGCGGGCCGGCGCCGGCCGAGGCCACGGTCACGACCGCCGGTCCCGCCGCGCCGACGGTGCCGGCGGCCTCGCCGAGCGAGATCGACGCCGTCCTGGAAGAGGCGGCCGGCCCGGCCTGCGATGCCAAGGAGGACAGCCTCTCGGTGGAGCGGGTCGAGAACCTGGTCCGCAAATTCGATACGTACGTCCAGGAGCGTCAGATTCCCCTGGCCCACCTCCGTGTCAATCCGTTCCAGGTGGTGCGGACCGTCCAGGCCGAGAAGACCGCCCGGGAGAAGGCCCAGCAGCAGGCCGACACCGAGGCCGAGGCCCGACGCCGGCGCATCCTCCAGGCGGCCGCCAAACTCAAACTCGGCGCCGTCCTCATCGCCGGCTCCACCCGCACCGCCGTCATCGAGGGCCGTCTCTACCACGTGGGCGATGTGGTTGAGGGGATGCGCCTCGCCGCCATCCGGCGGGATCACGTCACCCTCGCCTACCAGGACCACACGGTGAACCTCCGGCTCCGGCCGGAAACCCCGACGCCATAAGGAAGACGTATGTCGAAGGATCTGAACCAATCCGAGGCATCCTCCACGGTGGCGGAGGCCGACGGCTGGACCAAATCGGACGGTGCGTCTCCAGTAGAGTCGTCCCAGAGCGGCGAACAGCGCCCCCAGCGCATGGGCGACCGCCTGGTGGAACTGGGCATCATCACCCAGGCCCAACTGGAGGAGTGCCTGGAACTCCAGAAGTCAAGCCCGGGAGAACGGCTGGGCCAGATTCTCATCCGCAAGGATTACGCCAGCGAAGAAGACGTGATGACGTACCTGGCGTCGGAGTACGGCCTGGACTTTGTGCACGTCAGCCAACTGGAGATTCCGGAGCGGGTCCGGGAGAGGCTCCCGCTCGATTTCTGCCGCCAGCACAAGGTCCTGGTTATCGACGCCGACCCCGAGGCCGGCGTGGCCACCGTCGCCACCGCCGACCCGGCGAACATTTTTCTGCTGGACGAGGTGCGCCGGCGTCTCGGCTGCCGCGTCCGCCTGGCAGTCAGCACCGACGGCGAAATCAGCAAGGCGCTGGACGAACTGTCGGCCGGCCTGGGCGAATTCCAACTCGACAACCTCATCCAGGACATCGCCGACGACGCCGTCGAGGTCGTGGAGGAAGACGAGGACGAAGTGGCCGACCTGGCGAAGGTGGCGGGCGAATCGCCCGTCGTCCGCCTGGTCAACTACCTCATCTGCAACGCCGTCAAGGAAGGCGCCAGCGACATCCACATCGAGCCCGGCGAGAAGCGGATGCGCATCCGCTTCCGCATCGACGGCATTCTGTTCGAGACGATGGCCCCGCCGCAGACGATGCACCCGGCCCTGATATCCCGGCTGAAGATCATGTCGAACCTGGACATTTCGGAGCGCCGGCTTCCGCAGGACGGCCGCATCCGCGCCATCGTCAACAACCGGTACGTCGACTTCCGCGTCAACACGCTGCCCACGACCCAGGGCGAGAAGGGCGTGATCCGCATCCTCGACAACCGGTCCATCCTCATCGGGCTGGAGCGGCTCGGCTTCGAGCCGGACCACCTGGCCACGTTCAAAGAGGAGATCGCCCGCCCCCACGGGGTGATCCTCGTGACCGGCCCGACGGGTTCCGGCAAGACGACGACGCTGTATTCCTCGCTGATGACCATGGACGGCAGTTCGATGAACATCTCGACGACCGAGGACCCGGTGGAGTACTTTCTGAGTTTCGCCAACCAGGTCCAGATTAACGACCGGATCGGCTTCACCTTCGCCAGCGCCCTGCGGGCGCTGCTTCGGCAGGACCCGGACGTGATCATGGTGGGCGAAATCCGCGACGAGGAGACCGCCCGCATCTGCGTCCAGGCGGCGCTGACCGGCCACCTCGTCCTCTCCACCCTGCACACCAACGACGCGCCGTCGAGCATCACGCGGCTCATCAACATCGGCATCGAGCCGTACCTGATCAGCGCCTCGGTCAACGCGGTGCTGGCCCAGCGGCTCGTCCGCCGCATCTGTGAAAACTGCAAAGAAACCTACGACCCGAGCGACGAGGTCAAGGCCGCTCTCCAGCGCGCCCGCATGGGTCCCGTGGACGAACTTTACCGCGGCCAAGGCTGCGAGAAGTGCCGAAACACCGGCTACAAAGGCCGGTGCGGCATCTACGAGATGATCGTCCTCGACGACGGGTTCCGCGACCTGGTCGCCACCCGCCCAAGCGCCACGGAACTGCGGCGATACGCGGGGAAGCGCGGCATGGTGGGCCTGCGCGAGGACGGCCTGCGGAAACTGAAACGCGGCGTCACGACCATCGAGGAGGTGCTCCGCGCCACCGAGGACGCCGGCCCGGCCGAGGCCGAAGCCGAGCCGAAGACCGAAGGAACCCCGCCATGACACGGATCACCGACCTGCTCCAGCGTGCCGTCGCCAACGGGGCCAGCGACCTCCACCTCGTGGTCGGCCTGCCGCCACTCCAGCGCGTCCACACGGTGCTGGCGGGAATGGACGGGGAGGCGCCGGTCCAGGCCGACGAGGCCAAGGCCGTCATCCAGGAGTTGCTGAGCGAGAAACAGTACCGGCAGTTGGAGGAGCAGCGGGACGTGGACTTTTCGGCGGCCCTGCCCTCCGGCGTGCGGTTCCGGGTCAACGCCCATTTCCAGCGCGGCACGCCGGCCCTGGCGTTCCGGGCGATTCCGGGCGAGGTGCCGGCTCTGGACACGCTCAACCTGCCCCCGGCCGTCTCGGACTTCGCCAACCTGCCCCAGGGCTTGGTGCTGGTGACCGGCGAGACGGGGTCCGGCAAGTCGACGACCCTGGCCTCGATGATCGAGTACATGAACCACAAGTATCCGTACCACGTGATCACCCTGGAGGACCCGATCGAGTACTACATCCCCTCTCGCAAATGCGCCGTAGAACAGCGGGCGGTCGGCAACGACGTGCCGAACTTCCGCTCGGGCCTCCGACACGTGCTTCGGCAGGACCCGGACGTCATCCTCATCGGCGAGATGCGCGACCTGGAGACGATCTCGACGTCACTGACGGCGGCCGAGACCGGCCACCTCGTCTTCTCCACCCTGCACACCAACGACGCCGCCTCCACGGTGCAGCGGGTTATCGACATGTTTCCGGCAGGCCAGCAGAACCAGGTCCGGTCGATGTTCGCCGACACCCTCAAGGGGGTGCTGTGCCAGCGGCTGCTCTCGCGGGTGGACACACCGGGCATGATCCCCGCCGCCGAGGTCCTCGTCTCGACGCCGGCGGTCCGCAACTGCATCCGGGAGGACCGCATCTTCGAGATCCCCAACATCATGGAGACCAACCGCGCCCTGGGGATGCAGTTGTTCGACGAGTCGCTCAAGCAGCACTACTGGGGCGGCCGTATCAGTCGGGAGACGGCCCTGAGCCACGCCAAGGTCCCGTCCGAACTCGAACGGGCGCTGTCGGCCTAGGTGACGTATGCACACCTACCGCTATCAAATGAAACGGCCGAACGGCGAGGTGGCGGTCGGCCAACTCATGGCCGACAACCAGGCCGCCGCCATGCAGAAAATCCGTGAAATGGGCGGCGCGGTCCTCGACCTCACCACGGTCGAACGGGCCGGCGACGCCCCCGCCAAGACCGGCGGCATCCAGATATTCAACCGCATCGGCGCCAAGGACCTCCTGGCCTTCACCCGCCAGTTGGGCGTCATGTCGAAGGCGGGCATCGGCCTGACCGCCGCCCTCGAAAGCATCACCGACCAGTTGAAGAATCCCCGCATGCAGACCGTCGTGCGGGCCCTGAGGCGGGACATCGAGGCCGGCTGCCAGTTCTCCGAGGCCGCCCAGCGGTTCCCCAAAGTCTTCTCCCTCCTCTATGTCAACATGGTCCGGGCGAGCGAACTGTCGGGCACCTTCGGCCACATGCTCGGCCGTATCGCCGAGTATCTGACCCAGCAGGCCCAGACCAAACGGCAGGTGACCGGGGCCATGATTTACCCCGTCATCATCGTGGTGATGGCGATCCTGACCACGGTCTTCATGCTCGCCTTCGTCCTGCCGCAGTTCATGGTTCTGTTCGAGGGCAAGGAGGACATTCTGCCCCTGCCCACGAAGATGCTGATGGCCCTAAGCGCCTCCCTGACCGGCTACTGGTATGTCTACCTCCTGATGGCCGGCGCCTTGGCGGGCGGATTCATCTACTTCATCCGGACCGACACGGGCCGCGAAACGTGGGACCTGGCCAAACTCAAGATCCCCATCCTCCAGAAACTCTGCCACGCCCTGTACCTCTCCCGCGGCCTGCGGACCATGGGCGAACTCGTCAACGCCGGCGTCCCGATGCTCGACACGATCGCGATTACGGCGGAGGTCTCCGGCAACGTGCACTA
>Ga0180434_10000467_pt1 | contig 59491 bp, 56 predicted proteins | sample SS_ome_7_FD_132453 | JGI IMG/M metagenome (GOLD analysis project Ga0180434, IMG submission 132453) | Hypersaline lake sediment archaeal communities from the Salton Sea, California, USA - SS_1_D_2 metaG | ecosystem: Environmental > Aquatic > Non-marine Saline and Alkaline > Hypersaline >...
CGGCGCCGCAGTCGGCGCCGCAGTCGGCGCCGCAGTCGGCGCTTTTGAGGGGACTGGGGCTCTTCCGGTAGAGGGAGGTGCGCTGGGTCCATTGTTCTTGAAGTATTTGCTGGCGACGAGGACGACGGTGGCCACTATGGCCACGACTAGGAGTATCGAAACGGAGTCGCCCATCTTTCTTTTTCAGAGCCACGAATTGCGCTCCCCCGGCTCGAGGTCGCTGTTCGTCCAAGTTATATCGCAAGGCGGCGCACACGCGGACAATCAGTCTCTGACCTCGTCGTGGGTAGAGCTCTGGGTTCCAGCATCCGAGGTGCTCGCGATGGGGCACCACCCTGTGCTAGCACACCTGCTAGGTGCAGTGCGTGGGATGAGGCGTGTCTGGCGTGGAGGGCGGGATGTTCACCACCGCACCCCTGTTGGGCAGCACCATGACGCCGTAGCAGGGAATTGGCTTATTGTTCATGCAGAACGGGTCGTCGTTCTGCCAGCTTTCCCACTGGTCCGCGCCAAACCCACTTGAGTGAAAGCACTCGCCCATGTTTATGTTGTATGTCGCAGCCTGACAGACGCTGTCCTGCTCGCAAGATTCCGCACATTTCGTCAAATCGTCACTGCTAGTGAACTGCATTGGAACGCTTGTCGGGTGGTCTCCATTAATTGTGACGCACTTGTGAAGGGTGTATTTTGAGCTTGGCGCCCCACCCCCCGGCGCACCAGCCTTCGGCGAGCCGGCCTTCGGCGAGCCGGCCTCCGGCGAGCCGGCCTTCGGCGCGCCAGCCGTCGGCGCACCAGCCATCGGCGCGCCAGCCATCGGCGCGCCAGCCTTCGGCGCGCCAGCCTTCGGCGCACCAGCCTTCGGCGCGCCACCCCCCGGCGCACCAGCCTTCGGCGCGCCGGCCTTCGGCGCGCCAGCCTTTGGCGAGTGCGGTGCAGCGCCCTTCGCGCAGTGCCAGTCCTTCTGTACCTTGCGGAATATCTTTACCAGCGCCGCAGGGGCGTTTGGAATGATGCACGCATAGTAAAGCGCGCCAACAAGGGCGCCTACCACGGCCACGATTACCACCGTGTTCAGCAGGGTGTTGACGGCGTCCATTTATTAGGGTACGAGTTTCGACGCAAGGTGTGCAGAAAGACAACTGTAAAGACTAAAACTTCTTGCATGGAGTGTAGCACGGAGTGTACAATATTTGTGGTCGGGCTCGTACTGGTTCTCCTCGCTACGTTCCTCTTTCGCAACTGGACGCGGAACACATACGGGCAGGGAGAGCCACAATGGCACGACATGCCCGGGCGAAACTGCTATCTGGGGCACGGGAGCACTGGAGGCGAGATAAGCCAGGCCGAGGGCACCGGACTCTCGGACTGCAAGGAGAAGTGCGACTCTGTGAGTGGGTGTGAAGGTCTGGTTTGGGGAGGGCAGACATATGCCGACACGTGCTTCTTCCTCCGCGACATCCAGGAACCACAGCGCTGCGACCCAGCTGCGCCTGGCGTGGTTTCCTCTGTCAAGAGGTCCCCAGCGCCCCGAGCGCCGTCCCCTCCTCCCCATGCTGCAGGCGCTCCGTCTCCCTCAGCAGGGGCCCCAGCACCTTCGAGCGCTCCTGGCGGCTCGAAAGCGCCCCACGCCGCACCGGTCGCATTTGCACCCGCGACGCTCCCTCGGGCGCCTCCTGGGGCTCCTCACGCAGCACCCTCTGCGCGTCGCCCTGCTCCATCGTCTGCTATTCCGGAGGTTTTCAAGAATTGCAACGTGCCAAATGTGCCGTCGCAGCGACAGGGCGGCAGCGGGAGCGAAAGTGCAAACGGGTGCTGGAACGCATGCGAGGCGACAGCGCAGGCGCGAGACCAAAGTGATGTCTACTGCTCCTTTGTGAAGCCTGGTGAGACCTTTGCAGGGTGCTGGTACCATGACCCCAGCCTGGAGTCGGACCCTCTCACGCCTGCCGACCCCAAAGCGTCGGATGGGGTGACCATTCGCGCCTGGGGAGCTTACGAGGAAGTCTTTGAGAAGAGCGCCTGCGCACCCCCGCCGACGGCGCCTCCCGTCGGCCCTCCGCGAGCGCCTCTCAAGCCGCCCTTTCGGTCGCCGCCAAAACATGCCTCCCCGCAGTCTTCGCCGCCACGAGGCGGGCCCCCCCGAGGGGGGGCGCCGCAGGCAGGAGCACCTCGTGCCCTACCGCCCCATTCCAGGGCGCCACAGACGGGAGCACCTCGTTCTGGATCGCCAGGGCCGAGAGCGCCGGGGACCGCGGCACCATTCGCTGTTCCCTCGTCGGTTTGTTCCTGCAACCCGGAGCTCTGGCTGGAAAAGTCGAGGACTCCGCGAGGCATCAGTCCAGCCACCCTCCCAAACTCGCAGCAGACCCTCCTACAGCAGGATTTCTTTGCGCCTTACGACGAACCCACTGCTCCGCGCAAGCACGCGGTTCCCGCCAGGGATCTCAAGAAGACCATCCACAGCTGGACAATCGATCTCCTGAAATGCTGTTGCGCGCCCGGGCACACGACCTGCCAGGACAAGGACGGCGGTGTCTACTCTCACTACCGCCGGTGCACATTTCAATTCTATCCCGACCGGGTGAAGGAGAGCATCTCCAAGAACACAGGCGTACCGGTTTTCCTGGCCTTCGGCTGGGACGCCATGCTCCCTGCGCCAGCGATGTGGGAGGATGAGGAACAGAAGCCAAATCCAGAAGGCAAGGGAACAAAGCTTCAGATCACGTCCGGGTTCTATCCTTTTGTCTCGGCGGCCGAGTACCCCGGCTGGACCTCCGATGGAGGGCACGGCAACACCGCTGATGTGATCCGACTCGTGCCTGACCTGATGGACAGAGGCTGGGTTTGCGTGTACCTCTATGGATTTCCGTGCTGTGACACAGGTGGCCTCTGCCAAGGCGGGGGCATGCCTCTCGACTGGGCGTTTGCGGCGAATGCCCCCTTCTACTACAACAATAACAACCGATACAAGGACTCGCCCGATGAGTGCTACCTCAAGGCACTCTTTGACCTTGCCTCAGAGGATGCGCTCTACTACCATCTCATGGCCAACGTCCCGGGTTACACCACGACGGACTTCATGGAAGGCGTGAGTGCCGCTGGCTACAGCTCAGCCGCTTCCATGGTGTCGCGCCTCGTGGAGGAGCAACGCAAGGCCGCCGTCGCTGGTGGAAGCCTGTGTTATCCCCGAGTGCGTGCAGCCATCCTAGACTCGGGGGCGTCCTGGGTCTGCTACAACGCCAATTCGTCCACTCCTGCGGACGTCGCCGCACCCAACCCAGTTTGCGGCACGCCCCTGCACGGCACCGATTGTGCACCCGTCTCCGAGGGAGGAAGGGGTTTCTTTGAAAAAGACTTGCCTTTCCTCACGCAGTGCAACGCTTTCGCGCAGGCTCAAGACTGGAGGGACTACGTCGGGTGGAGCTACGGGCCGCCCAAGGACCACCTGAGCTTCTGCGGGCAAGCGACCCCCGTTGGATCTTGTCCCGCGTGGGTCACGGAGCCTGTTTGGATGTCCGAAAAGGACGCCTTGTGGCAGCAGTGCCACCCTGCGTGCTTGCTGCAGACTATGAGTCACGACTACAACGCGGACCAGTGGGGCGCTTTCTTCTACGCTTGGGAGCTCCACAAGCGGGGGGTGCCGACCTTCGTCGTAGAGTCTCCCGGGGCGGGCCACGGCGTGCTCTACGCCGACGTGAAACGGGTGCTCATCCTCGACGTGTACTTCCTGGACTACTACGGCCGCACATCCGCATACAGGGACCAAACCTCTGAGACCGAACTGGCAAAAGTGCGCGCGGGATCGGCTTGGCCTAACACCTCCGACGCATGCGACGCAAACTTTAAAGATCCCAGCAAGTGGTACGTTCCCTGCGTGCACACCAAAGGAGGCGTGCCAGATTACTCCCAGCCTATCGTCGACCCGGACACCTGTGCGGAGATGCTGTGCTGTTGGCAAGATGAAATGAATCCAAAGTGCGGAGCATGGCTGACCCCCGTGATCCCAGAGGAGGAAGGTGGCCGAGGCCCCCACCTCCAGCCCAACCCTCACAAGGCTTCACCACCTGCTGCGACGTCTGCGGGCAGAGGTGCCTAGAAGACTTCGTCCGCTGGTTAAACCCCCCACAAAGGTGCGACACGCCACGCACCAGAAGCATCGAGTTCAGGAAACTACCGATGGGAGCAGCGTCGTGATCGCATAGGCGGCCAGGGCCACAGAGCCTCCTTGGAAGATCATCGTGAATATGCCCCGGCTCTTGTGCGAATTCTCCGCGACAGACCGGGCGAGACCCAGCACCGCGAGGACAAAGGCGGCGGAGGCGCAGCCCACACCTGACTCGATGACCCCCAGCACGTCCATGCAGCTGCTTCTGGCTGTGCAGACGCACCCGCAGGCGAGGAGCGGCATTCCCCCACAGAAGAGGAAAGACAGTGCCAAGACGGTAGAGTCGGTCAGGGCTACCCTGTCCATTCCACAGATGAACTCACCTTCCACGGGGATAAGGCTCAGCTCGTGTAGCACCATGTGCTGCATCCAGAAGTCGGGGTACTGGCTCAGCGTGTTGGCCACAAGCCAGGCGTCCTCCTGCGAGAGCTGCCCCTTCTGCACATAGAGTGCCACCATCTCGGCACGTTCGCCATCGGGGTGGTTCCTTATTTCCCACGCCTCTCGTTCCATCTCTGTCAGGACGGCGCGCCTCTCGGCACTAGTCGCGAGGAAGTCACCCATCCACATAGACAGGGCACCGGCCACGATCTGCGCGCAGCCAAGGAACAGGAGCGTGCCCACCTGAAGACGGCCGCCCCAGCCAGCCGCCATCACTGCAACCACTGTGCACACTCCATCAAGGCCGCCAAAGACGACCGCCTTGATGCTGTCTGTCCCTGTAGGGGGCGGCTCGGAGTGCTGCAGGCAGTGGCAGGGGCTGTCGTGCAGCCGGCGTGACGCCTCGACATCGAGGTCCCTGTGCGCTGCAGAGAGCAGGCGGGTGTGCAAGGCTTGGTTCATGCGGCCGACACGGGGCGGGATGGCACGAGATTTACTGACGTGGCGCAGCACGGCTCCGCGCTACCTGTTGTGGACGCGTCACGTTCGGGCCTCCTGGGCGACCCCGCTCGGCGCTGGTCGCAGTGGAGGCGGGGCGCGAAGCCCCCGGGCCAGGCGCGTAGAAACGCGTCCACCTGCCGCCTCTCCTCCTTCGAGAGTGAGGATTTTCCTGTGCGGATGAGGCGCCGCACGAGCAGGTGACCGCGGCCGCTTCCCCCGCGAATCCTTTCCAGCCGTTCGCTCCCGCGTTTCCCAAACCCGTCGCAAAGTGGGCAAAACTCCTCGAGGAGCAGGCCCGTGTCTTCGCAAACAGGACACAGCCGACTTGCACCCGTGGGTTTCATCGCCACCTCCATCGCAAGATGCCCTCCTTTGCCCAGATGAAACTTTGGCCCCGTCTTTGCAGCTAACGCGGCGCGCCCCCCTGCAGTCATCATGCGGACCCCTCGGGAGGCGCTGGTGCCGCAAGGGCTCGGCGCTTCCTGCGCGGCCGCGCTGCCTTTGGGGGGGCGAGGCCCGCCCACTCGCGGACTGTCAGGTTCTCGCCTAGGAGACGAACCATTTCCATGACTACCTTCCGCTTGGGCGCTTTTTGCCAATGCAGGGCTGGAGCGCTTAGCTCACGACACTCGTCAACGACGGCGCACACCGCCCCCGTGCTCCGGAAAGTGCCTTCGAATGCCGCGCACAGCCCCTCAAGGTGACGCACGTCGGCCGCCTCGTAGAGGCACTGGTTGTCCGCGAGGCGACGGGCCTCCGCCTTCACGATGGCAGCTCCTGCTTCGCGGACCTCCCCTTTCGCCCCCGTCCGCAGGGCTGGTGGGAGAAGATGGAGCAGCTCCCGCGCAGAGGGTACACCTGACGACACCCTCTGTTCCGCGAGACGCTGCAGCCGTAGAGCCCTCGCGCCTCGCACAGCTTCCCGAAAGCTGGCGGCAGGGAGTCTTGCGCCGTCCCCTTCCATGCGTCGCCTCAGCTCGTCCGGCGACAGCTGCGCATCCTCTGCCAGGGCCTCATTCACACGCGCAGCGAGCGCGGCTTTATCGTCCGGAGCTTCTCCTGCCTGCGCCGCCGATTCTGCAGCGCCGCCGCTGTCCTCCTCCGGAGCGACCGGAGCTTCATCCGCCGCTCTTGGGTCTCGGCGCGTCCGGTGCTGTGCTCCCACTTGCGGAAGGAGCACTAGAGCAAGCAGAGGCGCGCGCTCCTTTCCCCTTCGCATCTGCTCCACGTCATCGTGCAGTTGCACCGAGAGGAGCGAGCTGTCTGGCAGGAGGGTGCTGGGAGCGTGGCGGCCACGTAGGGAAGCCCAGTGCACGTCCGGTAGAAGGAGCAGCACGTCCGCGTCGCGTTCGGCGAAGGCTTCGTCCTCCGGAAAGGCAATGTACCCTCCTGGGCTCGCCGGGGCCGGTGCGGACATTGCGGAAAGCCGCACTGTGGGGATGTCCAGGGCTTCCAGTCGCACAAGCACCACCGCGACCTCCTCGCGGTGGAGGACCTTTTTGAACGCGGCGGCAAGAGCCGCGCAGAACCGCTGCTGCACAGCTCGCGCCTCTGCGAGCTGTCTACTCGCGACATAGACGAGAATTCGCCAGACCGTGCGCTTTCGCTCGGCCACGGGCAGCGGCTCCCCATCTTCGACAACCTCCGGCGCGAGCGCCTCGTGCGCGACTGCCTCGTCCGAAGCACTCGACATTTACTTTCGCTTCCGCGCTCACGATTCAGGCGTCCTCGGGGACGAGCGCTCCCTCGCGGCTCCGCTTCCTGGCGCCCCCGGCGCATCGTCCTCCGAGAGAGCGCAAGCACCCTAGCCACGCACTCACCAGAGGGATGGAGCGAGGTGCGGCCGCCGCATACACCTCCCGCAAATCCGCAGACACAGGCGCGGGGACCCCATTTTGCGCGAGAATCTCGGCATCCGCCTCCAGAAGACCGGGCAATGCAAGGACTTCCTCGCTGCTCACATCGGACACACCGTTCCTCGCGTCTGTGCGGAAGCCGAAGCGGAGAAATCGAGACGACGCTTCCCCGCCATGGTAGTCGGAGATCCGCCTCATAGCAAGCTGTACTAGAGCTGCGAGCGAGAGCACGGGCGCATCATTCACCTGCGTGACGACACGCAAGTCGTCGTTGGCGTCGATCCCCTCATTCACAGCATGGCGTAGCACCCGCAGAAGGATCACTACCTCCTGGTCCTCTGTCTGCTGCCAGCGCTGCACCTCGCTTAGGATCATGCTCGACTTCGCGAGACCCAGGCCGTCCTCGCTGGTGGTGAGCTCATGGAACAGGGGCATGGACAGACGGGTGAAGACGAGGCCGCCAAAGATAGCAAACGACGGAAAGGCGTCCACGCCGCCGTATCGCGGGAGCAGAGGGCACACTGTGCCAGAGGGCACACGCGCTTTCTGCTGCGTGCCGCTCCGCAGGATAGACAGCTCCATGAGTGTTCCTCTCGGCTTAGAAGTGAAGCAGTGGTCCAGCGGCAGCTGGACATTGGCGCCTTCCTCGCTAGACTTGCGCGCCATTGCAACTGTGCCGTCGGAATTCACCGTGGCCCCATCCACAGCGAGGAGAACGTCTCCGCGGGCTAGGTGGTCTCGCATGGGACCAAAAGGGGCGATAGAAGTGAGGAGAACCCCAACGTCTCCGCGGACTCCGACGTAGTCCCGGAGGGCCTCGCTCTCCATGGTGCGAAACGCAAAGCCGAGCTCGCAGGTCCCCCCCCACGTTGCCGTCCGCGCGAATTCTCTGATGAAGAGGATGGCCAGGCAGGCGGGAACGATGTACCCGATATTCTGCGCTCGGTCCAGACCCGAGGAAGCGACGCCGATGACCTCGCCGCCGGGCGCCATTGCGGGCCCGCCCGAATTGCCCGCATTGATCGCGGCGTCGATCTGCAGGATGAGCAGCTTCCCTGGTGCACCAGCGGTCAGGGACGAGAATCCCTTGCTCTGCATGTGGGCGTAGAGCTGCGCGTCCACGCGTGACACGACGCCCTTTGTGACGCAAATGGTGTTGCCGCCCTCGGGGAAGCCGAGGGCGTGCACACTGCTGAAGAGCTCCGGCAGCTCCCCTGCTAGGCGTAGAGGTTGGCTCGCTTCCCCGCGCGCGTCGAGGACGCGCAGCAAAGCCAGATCGAGGTCGGGCGCCACACAGACGACCTTCGCCTTGCGCTTGCTCGCGTCGCGCTGTCCGGAGATGCGCACGAGGAAGGCGTTCTCGACCACATGGGCATTCGTCAGCACCAAGGCTTCGCCGTTCTCCACGGAGACGAAGAAGCCGCTCCCTGTCCAAGCGTCTTGCTCTTCAATCTGCCAAGGGAGGGTGTAGCAAGGGGCAGCGCCCTCGCAGTGGACCTTGACCACACTGCGAAAGCAGCTTGCCTCAGCCATGTGTCGCGGAGCCGGCGTCTTCCACGACAAGGGAGCTCTACGACAAAGGGAGCAGGGATGGAGATAGCTCGCGCACCACGCCAGGATGGCGTGAAGAGCCAAGGACTAAGCACGGTCTGCCTTCTCGTCTTGCTTCTGGTCCTTGCATGCGCGTGCAGGTTCGGTCCCTCCATGCTTGGCATGCGTCGAGGCGGCACGGGAGCCCAGGGGGCACGCCGGGATCGCGAGCACCGCATCGCACTCGTCCTCGTCGGGCCCCATCCTCTGGCCGCAGACGCCCGCATTGCGGCTTTCCTTCGCCTCTGCCGTTGGCCAGCCAGCGTCATCTGTTTCGCGCAGTGCGACGTCGCCGCGCTCGGGTCTGCCTCCAGTCCCGTCTGGCCCGTGGATCTCCTCGCGACCTCCCGATGTACCATTGGCGTCATGGTCCCCTGGGACATCGACCTCGCCTCCGACTGGGACTGCATGGCGACACGAGCTTTGTCAGACGGAGGCTCGCCGAGTGCTCTGCGGTCATTCTACGTCCCAGGCTCTCGTCGCATCGAGCGCAGACGTGATTCCAGCCGAGAAGCATCGCCACCTCCCGAGGTCGTCTTTCCTGCCGACAGAGTCTCCCTGCCAGTTCCCGACTTTCGCTGCGCGATAGGACGACCGTGCTCCCTGGCGAAGCTCGCCTCTAACTGGTTCCCGAGCTTCTTCGCAGGCCTCCTGGCTTACCCGCTGACGACGGAGCACCTGGCGCAGGAAGGCACGGCCTTAGCTGCGGACCCCGTGCCTGGTACGGGGATCGACGATTGGCAGCCTCTGTCGGAGACGGACGCAACGACGCTCACGGCCCTCGCAGTGACCGGGGTAGAGGGGACTGCTCTCGACTCCTTTATATGGCGCCTTCTGCTCCGGAAGCCGGCGCCTTACGTCCGGCTTCCGGCAGCCCGGACCCTCCTAGCCTGAGGGGCTTGCGGCGTGCGCGTCGTCTCTGCGACTGCCAGGCGCGACGATGCGGCTTCGAGTTGGGCTTCAGACTCGAGTCGGGCTACCGGCCGTGCAGGTGCATGAGGTGCATGAGGTGCATGAGGTGCATGAGGTCGAGCGGAGAGACAGGCGCGCCAGAGTGGCCTTTTGGGTTGAACGGCTGGGAGCGGAACCTGCAGATATCTCCGCTTTCGTCGACGCAGACGCAGACGTTGGAGCTTTCGAAGGCAGCATGGCACGCGGAGCCGCGAGCTTGGCAAAAGTTTTGACAAGCCATTTTCTTGCGCTACGCGCCCTAGCCTGCGACCTGTGCCTGCGCACCGGGCGCTCCACGATGTGCTGTCCGCGCGCGCACTCACGAGAGGCATCAGTCGTCCTGCGTCTCCTCCGCAGCTTCCCGTTTCTGCCGCGCGCGCGCCTCCGCCTTCTCTGCTTCCCACCAGCACTGCAGTTCCATCCCCTCTACTTCTGTGAAGGCGAGTGCGCTCCAGTGCATATCTCCGACGCACCAGTCGCAGAATTCTCGCAGAGTCTCCTCATCAGCACTGACGCAGGACGGCAGGGGGAGGACAGGGATCGGAATGCCATTCTCCTCCAGGATATTAGCGACGACCGCCGCTGGTAACCGCTGTGCCATTGCGCCAGTGGGTGCGTCTGTGCGCAGAGAGAGCCTATTGGGGTCATGCATTGAAGAGTAGGTTGACGAGAATGCATCAGATTTTATGATACCTCTGCGACCAGTTCGCCCTGGTCAGTTGGTGCTGTTGCGGCCACACGTCCACGAGGCACAGCCACAGAGCTAGCTCCCGGCTTAGCGGAGTCCGCCAAGAGTCCCTCATCCCGCACGCACGCAAAGGTGCGTGTCTTTCTCGACCTCTCACCGCAAACGTTCCGATCACGCGCAGAGGAACGCGGCGAGCTCGTCGCTCAAAGGCGTCTCTGGAACTTCGAATCCGTCGAGCCGTTGCTGCTTTCTCTCCGCGTATGCCGCAACAATTTTACGGGCTTTCGTCTTGGCGAGGTTCCCGTCGCGGGCTGCCTGCATCAACGCTGGCGCGGCTTTCTCCGCGGACGCCGCGGCGCGCTTGATGCCTCTGGCGAAGTGAGACTTCGATCGTGAAGAGTCTGGCTGCAGGTCCCGTGCGAGTTCGTCCGCGACGGGGGTTTCACAGATGAGGTTGCCAGCCGCTCGCTGGAGGACTCTCTGGCGGTACGACCTCAGGATCCACCGTTTCTGGTCTACCGTCAGCTCCGCGCCAGCGGCCATGTCTTTGCGCCGCTGGATGGCGGCCTCCTCCGCCTTCCTCGCCTTCGTGTTGATCTGTGACTTGGCACCCTTGCTCTTGGCACTGGTGCGCTGCTCTTGCGTAGCTGTCGCCTTCCACTCTTGAAGTTTCCCAGCTAGGTTGTTGGCCTTGGCCGCAGCCGCATGCTTGCGAGATACCTCTTCCCTTTTCTCCTTGGTCCACTTGCTCCGCGTGGCAAGCCGTTTCTTCGTGCAACTCTCCATGCGATCGAGGGGCATGGACTTCCAGGCGGCGCTTTTCTTCGCCGACGCGGCGGCCTTCTTCTCCGCAGAGGTCTGGGCGCAACGGGCCCGGATGTTCTCTCCGTACTGCTTCTTCTCCGCCTCAGTTTTTGCGTTCCAGCGGGCCGTGCTTCGTTTTGCATGGGCTTCTCTCTCCTCTGCGGGTTTGGCCGCCCACGTTAGGCGCTTTTTCTCGTTGATCGCATCCCGCCGTTCCTGCGGCATGTCCCTCCACATTTGGCGCCGTCGGACGCTTGCCTCCTCCCGTTGCTCAGTGGACATCTCTTCCCAATACTTGCGGTGACTCTCTGCGATCTTCTCCTTGTCTGCCGCCGACAAGCTTTCCCATTTCTGACGTCTTTTCGCCAGGATCGCTTCCTTGTCCTCCGGCGACAGAGAGGCCCACCACTCCCGCATCTGCTCGGCCTTGCACTCGTGCAGCATCGTGGTGAAGCCCTCCAAGGTGGCGATGCCCGTGCCCGTTCCTTCGTCTGTGTCCCCGCAAGATGCCCGCAGCGCGTCGTTGAGGACCTCCAAAACTGGCCTCGGTTCTCGAATCCACCTTTCGGGATGGGGGACAATCCCGACGCACCCATCGGCCAAGTAGTCGCAAAGGATTTCGGTCCTCGCGAAGACAGCCTTGGCAAACCAGCCGCACAAGATGACCCTGCCCTCCTCGATCGCTTCGGAAATCTCTCGCGCGAGCTCAGTGAGGGCAGCGGACACGGCACTCTGCAGGAGAGCTGGCTCCTTTGTGATAACGCGTCCGCGTTTGTGGGCGGCTGAATCGGGCGCGAGGAGAGGGATATCTTGTACGCCCAATGGTGCCAGATTTGCAAGCACGCGCCCAGTCACACCTGGGCCATCGGTGCGCTCAACGTGGCTGAAGCAAACGACAGGAGCCTTCAGGACAGAAGGGAGGCGGGTGCGGAGGTGTTCAAGGGTCCTCACCCGGAGTTCTTCGTATGCCATGGCTCGTCGCGCCCGGTAGAGCTGGAGACAAAAGGATGCTTCTGCAGAAAGCCTGCGGCACTGCCAACTGTCTGAAGGAACAAGGCGCAGGCGCGCGAATAGGGCTTGCCAGCTGTGTGGGATGATGCGCATCACGTGGGCCGTATGCTTCCTTTTGAGCGATGCAAGCGCATGGAGAGACACTCTAGGCGTCGCACCCCGCACCTAACCTAGGGAGCGCGGGCGTTTGCGCTTTAACCTCATCGTTCTGCGGCGGCGCCCCAAATGCTCGTCGTGGAGAAGCTTGGCCATGCTAGCAAGGCTCTCGCACCGGGCTAAGTTGCGGAGGCGGGCAGTGGGCGCAAATTCGCCGCCTGGGTCTCCACAGATGTCGTTGTCGTAACGCCACGTCATCTCGAACACCTTGTCCACGTCGTCATCCCACTCCATCCGCAGGCCCTGGTCCAACTCCCGCAATTCACCTTCAAGGTCGATCATCAGCGCGAGCGTAGAGCACGAGTCGCAGATGAGGCGACTGGGGGCATGCTGGAAGGCGCTACGGGTGAAGCAAGGGACGGAGGTGGCCGCTTCGTGCAGCAAGCCGCTTTCCGCCCAGTAGCATCTGCCGAGCCGCGGTGTGTGCGCGCGCCCCCCTACAGCGTGTCTGACTGCAAGGCACTTGCACATGCGTCTGGACTCACCCAAGACGCAGCCCATGAGCGATCCCACGAGAAAGTAGTTGGACCGCAGCGGCATAGGGATGTCTTCCAGGACGCGAGCCGCTCGCTCGTGCCACTCCCTGCTGTCCTGGAGCCACTGCGCCGCGCCCACGGCACTTCCTTCGAGCGCACGCAGGCTCAGAGCGTCGAGACAGGCTGCGACATGGGAGATGGCAATAGCCACGGGCAGTGCGCTTGGCGTCGGCCCCGCGTCTTTGGAGACGCTCTTCGCCATCGCTGGAGCGCACAGTCTAGACCTTGAAGCTCATGGCTGCCACGGCACGACCCCCCTTCCAAGTGGCCCGTTTGTAAGCACACAGCGTGCACGCTGCCGCTTCAGCTAGGGAGAGACGCATCCGACGGGGGCGCTGCCGCCGCTTGTGCCTCAGCGCGCCCCTCGAGGGACCGGAGGTCTCCTAGCGAGCGTCGGATAGCTTTCCCCTTGGCCATCGCGTAGAGCACGAAGATGACCACGATCCCCACAGTTCCGAACACGCTGAGGATCAGCTGGGGCTTGAACATCCGCTGCCACACGTTGATTTGCTTCTGCATGTGGTCCGTCGTGGAGTCTATGTTGGATACGAGGTCTTTTGTGCGGTTGCTTAGCTGCTGCGCGTCCTTGGTAAGGGTGTTCGCCATCTGGAACATCTGCTCGGCCTTGTGCTCCATCCAGCGGGCGCGGTTGCAGAGGGTCATGGCGCTGCTGTATTCCTCCTCTGGGCTCTGGTCTGGAGATTCCTGAAGCGCGTTCATGACGAGCGCTCCTCCTGCCGTCATCGCCATGGAGTCTCCGATGCCGTTCATCACCAGGACCCACGGCGCGGCATTAGCCAAGTCGAAAATGAAGAACCCCACCATCGAGAATATCATGACGCGCTTTATTGGGAGGGATCTTGGGCGTCCTGGGGGCACGAAACCACGGAAGACTAGAGGCAGTCCGTCCTGCCGCCCTTCGTGTTCGTCGCAAGGATCACGGTTATGCTCCAGTTCCGGCCGTGCAGCTCATAGAGCTGGTGCCATGGGTTGAGGATCCGGAGATGGAGAGAGGACACCACCGACACGCCCGTGCCGATGGCCTGGATAGGCGTCATCCGCATTTCCTTGAACGGCGGGTATAAAACGATTTTACCGAAGAACTGGGAGAGGACGTTGTTCCCGCAGCGGTGCGTGATCGTTGCGCTCACGTGCTGCAGGCCGAGGTCAAGGAGCACGTAGGGCGGCGCGTCCAGATTCCACTGCCAAGGCGCCACCAGCGCGGGTTCCCTCCAGAGCGTCGCGCCGCTAGGAAATCCAAAGATCTCCGCCAGGCGGCTCCAGCAGTGCGCTTGCGCCCGAGGAAAGTACAGGTTCACAGCCCCCCCGTTGAGGGGCACCGCGTTCGCTCGCCAGGCGGTGGTGATGCCCGTTGCCGGTGCCGGAGACAGGAGCTGCACGTAGGTGGCGTTTTGCGCGGAACTGTTGCAGACGACGACGCCGAACCGAGCCGTGGCGGCACTGTAGTTCCCTCCGTCGTACAGCAGGACGGCGACCTCGAGGGGCAGAGAGCCCAGGGGAATGCGCACGACATCCTCACCGGGGTTCAGATCTGCCACCACTGGGATGCCCTCGACTGGAAAAGGGCTCCCAGGCACCAGCTTGGGCCGCGCGGTGAAGACGAAGCGCTTCGTTGAGGCCACTTGCGTGAGCTCGTAAGTGAGTGGGAGGTGCACCACGGTCGGGCATGGCACGTAGTTGAGTTTCTCCCCAATGATTTCCGTGGCAAACGTGATGCTTTCGTCTATGCGGAGGCGGAAGGGGAGCATCTGCGATCCTTCGCCTTGGGGCCAGGTTATCCGAAAGATTGTCCCTGGCACAGCGGGCCGCACCACGAAGCGGTCGTCCTCGTAGGTCCAGCGGAGTTTGGTGGCAGCGGCGTCGAAGGCTTCACTCAGCTTGGCAGCGATAGGCGCGGGATGGAAGGAGACGATGGGCCCCGCAGTGGCCACTTCGACTGTGTCTGGGGGGCTCGATGGCCCGCCCCATGTGCTGATGACGATGAGGGTGGCCGCAGCTCCTCCGGTAGCCACGGGAATTTCCAGAAATGCCCGATTGTTCATGCGGTGTTCGGCCACCTTCTGGAGGTGTCCCCACTCGTAGTTCCCAGGCGGTATCTGCACACACTGCGTGCACCGACCCAACTCCGAGCATGGGGGCCCCGTGGCCTCCGTGCAGGTCGGCGGCAGCGTGCTCACATCGTACTTGACGCACACGGGGCGAGCAGGCAGCCCGCGCGCGACGATGGGACTGGGAGCCCGACAGGTGCTTTGTTGAGGAAAGTTGCTGGCACTGAGGCTCTCCGGGAGCACGTATCGCGCCAAATACGGCAGGTTGAAGCCGAGGGAGACAAGTAGGTTATCGCTGTTCTCGAGATTCAGCACGAGTGGCTCCGTGTCCTCCTGGTCACGCGGGGCGCATGGAGGGCCGCGCAAGGCGGCAGTGACGTCGAGCGTCAGTTCCACATCTTCCCGACTGTACTCGAAGCGCAGCCGTCGCAAAGGCTCCAGACCAGGGAACGGCTGGGAGCAAAAGGCTTGGAGGCACTCTGCCAGTGCAGCCGGGCTCCCGAAGGTGCGCGTGTTGGCGGATGCCACGACCAGGATGCCATCCATCGAGCCTCCCGCGGGGGGCGGCACGTCCACCTCCACCTGTGTCGGGGATATGACCTTAGCGACCCGGAGGACCGGAAAAGGCGGCAGCCCGGGAGGTGGGAGCGCGGCAGGGACGAGGACGATCCGCACCGCCTCCTCCGGGAAGCAGGAGAGACTTCCGAATCCGAGACCATGGGCAACGGGGTCTCCCCGCGCATCTCTTCCTTCGTAGACTCGAGAGGTCACGCTCAGACGCCGAACGGCCAGGAAGGGGGCTGGGAGAAAGACGACGTCCTTCAGTGGAGGCTGCACGAAGGTCAACGTTCGAGACGCCAATGAGGGAAAGGAAAGGCCGACATCGAAACAGAAGTGGCTCCAGGGTTCCTCGACAGTCCACTGATTGAAAGGGAACTCGAAGGACCCCAGTACCATCATCTGGAGGTCGTACCTGTCCTTGAGGTCGAGCTTAAAGTCGTTGGACTCGGGATAAGCTTGGACATCTCGGTTGAAGCTGTTGAGGCAGAGCGCGAACTCCGTGCCTTTCTGTGCGGCCGCCATCTCTGGGATCTATTAAGGCTTTCTAGGACTTGGCCGCACGTGGGCTGGCAGCGGAACGCGGAGAGCGAGGTGCGACAAGATGCACAGGTGCGCTTCCGCGTCTTCTCTGCGCTGCCAAAATTCTGCGGGCGCGGGGAGAGCCGCTCTGGAAGAGGGCTGGAGAAGCGGATCTTCCCCGCCGCTTCGGACAGTCGGTTTCTGCGCGCGCTCGGTGTGCCAGCCGTGGGGTTCTCGCCGATGCCGCACACGCCCGTCCTGCTCCACGCTGCGAACGAAGCGCTCTCGGTGCCAACCTTCCTCCGTGGGATCGACACATACAAGCGCATCGTCAGCGCAGTAGCCGACGTGCCCGTGACTGACCGTGCGGGCGGCTCCTACGGAGCCACGGCGTCTCTTCACGATTTCGGTCCCTCACAAAAAGCCCCCGTGCGTTCTGGGGGGCACTGCGCAAGAACTGCGGAGTCTTTCGTTCCTAGGTCTGCTGATACTCGTACTGGCGCCTGGTCTAGAGCGGAGCCGTCCGTGGGGCGGCGCGCAGGGACGCTTGCGCCAGGGGCAGATGAACCATAGCATTGCAGAATCGCCCAAAGTTGAGCCCACGCGCAGAGGCGGCAGGAAGGGCCACGAGCGCGTTGTGGGGGCGCGAGCCGTCTTCAGGCGGACGCTGTACGAGGTGAGGGGCGTGCCGTAGAGCCTCGGCGGCCTGCGCCTCCGACTGGGACGAGATCGCCGTCACGGTCACACCTCCGCGGTGACCGCGGCGTGTCACGCAGCGGCCCGTGGCTAGCTGGGCGCTTTCACTGCGTAACCCGCCAGAGAGCGGCTGGAAGTGAAGCTACACGGGGGGTCTTCCCGCCCCCCGCCTCCGGGGGAGCGCTGGCGCAGCTCAGCATACCAAGAGGGCCTGCTCCCTAATCCACCGTTGCAGGCAAAGGCGATGAGCGAGCTACCCGCTGCCTTGCAGGATGCCTGCGAAAAAGATGCGCAGCGCCCAGGAACCTGCCTGTGCGGGAACTGCGCGGATGACGCGGTGCTGGGCACCTGTCTGCGCTATTCCAAGGGGAGCGGAGGTGCTTGGGTCCTCGCCAGCTGCCTTCCAGGCAAGGACTGTGCGGCGAAATTCCCCCTGGGCTCTGCGCGCCGCAAGGGCGACGTCATTGTCTCGTGCCCGTGCAAGGACCGCGTCCCTGTCCGCCATTGTGCACCCGTGGCTCCACCTCAGCGGGCGTGTCCCCCACCTACTCCGCCGCCGCACGGGCTCCTCCACCTGCTCCGAGAAGGCGTGTTCTGGTGTGGCATAGTCTCCCTGCTCGTGCTTCTGGGGTGGGGAGTGAAAAAGTTGCTCGGCCACCGGAAAGAAGCCATCCCTGCCTCGCTTTTGCCCCCCGACGTAGGCCATGGCTTCTCCGCGGGTCTCGCCCCGCTCCCGCCCGACGACATGCCTCCTCCGGGCGAGCCGCCGGCACTGCCTGAGGGCGCTGGCTATTAGCCGTGGAAGACCGGACACGCGGCGTCCTGCGCGTCCAGGTCTGTCGTGTTGTCGCCGTCGCAGTCCTGGTCTTCCTCCGTGTCCACGGATGAGCGCGCGGGAGGGTTGCCGTCGCCGTCGCCCTGCGCGGTGGGCACTTCTTCTCGGGGGGCGTCCCCGCCTCCGACGTTCTCTGCGCCGTCCGCAACCGCAGGCTCCGCGGTCTTTTTTCGGAGCCTGCGGCGGCGCGCCGCCTTAGGAACAGGCAGCAGGGCGGCGGCCAGCGAGCCCTTCTCTGGGAAGGGCACGAGGAGGCGGCCTCCCCGATTCTGGACGAGCAGCTTTTGGAAGAGGACTGAGTCCGACGTCAGCTTTTGCTCGAGCTTCTCCTCAAGCTCTTCGATGGACCAGTACTCGTGCTCATACAGCTTGCTGGCCGCCTGGCATGCGTGCAGGCAAACGAGCTCCGTGGGGGGTAAGGGAAGGCCGCGCCACGACAGAGCATCGGCGGCGTAGGCACAGGCCGCATAAAAGGTCTGCGGACTTTTGAAGTCCAGCTGCCGCATCCAGTCAGCGACGAGCCCCGCAACTTCGCTGCCCACCTCGGGATCTTCATGCACGAGGCGCGGCAACGGGGGGGCGTCTGGAGGCGGCGCCGAGAGCCCCTGTGTCTTGAATGGAGGTGAGGCGAGCGCCGTGGCCGCCGAACATCGTTTCGTCGGGTCTTCGTCCAGCAGCTGAAAGAGCACCGACGAGTGCGGCTCGCCCTGGGTCCCTGCGCAGCACTTTCGCAGCTGTCTGCGGGCAGTTCTGTCAGTCTGCGCGGTTAGGCGTGCATTCTGAAGAAGTTCCACTGCTATCACTCCAGTGGCCCAGATGTCCACGGGGGGGCCATGAGGCGTTCCATGGCGGAGCATCTCTGGGGCGCTGTAGGTTCGCGTGGAGCGCTGGTTCGACCCCTGGCTCGCGGGGCCGGTCTCGTACGGAGGGCCGTCCTTCGTGAACCTCATGAAGCCAAAGTCCGTGAGGTACGCCTTCCCGGTCGGATCCCGCAAGACGTTCTCAGGCTTGAGGTCCCTGTGCATGATGGGCGGCCGGCAGGCGTGCAGGTAGCTCAGGGCCTCCAAGATGTCCTTCAGTACTGGGCGAGCTGTGCTCCACGACCCGAACTCTTCCTCATCGATACCTTCGGCCAGGTCGTCCTCCATGAGGGGCATGAGCATGCTTATCTCCGCCCCGCTTCCCGAGAAGACCTCCAGCAACGGCACGATCCCGGGAGCATGGACGTCGGTCAAAAAGGCTTGGAAGCCAATCTCGCGAAGCGCGCACTCCGAGACGTCGCCGTCATCCTCCGGCTTGAAGGTCTTGAGGGCTCTGGAGCAAGCAAGCTGGGTGTCCCAGGCCACGCGCACGCTGCCGTACGTGCCTTCGCCCAGTTCCTCAGCGAGGCGATAGCGTTGCGCGCGCTCACCTACGAAAGGGGAGAGCATCTTCGCTCTTTTTAATCGCCCACCGGCCCTTCCCTCAGGTTTTCGGACGCGCAGTACGGCAGGAAGCGCAAGAGGTGCGGAGGACAAGGACTCAAAGACCCGAAGGAGCAGTCATGGCGACCGACAGCCTTGCGCCTCCCTGTGGCAGCAGCATCTACCTGAGCGGCAGTGTGGCGGCGGTTCCAGGAGGCCTGCCCATCGCCCAGCGTCTCCTGCAGAAGCCGGGGGCGGCCAACTGTCTCGTGGGGAGCTCGGGGGGCGCCCTGCTTGCGGCCTTCCTGTCCTTAGGGGCGTCGGCGCCGGCGGAGCGCCGGCAGTTCCTGGAGCTCTGCACTCGCCTAGCGGGCCTGCGCAGCCAAGAGGAGCGCCAGCGCGCCTTGAGGGACTGGGTGCAGGACATCACTGGTGGAGCCGCATGCACCATGAAGCAGTGGAGCGCTCGGTTCCGGGGCTTCCACCCAATCGTCTACGACTGGGTGCGCAATCGGCCTGTCATGGTGCCGTCCGGGAGCAGCGCCCACGGCGTCGCTTTCGTTCTTTCGCGCTGCATCCTCCACGAGACGCCCTCCGAGAGCCTTCCTGCGCGGCCCGAGGCGTGGATGGACGTCGAGGAAATACTGCCTCCTTCCCTTCTCTGTCGAGCTCTGCTTCCTTTTCCTGTCCTCCACTTCACGGCTGGGCGAGAGGTCGGGCTCCCTGGGCCCCAGACTCTCACGGCAGCAGATGTTCTCAACGTGCAGGAGAGGATGCTCGAGACGCCCCTCGCGCAGCTCACATGGCGCACTTCTCTTCCTGCAGCGAAGAGCGACTTAGTCTCGTGGCTCCACGCGGGGGGGTGGTCCGGCTTCCTGAAAGGTCGCCGCACCGTCTCTCTCCGACTCTCAGAGGGGGAGGATGCGTCCTTGGCCGTCTTTGCGCTCGCCTTCGTTGTCTGGGTCTGTGTCGCTATAGGTCTCGCAGGCTTGCACGTCCCAGAAGACACGCCGTCCCGTGGAGTCGAGGCAGTCCTTGCCATTGAGGGCGCAGAAGACGGGCTGCTGCGCGGCATCCACCGATCGGGTGAACTCGCAGCCATCGGGCCCGGCCGTGTAGAGGGGCGCGTACCTGCGGAAGACGAAGGACAAATCCGAGTCCACAAAGCCGACGTCCAGCCGGAAGGACTCGGGTATACCCGGCAGTAGGGCGCTGTCTTCGCGGCGGAGGCGGAAACGGCCAAATCGAGACAGGAGCGAGACGGGTGAGCCTGACTGGAGAGTCTGGGCGCCGTCCATCGCGCGGAAGGTGATCGCACTCGTTCTGCTGAGGGCACCCGAGGCGGAGAGAAAGAAGCAGCGCGACGTAGTCCGCACGGGGGCCGTCCAGAGCGCCTGAATAGCGGAGGGGCGGGGGGTGAGGAAGAGAGGCCCGGAGACCCCCATCGCCGACTGCGCGGCCTCCAGGAAGAGGAGGCAGCTCTCAGTGATGGGCACGCCGTCGGGCAGGAGCTGTATGGGCTCTGTTTCGCTGCCCACGCCGTCGACCGCCGCGCGGAGGACGACGGGCTGCATCTCTCTGCGGGCGCCGGGAGAGCGCGGCCGCCAGGTCGACGCCTGCACGACCACACCACCAGAGGCTACGATCGGGGACGATGCTGTGAGCCCATACTGGTCGACCGGCGCGAAGCTGCCGTCCTGCGCCTCTTTGTGCTGTGCGTAAGCGAAGACGATGTCTCCCGTGACGAGCGCGGCCTGCCTCGGTCCGCGGCGCATTTCCTCTTCCATGCGTGTCTCTCCCCGAGTCGAGGAGCCACGACGGCTCACTCCACACGGGGCCGTACAGACCTCCCGGCGCCCAGAAGCTTTTCCGCAAGAGCGAGGCCACTCTCGCCGCGGTCGCGTTTTGGAGCCTTTTCGCCATCGGAGGACGCGCGGGCCACCCGACCCTCCCAGGCCTCAGGAGGCAGGGAGTTCTCCGGGAACAGAAGGTGCATGAGGGCAGGCAGTATGCAAGTCGTCGGGCTTACGTACTTCTCGCACAGCCCTGCGCGGCGCACTATGGGCTTGCGGCTATAGCACCTCTGCGTCATCCCGCGGGCGTTGATGATGAAGTAGATGGTCTGCTGTCCGTGCTCCGCTCCCTTGTTCTGGCAGTAGCGGCATCCAAAGCCGCGAACCTTGAGACAAAAATGCTCGCGGTGCCGGACGCCAACCAAACGCTCCAGAGAGGCCACCTCGAGAGCCTCGTACGCGGGGTGGTGGTTGGCCAGGCTCTCCTGCAGAGCCGCGCGGAGCTCCGGAGTAACTTCCATGGGCTCTGTCCGGAGGCGGAGAGAGCCGGCGTCCTGCTCGCCCAACACGTGGTCTCTCCCTCCCGCGCGCGCCGCGGCGGCCGACAGTTTCCGTCGGACCGAGGGAGGCGGTGCTCCGCACGGGACACTGAAGCAAGCAGTGGCTCGCTGTTTGTCCACGGGCACCCTAGTGCTGCACATCCGTACGGCGTAGGCGAGGTTGCTGCGCACGTCTGCCAGAAGGCCACAGGTTTCCTGGCTCGGCAACGTCTTCCAGGGCCAGTACACCTTCTCCTCCGCTATGCGGCCTTGTCGCGAACAATCTGGACAGAAGTCGCGGGCATCGCGGACATTGCGGCACGTGGGGCAGTCGCGACACTTGTCACTCCCCACCATGCGTAGACCATTCGTCGTTAAGACCGCCACGTCCACCGTCGTCTCCCAGTCGCTCTCCAGGTCAGGAAACCGCTGGCGCAGCTTGCTCACGACGCTGGAGCGAAGCCATAGCGCTTTGTCCGAGTCCACAAGCAGCCAGGGGAAGACGACATGGATCCCAGGCGTCTTTCGCCACGTCAACGTCGGGTCGAGGACAGCACAGGCTATGCACCAGGCTTCTTTCCCCTCCGCACCCACCAGAAAAGACGCGACCGCCGCCTGCAGCACTGACAGTATCTCTTCCGCTTTCTCTGGCTCATGCAGCTGCTTCAGGTCGAGGTCGAAGTGCATCTTAAACACGGGCGTGCGCCTTTCCACCACATAAAGCTTCTTGCCCTTGTTGAGGTCATTGCCGTAGGCGCTCATAAAGCCGTCCAGTGCGTGGTCAGGCAAGCAGATGCGTCCTCCGGAACTTCCGTCCATGAGGGTGTGCGTGAGCTCCTCAGGCGGCGGGCCCCGCCCACGCACCAGGAAGTGGTTCTTCGAAAGAAATGAGATAAGTTCGGAGCGGGCATTTGGGCGATCGTCCTTCATGCTCTCTCGGCGCTCCTCTTTGACTGGTCGACAGAACAAGGGGCTCGTCATGCCTCGTCCATTTCTAGACCCAGGGCAGCGGTGTGTCCAAGATTGGGCGCAGAGGGTTTGAGCACACGCCTATACATGTAACCTCGCCCACCCCTTCGGCAACCATGCTCCCACTGCCCAAGCTCGGACGGCCTTCTTGCCTCAAATCCGCCGCGCGATCCCGCGCTTTCACAAGCGTCATTTCTACGCGCGTATCAAGTCTCGCGTTTCGCGGGCATCGCGGCCCGGACGTAAAGCTGGGCGCCATCTTCAGAGCCTTACCTCCCAGAGGCTTCCGGGACAGATTTCCAGCACCGTTGTCTTTGGCGAGCATCGGCCGGCGCTGTGCTCGTGCATGAAGAAGCGTGAATACCTGGCCCCGCAATGCTCGCACCTCAGGGGGAAAGACGAGGTCCGGACTCGCTTAGGCTCGGCGTCTGTCTGCAGCAGTGGCTCAGCGGCGCCGTCGAGTGCGGGCGGGCTGGTGTCGGGGCCGTCGTGGCTGCCGAAGGAGGTCGCGGCCGCTGCTGAGGACGCGGCGCTAGAGGTCGTCCCTCCACGCGCCGGGGCGTCGCCCGCCCAGAGCGTGGCCTGGCGGCTTTGGGCCGACAGTCCGCGCGCAACTCTGGACTCGAAGCTGGGATACTTGGAGAGCTTTTTCGACAGCCTACAACGGAGGGCGCAGAGCGCCTGGGGCACCCAGCAACTGCACTCGAGGTCCTCCGCCAGGCATGGCACCAGGCGGAGGACGGCGGTCGCGTCGGCGAGAGAGGCATGCGCTCCCGTCAGGGGGTGGCCAGAGAAAAGCTCTGTGAGAGCTCCAAGACTGAGGCTGGTGGCCTGCAGTGCGCCGCGCTTACGCGCGCGACGGGCGGCCACAATCGTGTCCGCCTCCCAGAGCTCCACGCCGGGGAGGAATTTCTCGAAAAATGGGTGGACCGCCTCCAGGCCGTGGGCAGCACAGATCTCCCCTGCCAGCATCGGGCTGTCAAAGGTCTTGCTGTTGTGACCCACCATCAGGATCCGCGCTGGGCGGGTGTGCTGTTTGCGCAACTGCTCTCCAAGAAACCGAAGGAGTCCCGCGAGTCCGAGCATGACTCCGGGACTCGTGGCGACGTCCTGCGGACGGATGCCGTGGACTGCCGTTGCCGCCGCTGGTATGGGGCCCAAGGGCTTGACGCGGGTCGTGAAGTCTCCGTGGGCCGTCACGGCTGCCATCTCCAGAATCTCGTGAACTAGGGGGTCGGGTCCCGTGGTCTCCAGATCCCAGGCCACGACGAGCGGGTCTTCGAGGAGCGAGAGGGGACGAACCTCCATCACTGGCCTTCTCCGCACAGGACCGCCTTGAGCTCCTCGAGGCGACCTCGCGGCGTTTCTTTGGCGCGCCAGAAGGTGCGAGCTGGCGGAGGGCCGCGAACGCGGCGCCTCAGGGCAGCTAGCTCGTCTGGAAAGGCGCGGGAAAGCTGATAGAGAGATAGCAGCGACACCGCCCCTCCCGTCAATCCGGCAGAAGTCTTTTTGAGCGACCAATCCCTTTTGCGCTCTTCAGCGCGCCCTTCGGCAGTAATCTTCGCCCTGCCGTCGGCGAATGCCTGGGCGGCGCGAAGGTCGTCGGCACGAAATTCCCGCAGTCACCCCGCATGCACACTGCCAGACCCCTGGAATAGCACTTCATATCTGGGAACAATGGAAAGAGGAATGGCTCCGAGAAGTGGGGAGGAATTGAGCCACCCCAGTAGAGTTGCGCAGGTTCTCGATGCCGAATTTTCTGTCCACGTTCCCCGACACGCCAAGGACTGCAAGAAGTTCGATGTGCGGGTGTCCTACGTCGATCAAGCTGGCCGCGTCCGGAAGAACACAATTGCATTTGGGGCACGCAGCTCCAAGGACCCAAAGAATGATTATCCACATCACAAGGATTCGGAAAGGAAGCGTCGCTACATTGATCGTCACAGGGGCAAGGGCGAGGGATGGGAGCTGGAGGGAGTGGCAGGAGCCAATACGGCTGGATTCTACGCTATGGAAGTCTTGTGGAGCTCAAAAACCCCTGCCGCCATCCAGGCGCACCTGAGACGCAAGCTGCGTTTGCCGCACTTACAGCTTCCGCGTGCAGTCGTAGCTCAGCTGCTGCGACCTTACAAGCTCTGTGGAAAGTGAAGGCCGCCAGGGGGCCAGGCTGCCGTGCTAGCCTACGAAGAAGGGTCGAACTGCGTGAGCGTCGCGGGCCGAGACTTTTTGGCGCGACACAGGGCGCGCACCTCGGCCCTGGGGATGTCTTGTGCGAGTCGTGTCTTGCTGCTGCTTCGTGGTGTGCGCACCGTTGGTCGGCAGAGAGGAAACGTCTTCTTCCAATTGGAGATGGATCCCGTAGGCCGTCCGCATGCGAAAAGCTGGGGCAGCCTGCAAATATTGACCCATTTCTCGGCGAACCACCGTTCCAGGCCTGCGGTGGGGCGAGGCCCAAGATACCTCCCTCCTCGTCGTTTGTACTCCCGAACTAGCGCTGCAGAATCGTAGGCTCCCCAGCGACGGTGCGATTTTTTGACGCGAGTTCGAATGTCTTTCTTGACTGCCAGGTACAGTTCTGGATTTTCCACGTTCGCCGGCGTTCTCATTTAAAAAAGGTGTGGCAACCTCCAGCATACCACCCGACACAAGTCAGAAACATGCGGAAACGCGTGAGGCACTTACACAATATAACAAGGACACACATGCAGATGGCTTCTGCCGGTTTCTTCGAGAGGCTGAGACGACTTTTGTTGTTCTGAGAGTGAATGCGGATGCGTCGCGTCTTGACAGGCGTCCGCGCGCTCCCCGCGGGCCGACGCCTCACTTTGGTTTCGAGCCGCGGCCGACGATCACCATCTCCGCCGTCTTTTTGCCCTCGCGGGTGATGTTCATGATGCTAGGCAGCGTCAAGACCTCGCACCAGTCGGCGTAGAGTGCTCGGATGGCCGGGTCCTCGCGGTGGCAGAGCACGAAGTGCCTCCCCGCGAGAGCGCGCGCCAGTCGGCTGCGCTGCTCGATGCAGAAGTCGCCAGCTTCGTACTGTCCTTCGGCTTTTGCCAGGAGGTAGGGCGGGTCCAGAAAGATTAGGTCCTTCCGCGGTGCCTCCTTCAACACCGTGAAGACGTCCCGCTGAGAGCAGGCGCCGCCAATTCCTCGGTGACGCGAGAATGCCTCTGCCACACTGGCCGCGCGCAGCGATTGCAGCTTGGAGCTGACGAAGGTGCTGCTGGCGCGAAGCTTGCCCAAGTAGGAGCAGCGCATTCCGAGGTTCCAGCGGACGGCAAGGGTGGGGTGGCCATCCGTCCGCTTGGACTTCAGGGTCCCGTCACGCAGCCGCTTCTTGTAAAGCGCCCTCCGCGCTTTCTGGTCCCTGCGCCGCAGATCCGAGACCTCCTTCGCGAAGGCGACCGCCATTCCAGCTCTCCGCTCCTCCGTGCTAAGAGCGCGGTGCATGTTCACGACGTTGGGGTCAAGATCGAAGGCCCGGACGCGCACGCCCAGGTTGCGCAGCGTGCCCTCCACCACGCCCGTGCCGGTGAAGGGCGATGTCACCGCGCGGCTTTTACCCATCCTCCTTCGCTCTTCTTGAATGATAGAGACCAGCGGGACCACGTGCTTTCGCTTGCTGCCCCACCAGGGAAAGATGTGGGTCGGTATGTGCCGACGGAGGGTTCCACGGAGGTGATTGGCGACGTACCGGTCGTTTCCGAGACGAACCAGGTCCCCCTGCTTGCAGAGTCCGCGGAGCGCCACCTGCGCGCGGGCAGCATTCCCGCCGCGAAGGTGGGCGCGCAGGTGCCCGCTCGTTAGCACCAGCGTCTGGCGCGACAGACGCTCACAGGCGAGGCGCACTCGAGGCGCATCCGCCTCACCTTTCCGCGCCTTGGCAAGGAGGGCGCGTTTCTTTGCCATGGGAGAGGACTGGGGCGCGACGACAGGCGGGCGGCCACTGCTCTCGAGCCACACGTGCGCTGCAAAGAACCATTCGAGTGTGCGCACCCCCGAGGGGGGGGGGGAGGAGGGACCGAGGAGAGGGAGTGTGCGTTGCCTGTGCGCCCACGGTTTCTAGGTGTCCGACTCCAGTAGCTAGGGCCGCACATTCGATGCCTCCTAGAAGGCCGCTTTGTCAGCGACAGGTAGCGGGCTCTCACGACATCCAAACGTGGGGCCGAGCTCCAGGTCCGCGACAAAGGTCTGGATGGTACGGTGCGAAGGGGTCGCCAAAGCAGTCCTGATCCTGTTCCAGGTGGCACGCCGCCGACGAGTTCTTCGCAGATCGCATCGAAGTTGGCTTGGGGCCCAACGTTGAGAACAGAGCGCCCCGCCCGCAGGCGCGCGAGCGACTCGCGGAGCGCTCGCCGGTGGACCTCGCCAGGCGCAGCGATCATGACATCTTGGGAGAAGTCCCAGCGCCCATTGATGGGGAGAATGCACTCTGCGCTCTCTTCCATGATGTCCTTGAGAGGCGCGGACCAGAGGCGGTCTATGTCGCTGTAGACCCCTCCTTCTTCGACCATCACGACGAGCCGCACCATGGAAAACTCGTCCCGTTCGAGAAAGTTTTCTCGCGCCAAGTCACGTGGATGAGCCGAGGGATCTCTCGGCGCTGGTGAGGGGCCGCGACCGGCCGCACTGAAGGGCTGGAGAGCAGCACGAGCAGCGCAGCGAGCCCGCACGCCAGGAGCGAGAGGACCACCGCCGCTCTGAGTGACGCACCCATGGTCCACGGCCTGCCTTTACAGCTCGTCTGAAAGGAGTCGGGTCACACGCCCTCGGCTTTTCTTGGCGCAGCAAGGCAAATGCTCGCTGGGATAGTGGCGGGCCTTTTGCTTGGCTTCCTATTCTGGCTACTCGCAGTCGTGAGCCCCCCAGGGTTCCGCTTCGAGGCCATCTACCACCTCAACCTGTGGCTCTCCTCCGAGAGTCGGTCGGGGACCGGCTCCGAGTACCGCAACACACAGGTCGTGCGGGCGGCTCTGGTCGAGCTGCTCCAGCGCTCCGACGTGGGCGTCTTCGTAGACGTACCCTGCGGAGATTTCAACTGGATGTCAGCCGTGCGGCAAGAGGTGCCGGGCTTTGATGCCAAGTACGTGGGTGTGGACCGTGTTGGAGCCCTGATCGCCTCGAACCGGAAGAGGCACGCAGGGCTCGACTTTCGGAAGGGAACGATCGAGGAGCTAAGCATCCGAGCGGACCTCCTTTTGGTCCGGGACCTTCTTCAGCACCTCTCCACAGTCTCACAGCTGGCCATCCTCCGCAAGTTGCGCTCGACGGGGAGCAGGTGGCTGCTCATCAACTACGAAGTGCACCTGCCGGCAAACACGCTCGTGCGCGTGGACCCGGCGCCACGCTGGGTCGAGCTCAACCTGGAGCTGCCTCCCTTCTCTTTGCAGCCCATCAAGACCTTCGCAGGAGATAGTCGCGACAAGTTCTACGGCCTCTTCGACCTCAGCGCCGTCATCCTCTAGGGACTGTGCTGTCCCTGAGCACGGTCGCGGACTCTCGCTAGCCCGCTGGTTTGCGCATGCTGACCTCGACATACGCCGCAAGCAGGCGGATGAAGTCCGCTGCCATGGATTCCTGATAAAGGAGGCCCAGGCCGACGCGGGGATTGAGCTCCAGCATGCGCACGTCCCCTCTGAGGTCTAGCTTGAAGTCGATGTCACCCCAACCGCTGTACCCCATGGTCAGCACCACCGCACGGAAGAGCTGATCCGCCCCTTCGGGGAGGGGCACCGACGTCGCCGTACAGTCCATGGCGCCGTCCACGGAGCCCTTGCAGTAGAGGCTCGAGCAGAACTGGTAGCGGCAGGTAGCGTGAGCCACGATGCGCCCCTTCCAAGCAACGAAGTGGAAAGCAAATTCTCCGTCCCCTTGAATGTACTCCTCGATTACGCACGAACCGTCATCTGGGCAGCGCTCCAAATCGCGTTCGCTCTGCAGAAGTCTCACGCCAGAGCACCCCCTGGACGTCCCCCACTTTGCGACAGCAGGATAAACGCCCCCCGAGGACAGGCTAGGCAACCACGGTCCAAATCCCCGAGCTGTGCACCAGCTTCGAAAGAGCTGTTTGTCCTCCAGGGCCAATATGTCCGCTGCGGGGATGCAGAGAGGCACTTGCGTTGAGGCCTGGAGCTGGCGGGCTTGCGAGATATGAGAGGCGCGGAAGAGCAAGAGCAGGGCACATGCATGGGGCGAGGAGGAGTCCAGGCCATCGTCGTCGACAAACGTTCCTTCCACTCCTAGCCGTGCCAACGACGCTAGGAGGAGGAGGCGCCCTGAAGCGGTCCCGGCGACATCGGCCTCCCCTATCAGGGCCACTCGCGTTGGGTGCGGGCGCGTCTCTATCTCACCGCCCATGGCTTTGGTTGCGCGACCGCAGTGACGTTACCATAGTCCTCACTTCGAACACGTTGCCTCCGTTGCTGGACCACGCTCGCCAAGTCTCGCCAGGAGATGCGTCCTGGCTGGCGTGGACGGCTTGACCATCCGGCGGCCAGCGGCGCAGTAGCTGTCCGACCACGTCCATGGGGGAGAGAGGGCGCGGCTGCAGAGGGAGAATGGTGGTTTCTCTAGCCCCTTCCCGCTCGGAATGCTGAATGGACCTGCGACTGTTTTGCGTGAAGGACCTTCAGGGCGGCGGCCGCACTCAGAGTCGCCGCGCGAGTGCCCGCCTCAACGGGCGCTCCGCACCAGGGAAGGGGCGAGGAAGCCCAGAAGCGCCAATAAGAGGTAGGGATCCATGGGGAACTGCAGGAAGAGACGCAGCATCTGCGCCTCGCGTGGACAGGTTTTCTTCGTCGCCTTATGCCACTTCTCCGTGGAGTACGCGAGGACCCAGGCGGCCGCCCAGGGCACCGCGAGACTCAAGAAGACCGGTCGGCCAAAGGCGTAGAGGAGAACGGCTAGGAGGAAGACCCAGCTGCACGTGTCGATCGTTATGTCCACTACCTGGCCCATGCTAGTGCTCATGCTGTAGCGCCGCGCGATATAGCCGTCGAGTACGTCTCCGGCGTGTGCGGCCAGCCCCACCGCGAAGGCGGTCGCGAAGAGGATCCGCGGACAGGCGCCATTTCGCGCGCAGCACCCTCCCAGGAAGAGTGCGCCACTCACGACAATGAGGAGCGCCCTTAATGCGGTGACGTCGTTCGGGCCGAGGCCAGCTGCCACAACTGCGGGTGCGACTGCCTCGCTGAACGGCTGTAGGAGGTGAAAGGCGATGAGATCGGTTGCGGGATCCGAGAAGAACTCGCGGCGCTGTGCACAGGGGTCGCAGGCGGCCTTCTCGGCCATTCTTCTTTATGCGTGAGTCTAATGGTCGACGCCGACCAGCGGCACGGGCAAATTGTGCAGAGATCCTCCACAAGCAGTGAGCGACAGAGTCCCTCGCGGAGGGCCAAAAGCGGGAGCACGCTCAGGTGGCGCCCCAGTGGCCTCAGGTTTCGGGGTTGTCCGGTCTCCAGGCCTTCAGAAGCAGTGCCAGGGCCCGGTCGGAAAGGCGCGCAAGCTGCTGTGCGGGGACGCGCTCGCGGAGGGGGCGGAAGGCCAGGGTGCGCGCCTGATTTTCCACCATGGGGTACATGAAATAGGCGCCTCGAAGTATTCGCGGCCTGGTCACATGCCCGCGTCCGTGAAGCACCCTGTGGTTGCTGACAAGTAGGAGGGTGGTGGGAGCCATCGGCACCTCGACCACGCCGGTCACGTTCTCAATCGCCAGGCGGAGCTCCTCGATGGCTCGGAAATACGCGGGCTGTGCTGCGTAACTCACTTCTGCGTGACCTCTTTTCCGAGATGACCAGGTGATGCGCTGGAATCGCCCATCGCGGTCTACTTGGGAGGTGCTACCGGAAAGAGGTCAGGCGCTTGAGCGACAGGCGCGAGGCGATGAACCCGCAAGCAAGGCCGTCCGGCTTCAGGAGAAGCGCATCGGTCGCAAAGAAGTGTGGGGTCCTGGGCTCGGAGGAGCAGCGGGCAGCCCCAACGCCCGCAGCCGCCGCGCTCCGCCTTGGGCGGGAGCCTTGCCGGACGGACTCCAAGGAAGGCGGCGGCCGCGAGGAGCTGCGGGCGCAAGGGCGTTTCCATGGCGTTTGGCGCACGACCTCAGGTCCTCTCCGACAACTGGTCAGGGTGAAAAGAATGAGCGTTCTGGTCTAGGACCTCAGTCTCAACTTGCCGCATGGCGCGTTTCCTCAGACGCCGCTCCGCTTCGCCTAGGTGCGCAAAGGCCAGCGGCGCTGTGTACGCCACCTGTCCGACATGGTCCCCTGCGATGCGAAAGCGACGGCTCCGTGCGTCTCGGAGGCTCGTTTTCTCGTCGTGAACACAAGCTTCCTTCCAGAAACGGGGATAGACCTCACCCCACAGCCACTCCTGATCCTCATTCCACTCGCCTTTATCCGGCAGGTCGGCCGCAGTGAAGCAGTTCAGCAGGCCATTGCGCGAGCCCCAGCAGCATCCCACGACGGGAAAAACGTGGCCCTCCCCGCAGTCACGCATGATGTGCCAGCCCGAGTCCGTCTCCTCCAGCCACTCCGCGACCGCGTCCGCCTCGCGCGCGCCGAGCCGGGAGTCCGCGTCCCGGACGAGGCAGACGCCGTTCTCCTCCACGGAGGGGAGAAAGCGCCAGCACATCTTCCCCTTCGATGGAATCTGAGGCGCTACTATGCGCACATGAGGCAGGGCTGCCAGTGCCTCCAGGATGCGCGCGTCGACGGAGGAGATGTCGACATGCACGCGCACTTCTGCACCAGGGTAGTAGAGAGGGGCGAGCAGGGCATTCTCTAGCATCCCGTAGCCGTAGGCCTCATTGGCTCCCCACCATGAGTAACTGAGCACCGGCTGGCGCGTTTGGAGAGATGGCAGACGCCCTTCGCGTGAGGACGCGCTTGCCCTCCTGAGTCGGGCGCTGCCTGCGAGGAGCATCAAGATGCCGCAGACGAGAAGCAGCCCTGCGACCGCCTTGAGCGACATCCACGAGAACCTTTATTGCGTCTGATTTCCTTGCCCATTGGCGCTCCCCCAGCTGCTCACTTCGAAAGATGCCCCGACGATACCGAGGACAACTTAACAGTGCTTTTCAGGGAGGCAGCGTTCGCGCGGAGCCTCTCTCCCGGGCCGGGAGGACGGTGGAGGCCACGGCTCTGCCACCGGTAGGCGACAGCCCCAAATCCTGCCTCGCCTGCGCATGCCGTAGGGGACTATCTCTCCCGTGTTGGGGTCCTGCGAGACGTAGGCGAAACGTGGACGCGCGGCGTCAGCTATAGCGCTGGTTTTCCTGCCGCTCTCCAGCTGAGACACCTCCCAACGCATCGCCCGTACTTCGCCGTGCGCCAAAGCGAGCGGCGCGCAGAAGGAGTCCCGGGTAAAGCTATGACTAACCACCCTGGGAGCCATCTGGACAGGTGGGCGCTCGTCACGGGCTCCACGCGGGGGCTGGGTGCGGCTTTGGCATCACAGCTGGAGAAGGGGGGGTGGAGCATCCTTCGACACGGGCGGCGCCTCCCCGAAGCAGAAGCTCCAAGTGCGCTAGGTGTAGATCTCTCGGAGCCCGACGGGGGCGTGAAACTTTGGTCCCAGGCGCTGGAGGCGACGGGCGGCGCCATTCCAGAGCTCATCGTGCACTGCGCGGCATATGGGGAGAGCGACAGCGGCTGTCTATCGCCGCGCGCCAGGCCAATCTTCCAAACCAACTTCGGGAGCGCAGTAGACCTCGCTAGGTTGGCGGTCGGGGCGGGCAGCGCACGCGTGGTGATGGTGTCATCCTCAGCGGCGCGGCTGCGCACGCACCCTGCGGGAGCCTACTGTGCAAGCAAGGACCTTCTTGAGACCTTTGTGCAGCATGCCGCAGGCGCTGCTCTTCCCCGCACCATCGTATGCGTGTGTCGGGTCGACCTGCTGCTCGATACAGCCCTCTGCAGGCAGCTCAACGGGCCAGCGGGCGGCGACGACAGGCGGGACCCCCGCTGCGCTCTTCCGCTGCTCCTGGCACTTTCCCGAGCAGGCCCCGAAGCCGCGGGCAGGGTCTACTGCCTCTCGCGCGCCTTGAAGTCCCTGCCGGATGAGCTCCGGTATTGTTGCGACGCCGTATCCCTGCGCAACGCTCCTGCAGGGTACATGGAAAGAAGTGTCGAGAGCGATACGCTTGTCGTGAATGGGGACAACCACATCGAGGAGGTCGACGGTCTCTATCCCAGCCATGCAGCCGAGCGCGCCTGCGCAGCAGCCATGGCGAAGTGCATCGGCCTCCCCGACGCGAACGTCGTGGCCGTGCACGGAGGCATCACGGGAGCATTCGATGCGCTGTGCGCTGCCTTGGATGTACGGGACTGTGATGCGCTCGTGAAGGGCCTCGCCTTTGGCGGGCTCGAACGGAGCCTGGAGCTGCGCGGAGTCCGGCGCGTCTTTTGCCAAGACCTCAGCACCCTCAAAGAGGCCATCACGCCGCAAACGCGACTGCTCCTCGTCACGCAGCCCTCGTGCTTCTTCTGCGAGGACGAGGGTTCCTTCATCCAGGAAGCTCTCCAGATTCTCCCACCGTCGGTGGTCCTCGTGCTGGACGAGTGCTACCTGCCCTACATGCGCGACGCTCCCGTGTCGTCGACCCAGCTCATTTCTAGCAGCCGTCACGTGGTCGCAGGACTCCGGGGCCTGAGCAAGCTTCACGGCCTCGCGTCGCTCCGGCTCGGCTTCCTCATCACTGACGTGCGCACGCGGGAGCTCGTCTCCGCGGCGGCGCCCTTTAAGCCCCTGCCGTCCCATACGCTCGAGAGAGCCACGCGGTGCCTCACAGCAGAGCCGGCCTTCTCGGACGAGAGAATGCGTCGCTATCTTGTCGAGAAGTGCTTCGTCGCCAAGGCTCTCCGGCGCCTCGGCGTGGCCAACCACGGCAAGGGACCCTACATCATTGTTCTCGCCAACGAGCTCCGCTGCTCCTCCGCGGATGCAGTGGCCTACCTGCGCGCCAAGGGGATTGAGATGCGCGACGTTCTCTCTCCGTATCTCGTCTTCCTTCTGGCGTCCAGGCGCTGGAATGCCGCCTTCTGCGCCGCGCTCGCGGACCTTGTGTCAGGCAAGCGCTGCGTAGCGCCTCGGCCCGCGCCTCCCGCGGCCCGACGGTCATGCGAGAGCGGTGCTGAGATTTCGGTCCCTCAAACCTCGTAGTGCTGCGCCAAAGCCCTCCACGAGTTGCTTTCTGTTTGAAAGCGGCGATTGAGGTGCGACTTCAGAGCCTACTGGTGAGCGCGCGCCTGTCGAATAGAGTCTCGAGGCCGTCCACCGCATCCCACCAGTCCCAGCCGATCAGGCACGGACCTAGATGCGGCGAGGGCCTCTGCTCCTCTTCCCACCCCGCGGCGCGAGCGGACGGTATGAGCCCTGCGCAAGAGAGGCAGAGGTCAATCGGCAGCCAAAGCCACTCGTCACTTTCGCCGCGACTCCTGGCCTTGAGTCTTGGTCGGCGGTGCCAGGGCACCAGCACGGCGGCTAACTGCGGACGCACCAGGCAGCATCCCCTTTTTTGCTGAGCAACGAGAGGTTTTCGCCCTCTGCGGCCGCTTCTGTGCGCGCCGCGCGGCCCGTCGAGGGATCGGAGATGCGCACAGTGAGCTTTTCTTCATGCGAAGTGCGCGTGCCTCCCAGCCACGACCTGGAGAGGCGACGGAAGAAGAGCGGTCGGCGTCGACTACACGCTGTCGAGAAGGTGCTCGAAGATCTGCTTCGTGGGGGGGAGGGGTAGCACCTTGAGGATCTCCTGCAGGAACTGCTGCGGAGGCGTGCCCTTAAACTTCTGGATCACCTGGGCATAGTCGGCAAAGCCGCACGCAGAGGGCATGTAGGCAGCCGTCTGGTTGCTCGGGATGCACGACCGGCAGGCCGACCCTGCCAGCAAAAAGCAGTCGTTGGGGCCATTTTCACACCAGTACGGCCCGTAGAAAAAGTAGTTGAGGGTAGGAGGCGCGTAGCCCGAGCAGAGGGAGACGGCGAGCCAGTCGGCAAGGAAAAAGAGGTTGGAGTCGCCAAACCAGACGCCACTTCCAAACTTGCTCACGCCGATCTTCTTGATGAGGAGAGGAAGCGCCTCTGTGAAAAGGTTGTAGTTCGTCGGCTCGTACGCCGCATCTAGGACCTGCACATTGTCGATCAGCATGCGGCGCATGGCCAGAGACAGAGCACAAGCGCATGAAAGAAAGGGTGGCGCTCGCCAGGTGGAGCAGGGTGTCCGTGATGGACAGCTTCTACGCCAAATTGGAGTCCCTTGGCGACCTCGCGTACGCCCGTCCCCCGCCGTCGGAGGAGCCCGCTGCAGGCGTCGCATCCGACGCGCCGCAGCCAGCGGACAGCCTCAACCCGACGCGAGGGCAGACCGCCGTGAAGGCATCGGACAGCATCCGGGACGCCGGGGAAGCTAGTGCCGCGGAGATTCCGTCCCCGCCGCGAGTGAGGTGCCAAGGACTCGTCACGGCCGCCGCGGGTTTCCTCATTCCACGACCGGCGCTCCCCGGTCCCATGCAGGGGGCGGCGGAGCACGACGCCCAGCCTGAAAAGGCAAGCCCGGGCCCCGCCCCTGCACAAAACCTGGAAGATCTGCTGGCGCAACTGGACGCATTTGCTTTCCACGCCCCGCCGACACCTCCCCGCGCTGAGGGGCCGTTCAAGAGGCGGCGGGGCATGGCTCCGGGCTGATGAAAGAATGACTGCGAAGTGGGCAGAAAAACTCGCGGACCTTCGCGAGCGAGAGATGCTCTTCCTGGGTGGCGGCGGCTTCAAGACTCTGAGCTACCTCGGCGTGCTGGAGGCACTAGGCTGGCAGCGCTTTCGCAGGGTATGCGGCGTGTCAGCTGGAGCTATCATCGCGCTCCACTTAGCTCTTGGACATTCCCCTTTCGAGATCATGGGCTCCTTCTTAGAGCACGAGCAGCTCCTCGTCGGCAGCCTTTCTCTGGGGAGACTCTGGGGCGGCCACGCCCCGGTCCGCCCCGAGCTGGTCCGCCAGGCGATCGAGAGCATCCTCCTGCGCAAGGGCTTTAAGCCCGACGCCACGATGCAGGATCTCGCCCAGCGACGCCCCGTGGGTTTCAGTGCCGTTGCCTTCTGTCTGGACACCTGCAAGCTTGTCCGCTTTTCGGCGGAGTCGCACCCCGACTTTCGGGTGGCCGAAGTCGCGACGGCCTGCATAGCTATCCCGATGCTCTTCTCCAGCGTGCCTCTGGGCGAAGCGGGCCTCCGGTACTACGACGCTGGCCTCGTCAACAGCGCGCCCCTCGGATTCTTTCCTGCGAAGGAGACGCTGGCGCTCGTCGTGCGTTCCCTCCCTGTGGAGGTTCCGACAGGGCTCCCAGAAACTGTGCAGTTCCGATGTCTGTTTATGAGCACCATGGCCCACGAGAATGCGGCGAACGAGGGGATGGCCGTGATGCAAGTGCCGTATCCTACGCCGGGCGTGGGCCTTCTGACACGAAGCAACACGCCTCTCTCTGTGTTTTGCGAGACCGGGGCACTATATACTGCTCTGTACGTGATCCAGCGGGAGCTCGTGGGCGTTTTGGCTGTTCTGCTCTCCTGTCTGTCCTTCTGTGGCGCGAGCCCTCCCACTGGCCTGCTTCTATCCTCACGTCCTACCTCTCCCACCCCGAGCGCAACACTGCCCTCGACCCTGTCCTGCGGAGCCTAACCCATTACCGCCGCAGCGGGGTTGGGGCTGACTTCGAGATCCACGTCCAACTGGCCCGCTTCGGGAGCAAACCCAAGGACCCTAGCTGTGGATTTTGGGTCCCCTGGGCGAGCTTCTCACGCAACCCAGCGTGGGCCGAGCGCCTGCAGGCGCGTTGGTCCCTCTGGGAAGCTATGCGGAGCAGCGCAGAGGACTCGCCAGGGAGCGCAGGGGGGGCGGCGTCGGCGCCGCGGAGGCTGCGGTCTGGCCGCGCACGCGCGCTTGCGGCCGTCGCGCGGACGTAGACACGCTCGCCGCAAAATCAAGGCGCAGTGCAAAAGAAGCCATGGCGAGCGACCTTCGCCAGGCGTTAAGGCACACGCTGTCGGCGCTTCAAAGTCAGATTCTCGTGGACAGCTCGCGTGCCGTGGAGTCGCACCGTGCGCGTGCGCACATAGCAGAGATGTCCTCCATACGTGCTTTGCTATCTTTGTGCATGGAGGCCCTTACGGGACGCCAGCTGGCCGGGGACGAGGACTTCGTCCAACCGGGGGCCATTCGGGACAGCCAGGACGCCGCCTCCTTTGCGGCTCGGGAGCTGCATCTCCTGCGCGAGGATGCTGAAGCGCAGCTGGCGCTCCCACGCCCTCCCCCGCCCGAAGCTGCCGAGGCGGTTCTTGAGGCCGTCCTCCGCGCCGAGACAGACGCCACGGCAGAGACGGAGCGCACGGAAAGGCTCCACGCAGACATGCTGGAAACTGCCCTTGGGACCTGCTCTCGCGAGATGTGCGACACGCTCTGCTCCGCCCTCGCCGAGGCGGCGCCCCGGGGGACCTGCACGGCGCGGCGCCGCGAGATCGGGGCAGCGGGCACGGAGAAGATCCAGGGCATTGTGCAGCGGTGGCTGGAGTGGTTTGTTCAGCACGAGCCTTCCAAACAGCCCCCTCGCGCTATGGCGCTTCCTGCGGAGGTAACTCTCCTTTGCGTGCAAGACAGCGACATTGGCGAATACGTGCGGCTCCTGCGACGCTGTATGCATCTACGACGACAGCATGCGCGACTTGTTTCGATAATGCGGCGTCTAGGGGCTGCGGCGAAGGTCTGCGATGCGTGCATGGTCCTACGCGCGAAGATTGTGCTCCCCACTCAACTTCAGACGTCCTCAAGTGGCGCCGCCGCCTTTGCACGGAAAGAGGGGGCGAGGAGTCTTGGAGAGCAGACCAAGACTAACGCAGGTGCGGCGAATGCCTCGGGAAACCCAAACACCGTGCCGAGCACGGCGACGAGAGGCTCCGCCTCGGAGGCCAGCAGGTGCGCCAAGGCGCCGCAGCCCACAGAAGCGGCAATGACGAGGGGCGCATGAGACTTAAACGGGCCGAGGCCCCGGAGGGGCTCCAACGCAGCCACCATGTTGAGCGCTGAAGCCGCCAGGAGGGTCACGAGCAGCCCGGCACGGCACATAGCCACGCCAAGGTTCCGTGGGGGGTACGCGTCAAGCAAGCAGTCTGGCGCCTTTTCCTGCCCCATGCTCGCCAAGGCTCCCAGTGTAATCGATCCGTAGAAGGCGCCCATGAGCAGAGTGCTCACGAGCGCGCACAGCGACGCGGTCGCGAAGGTGCGCCGTTCCATCTCTTCAGCGACCTTCGGAACGTTGAAGGCGACACCAAAGGAGAAGGGCGCGACGCCCGCCAATTCGCTGGCTCCGCGCGTTCCGGGCAGGGGGTCGCGACCCCGCCCGCCGGAGCTGGCTGCACGCAGACAACATACGCGGCTGGCCGCAGCGCTCTCGACGCCTTGGACTTCCCCACTTGCCGCCTTGCAGGAGACGGCGGCCGAAGATACATAGATGGCCAACGGCCGAGCCCATGCCGCCGAGGTGGCGTCGAACCCGAACGCCGTGAGCAGGCTCACAGTGAAGTCGCTCAGGAAACCGAGAAAGGCAATCTGCGACGCCAGTAAGTACGCCGAGATGCCAAGGTCAAGAACGTTCGCACGCCCGACCAGGGGTAGCTGCTGCCCTAGGCTCACTCGCAGCCTCGACGAAGCGAGCAGCAACGCCCATGTGGGGAAGAGTGTCAGCGCGCCGACGGCTCCAAAGACTACCAGGACCTCGGGGGAGCGTACGCCCTGCGCAGCTTTCGGGAATGCGAGGAAGCCCGCGCCGACACCGGCAGAGGCAAGCACTACGGCACTGCTTGGGAGGCTGAGTTGGGCGTGCGTAGGTGGCAGGCCTCCAAGCCTTCGCGGTCCTGCGAGGTGCGCGACATGGCGTGTGCGTGCACAAAGGGTCAGCCGAGAGGAGCTTTGGTTCGCCCACTCCATTCAGCCGCCCCCCTCCACTTGCTTCTGGTGTACTAGGCCTCTGGGCCGGCGACCGGCGAAAGCGCTCTTTCATCAGAGTCTTCGAGAAGCGCGGAGAGGAACGCGGCGCGGGAGACTGCTTCTCCCAACGGCCGTGCTGGATCGCGCCAGCCCCAGACGACTACGCTCAGCCGGTCTTCGCGGCTGTCCGCTCCCCGAGGCACACCATGGGTGAAGGCGGCATTCACCGTCGAGTCAAAGGCGAAGACATCACCGCTATTCTGACGGAAGGTAAACCGGGCCTCCAAAGGTGCCATCCCCACAAATTCGAGACTTCGCGGGGCTCCGAAGCTCGCTCCCACGGTCACATTTCCAGCCGCGTCGTCGTGGGCGTTCCGGTCCTGGTGCTGCGGTTTGAAGTGGTCCAGGCCGCGTCGGTACACGTTCACTCTGGTCTCGAGGACATCCACTTCGAAGGCCCGGGCCAGGGCCTCGACTGCGGCCAAGGTCCAGTCCCCTCGGTGGAGCGAGACCTCGTGCTCCGACCATGGCGCCGTCGCCCGGGAGAGGCACTCTCCCAGCAAGCGCCCCGTCCAGACGGCAGGGAAGAACGACCGCACATGGACCGCACCGGCGGCGAGCTGGGCCAGGTAAGCATCTGTCAGCTGCGCGGATGCCCGCCAGCCGAGGGTGCCCCGTCGGATCCCTCTCTGCCACGACTCTTCCAGGAAGGGACCTGGCGCCTCCAAGGACCCAGGTGCTGCTCTCTGCTTCTCGTCCGGGCGACGCCAGCGCCTGGAAGCCGGCATCTTCTTCTTCTTCTTCTTTTTCACTCTCGATGGTCGGGCGGAAAATCCTTCGCACGTGGAAATGCTCACACCACCCGTCGAGGAACCCCTCCTGGAGGCCGCTACGGCCTCAGCGAAATCCAAGGCCAAGAAGGCGGAGGGCGCAGGAAGTGCGGCGGACAAGACTGCGAACAAGGGCTTGAGCCCAAAGGCTAGGACGGCCATAGCGTCTCACCTTAAGGAAGTGGGCGACCACGTTCGGAAGAGCATCGAAGGCGTCAGTGGCGACGACTCGACAGGGGACCCTCCCAAGCATGACACGCATGCCAAAGTCAAGGCCGCCGTCGCGGCGCTGGAGACAAAGATCGGCAACAAGATCAAAGCGGTGAAGATCAAGCTCGAGAAAGAGAAGGAGAAGGAGAAAAAGAAGAGCAACAAGCCGTCGGCGAAGGCAGGCGCGAAGAGGAAAGCAGCGAAAGGCAATCAGGTGAAGAAGCCCACGGGTAAGTCGCGATCGCGCAGTCCTAGCAACAGGAAACGCAGCAATTCTTCTCCCACACAATGAGGGAGCCCAGCGAGCCTTCCTTCGGTCTCTCCGCCCATGTGAAGGACCTTGTTTTGGTTCGCTTTACTGACTTTCCGCAAGCATCTCACTGGCAGCCCTGCGTTCATGAGGGCGTGCTCGGGAGCTCGTATGGTTTTGGTCTCCGCTGCGTCTCTCCGAGGTGGCGCCGCCTGGGCGCACCGCCGCCTCGGAGAGTTTCCTTTTGAGCAGGCGCAGGCACCCTCGTCCACCCGCGGTCTGTTGCACAGAACGCAAAACTTGGAGGAGATCCTTCTGGTGCGGCATAAGGCGCCGCCGCAAGCGCGCGCAAGCGCCCGTGGACGTTGGCGGCAGCGCTGTCCGAAGGAGGGCGCCCAGCTCCTGTGCCGACGGCTCGTCGTCGAGCATGGCGCCGAGCTGCCGAGTCAGCTGCGGGGCGGAACGACGAGGAAGGCACGACGAGAGCTCCGCCCTATGCTCCCCCGCCCACATGAGCAAGGGGAGCAAGAAGCTGTTCTTCGTAAGACTCTTTTCGAGGGGGCCATTGCAGGCAGGGGAGCCCAGCTTGTCTTCTACGGCCGCAGACAGCATTCCCCGAACAGCGCTGGCTCCCATGCTGCCGCGTTCTTTACCTGTACGGAAGAGCAGCGGCTGGGACCTCCCAACAAATCTTTACTGTCTGAAAAGCACCCTGTTGACATGGGTGACGCAGAACGACTAGAGAAGACAGCAAACAGTCTGGCCAAGTGCGTCCGCACCCTGAACATTCGTTCCGATGATCTAGCGAACCTGCGGCAGGACATCGTGCACAGGCGAAGGTTGAGGCCCTATGAGACAGCCGCCATGCTTGGTGCTCCCGCATCTGAGGGGGCTCGGAAGCTCAAGGCCAGAGACGTGAAGACCTGCGTGAACCTTATGCTGAAGCTTGCCGGCACAGAGCCGCACGTGAAGGACAGTGAAGATCTCTGGCGAAGAGTGGCGCAGCTTGTATCCTCGCCTGCGCCGCCTCCTGATCTGCCGAGGGCGGGAGGGCTGCAACCCGAACCGCCCTCTGCAGACGAGCGACCGGCCTCGGGCGAAATGGCCGCTGAGGGAGCAGCAGAAGCAGAAGCGGGATCGCCCCCAGCCCACGCGCATCCCGTGGGAGAAGGCGGACCTCCCACGGATGATGAAGCTCCTCACGCCCCTGCCGCAGGGGCACGTCATGCCGCCCCCGGGGGCGTGGCGAGCGATGTCAAGGAGCTTGCCGACTGCATCCGCATTTTGGATGTCCCAGAGGGCCACCTCCTCGCGCTGCAGCACGACGTTGATCTAGGAAGCCCCCTGGAGCGGTACGCGGTGACTGCCCTGCGAGATGCTTACCCCTCGGCCGCGAAGACCAAGGTCGTAAGAGACTGTCTAGAGCTGCTGCGAAGCGCACGCGTGAAGAGACGCCCTGACTTGTGGCACTGGGCCGCAGAGGAGAGGAAGGTCATGGCACTCGCCGACTGCATTCGCACACTGAGGGTCCAGCCAAACCGTCTCTCCGACCTTCGGCATGACGTCGAACGAGGAAGGTCGCTTGAGGCCTTCAGGGCGGCTGCCATGCGCGGTGCGCTCCACTCGGGAGAAAGGCGACGCCTTAGGGCCAAGGCCGTTGGAGATTGTTTAACGAAGCTGCAGACCCAGTTCGCGCATGCACATGAGGACACGTGGGTAAGAGCCGGACGACTGGCCTTTCCAGCACCCATGCATCCTGCGCCCCCTCCCCCTCCTTCTCCTGGTCCAGCTCCCGATGACGTCGACGAGCCGCCACCGCCTGGTGCCGCACTCAGCACAGCGCAGGACCTGAAGAGGGAGAGTGCCAGCCTCCAGGCGACGCTCAAGTGGAAGCCGCCAACAGTCCCCGTCCTCAGCGCGCCCCCTCCAAAAAGAGAAGGCGCCCTCGACACCTTTCGTCACCCCTGGCCCCTCGTCCACGGGCGGAGACCGGCGAGCTCCTGGACAGGGGGGGCCTTCCATGAGACTCTGCCGCGCGCCGTCGCGGCCGACATCTGCCGCGCCGCCGGGCGTGCTGTGCACCTCGAGGGCTGGGCTTCGTTCAAGGCGCGCATGGGCCGCACCAGCCATCTCATCGCAGGCATTTCGAATGAGATGCGTGTTGTGGAGGAGGGCGTGTACTTCCCGCCAGGTGTCCTGGCCGAGACCGCCGCCTGGAGGTTCCTCAGGCGCTCGGCGCCCCAGGATCCTCACACGCACCCGTTGGCGACCGAGGAGATTCAGTACGTCGCACACCGCGTGGACGACCGCGCCATGGGCCAGAGGTCTCTCGAGGCATTTGCCCTGCGGTTCGTGCAAGGAACGCTGCTATTCCATGAGCTCGGGCAGTGCTTCCTAGCGCCGCTCGTGGTAGGCTGGGGATTTGAGCATGCGGCCCGGACGTCGCGTCCGCACGTCGTGGGGGACGCACCAAGAAAGATTCTGGAGGAGCCCTTCGCGAAGGGGGGGCGCGGCGGCAGGAGAAGGTGCTCTCGCGCGGAGGATTGCGTCGGCGCACTCTGCGAGCTGTCGGGGAAGCGAATCACCCAAAAAAAGGATGCGGTGTGCGCGAATGGACGCTGCTACCTGCGTGACGCACTGCGGGCGCACTGCGCCTCGCAGGCTGGCCGTCCCTTCCTGCGGGCCTCTGCTCCAGCAGGGCCCCTGACAGGCTCGCACGCTCACGAGTCTTGGTCCGAGCGCCTAAGAGGCAATGCCGCGGAGCTCATATCGAGCATCCTCCGCGAGGACGCCGCCGAGAACGAGCGCGGGCCGTATCTACACAGGGATGAGGAGGCAGACGACAGGGCTGAGCAGGACAAAGTGGCGGGTAGACGACAGAGAGAGGAGCCGGCGTCAGATGACATGGAGGCGGCGCTCCTCGCTGCTTTGCAGAGTGACGACGACGATGTGGAAGAGCGCAGCGCGGGGAGCGAGCTGGATGCTCACGCCGTGGCGGCTGCTGGGGACCCGGCCGCAGAGCGAGGAGACAAGCCAGAAGCGATCGTCCAAGAGCTCCTGAGGCGCAGCGGAGGCCACCCTGATGAGGTGCTACGACGATTGGGCGTGGTTGCAGACGATGAGGCCTCGGTCCCGGACGCGGACGACCCCGAGAAGGAACACCTGAAAGCAGAGCTCGCGGAGCTCCCGCCCCCTCGGCCCGTTGGAGCGCAGCCCCTAGACCTCGCCGCCGCGAGGGCGCGAGCGTACCGCTTCCGCAAGTTTCTTCGCCATGCAGCGACGGCACGAGCTGCACGAATCATAGATCGGGAGAAGGACGCAGCCATCTTGCACGCCCTCGGTGCCCGTTCCACGCAAGCCCTGAAGAACGCCCTTGTGGCGTCCTGGGCCGATCGGAGGCGAGGCCGAACTGAAGAGGGGAAGAGTGCACGGATCGTGCGCGAGGCCAGGCGCGCCGGAGGAAACCTCGAAGCAGACGATGCTTCCAGCGCGCCGCCAGGGCACAGAATCCGGTGGGATCTGCTTGGTACAGGCAGGTTTCGCGGAGCCCCTCCTCCAGTCCACGCCGGTATTGGGCGAGCCCTTGGGATAGTTCAGGATTTGCTTCGAGAAGCGGGTGGAGACCCAGCGGCAGCCATGGAGATCCTGGGGCTAGGAGGCCTAGCGCCCGAGCAGCTGACGCCGCTCGAGGAGCAGCTTCGAAGCTTCGGTCCAGCCCCCAAAACTCCAGCGCGGCGAGAAGAGAAGGTGCGTCGGGAACTCCTGGCCATCAGTTTCCTGCACAACGCAGCGGAGCTGTATGAGCGGGCGGCGCGCAACGATGCTGCAGAGCAGCGCAGGTTGAGACTGCAGGGCGCGGCCCAGAACCGCAAGAGAATGGGTGTCCTGTCAGAGACCGGGCGCTTCGGCAACTTGACGCAGCCAGAGGCAGCGTACAAAGCTTTGCGACCCCCTCCTGTTTCGCTCCGCGGTCTCAGGGCTCGCATCCATGCCAATGGCGGAGACGATCCCCAGGGAGAGGAAGAGCTACCAGCGCGCATTGACAAGCTTCGCAAGGACATGGCGTCGTTTCCTCTCACTGACGAGGCGCGGAAGGAGAATGAGGCAGTCCTCGAGCAAATGGAGCAGCGCGCGAACACGGGGCAGAGGCTGGAGCGCCTTCACCAGGAGGCGAATGCCGCGCACGGGGAAGCACGCTCCGAGGCCTTTGCCGACTTGCTCTTCGCCCTGGCCGGCAGCCAGGCGCACACCGCCGCCCGAGTCTGGAAGTCCCTCCTGGAAGAGAGCAGAAAGATCGCGCTCGAGGACGCGCTGCGCGTCGGAGGCTTCAGCGGAGCTGGTGCGCTTCTGGCAGCTGCACATGTGGTGGGAGCGGGGGCAGAGACGCTGAGGGAAATCGACGAGGAAGCATGCGGGCCCTCGGTCTCTCGGGAAACTTGTGCGGAGAAGGCGTCGAAGCTCCTCGCAAAAGACCCAGGCACCGCCGTCCCTCGGCCGGAGGAGGGCGCGCCGCGACGTGTACTCATGCTGCTCGGGGACGAGGATCCTTCTGAGGCGGCGCTTCAACGCGTGGACGCGGCCATCGCAGCCATTGCGACGCCCCCTGGCCCTTCGGCGCCGCGGCTGCGTGCCGAGAGGTACATGGACGTGGTGGATGCTCTGATGCTGGCCCTTTTCGAGGCGCACCGGGGAGGCAGACTTAGGCGCGGCCACCAGCGCCACAAGACCCCAACAGGGACGCACGATGGCCTGCTTTTGAGCGGGGAGGTGGCAGCTTTTCTGCGAAGGGAGAGGGGCCGCAACCCCCCGTGGGAGCTGCTGCCCGCCTCTGAATCTGAGAGAGTTTGTCGACTCCCCGACGGCTCCTGGTACAGGCCTGACGACGAAAGCCTACTTGGGCGGGGGCCAGTGGGAGCGCGAGGCGACGACAATCGTCCCAGACGGGAACCCGCGGGAGCGCGGGATGACGACAGCCAGACTAGCGACGAGGCACCCTGGGAGCCGCCAGACTTCCTCTCTGAGAAGTCCGAAGAGGAGCTACCGGAGGGCGAGATGGCCACCGATGAACTCCGGGGATGGAAGCTGCTAGCGTCCACGCACCAGATTTCGCTTGCGCACGACCTCTTTCTCCGCAGTCTCCGCGAGCACGCCGTCGCGGTGCCCCCCGCAGCCTTCGCCCACGCCATGGCGCGCACGGTGATACATCTTGCGGCGGCTGGCGTCTTCTTTCTTGGGTTAAGCGCCACAGACTTCTCATGGACGGAATCGCGTGAGAGAGTGGTCCTGTCACGGACCGATCTCCCGTTCGTTCTGAGGCGGGAGAACGCTGGCACCGACACGTGGGACGCCATGGCCGCACTCTGTATGCTAGACAGCATTTTTCTCCGAGCCTACCTCGACTGGCGGTACCTCATCGCGGAGCTTGTAACGCATGCGCAACCGGGGGCGGAAGCACCTGCCAAGCAAACGCCTGACGCAGCACGCTTGCTCATCGCGACGCGCGCACTCTTGACATCCGGAAGTGCATCGACGCGAGGGCAAGCAGCGGCGGCCTTTAGAGACAGAGTCATGCAGGACCTCCGCCCCACCCTAGGCGTGAATGAGGAACAAAGAGACGGTGGCGAGTTCTTCACTGTCCTAGGCTCCCAAATTCTGGGCACGTGGGAGGAGGGCGCGCACAAGATATCCGCTGCCATTCAGACGGGCACTCCCGAGGGGGCCGTTCGCCTCTGGGACATGCATCGACGCGACCGCGACAGCGCCATTCATGCCTGGAAGCGGCGCATGCAGAGCGTCGTAGACCGCGACTCTGGTGCGGAAGGAGAGATCCCCGCGTGGGTGCTTCCGGTTGACACAGATCACGAGACGGAACCAAACGTATCCTCCAGGATGCTTGTCCGCTGGCGCCCTTCCAGCAGCAGCACCCCGGTGGCCGAGAGCCACCGCTTCGGCGAAGACCCCCCTCTGCCGCGCGGCGAGAAACACCGGTACCCCGGCATCGTGACCCTGGAGCTGACGCCGTCGCAAGGTGAGAAGAAAACCCGTCCTAGGCGCGAGGGACACAACGCGGGGGAGGTGGACTCCAGCAGCGGCAGCAGCGAGTCAGAGGATGGGGAGCACGCCCGGCAAGTCACATCAGAGGGCGACATTCGCACCTTGGCCTACGAGGTCCGCGCCCTGCTTCGTCGTCAGGGCCGTCTGCCTGGTGAGGAGACACCATTCATCACGCTCCCAGGAGGCGAGCGGCGGCCACTGGACCCCAGGGATTGGCTCGGGACGACCGACGCCAACATCCAAACACGCGGGGGCGGGAAGCTCCCAGAGCGCCCGACGCTGCGTTGGCGTCCGTGGCGGATGGCCGCTCCTGTGCAGCTGTCGCTGAACCTACTCCTCCACGTGGCACATGAGCTCTACGCGCCCGGGTCCAGGGCCATGGAGAGCCTGCTGCGACATGAGATGCCGTGGCCTGAGCCCGCGCTTCCGAGCCTGACATTGTCTCCTTTCGATGCCGAACACAGCCAGGACGGCTGCCATGTCGAAGCGTGCGCATCGTCCGCCGTGTGGAACGGGACCGTGCCGAGGGGTTGCGTTGCACTCCCTGCGCACCCCAGGGACTCGACATGCTTGCGTCCAGGGTGGGCTCTCCGGACCTTCGTCCTGTACCTGCCCGTTCCTGCCGAGGCGTCCAAGCAGCGCCCTCAAGAGGACGTCCCGCCGCCCCCGCCGCCACCAAGGGCGGTAGGGCAGGGGCGCCACGATCTTCTGCAGGGGTATGTCTACGTGTCCCCCGAGCAACTCCCATCGGCGCTCCCGCTCGCAGCCCCGCCGCCCACGGTCTCCGCCGCAGATGCGGGAGGGCGTGGCCTTCTCGCAGCGACTCGCCGCGCTTTCGTGGCTCAGGTCATCATGCTGGACCTTCTCTTCCTGCTACATGCTAGTAGTGAGAGTCTCTCGGCTGGGACCCTGGCGAGTGGGCAGCGCGTCGTCGTCCAGCACCCGGACCTCGCAGCGCGCGACGGCGCTCCCGACCAGGGAGCCACGGTGGTGGAAGCGCTGCCGGGCGCGGCGGGGTTGGGAAGGCGCTACCGGGTCCGGCTGGAACCGACCACCGCGGCCCGCGAGCTCGAGCTGTCGGCCATGATTCGCCGTGCGCACCTTGCGGACCGCGGACATCCCGCGGATGCTTTCAAAGGGCGTCGAGATGCCATCGTTTTCCGTTCGGCCTTGCGTGAGGATCCCCGCGGCGCGGTTGCGGCCAAGGAAGCGCTGGACCACTTCCTGGAGAGGCGAAGCAACGAGCTAGAGGACTTCGCGCAGGGGGAGCGCAGGCCCAGCGCGTCGGAGGTTTCGATTCTCGCCGCCGTGGTGCAGGGGCGTTCGCCAGAGGTCCTCGCGCCCTTCTGCGCGGCTGCGGCGAGCGCTTATGCGGAGACCATGGAGACGCTGCGCGCGGCAGCCTCGACGGCCGCGCGACCGTCGGACTCACCGACTGCGGGAGCTGCGCGCGAACTTGCAACCTTCCTTCGCCATCCGGTTCTCACCTTTGACCACGAGACTTCGCCCCAGGACCTGCCGCTCTTCCTGACTTGGGCGTCGAGACTGTTTGGTCCGACGTGGCAGCAGTTCTGACCCTCTCAATCCTGGAAGACCAGGTTCCCGGGCACGAGGTACACAGTGCACTTGCTCCGTGGCGCCTTGCTGAGCTCTGTGCGTTTCCGCTTCCCTCCGCCTTCGTTTTCTTCATGCCCGTCGGCGCTTTTCTGGTGTCGTCGCTTCTTGGACTCCGTGAGCGTCATCATCATGTCCTGTTCGATGGCCTGAAGGTTCCGCCGCACGTAGGCGATCACCTTGTAGATCTCAGCCCACCTGAGGAAGTTGAGCTGGGCGACCGTCGAGTCGAGCCACTCTCCATCACCGAGAGGGCTCAGAAAGCAGATGCGCTCCCTCCGCCGAAACGGATCGAAGCAGCGGCGACGGTAGTGCCGCAGCCAGTCCTTGTAGAACGAGAAGAGGTGCATAGCGAACCCATCCTCGCAGATGACGACGCGCGTCTTCTTGGCGTAGTTAGTACAGCAGTAGTCCAGCAGACGCAAGGACACATCAAACGTCGCGGTCGCGACGGGTACGAGTAGCCTCAGGAGCGTGGCCTCATCAAAGTACGGCGCGATCTCTGTCAGGCGTCGCACTTGCCTCGGGTGGACTTTTGCGGGGTCGTAGCTGAAGACCCCAATTGTTTTCCACGACGACAACGGGCCCTTCGAAGTCTGCCCGGACGCGGCCGGCTCCGTCGCTGCGCATGGCTCTGTCACCGCGGGAGCGTCCATCAAGGCGCTGCCTGCGCGCAGACCTCGTCGTCGCCAGTGCGAGGCGCGATCAGCAGCGCCGCCAACTCTTGAACCACTCGCTCACGGGAGGCTGTTTTTCCCATCTCAAGGCCCTCAGCCTTGGCCAACTTACGCAGCGATTCGAGCGTGTACTTGCGCAGGCTCTCCTCTGAGCCGACGTCTCGCACGGAGCGCGGAACGTCCGAGAACAAGCGCGCGACCGGCTTCTTGCGCGACTCCTCAAGCGTGACGACGCGCTCTTCAAGCGCGTCCGCGCTGGGGCATTCCGCCGCAGGCGCACAGACAGGGATGGCCGTGGACGGCGCCTGGGACACCGCGCGGACGCGCTCCGCTGCGGGCGTGCAGGCAGGACCGGCGGCGAGTGGGGATTCGGCGACAGTCGTCCGCAGGGCGCCCAAGAGTTCGGCGCCGCGCCGGTCGAAGGACTCCGAGAGAGCGCGAGGATCCATGGGATCAACTTGTGAGGCCTGGGAGGCCGCGCTGCCGCCCGCAGGAACAAACCTTGCGTGCGTCGTGCAGACCGGGGCCATGCTGCGCTGCCGATTTATGGTACTCCTCCTGACGGAGGGCAGTCCGTTTGGCCGCGGGCGACCCAACGCTTCCGCGCCAATGGTAAAGCGAGATGGATGACCTTTCCGCGTCCTCGACTTCACCAGCAGCCCATACAGCAGCGCCACCCGCACCAGTGCCAATCTCTGAGTACGAGCACAGGGTAGCGCTCATCGCGAAGCATGATCGTGTCCCCGGACAGTTGCGATGGGACGACCATGCGGAGCTGCACGATGCCGAGTCTGGCGTGTCGCAGCGCGCGCATGAATTTGCGGGCCGTTTAGGTCCGGAGTCGCAGACGGCAATCATGTTACACTGGGCTCACAAATTTGGCGGCCCAGAGGGAGGGCTAAGCTGGAACCCCCGCGCGCAGCTGCCAGATAACCCGCTTGACGCGGAGGCCGAGCTCGCAGAGCGCCTCTCCCAGGAAGAGCACGCAACGGGTCGCCGCCCCGATGCGGAAGCGCGGCGCTGGCACGAGAATGAACTCATGCGCGAGCACCCCCATAGCTTCGCAAGGGTCGCGTCGGGGGTCCCGCCCCTCCCCGCGCCCTCGCTAGGAGGAGGACTGAGAGAGGCGCAAGGCGTAGGGGCGCAAGGCGTCGCGGGAGCGGTCGAGGAGGAACGCCGCCTGCGGCCTTTGGCGACGAGTTTCGTCGACTACGTCGCCACCTTCCTGGCGCACTACGCCGCTGGCATTCACGTGGTGAATCACCTGATGAGGAAGGCGCTCCCGATCGAGCGTGGTGGCATGGAGCTTTTCGCACAGGAGCACGTCGAGCAGAGGGTTGCCGCCGTGCGCCAGCAGTACTCGAAATTTCATCAGCTGGCTGAAGCGTCCACGGAACTGGCCGCGGTGGCCGCGCACATGTCCCCCGATCCCTCGGCGAGGGGGGTGCGCATTGCACAGTCGGGCAATCTGGCCGCGGTTCCTCGCGCAGAGGAGAACTGGATGGACCCGGAAACGTACAAGCTGTACTTCCGAGGGCTCGATGAGGAGCTGCAACGGCTTGCCAAGCTCTACGCGGCCAAACCTAACAGTGCGACATCGAAGGCGACCGCCGCCCTCCAGAGGCTCCTCGTCGAGTTTGGGGAACTTCACACACTCGTAGGACGGATCCTTGCAGAAGTCAACTTCCCGCGCTTTCCCCGCGACATCCGCAGGCAGGCCCGTTTGCAGGAGAGGGGGCACGTCGGGTCACTGGACGTCCCAGGCTTGGAAGAGCGCGCCGGCGCCGCACTACACGCGGCCCACCGCACGGCCTCCGAGGGGCCCGAGGTTCCTCTAGTCCTCTTGCTGCTACTGCCGAGAGCCCTGGAGGGAAACAGAGAGGCGGAGAGAGCAGTGAACACGCTGATAGAGCAGACCCAGACTCGGGTGGGAGGCGATGCGGAGGAGTTTCTACGTGCCCTCGGACTCTCCTCCCTGCCTGAATCCGAACAGCGGAGGCTCCTTGAGATCTCCACGGACGGGGCTTCCGGAGCAGGAGGGTATGACTTCTACGAAGTGCTCCTCGGTATGTTGAGGCGGGCGCACCCGCACAGCTAGCGGGGAAGATTTCGGTCCCTCAAAGTCGAGAGACCATCTAGGGGCAGAGGCGTGTTCGAGAAGGCTGACCAGACGGGAAGCTGCGTGGGCCCGCATCCCCGCGGTCCGCAGGCGGCGTCCAGCTGCGCCTGGCTCTGAGGAATGGTGTAGTGCCACTGCGGAGGTGGTCGGAGACGTCCGTCGCAGCTCACCTGGGGCGTGCCCACATAGCCCGTCCCTGCGCTGCAGCAGCCGCCCGCCCAGGCGCCGCACCACGAGGGCCAGCCATTGTCGAGGTCGTCCCGCCAGACGCCTTCGAAGCAGCCTTGGCTCGTGCAGTATCGGTTGTACTGGTCCACCATCTTCGTTTCTTTCTAGGGGAGCAAGTCGCGGGCGACCTTTGAGATCGTCTGAAAATTGGAATGCCCTTGTTGCAGTCTGTCCGACTTTTCAGACGAGCTGTTAGCAAAATTCTAGTTGCAAAGAAACATGACGCCCGTGCTTGTCGTCTTCCACATGGACGGGTGCCCTCACTGCCCACCCGCTCTGCAGGCCTGCGAGGGAGTGCAGGACGCCAACATAGTTACGGTCGAATCTCGGCATCCCCTGGTCGAGGACCTGGGCATTGCGTCCTTCCCTACCATTTGGCTCTCATTGCCCTCTGCAGCTTTCGAGTACCGCAAAGGCCCTCGAACGACGGACGCTATCCAAGAGTGGATGGCTTCGAAGCTCTAGAGAGCTTGAAGGTCGATGTCGCTAGGGGGCGTTGGGGCGACATGCGGCTCAGGACTCGCAGCCGAAGCCCTCGCAAGCGCCCCCGGTGCCGCGTAGCGATGGCTCCCCGCGTACCCTACGAGTTCAGCAATGCCGTAGGCCGCGTCGAAGAGCTCCGTGGACCCCTTCTGGGTGTACCCTCCCGCCGAGGGAGCCAAGCGTGAGGGGGAGGTGGCAGCCGCGCCCTGGTCTGCGCTCTGACCCTGCTTCGCGTCGCCCCTGGACCCGAACATTTCCCTCTGGTAGGCATTCTCTGCGGCCCTGTACTCTTTCCCCCATTTGGCTCGCTGCGACCATGCCAGAGCCAGAGGGATGAAGGTGATTGCGATGAGGATGCCGTACACGAGGCGACGCATCTGCAAAAGGCCGGAAAGCAGGCTCTCTCCGTTCGAGTCCGGCTCCACACTGACGGGGCACGCGTTCTCCAGGGGTTGGACCGAGTAGTACTCCAGAATGAAGACCCCACCCCAAACCACGGCGCAGAAGCAGAGGAGCCACGTGAACGTCCAATTCTCCCACTGGTTAAGCTGTGGAGGCTTTCTTGGGCCTCCACCGAAGGCGCCTCCGCTGTCCTGCACGAAAAAGGAAGGCAGCGTGTCGAGCACCGTGAAGCCCTTGAGGAGGTGGCCCCTCAGCACCCAGGTCCCGAAGGCAAGGGCGCCCACGAAAGCCGCCATCAGCATGGGAGCTTGCTTGGACTTCTCCTCGCCTGTGGGGCACTTGCTCATGAATCCTATGAGGAGCGTGGCCACGACTAGAAAGCCGAGTGACAGGGAGGCGACGGCAAGGCTCGCTTGGATCATCGGCTTGACATTCTGGCCGGCTCCTCCTCCCCCGCCAAGACCGCCCCCTCCGTAGGGGTCGAAGCCGCCCCCTCCCATGCTCGGGTCGAAGTACCCGCCGCCAAAGCCACCTTGGGAAGCTGGGTCAAAGAAGGCCATTCTCTTTACTCAGGTCAGAAATTGCCTAGGACTCCCGCTGGGAGATGCATCCGCAAGCTTCCGTCGTCAGGCCTTCATGCGCCCACCATTATATTCGTTGCGCTATACAAAGCGCAATGTCTCGGCCCGCACAGAGCCCCTATGACTCCGATCAGTCGACTGTCGATGACGATCAGTCCCTCACAGACAGCGACACCGACTGGAGCGAGGACAACGAAGACAGCGGCAGCGACGATGGGTCCCCCGTCGCAGCGGCCTCGGCTAACCTTTCTAACCTCTCCCTCGCAGACTCTCTGAGCGCTGGTGCACCGGCTGCCGCTCCAGCTGCCGCTCCAGCTGCCGCTCCAGCTGCCGCACCCGCGGCCGCCACGCAGGGCGACGCGATGTCCGCAGCGCCCGGGCAAATCTTTGCAACTCCAGAGATGCAAGCAGGGGTGCACAAGATGCTCACCCACCTGCAGGAGTGGTGGGAGCACTCGGAGACGCTCCTCCAGATGATGGCGAGCAAGAACCTTCCCTGTGCGTCTGTAGAGAAGATGTCGGACCAAATCGACAAGATGCTCGACAAGTCCATTGAGAAGCTCATCAAGAGCTTCGCCGCCGACCCGTCTGTTTTCCCCATCGCTGCCATAGTCAACTTGACGCGCGAGATCAAGCGCAATCTCTTCCTCAAGGTCGGCGAGGTGTGCTGCCAGAGTGCAAACCAGGACGACTGTGCGAAAGCTGCCAATGTGGCACTGGTCTCTCTCAAGAAATTCCGGAACTCCGCGAACGAGTTCTACGACCAGATGATAGCACACGTCATCAGTTCAATGGACGCGTCAGAAGCAGGGGGCTCGGAGAACATCGACACCCCAGAGATAGAGGCGCTCCTCCAGCAGCTCATGGGAAGCGGCGGCGCGGCCGCGAAGAAGTCCTCAAAACCAGTGGCCGGGGCAGCGGGCGGAGCCTAGGAGTCCCGCGGCAAGTAGACCTTTCTCCTTCGACAATAAAGCTCCGCCATGCCGAAGCCACAGAAGTCGCCGGCGCGGGAACAAGCGAAACGCCACGCCCAGGCGGCGCTGCATCCCGTCCTGCCCACGGTAGCTTCGACGAACAAGGCCGAGGGCGAGACCCCCTCGCAGGAGTTCGTGAGGATGTGCTTGCTCCTGGTCCTTGGGGTTTTGGAAGCTGCGGGAAGCTGTCTGGGCAGGAAAGTCCCTGACTTGACCACGCACTCACGCGCAGACCGGCTAGGGCCGCTTGCGACCCATGTCATCTCGGCGATGTCCTCCAGCGCGAAACGGAAGGCGACCGCCAAGAGCGCAGCTCATGCAGCCGTCGCACCTTTGCGGACGTTTGTATCCCGGCTCCCGGGAGGCGGGCACGGCTGCTCGAAGGACATCGCCAGCGCGGAAGAGGAGGCTCGCCGTGCCTGGGCTCGCATGCTCCGGCTGCGCGAGAAGGACCCCAAGGTGGCGGATGACTGGGAGAGACTCGCCCAGGCACCACGGTTTTCGAAGGAGCTCGCCGCTTTGGAGTCGACCGGCTGGAGGGCCACGCTCCTCTACGCGCTGGGCCTCGCCGCAGGCGGCGCGGCGGTGGGGACCTCCTTCGCCACCACAGAGCAGCGACAGGCCGTCCGCCTGGAGGCGGCCCGCCTAGGCGTCCAAACACAGCGGGGACTCGCTTCCCTCGCGGGGAAAGCTTCCGCGCCTCCGACGGCGCCTATAGGGGAGGAAGCGTCTCCCGAAGCCCCGCTCTCCAGGCTGCTCGCCGCGGCCCCAAAAGAGGCGGCGCCGGCGCCGTGGGTCGTCCGCAATGCAAAGAAGCTATCGCTCCTCCCAGTAGGCGCTCTCGTAACATACATCGCGGCATTGAAGTCGGGACAGCTAGAGCTTCGTCACCACACGCACAAGGGGCCGAGCAGGGACGATGATCCGTTCTTCCTTGACGGCAACTTCGCAACTACGCGGCAGGAGGCACACGATGCCGACGACATACTGTGAAGTGGGCAGATCTGTCAGCTGACGCGCGCTCCGTTTTGCGCCTTTGTTCTTGATCTCCTGTTCTGCCACGCGCGCCGCTCTTTTCTGGAGTTGCGTCGGTGAACTGGAGTCCTCGCGCGTTCTCACCCGTCCTTTGCCGCCGAGAGCTGAACTTCAAGCACGGCGATGCGGTAGTCCTTGGAGCGAGCATCCTGAGCATGAGACGCTTCAACCTCGCGCAGCCTGTCCTCTAAGGTGACGTTCCTGCGGCGCGAGTCGTTAAGAAGGGCGGAGGATGTCCGCGCGACAGCATCTCTCTCGGCGAGGCGCTCTCGCAGGTCTTCCGCGTAGCGCCTCATCTTGGCGAGCTGCTGCATGTCTTCCTTGTGAGATTCGCAGGCGCGCTTGTGGGATTCATTCTCGATCTCCAGCCTCACCTTCGCCCTGTCACTTTCGGTCGCGCGCTCCCGCGTGCGGTGTAGCTCGGTGAGCGCTAGGTCGTGCGCCTCCCGCATGAGGCGCGCCTTCTCCATGAGCGCCTCCGTGTGATGTCGCTTCAGCTGCGCCAGGTGTTTTGCGTGGGCGTCCCGGCACTCTGACACTTCTGCCCTGCACCTCGCGGCGGCCGCCCCCTCTTCGACTTCCTGCGAGCGCGCACGCGCCTCCTTGGCTCTCGCGGCCTCGGCCTCGCCCGTCTCTGTCTCCAGGCGACTGCGGACCTGTGCTTCCACTTCCACGAAGCGCCGTTGGGCCTCCTGGACATGCCCGACCATCTCCGTACGCACACGCGAAAGACGGTCCCGTTCTCCCGCCTCGTGGCTTTCGAGCGCGCCCCGTAGCTCCTGGATGCTTCGCAGCGCGCAGGCTTCCGATTCTTCGAGAAAGCGGAAACTATCGGCGTTCGAGCTGGCTTCCGCACACGCGCTGTTTTCCTTCTCCTGCCAGGCAGCGAGCTCGCACGCGACGAGCTCCGACTGCCGCCGGAACGCCTGTCTTTCAAGGGTCGCCTCGCTCAACTCGGCGGCTAGCGTCTCCGAGTGCCTCTTCTCTGCGGCCAGCTGCGCTTCCTCGCTCCTCAGCGCTGCGCTCTAGCTCTGTGAAACGAGCGCGGCCTCCAGCTCCGCGCGGATCTCGTCGTTGTCGGCCGAGGCCGACTCGAGCCGCCTTCTCGTGGCGGCCGCCGCTTCTTCGGCGCAGCATACCGCCTCGCGCAACTGCCGCCCTTCGGCACGCGTGCCTTCCAGGCAGGTCTCAAACACCAAGAGCGCCGCCTCGTGGGCTTCCTGGGCACCGATGACTAGGTGCGCCTCCTGCAGGAAGCGCACATAGGCATCGAGCTTTTCTCCCGTGCGGTTCAGCTTTTCCATCACCTCGCGCAGCCACCTCTTGCGCTCCCCGTCGTTCCGCTTGGCGACAGAGCCCTCGCGCGCGCGGCAGAACTCCTCGATCTCGCTCTTGAAGCGGAGAGCCAGGCTCGGGTATCCCCCCAGAGTCTCCGGCGGCGAGGGACGCTCGAGCCGCAACTGGTCTGGAGGCCGAGGAAGTAGCATTCCTAGCCTCTCCGCCTCCGCGTCCACGGCCGACCGTGCCGCCTGAAGAGCCGCCGAGAGCTGGCAATCCAAGAGAAAGGTGAAGCTGTCAGACACGCACGGCACCGCGCCAGCGTTCACCGCCGCGACGGCTTGGTGGCAGAGGTGCGCGAGAACTGGGCCCGAGGCCGCCCGCCCACCGATGGTCTTGGGCTGTGCGACTCCGCGCAGGAGTTCCGCCAGGCGGTCCAGCTGCTCCACGAACTCTGGACGCAGGTCCTGGAGCGGCAGGGTGTTGAGCGCTCGCAGCTTGTCTTCATCAGACACGGGGCGGACGAAAGGCACAAGCGACCGCCGCGAGAAATAAGAGCGCAGCAGCCCTCTCGACTCTCCCTTGTCAGGCTCGGAGATGCACCGTTCGAGGTAGTCGTCGGCCGAAATCGTACCGCCAGCTGCGTCCTCCAGCAAAAGGGAAAAGTCCCGCAGCGCCCAGATCAGCGCGGGAGGGTCCCACTGCGCCTGCGAGTTGGCTTGCAGAGACTGGGCGGCGTGCGCCAGGATCCCCATCTCTGAGAAGGCTGTTTCGTCCAGAGCGCCCGCGCTGTTGTAGATGAACACGGAAGCTAGGACGACGGCGATGCTGATCAACTTGGCGTCCTGTTCGGGGGAGGCCTCCATCGACCCCGTGCCCTCCGTGTCGAGTACGAAGGCAAGTTTGCCCTCCCCGAGGTCGAGCAGGCTGGGATGCGCCCAGATGCCTTTAGTGCAGGCATTCACTGTATTGCCTGTCTGGAAGCCCTGTTTTGGGGGCAGACGGAGGACGCCGCGGTTGAGGAGAAAGGATTTCCCGCTGCGGTACCGGCCAGCCACCACGACGACAGCCGCGCATTCTGGACGCGATTCCAGGAAAGCGAAGCCCGCCGGGTCACACTCGTAGGTGCCGTCGCGTTCTCGGACGAGGCAGAGGGGTCTGGGAGGCATCTTGGTAAGTTTGTCCGTATGTCTACATTTTCAATTCTACCAAAAATGCCTTCCATGCGTTTGAACCTGGAGCACAACGAGTTAGTCGACATGTGCACCTACGACAACAGGCGCCTTGCCATGAAGTGCACGAAGTTTTCGGACGGTCTCCCCATGGTCGACCTTCTGCCGAGGGTCCGCTACTGCCTCCGCGTCCACCCGATGCCAGCGCGGGAGTGCGCGACTCCGCCAAGTTCGCTGTTTTTCACGCAGGGCTTGCTGCTCATACCCGAAGGGGCAGCGGACGGCATGGTCAGACGTGTCGTGGCTCTCAACTTGAGCGAGAAAGCCATCCGCGTCTGCGCCGGACGGGAGCTGTCCGGTGACAGCTGGCTCCTCTCGCCCCGCCCCTCACAGGCGTCTTCGGACGGTGGCTCGCCTAGCGCCGGAAAAGCGCCCATCTGCGGCGCGGAGAGCGCGCAGACCGCAGAAGCGCACGACCGGCCAGCCTTCTATCTCGAGTATGCTAGTCTGCCACCTCCTCGCACCGCGACGATAGCTCCGCACCCAGAGACTGAGCAAGGCCACACCTCGCACGGACCGCAGGCTTAGGACTGCGCACCACGCGAAGCTCGCGACGGTGCGGCGTGTGCATCCGACCAAGGGAGCTGCGCTCCTCGAGCCCAAGGTCAGAGCGCTCGAAGTTGGGGGTTACGAGGATTTCAGGCCGCCACTCTCGCACGCCGGGGGCGAAGCGACGAAAAGGGTCCTCCTGCACGTCGCCTCCGACAAGCGCGACTACGGGCCGGAAGATCTCCTGCAGGCCTCGCAGGTCTCTGACGAAGAAAGCGGAGGGGTCCTTTCGCCGTGCCAGCTCGCACGCGCCACCTCGCCAACTCTGCTCTTCCTCGCAATGGAGCTCCTGCGCGCTTAGTGTGACCTCTCTCGTCGAGGCCGCCGCCGCGCCGTAGGTGCAGTCAGCAACGGCCTTCTCGGCCACGGGGGCGCGAGGCGCCTTGAGGCTGGTGGCTGCCACGGAGGCACTCGCCGCGGCGCCCTCCCCGGGCGAGGCGCTGTGGCGCTCGCTCGTGAAACGGGCCTCGGCTGGAAGCTCGAGGAAGGCCGTGCGCACGCCCCCGGCCCCGTCGGCGGAGGCGTCGGGGCGCTCGCCCACTGGGGCACAGCCCCGCTCGCTCTTCGCGCGCCCTTCCGCTCCCAGGGCGGCAGCCGCTCCCGCGCCGCCCCCCGCGCCACGGGAGGTCTCCGCGCTCCAGGCCTGCTCCGGGCGCCCCTCTTGGGTCCCGATGAGGGCCGCGCCCTGCCGCGCGTGGTCCAGGCCTGCGCGCGTACGGCGCGAGTCGATGACCTCCTCTTCAGTCCTCCTCCCCTCAGCACCGTGCGCCGCCTGCGCCTCCCAGTCCACTTCGGCCACGCGGCGCTTGGGCGCGTGGCCCGAGGTCTCGGAGGCGCTCCAGCTGAGGGTCGCGTGCGCGCTGGAGACACGAGCACCGGGGGCAGCTTGGCCGTACGTGGCGGGCCGCGACTCGACGGAGGGCCCGGGAGACGAGAGCACCCAGGATGCGGGGACAGAAGCTCCAGAGGTCCCGCTGCTCTCGGCGCGCTCCGCGGTTCGCTGCAGCCACTCTGGTTTGGCGGCCTCGCGGCGGGCGGCCATAGCAGTGCTCGCGCCGATGCCGGAGTCCTGACGCGCACCGCGTGCCCCATGCGCCTGACGCTTCCACGGCGCCGCCTGCGCGCACTGGGACAGGGCTCCTCCGGCGAGCGGCAGCTCGTCACCCGGCCGCTGGCGGGACGCCCCCTCGTCGCGCGTGGCTCGTGCGCGGCCCGCGGCCGAGGCCATCGTCACCCCCCCAAGCGCAGTGCAAGATGCCGCGCCAGTGCGAGCAGACGTGGAGTCCTGCGCCGTGGGGCGCTGCGCTGATGCGGAAGGGAGAGGGGGCGCATCGGGGCCGCCCTGCTGCGTGGCTCCTGTGAAGCGCGCGGTGGCGTCCAGACTCACCTTCGCTGAGCCCGTCTGTTCTGTCGCTTGCGTGGCGGCGCCGCCCGAACCTGGGTCCAGGCCGCCAGGGCGCGGTGCGACTTGCGTCGCGTGCTGCCTCAGGTCAGAAGCGGCGGCGCACACGACTCCTCCCTGCATGGGAGGCGTGGCGCTGGGGCGCGCTTCGCCGCCACCGCCCCTCTCGAGGTGCAGCGCCGCCTCGGCGGAGGCGACGCTGCCGACGACCTCCGTGGAAGCAGTCGTGGCACGAGAGTCCGTGCCGTTCCCGCGCAGCGTCCCCAACACGCTCTCCGCACTTGCGCAGAGCTGCGTGCCGTCGCCGTACTCCCCGAAGCCTTCCCTGTTGCACTGAGCTCGTGCCTGGGGCAACTCGGACGCTACTGACTGGACGCTCGCGCCGTAGAGGCCGTTGGTCGAGATGCCGAAGTCCACGCCCGCTCCGTCGAAGTTTCTGTTCGTGTTGCCGGGCCGCACCTGCGACAGGAGCTGGCCTGGTTCGGTGTGCGTGGTGCAACCGGCGGGGCCGGCGCGCCCCGGGTTGGCGTCCGCCCGAAGCCGGAGCGCCGCCCGCTGCGCGTTCGCCGTCCCTGGCAGGATGGTGGCGTTGGGAACCCAGCTCTTGTTGTCAAGCTCCTGCGTCACGGGCATGTAAGGCTGAATACGCAGACGGTTCGAGTAGCCGTCGAACCCGAAGGGGTTCCGTGTCTGCATCAGCTCCGTAGGGGCGAGCTCATTGCGGTTGAAATACAGGTCGCGCTCGTGCCGCTCGGCACGCTCCTGCTGGACGTCTGCGTCGATGCGGAAGGAGGCGGCCGGGAGGGCAACGCCGGCGTCGCCAGCCTGCATGGGATCCTCTTGCTCCTTCTTTCGCCTGCCCGTCGGGGCGTTGCCCTCGGCCGCCAGAAGCCGGAGGGCGGCGGACTTCCGCTCGCGCTGGACGTCTCCAGGGCGCCGGTCAGGCTCCGGCATAGCATTCTCAAAAGTCGAGGCGACCTCTCCCGTGTACGTATTGATGAGCGACCCCGTCGCCACCATGCCCTGCGCTCGGTCAAAGGGTGTGAGGAACGTCTCGGCTCCATACTCGGCGGAGGTCGTGTTCGGGCCCACGCAAGGCGGACCCGCGGCGATTTGCTGCGGAACGCGCGGAACGACATCGTCCGTGACAAGCTGGCGGTGGCCGCCTGTTGTCGCGAGGATGTCAGGTGGGACGATCCAGCAGCCGAGCCGCGAGGGTTCCTGAGCAGCAGGCTGCTGGGCTGGGGGCGGCCCGCCCCCTGGCTGCGGCGCTCCATAGAGGCGAGGAGGCGAGTCGCGTGGCTGGGCGGCTTCCACGACAGGAGCGGCGTGAATCGCGTACTTGTTTGCGTCATAGGCCGCCGAGGGATCTTCCCCGAGGACCTGCGCGATGACAGATCGCATTCTTTATGGTACTGGCACTCGAAGTCGACAGCCGCAAAACAACGAGCGCGTGCGGAGCGAGCCGCCCGGGGGCAGACGCACGGTCGCGGCGGCGCCGTCAGCGGTGGTGAGCTGCGAAGAGATTAACGCCAAGAGTGGGGCTCTTCGCGCGCTTGTGGGACCGAGCAGGTCGCCGC